>Ga0315273_10007785_pt1 | contig 13449 bp, 11 predicted proteins | sample YL17G02_0_MG_FD_205753 | JGI IMG/M metagenome (GOLD analysis project Ga0315273, IMG submission 205753) | Sediment microbial communities from Yellowstone Lake, YNP, Wyoming, USA - YL17G02_0 | ecosystem: Environmental > Aquatic > Freshwater > Lake > Sediment | place: USA: Wyoming | collected... | reverse complement strand
ACTTTCGCCTGTCCTACGCCACCAGCGACCAGAAGCTCCAAGAGGGCCTGGACATCCTGGTGCGGCTGGCGAAATAGCCTTTTTGCCTCAAACGGAGGAAATCGGCGTTCCACTAGTCAGGTAAGTCCCTTGAGGCGGAAAGGACGGACAGTCATGTCCACGCATACGAAAGCGATTTGGGTTGCGACCTGCCTGTTTGTGGTTTGGCTCGTTTCGCCGGTCGCCGCCGAGGTAAAACTCCCGGCCATCATCTCCGACAACATGGTCCTCCAGCAATCGACGGAGGCGGCGATCTGGGGCTGGGCCTCCCCCGGCGAGCAGGTTGCCGTGACGCTGGCCGGTCAGAAGGCTGCTGCCGTCGCCGATGGCGAAGGCAAGTGGTCGGCCAAGCTGCCCAACCCGAAGCCCGGCGGGCCTTATGAATTGACCGTCGCCGGAACCGCCAACACGATTGTGGTCAGAAACGTGTTGGTCGGCGAGGTTTGGCTCTGTTCGGGGCAGTCCAACATGGTCTGGCCAATGAGCCAAGACGCCAATGCCGCCACCGAACTGCCGGCGGCGAAGTTCCCGAAAATCCGCCTCTTCCAGGTTCCCGCGCTATTCCAGGAGCAGCCCGTGGACGACGTGGCGGGGCGGTGGGTGGAGTGCGACCCTAACACCGTGGCGGGGTTCTCCGCGGTGGCCTACTACTTCGGCCGCGACCTGCACAGAATCCTGGGCTGTCCCATCGGGCTGATCCAAAGCGCCGTCGGCGGGACCAAGGCCGAGCTGTGGACCAGCAAGAGAGCCTTCGATACCGATCCCAATCTCAAGGAGGCCTTGGAGGACAGTCAGCAACGAGCCGCCCGCTACCCCGCCGAACAGGCCGCTTACGAGCAGGCGCTGGCTGCCTGGAAGGAGGCCGCCGAAAAGGCCAAGGCCCAAGGCCAGGAGCCACCCGCCCGGCCCGGCGGGCCTCGAACATCCAACCCCCTCGGCTCGTTGTTCCACGGCATGATCGCCCCGCTGACCCATTACACCATCGCCGGAGTGATCTGGTACCAGGGTGAGTCGGACGGTCAGGCCTGGCAGTTGTATCGCAAGGTCTTCCCCGCCATGATCGCCGACTGGCGCAACTGGTGGGGGCGCAAGGACCTGCCCTTCCTGTACGTGCAACTGCCCAACTATAGGCAGAGGCTGGAGAAGCCCGGTGACGCCGATTGGGCCAGGCAGCGGGAATCGCAGTTGATGACCCTCTCGGTGCCCCATACCGCTATGGCAATCACCATCGACGTGGGCGACGCTGACACCATCCATCCGACCAACAAGCAGCCGGTGGGGTTGCGGTTGTCGCTGGCGGCGCAAAAGATCGCTTACGGCAAGGACGTGGTGTACTCCGGCCCGATCATGGAGTCCGTCAGGTTCGAGGGCGGCAAGGCCGTCGTGAGCTTCAAGCACATCGAGGGCGGTCTGCTGGCCAAGGGGCCGAAGGTGACGGGCTTTACGATGGCCGGGGCAAAGCACAGGTTCTTCCGGGCCGAGGCGGTCATCGACGGGGCCACCGTGGTCGTCTCCTGCCCGGAGGTGAGTGAACCGGTGGCGCTGCGATATGGCTGGGAGAGCAACCCCGACTGCAACCTGTATAACAAGGCGGGACTGCCGGCCTCCCCGTTCCGCACCGACGACTGGCCCAAGGGCAAGCCCGCCACCGCGCCGGCGGAGTAATCCCTTAAGCGAAGCGTCAGGAGACGCAAGCAGCCAGTGGTCTTGTGTGCCACGCATACCGGCTAATGGCCTTTGTTCATGGCGGATTACCGGGACATCTTCGGGACCAGTTTCTCCTGCTCTTGCGGCCGAGTGCATCAGATCGAGCCTCGCGAGGTCGTCTACTGCGATGACGCACTGGAGCGGCTTGGTGATGTCTGCCTCCGGTTCCTGGTCGCCAGAGGCGGCAAGGGCAACGGCGTGGCCGTCTTGATGGATGTCCGCACTCGCCGGGCGGCCGGTGAGAGGGCGGCTGAGGTGCTGGCGAAGGGGAATTGGCGGGTGCAGGAAATCATCGTGCCAGACCGCGCCGATAGACAAACGCCGGTCTGCGACGACGACACCAAGGAGGACTTATCGAAGCGGCTGGAATCGGTGGACCTGATCGTGCCCGTGGGGGCGGGGGTAATCAACGACTTGGGAAAGTGGCTGGCATTTGAGCGGGGCGTTCCGTTCGTGCCCTTTGCCACGGCCGCCAGCATGACCGGCTACACGTCCGCCAACGTCGCTCCCGCCATCGGGGGCGTCAAGACGCTGCTCCGCGCTGCGGCGCCTCCGGCGGTCCTGTCCGCCCCGGCGGTGCTGCGAGACGCGCCATATGAGCTGACGACCGCGGGACTGGGCGACATGCTGGCCAGGCCCGTCAGTTCCGCCGACTGGAGGCTCAACCACCTTCTTTTTGGGGACTACTACTGTCCGCGGGCGGTGAGCCTGGTGGCGGAGGTCGAGCCGCTCTACATGGACAAGCCCGCCGAACTGAGGGCGCGGAGGCCCCAGGCCATCGAGGGGCTTTTCGCCGCGCTGCTGCTGACGGGCGTGAGCATGACCATGGCGGGTTCCTCCGCCCCGGCATCGGGCGGGGAGCATATGATATCCCACACCCTCGACATGCTGGCGGAGGTCAACGGTACCGGCCACGACCTGCATGGCCGGCAGGTGGGTATAGGCTCGGTCCTCTGCGCGGAGCTGTACCGCCGCGTGCTGGCCGTCGAGTCGCCGGAGGTCGGCACGCCTTCCGCCCAAGTGGATCGCGCCTTCTGGGGCAGGCTTGGCGCGGCGGTTGCCGAGCAGTACGCCCAGAAAATCCCCCGCCTGAACCAGGCCGGGGAGCTACTACGCCTAGGCGGGACATGGGATAGACTGCGGGCGGAACTGGCGCCGATGGTTCCTCCGCCGGCTGCCCTCCGCGACTGCCTCGTCGCCACCGGCTCGGCCGCTGTTGCCGGGGATATCGGCTGCTCGAAGCAGCGCCTGCTGGAGGCCTTTGTGGGAGCCCATCAGATTCGTCCGCGGTTCACGATTCTGGACCTGGCGGGGCTGCTGGGCCTGCTTCCGGCCGTCGCGGAAGCGATCGTCGCGGAATGGGCCTGAAGGGAATCAGCGGAAACACCCCGTTGTACAGCGGCGGTCCAGTTACCTTGGGGACACCTCGTAGAAAAACCTTGCAAAGACGCCGCCAAGTGACTAAAAGGCCGCAAGCTTGGTTTCCGGAAGACTCGAAGGAACCATGAAATTCCATCTTGTGGACAGGATCGAAGCGCTGACGCCCGGCGAGAGTATCGTCACCATCAAGGTTCTTTCCTTGGCCGAGGAATACCTGGCCGACCACTTCCCGGCCTTTCCCGTGTTGCCGGGGGTGCTGATGCTGGAGGCGATGGTGCAGTCGGCCGCCTGGCTGGTTCGCGCCACGCAGGACTTTGCCAAGAGCATCGTCGTGCTCAGCGCGGCCAGGAACATCCGCTACACCAGTTTCGTCGTCCCGGGCAAGACCCTCCGCTGCCACATGGAGGCCCTGGAGATCGCCGCAGGCTCGGCGAAGTTCAAGGGTTCCGGTATGGTGGACGACCAGCAGGCTGTATCCGGGCGGCTGGAGCTTGTCTGCTTCAACCTCGCGGAACGTGACCCCAAGCTGGCGGACGCCGACGCGGCCATCGTCCAGCAGCTTCGGAGGCAGTTCCAGTTGGTCGGAGGGGCCCAACTGCTAAGCCGGCAATCGCCCGGCGGACCATTATCGCGTTGACTTTGAAGCCGTCAGCTTCTATACAGGGTGGCCGCCATCGGCGGCCGGACCGTCTCCGCGATGACGGCGGCGGGATTACAGGAGACCATCGCCTATGCCAATGACCGAAATGGACGTCTTTGCGAAGGTAAAGGAAACCCTCGTTGAAGCCCTAAGCGTTGACGACGAGGAGATCAAGAGCGACGCGACGCTGATGGGGGACCTGGGAGCCGAGTCCATCGACTTCCTGGACATCGTCTTCCGGCTGGAGAAGGCCTTCAACATCAAGATTCCGCGCGGCGAACTGTTCCCTGACAACATCCTCAACAACCCCCAGTTTGTCCAGAACGGCAAGTTGACGGTGGTGGGCCTGGCCCAGCTCAAGGAGCGGATGCCCCACGCTGACTTCAGCCTCTTCGAGCAGGACCCCGACATCAGCAAGATGGCCGAACTGTTCAAGGTCCAAACCATCGTCAACTACGTCCTCAACAAGGTCAACAACGGCTAGGCGATTGGTCCGCACGGGCCGCTGTCGTGACAGGCCAGGCCGAGGGGCGGTCGCCCGGAGCATTCCATGCGTTGGATTTGGATCGACCGTTTTGTGGAATTTCACCCCGGCGCCAAGGCGGTGGCCATTAAGAACGTCTCGTTGGCCGAGGAGCACCTCCACGACCACTGGGAACCTTTCCCCATCATGCCCGTCTCCCTGATGATCGAGGGCATGGCGCAGACAGCCGGCATCCTGGTGGGCCAGGCCCGGGACTTCAAGGAAAAGGTCATCCTCGCCAAGATCGCCAAGGCCGAGATCAACGACATCGTCACCCCCGGCGACCAGTTGACCTACCAGGCCGAGATCGTGACCATCGCCCCCGAGGCCGCCGTCACCCACGGCACGGTGCTGAAGAACGGTACGTGCATCGGCGTAATCGATCTGATGTTTTCCCACATCGACCAGAACCTCGCAGGCGCCAAGTTCCCCCAGGAGAACTTCGTTTTTACCGGACAGTTTACTCGCCTGATCGCCCCGTTCTTGGAGGGCGGAGATGGCTGACCGCCGCGTGGCCATCACGGGCCTGGGTGTAGTCACTCCGGCGGGCGTGGGCATCGGGCCGCTGTGGGAGGCGCTGCTGGCGGGGGGGCAATCCGTCGGTGAGATATCCCTTTTCGACGCCTCGAAGTTTCCCTGCCGTATCGGCGGCGAATTGACCGACTTCTCCGCCCGCGGTTACGTTCCCAAGGACTATCGCAAGGCCGTCAAGGTGATGGCCCGCGACATCGAGATCGCCGTGGCCGCGGCGGACCTGGCCTTCCGCGACAGCTCCTTCGTTACGCGCGCCTCCGGCGCCCTGGAGATGACCGTCGAACCCGGCCGGCTGGGATGCAACATCGGCGCGGGGCTGATATGCAGCGACCTGGACGAGCTAGGCTCCGCCGTCAACACATCCCTGACCGACGGCAAGTTCGACATGGGCGCCTGGGGCCGCAGCGGAATGACCAACCTCACGCCGCTTTGGCTGCTGAAGTACCTGCCCAACATGCTGGCCTGCCACGTGACCATTATTCACGGGGCCGAAGGTCCCAGCAACACGATCACCGGCGGGGACGCCTCCGGGCACCTGACCGTCGGCGAGGCCGCGCGGCTGATTGAACGGGGCGGCGCCGACGCCGTTATCGCCGGTGGGGCCGAAAGCAAGCTCAACGCGATGGGCCTGCTGCGACAGAGCCTCCTGGGGAGGCTGCGAAGCGATGGCGCCATCCGGCCCGGGGAGGCCTGCCGTCCCTTTGACGCCGGCCACGCCGGCACGGTTATCGGCGAGGGCGGCGGATTGCTGATCCTGGAGGATCTCAGGGGGGCCGAGGCCCGCGGGGCACGCATCTACGCGGAGGTTGTCGGGTTCGGCGGGGCCTGCGACCCTGGCGGCATCGACGTCAAGGCGCCCACCACGGGTTCGCTGGACCTGGCCGTCGGAAAGGCCCTGGACGACGCGGGCATCGAACCCAAGGACGTGGGGGCTATCATCGCCCACGGAACCGCCGTGGCTGCGGAAGACAATCTGGAGGCGGCCGCCTGGAGCAAGGCCCTGGGCCAGACCGCCCAGACGGCCCCCGCTGCCGCCATCACCGGGGCAATGGGGTCATTGTTCGCCGGGGCCGGCGGGGTGGAGTTGGCCGTCGCGGTGATGGCCCTGCATACCCAGACCGTGCCGCCGACGGTGAATTTCGCCCGCCCGGCCGATGGGTGTCACTTGAACCTTTCCAGCCGCCCTCGCGGCGCGGAGATCGAATACGCCGTCAGCGCCGCCTTCGGTATCGGCGGGCAGAGCGGGGCGTGCATCCTGAGGCGATATCGCAAATGAGCCGGAGACGAGTGGTCATTACGGGCATGGGCACGGTGAACCCTCTCGGCCACGATGTCGAGAGCACCTGGAGGGCGATGCTGGCCAGCGCCAGCGGCATCGCCAAGACTACGCTCTTCGACGCCTCCAGCTTTCCCACGACCTTCTCGGCCGAGGTCAAAGGCTACGGTTTGGCCGGGCAGGTCCCCGATGCCCATCGCCACCGCCACGCGGGCCGGCACTGCCGGTTCGCCCTCGGCGCGGCTGTGCAGGCGTGGAGGGAGTCGGGCCTGGAGGGTTTCCAGGGTCTCGACCGCTCGCGACTGGGAGTGTATTTGGGCAGCGGCGAGGGCAGCCTGGACTTCGACAACTTCACCTCGCTGCTGGTGGATGCCTGGCGCGACGGTCGGCTGGACATGGCCGCCTGGGCGGAGCTGGCCTTCGCCCGAATGGACCTCCACCGCGAGGTGGAGCAGGAGTCCAACATGGTGGTCGCCCACCTGGCGGCGGAGTTTGGGGTGCGCGGGCCGGCGTTCAACGTCCTGACGGCCTGCGCCGCCAGCACGCAGGCCATTGGCGAGGCGGCCATGCAGGTCCGTCGGGGCGATGTGGACGCCATCATCACCGGCGGCGCCCACAGCATGATTCACCCTTACGGCGTGACGGGATTCAACCGCCTGACGGCCCTTTCCGTCCGCAACGACGAGGTTGGCACCGCCAGCAGGCCCTTCGACATGACGCGCGACGGGTTCGTCCTGGGCGAGGGCGCCAGCATCCTGATCCTGGAAGACTACGACCTGGCGCGGCGGCGCGGGGCGAAGATACTGGCCGAGGTACTGGGCTACGGGGCCAGCGCCGACGCCTTCCGCATCACCGACCAGGACCCCCAAGGCGCCGGGGCGACAGCCAGCATGAGAAGCGCCCTGGCCGACGCGGGTTGCTCGCCGGCGGACATCGACTACATCTCTGCCCACGGCACGGGAACCAAGCAGAACGACAGCGTGGAAACCAAGGCTGTCAAGGCTGTCTTTGGAAAACGGGCCGGTGAGGTTCCCCTCTCCAGCGCAAAGAGCGGCCTGGGCCACCTCATCGCCGCCGCCGGGGCCACCGAGCTGATTACCTGCGTGCTGGCCATCCGCGACGGAATCCTTCCGCCTACGATCAACTACCGCACGCCCGATCCCGAATGCGACCTGGATTATGTTCCCAACACCCCGCGGAAGGCCAAGGTGAAGGTGTGTATGTCCAACAGCTTCGGTTTCGGTGGGCAGAACAACACGCTGATTGTCTCCGCCTGCCGATGAATCGCCAATTGCCGACGAGGCAACAACACGGTACTGCGGTATTTCCCATTGCCGCGCGGGTGTCGTCACGGTTCTTGTCAGCGGGTAAAATACCCGGACAGTGATGGTGAATCTGCTGGGACAAGCCGGGATCATCGCGGAGTGGACGTGGCTGCGGCATAATTGGGCGGCCATCGCCATTGTGCTGACGTGTGCCTCGCTGGTGCTGTTTGTGGTGCTGGTGCTGGCGAAGTACGTTCGCATCTGCCTGAACATCTTCGTGGACACGCACCCGCCGCTTTCGATGGGGCCACTGGACTTTCAGCCGCTGCACGGGGAGGTCGTCCGCTTCCGCAGTTTCGACGGTACGTCGCTTCGCGGCATGCACCTGAATACCCCCAATCGCCGGGCCTGCAAGGGCACGATCGTCTTTTGTCACGAGTTCCACTCGGACATGTTCAGTTGCGCCCGCTATGCCCGGCCGCTGATTGAGGCGGGTTTCGACGTTTTCACTTTCGATTTCCGCGGCCAGGGGGACAGCAGCTCCAGCCGCCGCTACCGCCCGCTCCAGTGGCCCAGCGACAGGGAACTGAACGACGTGCTGGGGGCCTGCGCCTACGTCGAGTCAGCCTTGGCGGCCGAGGGAAGGCCTACGGGGGTCGGCCTGTTCGGTATTTCGCGAGGGGCGGGGGCGGGATTGCTGGCCGCCGCCAGCGACCCCAACATCAAGGCCATCGTCTGTGACGGGGCTTTCAGCACCTCCGAGACGCTGGTGGCGCTGATGAAGCGGTGGGCGTATATTTTCGCCCGCGTGCGGTTGGTCTATGAGAACCACCCTGACGCCTTCTGGCGGTTCCTGGTCTGGCTGCTTATGCAGTTCGCCCAACCGAAGCTGGCCTGCCGGTTTCCATCCGTGCGCAAGGCGCTCCGGGAGATGCAGCCGCGGCCGGTGTTTTTCATCCACGGCGAGAAGGACAGTTACATCCGCACCGATCAGACCCGCCTGCTTTACGAGGCGGCGCCGTCGCCCAAGTACCTCTGGATCGTGGAAGAGGCCCGGCACAACCAGTCGGTGGCGGTTCAACCGCGGCAGTACGCCGCACGCACGATCGCCTTCTTCCGGCGGTACCTGGCGGGCGAAGCGGTGGAGGAAAGCCTCATCACCTCGCCGGCGGACATCGAAGTGGCCTGAGACGCGGTCCGCGGGACTTGCCCGATCGCCCTGGAGGAAAACGCCGCGCCGGTGAGTCAGCCGGTTTGGGGAACACTATCCCCTCTTGGCACCGAGGCAAGGTCCGTGCCCAACTCGCGCTCGTCCCGTGCTCCCGTCCCCAAGGTCCGATACGTCAGTTGGTCGCCGCCGACTGTTGCTGCTGCGGTTGCTGCGGCTGTTCCTGCGGTTGTTGCTCTTGGGGTTGCTTTGGGGGTTGCTGGACGGCGGGCGGTTTGACGGCAGCCTTCTTGCCCAGCGAGGCCAGCGTCATGGTGATCCGTCGGCCTTCCCGGCGATAGTCCTGGTCGGTCTTGCTGACGTCGGAGAGGGTTTCGCGGATGAAGGCGAAGACCTTTTGGCCTTCGTCAATGTGGGCCAGCTCCCGCCCTTTGAACCGCAGGGTGAACTGCACGCGGTCTCCCCGCTGGAAGAACTCCCTGGCGCGGCCGATCTTGATCTGCAAGTCGTGCTCGCCGATCTTGGGGGTCTTGATGCGAATCTCCTTCAGCTCCGTCTCGTGCCGGTGGCTCTTGGATTTCTGCTCCTTTTTCCGCTGAGCGTACTTCCACTTGCCATAGTCCATGATCCGGCAGACGGGGGGTTTGGACAGCGGGGCGACCTCGACTAGGTCCAGACCGGCCTGTTGGGCCTTGGCTATCGCCACGCCGATCTCCACGATACCGACCTGCTGATCGTTCTCATCGACCAGGCGAATCGGGGAGATGCGGATTCGCTCGTTACAACGAAGGTTTTGTGCGATGGTCAATCTCCTGTAGGGAACCCGCCGGCGGCTCTGGGCGATCCCACGAGGAAGCCTGCCGCCGACGCCTGTTCTGGTATGTTTATATCATCCCACATCGCCCTTGGACGCCACAAGGCTGTTCATGGACTTTGTGTCGATTTCCTTGCGAAGCGTCGCAAGGAAATCCTCCAATCCCATGGTGCCGGTGTCGCCCTCGACGCGGCAGCGCACGGCCACGGTCCCGCCTTCGGCCTCGCGCTGACCGACGACGGCCATGTAGGGGACCTTCTCCAGCGTCGCCCGGCGTATCTTGGCGCCGATCTTCTCGGGGGAGTCGTCCAACTCCTGGCGGATGCCGGCCTGGGCAAGCCCGCCGGCCACCTTGGCGGCATAGGCGTTGAACTTGTCGCTGACTGGCAGCACAGCCACCTGCACCGGCGCCAGCCACAGCGGGAAGGCCCCGGCGAAATGCTCTATCAGGATGCCGATAAACCGCTCCAGCGAGCCGAAGGGCGCCCGGTGAATCATGACAGGCCGATGCGGGGCGTTGTCGGCGCCGATGTATTCCAGGTCGAATCGCTCGGGGAGGTTGTAGTCCACCTGAATGGTCCCCAACTGCCAGTCCCTGCCCAGGCAGTCCTTGACCACGAAGTCAATCTTCGGGCCGTAAAACACCGCGTCGCCGATGCCCTCCGCGTAATTCATGCCCAGCTTCTTCACCACGTTGCGGATATTCTCCTCGGCCAGCTTCCAATGTTCGGCGTTCCCGACGTATTTATCGCTGGCGGGGCCGCGCAGGCCCAGCCTCACGCGATATTCGCCCAGCCCCAGCGTCTCCAGGACCAGCTTGACTAAGTCCACGCAGGAGGCGATCTCACTCTCCAGGTGCTCCGGGGCGCAGAAGATATGGGCGTCGTCCTGGGTGAATCCGCGAACCCGGTGCAGCCCGCTAAGTTCCCCCGACTGCTCCAGGCGGTAGACGGTCCCGAATTCCGCCAGGCGGACGGGCAGGTCGCGATAGCTGTGCTGCTGGGCCTTGTAGACCTGGATGTGGTGCGGGCAGTTCATGGGCTTCAGCAGGTAGCCGCCCTCCTCGCCCATGTCGATCGGCGGATACTGTGAGTCCTTGTAGTAGGGATAGTGCCCGCTGGTGCGGTAGAGGTCCAGCTTGCCGATATGGGGGGTGATGATGATCTGATACCCGCGGCGTAGCAACTCGCCCTGTAGCCAGGACTGGAGCTGCATCCGAATGACGGTTCCCTTGGGCATCCACAGCGGCAGCCCCGGCCCGACACTGTCACTGATGAGGAACAGGCCGAGTTGCTTGCCGATGACGCGGTGGTCGCGTTTTCTGGCCTCCTCGATGCGGCGAAGGTGTTCCTCCAGCTCGCTTTGCTTGAAGAACGCCACGCCGTAGATACGGGTAAGCATCTTGTTGGCCTCGCTGCCTCGCCAGTAGGCGCCGGCGACGCTCAACAGTTTGAAGGCCTTCACTCGGCCTGTGGCGGGCAGGTGCGGGCCGCGGCAGAGGTCCACAAACTCTCCCTGGCTGTAAAAAGTAACGCTCGTCGCCCCGCTTTTTTCTAGGTCGTCAACCATTTGCCTCTTGTAGGATTGGTTGATCCTCGAGCATTCGCCTCTGGCATCCGGAATGGATTTCTCTTCCCGGGTGATCGGGCGATTCTCGGCGACGATCTTCCTCATTTCCGCCTCGATTGCCTCGAGGTCTTCCTGGCCAATGGGGCGAGGCAGGTCGAAATCGTAGTAAAAACCGTACTGGAAGTCGTCCATCAGCGCCGGGCCGATGGCGTACTGGGTTCCCGGGTAGAGGCGCACGACCGCCTGGGCCAGCACGTGGGCGGCGGAGTGGCGCAGGATCTCCAGTCCCGTCCGGTCGCGGTCCGTGACCAGCTTCAACGGGTGAACGCCGTCCTCCATAACGGCGGTGAGATCGCAGAGCTTGCCGTTGATCTCCGCCCCCAAGGCCGCCTCGGCCAGTCGCGGCGAGATATCGCGGGCCACTTCCAGGGCGGTGACCGCCCGGTCGTATTGGCGGCTGGTGCCGTCGGGCAGGGTTATGGTGACCTTCATGGATTCATTGCCTCCGGTCCGTGTGGACCTACCCCGGAGGAACGCGTGGGAAAAACAGAGCCGGTACGCCAAGGTCCGCAACGGCCCACGACGCGCCCCGCCGGAATAGTCCGGGGCGGGCCATTAACACGTCGTCGTGGTGGTCGTAATCGGCATAGTCGGCGTACCGGCTCGGAGTTAACGCTCGATACGTAGTAGTAAAGGTTACTACTCCCGTCACTGGTGTCAATTGACATTTGAGGCTTCGCGGGCCATTGGTCTTGCCCCCGGCGGCTCCTGCCGGGACAGGCCTGCGAGGTTTCGCCGGTTCGATGGCCACAAGCCACGCACGGATAGGGTATTATAACAGTCATGCGCCCTTGGGCTTGGTCTCCTGTGAGTCCCGAACCCGCTTTTCCGCCACGGCCTGGTTGATGCGATCGCGTATCGCCGCGGCCTCCTCGTAGTTTTCCTGGCGGACCGCCTCCGCCAGGGCGTGCCGCAACTTACGGATCGGATCGACGGGTATCTGGGCCTCGATATCCTTGGCCATGGCCTGAAGTACGGCGATCTCGCCGGACCCGTCGGACATGCCCTCGCGGCCGAAGCTACGCAGCGCCTGGATTTCGTGTATGCCCCTTCGCACGGCCGACATCGCCGCCTTGGGGTCGCCGTCCCGAAGTGCCTTACGGCTCCTGGCGCGTGCCCGCATCATCAGCACGTAGGGGCGGTACTGCTCCAGTATGTACTTGTCCAGCGGTTCCTTGGCGTAACGCAGGCAAAAATCCATCAGCCGCAGGTTTCGTATCGTGTCGCGCTCGACGCCCTCGAAATCCTCCAGGACGTACTCCGCCAGGTAGCGATGGTAGAACATCACGCTTTCGGTCCGCAACGACTCGCATGCCTGGCTGTCCAGTTCGTAGTCATCCTCGCCACTGCGATGGAGACGGTGTTGTTCCAGGCAGTGCTCGTGATAGTCCAACAGGCTCTCAAAACCGTGCGGGCGAAGCCCGTCGGGACGTCCGGTGGCCTCCATCTGGAGCAGACCCAGGTCCAAACGCATCTGGATCTTGTCCTTCCCGTCGTGCCCGCGGATCTTCCGCGCGGTCACCTGCCCCGGTTCGTACGGCCAATCGTCCAGGATGTCTCGGATGTCCAGGTTCATGGGTTGCCGCTCTCCTACATCATAGCTCCCCTGGGCAACGTCCAACAGCCGCGTCAAGGGTCACCGTCCCCCCACCTGCTGAGTGACCCGCAGCCGGGAATCCATACGGAAAATATCCCCGACAGGACTCGAACCTGTAGCCTCTTGCTCCGGAGGCAAGCGCTCTATCCATTGAGCTACGGGGACGACCTCTCATTACCTGGGTTAATTGTCCCGTACGAGAGGGGCAAAGTCAATCCAGCGCAGCAGCGGAGACGGTCGATGATAGTACGCAGGGGCGTTGGTACAATGCGGCGACCGTGGTCGCCTGTGGCGAACATGGGAGTTTTCCGAACTGAAAAAGGACTTTCCTATGACCAGGGCAGGGGCGGTCCGCCGGCTCCGCGGCTCGCGCAAGTCATCGCTCGGGGGCCTGGCGGCGATACGACGCCTTCGCGCCCAACTCGCCGAGGCGCGAAAGACGGCGCGAGTCTATCGTAAGAACCAGCAATTGCTCTTCTCCGCCAGCCAGAGCGCCAAGGCCGTCATCGATGGGAAGATGAGGCTCCTGGATATCAACGCCAGTTTCCTGCGAAGCCTGGGCCTGGCAAAACGAGAGGTTCTGGGCAGGTCCGCCTTGGATTTCGTGGCCGAGCGGAACAGGTCCAAGGCCGCCAAGACACTATCCCGGGCTTTTCGTGGAATGGCCGAACCGGTCGAAACCGAGATCATCGGCCAGCGAGGCGCTCGGACGTTTCTGTTCGCTCCTGGGCTGGTTCCCGTCGTCACCAGCAAAGGGATGAAAGGCAGCCTCATCAGCGGCGTGGATATCACCGACCGTAGGCGCGCCGAAGAGGCGCTTCGTCAAAGCGAGGAAAGGCTACGGTTGATCTTTGAGCACAGTTTCGACGGAATAAGC
>Ga0315273_10007782_pt1 | contig 13452 bp, 10 predicted proteins | sample YL17G02_0_MG_FD_205753 | JGI IMG/M metagenome (GOLD analysis project Ga0315273, IMG submission 205753) | Sediment microbial communities from Yellowstone Lake, YNP, Wyoming, USA - YL17G02_0 | ecosystem: Environmental > Aquatic > Freshwater > Lake > Sediment | place: USA: Wyoming | collected... | reverse complement strand
TGGGGGCACGAAGCGCTTCGACCGCCACCACCGGCACACGAGAACGTCGCGGCACCTCCTCAGCGGGGGCTCGCCTCCTGGGACGCGGTGCCGGCTCGCGGCTTCGCCCCGGGGCTTCGGTAGCGGTCCGATCGACCCCTTCAGGCACCACGACCCACCGCTGTGGCAGGCCGTGACAGGGCGCGGTCACGGCTCCGACGACCTCCGCGCCCCCTCCCACCGCGCCTCCCTCAGTGCGCCCCGACCAGCAGGACTGCAAGGAGACCGATGGCCATGCCCAGGCCGACGCGCCGCGTGGGGCGCTCCTTCCAGAAGAGGAAGGCGCCTGCGGTGGTGAGGGTCAGGCTCAGGCAGCTCACCGCGGGGAAAACGATGGTGGCGGGGACCTCGCTCAGCGCCCGGAGCAGGCACACCATACATCCGAGGTTCACCACCCCCAGACAGAGACCGGCCAGCCACTCGCCCCGGCGGGTGGGCCAGCCGGTGCGCGCCATCAGGCCGGTGGAGAAGACGGCAGCCGCCCCGAACCAGATTAGCGCCAGCGCCGACTGCCCCGGGCCGGGGGCGAGCACGGCGATCGTCTTCTGCGCAGCCCGCGTCCCACCGGAGAGAGCGAAGATGCCGGGGACGAGCAGCCAGCCCCAGTGAGAGAGCGATCCTACCCGCTCTCCCGAGGGAGGCACGAGCAACACGATGGCGAGCACCGAGACGGCCACCCCCAAGGCCTGCGCGGGCCCCAGTCGCTCGTGCCAGAGGAGCGGGGCGAGAAAGACCGGCACCACCATGGAGACCTGCACGGCGGCGGTGGGAATGGCGACCCCGTAGTGGCGCAGCGCGGGAATGAGCAGGAGGTAGGTGAGTACGAACCCCACGCCGCTGGCGCTGGCGACGAGCCACAAGCCGACGGGTACCGCGCGAAGGTCGTGGACCGACGTGAGGGAGACGGCAACGGCCGCCGCGGTGAGGTAGTTCGCGCCGCCAACTGCAAGCACCGAGTAGCCCCTCTCCTGGCTGAGCTTCATGATCCACATGAAGGCAGAGGTGGCGAGCACGGCGAGTGCGAGGAACGCTATTCCAACCCAGATCGATGACACCATGAGGGACTGCTCCCGCCGCCACTTCGCTGCCGCCGCGGGTGTGACCTGTCGGCGCCGTCCCGTGTGTCTGCCCGTTCGGGCGGAGCTACGCGCACCACCATGGCCGACACCAGGCTTCTTCACCGCGCTTCATCAGGTACGACAGCAGCCCATCGGTGTGACCTGTCCCCCCAGACGGCGATGAGACATGCCTGAGCGGCCTCTGAGCTTGCATGGCAGGCAGAGTCGGTCTACCATGTGGGACCAGTGGGTGGCGCCTCCGGGCACCGTTCTCCTCCGGGGAGCGCTTGCCGCACATGCGACGGAACCTCGGCCACTGACTCCAAGCCGAGGGGATAGCCGGAGTCGGGGGTGCCCTCAGGCTGGTTCACGGGCGGTTGACAATGACAGCAGGAGGCACGAGCGCGTCGCGAATGGGCTCTACCCACTTGCCGGCATCGATATCGTAGACGACGAAGTCGCTGTCGAACTGCCAGTAGGTCCAACTCCAGCCCTGCGACTCGGCCAGTCGCGCGATGAACGAGGTCCATCGGACGCGCGAGTCCATATCGGCCGCATCGTATGCCCCGAACTCGCCCAGCAGAATCGGTCGCTTATTCTGCATCGCCCACTGCTGCGCTGTTAGGAAGTCGCGCTCGATCGCGCGCCGCTCGGACTCCGTCGCGTGCCACTCGTAGCCGACGTCGTTCTCGCGGTCTTCCCACGGCGCCCCCTGATGCGTGAACGTGAAGGGATCGTAGTAGTGCACCGTGACGAGGATGCTGCGGTCGCCCTCCGGCAGCACGAGTTCCGGCAGCTTCTCGATCGCGTTCCACTCGCCCGGCCCGATGACGATTGTGCGATCAGGGCTCCACTCACGCACGAGGGCCAGCGCCTCGGCAAGGAACGCGTTCCACAGCATGGGCGTCAGGGCGCGGTTCGGCTCGTTCAGCAACTCGAACAGGACCGTGTCGGGCGCGCCTGCATAGCGCGGGGCCATCTGCCGCCAGAATGCCAGCCACTTCGGCTGCAGCCCCTCCGGATCCCGCGCCACGGAGTTGTACTCGTGGCAATCGAGGATGACCATCAGGCCATTCGCCAGGGCCTGCTCCAGCGCCCAGTCGACCATCGCAAACCATCCCGCCCCTACCCGGTACCCCTCGCTGGCGTCGGCCATGTGCTGGAAGGGCTCGAGCGGGATGCGCACGTGCGAGAAGCCCGCCTCCTTGATCAGCCGGAAGTGCTCGTCCTGCATCCTGCGCTGCCCCGGCACCGACCATCCCGGGTCGTATCCGATGATGTTCACCCCTCGTCCTAGCCGTTCGTTCTGAGCGAAGACGTCCATGTCTCTCTCCCGCGGTTCCGGTGGCTGTCCGCCTCTTCCGGCCCTGTCCCGCCGAGAAACGCTATCCAGACTCTCCTGGGGCCTTGCTTCGCCGCGACCCTCCTGGTATGCCCGCGCTGTCCAGAAACTCATCTGCATCCCAGGACGCTCCTGCGACCCCCATCGTGGTATTCTCGTCACTCGCTGACACCCCTGTGCTGGGAGGGCGCCGAGGATGGGCAAAGATGCTGAGCTGGGGTTGGAATGGGCGGGGCTGCCGGTGATTCGCTATCCATTTGTGAGGCTGCCTCGCCATCCCCCACACGCTCCCTCAGCATTGCCGCTCAACGCTCCCTCGTGTACCGGGCCATGCCGATGAGTTCCTTGACACCACGGGGAATGAAGCACCTGCGGGACGGATACAGCATCCGCTGCATGACCCTCCCCCTCACGGACCGCCGAACGCGGTGCTCCCCATGCCGCCCAGCGCGATCAGCCCCAACAGCAGCACGCCCTCCATCCCTCCCACCGCCAGCCCGGCGAGGCCCGCCCACGTGCACGAGGAGATGCGCCGTCCCAGTCCATACGTGAGCGCAATGGCCCCACCCACCAGGCACACCAAAGCCGGGGAGAACAGCAGGAGCGTTCCGCATGGGACGGGGCGACCCCCCAGCCACCCCCCGTTCCACACGTACTCCAGGAGCCCAACGGTGAGAGGGAGACTCAGCGGCAGGAATACGAGGAGCACTTGTGCCCCGAGGGGCAGGCCGCGACGCTGGGCGAACAGGTAGATCGGGAGGACGACAAAGAGCAGCACCGCGGGCACGACTATGACAACCCAGATTCCCACATGGGCCATGGCGCTCACGGTCCTCCCCTCCGCCAACACCGTATCACGGAGGCACCTGGCCATACAACCCCCTCCGAACGCCCCGCTGCGCGGAAGCTGAGGATGCGGGCTGCCTCCCCAGAGGGTTCATCAGGTTTGCTCGGTTCACAGCCCGTCCTGTCAAGAAACTCATCCGCCTCCCAGGATGCTCCTGCAGCCCCAACCGTGGTGTTCTCGGCGATCGCTGAGACTCCTGTGCTGGGAGGCGCCGATGATGGAGAAGGATGCCGGGCGGGGATCTGACTAGGCGGGCCTGCCGGTGATCGCCACTACGGCGCGGCTGTCGTCCCCATCCGCGACGGAACCCCAAACAGCAACTCCAGGCCGAGGGGGTAGCCGGAGTCGGGTGCGGGCGGGTCCGTCGGCGAAGCTGGCTCGACGCGGCGGGTGCCAGTTCCCCGTACCAGCTCAGAGGACTCGCCTCATCGCTGGATGCTCCCTACACAACGCTGAGAACGGGTCCAGCGTCGGTTGACCGCCACCCAATGACGCGAATCAGCAGTTGCCCGGACGATCACGGCCCCGCGAGGTTGACACCGAGCTTCTCACAGAACCCCTGGAGGTCCGTCACCATGCTTGACGGCACCGGCTCCTTCGCGAGGTTCCGCCAGAGCACGCTCTCGCCTCGCGCCAAAGTCGACAGCCGGGCCTTCAGCTTGGGGATGTCGGTGATCGTGTTCTGCGGCTTGGTGATCTCGGACACCGCCTTCTCTCGGTTGGTCCCAACCAGCAGGCTGAAATGCCAGTCTCCGCCTTCCGGCCTCCAGGAGTAGAGCTCCATGCCCTTGAAGGCAGGCTGCCGCGCCCGCTCTGACTGCACGCGCTGGCATCCGGCACACACAGTCACGAGCAGGCACATGAGTGCTACCAGATTCCGCGTCACCGTCACCCTCCACGTCGTCGATCCGGTCTCCGCAGGCTGTCCGCAGTGCCCCGGCCTGGTCACCGATCCGGCAGCCATTCGCGCGCTATCCCCCACTCGCCGGCTCCTCTGCTCGATGGGTCTCTTCATCATCCCTGCACCCTCGCGTCGGATCCTCCCCGCGCTGTCCGAGAACTCGTCTGGCTCCCAGGTGCCGCTGTCAAGCACTCGTGGAGCCACGGCGAGTGGGCCGCTATCGCCCGCTGTGTGCGCCACCAGTGCCGTAGTGTACCAGAACTAATCTGAGGCATCCAGGAAGCTAGAAACCTAATTCCTGGTCGCCCTGGGGGTTGACTTCTGGCCGCGGCTGCGGCATCCTGCCGGCCATGTTCTGGTACGTGATGCTGATGCTGTTGTCTCCCCTCTACCTGCTGTTCGGGCTGGTGTTCCGCAGCGAGCAGGCGCGCTTGGTGCTGGCGCTCCACACGACCCCTCGGGGCTCCTAGCCCAAGTTCCGCAGTTATGGGTCCGGACTTTTTTTCGTATGCCGTCCACCAAGCGTAGCTGCCCTCGCGCGTCTCTCGTCCCTCGAAACTCCATGTAGTGGAAACGCCTCCTGCCCAGACGATGGTGTAGAATGTCTGCATGTACCTGCGCAAGTGTCGCCGCAAGGTGGGTGGAGAGCAGAAGGACTACTGGCAACTGGTCGAGTCCTACCGCACCGCCCGCGGTCCGCGGCAGCGAATCGTGGCCTATCTGGGGAATGTGGAGGCGGCGGCGCGGGAGGGTGTTGCCCAAGCGGCGCGAGGAGTGCGCACGCACCAGCCGGGACTGGAGGAAACGGAGGCACCCGAGTGGGTGGAGGTAGATGCCAAGCGCCTGCGGGTGGAGCGGGTGCGAGAGTTTGGGGGGCCCTGGCTGGGGCTGCAGGTGATGGAGAAGCTGGGGCTGGGAGCCTTCCTGCACTCCGTACTGCTGACAGGGCGAGAAGAGATCTCCTGGGCGACGACGGCCCAGGTGCTGATCCTGGGGCGGCTGTGCGATCCTTCCAGTGAACTGGCGCTGGCGGAACGCGTCTATGCTCGCACGGCGCTGGGGGATCTGCTGGGGGTGCCGCTCGAGAAGGTGAATGAGGATCGGCTGTATCGGGCGCTGGATGCGCTCCTGCCACACAAGGCGGCACTGGAGCGACACCTCAAGGAGCGGCTGGGGGAGCTGTTTGCGCTGGAGTACGATCTGCTGCTCTATGACGTGACCAGCACCTACTTCGAGGGGCTGGCGGAAGGGAATCCCCAGGCGCAGCGGGGCTACTCGCGGGATCATCGGTCCGACTGCAAGCAGGTCTGCCTTGCGCTGGTGGTGGCGCGAGGGGGGGTACCCTTGGGCTACCAAGTCTTCGCCGGCGACCGCAACGATGTGACGACGGTCGAGGAGATCGTGGAGTACATCGAGGCGCAGTATGGGGCGGCGGATCGCATCTGGGTGATGGATCGAGGGATGGTGAGCGAGGAGAACGTGGCGTTTCTGCGCGAAGGAGGCCGGCGCTATATTCTGGGGACGCCCAAGAGCAGCCTGCGCCGCTTTGAGCAGCCGCTGCTGGAAGGGAACTGGGAGACGGTGCGAGAGGGGCTGGAAGTGAAGCTGTGCCCCTCTCCGGAAGGTGAAGAGACTTTCATCCTGTGCCGCTCGGCGGCGCGGCGAGAGAAAGAGGAGGCGATGCACGCCCGCTTTGAGCAGCGGATTGAGGCCGCGCTGGAGAAGCTGGCGAAGTCCTGCCGAAAGCGAAAGCACCGGGTGGGGGTGCTGGAGCGACGGATCGGACGAGTGCTGGAGCGCAACAGCCGGGCGGCGGGACTCTTCTGCGTGGAGGTGAAGGAGGAGGCGGGGCGAGCGCAGGTGGTGTGGTCGAAGGTGAAACAGTGGCGGGAGTGGGCCCATCTGCGCGAAGGCTGCTACCTGTTGCGCACCAACATCTGCGACTGGAGCGCCGCTGCCTTGTGGGAAGCCTACATTCAGCTCACGCAGGCGGAGGCCGCCTTTCGCCTCCACAAACAGGACCTGTCGTTGCGGCCCATCTGGCATCAGAAAGCGGAGCGGGTGCAGGCGCACATCCTGGTATGCTTCCTCGCCTATGTGCTGTGGAAAGCGCTGGGGCAACTCTGCCAGCGGGCGGGGCTGGGAGAGGAGCCGCGGCGGGTGTTTGAAGAACTCGCCCAGCTTCGGACGGTGGAGGTAGTGCTGCCCACGCGAGGTGGTCTTGAATTGCGGCGCCGGTGCGTGACGGAGCCGACGAAGCACCAGGCGATCCTGCTCCAGCGGCTGGGACTGACACTGCCCAAGCATCTCAAAACGCACGAAGTGTAGTGGAAAAAACGGGGCAATAATCGCCTCTGCGCCCCCTCACTGCCGCTACACCGTTACAACTGCGGAACTTGGGCTAGGCCGGCTCCACGGGCGGTTGACAATGGCAGGCGGACTGAGCCATACCGCCGTGCCAGTAACCTCCGAAACTCCCTCAGGTCCCGCGCATAGGCCTTCACCGTGTGGATCGAGTAACCGCGGTAAGCGCTGAGGTAATCGAGGAAGCCGGCTACCGCGTCATCGAATCCGACCGTTGCGACCGCCGGCTGCACTGCGCCCTCTGCTGGCATGTGCTTGCCTCCCGGCCACAATGAATGGCTCAGGTGGGCGGAGAAGTCCAGCAGGGACTGGCCCCATACGACGCATTATGTGCTCAGCGGCGCGGCGGCCACGGAGGGCTCGCGCCGCCCGGAGGGCTCTGCGTCACACCGGCAGCTTGAACGCCTGCGCCACGTACATCGCCATCTGGTCCCGGGTGCAGGGGTACTCCGGGTGGTACCCGCCATCCGGGTAGCCCTGCGTCACTCCTATGCTCTCCTGCGCGATGTACTCCACGTACTTGTATGCCCAGAAGTCGGCTGGCACATCGGGGAAGCTCGGCGTTGCGGGCGGCGTGAATGCCACCAGCCCGTCATCCCCCGTCGGCTCGGCGATCGCCCGGGCAACGAGTACAGCCATCTGGCCCCGATCCACGACATCTGCGGGGTGGTACAGCCCATCGGGGTACCCCGCCACCACGTGATTCGCCGAAGCGTACTCCACATACCTGTACGCCCAGTGGTCCGCCAACACGTCGGGGAACGTGGCCTGGGCGGATCCGGTTGGCACGTACTCGTCTCCACCGGCCAGGGCGCGGGAGATGTAGGTCGCCATCTGGTCGCGGGTGACGGCGACTGCCGGCCGGTATGTCCCATCCGGGTACCCGCCTACTATCCCCGCTTCGTGGCACGCGCTGATCGCCGAGATCGCCCAGAATCCGCGCACCACATCCGAGAAGATTGGCGGAGCCCACCAGGAGACGTAGTTGTTATACGAGTTGTCGTACGTCAGCCGCGTCGGCTGCCCGGACCCATCGGCATTGATTATCCACAACTCGACGCCCGGCTCGAATCTGCCGCTCGCCCACCGCGGATCGGGATCCAGATGGTGGCCGGAGCTGAAGACGATCCTCGTCCCATCCGGCGACCACTGGGGCGACTGCGGAGCCGCACAGCAGACCACGCCATCGGGCGGCAGGAACACCGGTTTCACCATGCCGCCGTCGCGTGAGATCACGCCGATGCCGGAGAGCGCCGGCATCGCCGGGGCGGCGGCGCTGAAAGCCATCACCAACCGCACACCATCCGGCGACCAACCGGCTTCGTTGAGCCAATCCACCTGGTAGCCCGGGTGGCCGATCACCCCCGAAGCCGTCAGGGGATGATCGTCGCTCCCGTCCGGCTGCACAAGCCAGAGGCCGATGCCCGGGCTGCTCGCATTCCGCCGATAGGCTATCCACCGACCATCGGGCGACCACGTCGGGAAGCGCGCGCCCCCGTACAGATCGAGAACCACCTGGTGGGCGTTCGCGCCGTCGGCCTGGCTGACCCAGATCTCCCTCGCGCTCCCGATGAGTGACTCGCGGGAATACACAACGCGCTGCCCGTCAGGGGACCAGCGGCAGTCCCACCCCTCCTGACCTGCAATCTCCGTCACCTCGGACGCGCTCGGCGTGTAGACCTGGAGCAGGCCGCCGTTCGTCAGCACCACGCGCGTCCCATCGGGCGACCAATCCACATGCTCTGCCCCCACCGGGCCGAGCCACTCCGGGAGCCCCGCGTCCGGCCCGTAGACCCTGGTGAGACCCGGATCGTTCCACGAGGAATAGGCGCCGTAGGCGAGCTTCCCGGCGAGTTCTGGCGAGATCTGGGCTGCCCCTTCGACCGTGAACCTTCCCCAGGTCAACTGGTCGGCGGCCGCGGTCGCCCGCACATCGTTCGTCGCCTGCTCAGCCCACGACCCCATGGTCCAGAGGTACGTGTAGCCGGGCTGCAGCTCGGCCTGCAAGGCCGTGCCGTCGAAATTGAAGGCCGCCTCTTGCCGCCCAATCACCCGGTGGGCCCAGACAAACGTGCCGCCTTCCTCAACCAGCCAGAGGGAAGTGATCTCGCTGCCGCTCTCGTCCGACCACCGGAAGGTCGGCTGAACCTCCGAGATCACGCTGTCCATTGCGGGCGCAACCACATCCAGCCCTGGTGGCTGCGCTTCGATCGAGAAGGTCATCGTGCCGGTGTGCCCTGCCTGATCGGTAGCCACCACCGTGTACTGCCCCGGCGCGGGCGGCTCGATGGTCTCGGGGAACTCACAAGTCCCCTTCATGCCGTACTCGCCGTACTGTGAGAATCCTCTGGTGGTAGCTGTCCGGCCCGCCGGATCGGTGACGCTGAACGATGCCAGGTCGTATATGCCGTCCGCGTCGCCGGCGATGACTGCCGCCTTCTCGGAGCGGAATCGCCATCCCGTGTCCACCGTCTCGACCCTTCGGTCCACTCGCACCGAAACAACCGTCGGCTGAGACGAGCAGACGGCGAACGTCCTGCTGAGTTGGGCGACCTGCCACAGGTACACCCGCGGGTCAGCGACGCCCGCGTCCACGCACAGGCGGTCCTCGACCTCCAGCAGGTAGGTTGATCCCGCCGCGAGTTGGGGAATGGTCGCCGTGCCATCAGCATTGTAGCGGACCGAGGCAGTGCTGCTCCCTCCCGGCGGCTGGTACTGCCAGATCAGGCCACCGGAGAGCTGCGAGACCTTCACCGTGGCCGTGGCCCCGACCAGGTTCGAGTGCCAGGTGATAGTCGGCATGGTCTCAGTCGTAGTGCTGCCGCCGTAGAACCCCACCCCGCACCCCGCCGAGGAGTCGGGTATGAGCGACGCGCTGGGCGCGTCGAGGCTGTCACTGCCCCCCTCCAGATCGGTGACGACGATGGAGTACGTGCCCTCAGCCGCCCATGGGTCTCGCAGCGCCACCTGCACCGTGAGCGGCCCCTCCTGGGTCCACTGGGCGGCGCCGCTCGCCCCGGGCGCGATCGCGTACTCGTCGAACCAGGGCCTGGTGATCGTGACCGAGGCGATATCGGCGGCGCCGTCAGCGTCCCGCACTCGCACCCGCACCATGGCCTCTTCCAACCGAGGCGCCTCATTCCGAGCGATGCGCACGCGCTCCACATCTACGCGTTCGATCAGCGGTGGAGCGGCAAGTGCCGCGCCCGTGGCGGCGCATCCCAAAAGGACGATCAGTGCTACCAGCCGAGTCGTTCTCATGCTCCGACCCCTCCAGCCGGACGGTTCCCTCCCAGCGGGGTGAGCGCCTACTCTCGCCCTCAACCCCACACGCGAACTTTTCCGCGCGGCCTCCCGACTCTCCTGTCTCCGCCCGGCCACTGGTTCGCTTCCCCACTGGATGCTCCGTCGCTCTACGCTGCTCGGCAGCTTGCCGCTGGCCCCTTCTGGGGCCGGCCGTGCCCTCTTGCCCGCCTCCGGCAAGCCCACCCCAAGAGCACTCCCGCGTGTGCTATAATGCCCACTGCCTTTCCCCAGACCACTCGAGGAGCTCGTAGTTGGAGCGCAAGCTGCGAATCGCAATCGCCGGCGCCGGCTTCGGCGAAAAGTACCTGACGGGGTTGAGAGCCATCCCCGAGGTCGAGGTCGTCGGCATCTACAGCCGCCGCGCCGAGCGCGCCGCGGAGGTCGCCGAGCGCTTTCAGATCCCCTACTCCACCCGCCACTTCCACGTGCTCCTCGAGCTTCCCGGCCTCGACGCAGTCGCGGTGGTCACGCCCAACAGCACCCATGCCGAATTCGTGCGCGCGGCCTTGCAGGCGCGCAAGCACGTGATCTGCGACAAGCCTCTCGCCCTCTCCGGCGAGGAAGGAGCGGATCTCTGCCGCCTCGCCGAATCGGCCCGCCTCAAGCACATCACCTTCGTGCCCTACCGCTTCTCACCCGCATCGCTCGCCATGAAGCAGGCCATGGTCGAGGGGCAGATCGGGCGCGTCCTCAAGGTGCGAGCATCCTGGGGCGTGGACCTGAGAGCCGAGCCGCTCCGCTGGCGCTTCCAGAGCAAGCTGTCAGGCCCCGGCGTGGCGGCCGACCTCGGCGCGCACGTGCTCGACCTCATTACCTGGTGGGTCGCTCCTATCCGCCGCGTGCTCGGCAGATGCCGTACCCTCGTCCCCGAGCGGCCCGCTGAAGCGGGCGGCCGCATGCGGCCCGTCGACGTGCCGGACGAATGCTGGTCGCTGTTGGAGTTCGCCCAGGCCGGCGTGGGAAGCGTCGCCCTGAGCTGGAACGAGAAGCGAGATCAGAAGATCGAGATCGAGGGTGAGCGGGGAACCCTGGTCTACCAATCGCCCTCGCTGCTTCAGTGGCTGAACGGCAAAGGTTCCTTCCTGCCCTCCGCCACGCTCGTCCGGCCCAGCGAGAGCGCCCGCACCACTATCCTTCCCATGCCGGATGTCAAGGAGTTCGTCACCCCGGACGCCTCCCTCGCCCACATGTTCCGGCAGATCGTGTCCTACCTCATGGGGAACGAGAAGGCCGACGCCATCGCCACCTTCTGTGACGGGGCGGAGGTGCTGCGCATCATAGACGCTGTCGTCGAATCGAACGAAGTGGGTCGGTGGCTGGAGGTCGAGCCCGCCGCGCCGGAGTCCGGCGCCCAGGCCGCTCAGCCATAGGGTGCGGTTCGGAAAGCGCAGCGACCGCTCTCGGGGACGGCCCGCGCCCCTCACTCCTCATCACCCTACTGGCGTTCACACATTACAGTGATGTGCGAACGCCCTCCTGACGCAACTTGGTGTCTTCTGTGTGCCTCGCCCAATCACCCTATCCGGCGAGGCCCAATAGGTGTGGAGGCATCCCCCCTGCCACTGCCCGGCCCTGGCGGGCGCAGGCGTGGCCTTAATGGCAGGAACGACTAGGTTCGGAGACATGGTGTTCGTGGCACAGGTTGGCAACCTGTGCGAAGCGGCGCAGTTGCTTCGGTGCCTCACCCTCCCCCCAGCTTCACAATCCGCAGGATATCCGAGTACGTCAGCACTACCACCAGCACCAGCAGCAGCGCGAACCCGACCAAGTGGACGACCACCTCTTTGCGCTTGTCGAACGGCTTTCGCCGGATCGCCTCCAGCCCGGTGATCAGCAGTCGGCTCCCATCCAGTGGCGGGATCGGCAGCAGATTCAGGAACCCCAGCCCGACAGTCAGCGCCGCGGCGGTGGCGAGGAACCCCTCCCAGCTCACCTTGACGTCTTGATACATCTGGTGCACCACGCCCACGGGTCCCATCAACACCAGTGGCATCTTCCTGCCCATCACCGCATACAGGTACACCACCAGCAGCTTCGTCATCTGGTAGGTCGCCACGAAGCCGGACGTCACCGACTCCCGGATCCCCATGCGCTCAGTTCGCTTCTCGAAGATGATCCCGATTCGGCCGATCGCCCGGTAGGTCAGCCCCTTCTTGTCCATCTCCGGGACCATGGCTTTCTCTGTCGTGAGCGGGACGCTGAGGTGTTCCCCATGGCGGTCTATCTCGAGTGTGATCGGCTTCTCGACACGGCTCTGGATCGCCGCCTGAATCTCCTCGAGAGGCAGGTTGGTCCTGCCGCTATACCCGATCAGCCTGTCGCCGGCGAGCAGCCCGTGCTTCGCGGCCACCGTGCCCGGCATCACCCGCTCGATCGTGGGTGACACGCCGACGAACTTACCGATGGCAACACCGATGAAGATGAAGATCGCGACACCGAGCAGGAAGTTCATCAGGCAGCCGAGGACGAGCACGAAAGCCTGCGCCAGGCGGTTCTTCTTGTCGAATCCCGCCGGGTGGTCGTCGCCCGGCTCCATGCCGGCGATGCGCACGTAGCTGAAGAACGGCCAGAGGCGGAACGAGTACTGCGTATCCCCCCGCCTGAACCAGAACAGCAGTGGGCGGCCGAACCCGATCGAGAACTCGTACACGGCCATGCCGCACAGGCGAGCCCCCACGAAGTGTCCCGCCTCGTGCACGAACACCGTCACACCGAACGCGAGGGCGATCGCCAGAATCTCCCAGGCTAGCACTGCCGCACCGACTCCAGACTGCGCCGGACCTGCGCGTCGACTTCGAGCAGCTCCTCGACGGAACCGCCCGGCCGCCCCGCATACGAGTTCAGCGCCCGCTCGATGATCTGGGCGATCTCAGTGAACCTGATCCGGCCGCTCAAGAACCAGGATACCGCTACCTCGTCCGCCGCGTTCAGCGCGGCCGGCGCGCTCCCACCGGCCGCCAGCGCTTCCTTCGCCAGACGCACGCACGGCCACCGCCGTTCCGACAGCGGCGCGAAGTGTAGCGCCCCCACCGCCGCCAGGTCCACCGGCGGCTCCGGCCGCGGCCACCGCTCGGGGTAGCTCAGCGCGAACTGTATCGGCACCCGCATGTCCGGCCGCGCGAGCTGCGCCAGCGTCGAGCCATCCACGAACTCCACCAGGCTGTGCACGATGCTCTCGGGGTGCAGCACGACGCTGACCTGCTCCGGCGACAGCCCGAACAGCCACCGCGCCTCGATGATCTCCAGGCCCTTGTTCATCAGCGTCGCCGAGTCAACCGTCACCTTTGGGCCCATCTTCCAGGTAGGATGCGCCAGAGCCTGCTCCGGCGTCACGCCATCGAGCTGCTCCTCCGGCATATCGCGGAACGCGCCCCCCGAGGCCGTCAGAATCACTCGCCTCACCCCGCGCCGGTCCTGGCCGAGAAGAAGCTGGAAAACCGCCGAGTGCTCGCTGTCCACCGGGAGAAGTTGCGCGCCCGACCTGGCGGCCTCGCGTGTGATCAGATGCCCGGCCACCACGATCGGCTCCTTGTTCGCCAGCGCAACCGTCTTGCCGGCCCGCACCGCCTCCCACACCGGCCGCAGGCCCGCAATG
>Ga0315273_10007781_pt1 | contig 13452 bp, 10 predicted proteins | sample YL17G02_0_MG_FD_205753 | JGI IMG/M metagenome (GOLD analysis project Ga0315273, IMG submission 205753) | Sediment microbial communities from Yellowstone Lake, YNP, Wyoming, USA - YL17G02_0 | ecosystem: Environmental > Aquatic > Freshwater > Lake > Sediment | place: USA: Wyoming | collected... | reverse complement strand
GTCGCCGTTCACGGCCAGGTCAATCGCATCCTGAATTTCAGGGATCTGCCCGCCGAAGAAGAAATATGGACGGTCTATAAAGGTGCCATCTTTACCCGTGTAAACCCAGACAGCGCTCGATGGCGCATCCAACACATATAAGTTGCCGGCATCTAAAGTCAGCGCGGTGACGCGGCCCCAGTTCGTATCTGGCGGAGGCAGGGGAATGGCTTGTGCCACTTGGCCGGGCGCGCAATATAAAAGATTACCGGTTGCATCCACGCCGAGCAGGGTGGCGTTGATCGAGTTCAAAAGCGGCAAAGCCAGCATGTCCACAATTTGGCCGACCTGATAGTCACCGTAGCGATTTGGCTTACAGTCGAAGGAATCGTCCAATTCAAAGCCGCGATTGGTGAGCGCCGCGCGTTTGACATTGCCTGTTTGCGCATCCAAAAGGAAAAGGTCCGTTTCACTGGCGGTCATGCGACTAATTTGAATCCCAAGTCCACTGCTAAAAACGGGATTGAATTGCAGGCGGGCAATGCCGCGCAGTTGATCGAGTTTCGCTTCGGCTTCCTGTTTGATCATGAGTGTTTCGGTGGTTTCACGGCAGGTTTCGGCCTTATCCACATAACGATAGACGGATTCCCACGCGTCGCGTTGCATGATCGGATCTGTGAGATTGGCGGCCTGTATGCGTGCATTCTGTGCTTGTTGCAGATATGTTTCGCACTGTGCGCTTCGTCCGTATCGTAGATAGACAATGCTCGCAACCGTCACAACGAGCAATGGAATAAGCACAGCGATAAAGGCCAGCATATAAGATGGGAGCGTAAACGATTCACTTGATTCGGCTCCCGGAAGCAGGCGCGGTAAAAACCGTTGCAACCCTGTCCCTGCGCGCTCACTGCCGCGACGCCAGGTCTGCATGCCGCTTGCAACGGCCTTCGCCGCCTGCCGCGTTTGCTGGGACGGCTCGCGTCGCACCATGGGTTTTTTCTGTTCAACGATTTGCGGAATGTTTTCCTCATCAACAGGCAGCTCAGGAATGTGTGCTTGATGTTTGGCTCGTGGAAGCGAAGGTGGCAGTTCGCGCGCTGTTGTCGCGCGGGCCGATGTTTCATCCTCAGGGACAGGGTTTTCTTCCTCCTGTTGCAGGGGAATGGCATATGCCGATGGTTGCAGGATGTGTGCGGAAATCGAAGTCGCATTGGGCTGGGATTCTGCTCCTTGTTCACGCCCAAAGGGTTGAAATGTCCCGGCTTGATGCGTTTCTTGAATCGGCTCAGGCGCGGACTGTTTCTGCGTCGCTTGTTGTAATTGATTTAATAGGCCCGATCCATCCGTCACCTGCATGATGACCGCGTTCAAATCATCGTTTGTGGCGGTAAGCAATCTGCGGCGTGTGACTTCAAGTGAAGCAGGCGAATGGTCTATAAGGGCGATTTCCCATCCAATTGGGGTCTTGCCGCACAGAACGATGCGGTCGCCGGATTGCAATGAAGCCTGTGTGAAATAATGAGTGATCTTCTGTCCCAGTCCCAGGCCTTTGCCTGAAAGCGTTGGCTCATGGATATGTTTTGTTTCGCTTTGGCTGATCGTGTATCCGTGCATCGGCCCACTGATCAGTAATGTGAATTGGGCTTCGCGCAACACCCCCAGCGCCAGCCAGCCAATTGCATATTGCCCGTGCCCGCTGGTGGACTTATTGCGCTCAAGCAATGGACGATTGACGGCATCTGCCGCGTTGCGCATGGCGGAAGTCAATGCGCCTGGTGTTTGATAGAACGCGCTCGCCGCTTCACTGGCAAATTGCATATACTCGGCGGTGGTGAAACTGGCGTTGCCCGTGAGCAGGAGATACACAATTAGACGGTCCTGCTCGCGGCCACGCGCGGCTTTACGCGGCGGCGTCATGGCAAGCAAACCCGGCATGGAAGCAGGTTCCTGTCCATTGATGCGGTAGAACGGGGAAAAGTTGAGATCGAGTGTCACGGCAGTAAGAATAACAGTGAAGTTGTTATCATTATACTGGTAAAATTCCTCCGCTAGTTAACCTTACATCCTCACCCATAAAAATACCATCATGCAATTTACCCGTCACCAAAATTTTTCTGAATTACATCCATCAACGTGGAATGCTCTTGTAACTGAGAGCATTACTGACTCACCCTTTCTGCGTCACGAATATCTTGGTTCGTGGTGGCAGACGCGCGGCGGCGGTGAATGGCCGCAATCCGAACTGGTTCTTATCTCTGCAATCGAGAACGACCAACTGATCGGCATTGCGCCGCTCTTTCTTGCTGAATACGACGGGCAGCAAGCCTTGTTATTGGTGGGCAGTATTGAAATATCGGATTATTTGGATTTGATCGTGCGCCCCGCGGACTTGACGCGCTTTCTGGCGGAGCTTCTCAACTTCCTCGCTTCAAATGGACCCTTGAGCTGGCGCGGCCTCGATTGGTATAACCTCCCCGATTCATCTCCCACGCTCGCCGCACTTCAAGCCGAATCTGAATCACACGGCTGGAGCTACCACCAGGAGATCTATCGCCCGACGCCCTATATTCCCATGCCCGGAGATTTCGATGCCTATCTCGCGAGCATTGATAAAAAACAGCGTCACGAAGTGCGCCGTAAGATGCGCCGTGCAGATGAATTCGAGTATCCCGTCCGCTTTTATATAGCGGATGATCCTGCTGTCATCGACTCCGAAATTGAGGCGTTCTTTAAACTCATGGTGGAAGACCCGCACAAAGCCAGGTTCCTGACCGAATCCATGCGCACACAAATGACTGCCTCTTTACGCGCGGCATTCGACAACGGCTACTTGTGGCTGGGTTTCCTCGAAGTGGATGGTGTCAAAGCCGCGGCGTCTGTAAATTTTGATTACAAAAATAAACTATGGGGTTATAACTCTGGCGTAGGCCGCGAATATATGGAACTCTCACCCGGCTGGGTATTGCTTGGTCATGTATTAAAGTGGGTGAATGATAACCAGCGCACAGAGTTTGATTTCATGCGCGGCGATGAAGATTATAAATACCGCTTTGGGGCTATCAACCGTTTTGTGATGCGCGCGAAAGTGATAAAAATTTCCTGACCAGCCTTGGGAGGTTATTAAACCTTCACAAGGCTGAGTAACTACGGTAAATCTGTAATTTAGCTGTAATTTAAATTTCCATGTTTAACATGGCGCGGGGAGCAATTCAATCTTAAAATTATGCTATACTCAATAATTATGGAAACGCCGCGTTCCTACTGGCCCAAATGGGCTGAGATATTGCGTCGCTATCAAATGGACTCGTTTGCCGCCTCGTTGCTTTTAGCAGGTGGGCCTTTGCCCCTGTTGAGCGCACAGGTGCTTTATTTTACCCGCCCGTTTTTGGGCGGAGCACAGGTGACCGCGCTGGCGCGCACGCTTGAATCAGATGATGATGCCCGCGCGTTTGCATTATTCCTAAATGAGGAAAGCTCACGATGATCGAGTTGGGTGTCATTCTCATTAGCGCGCTTCTTCTACTTGTTTTTACTGTTCGGAAGCGTAAATCCCCGGCGAAGTTCCGCGAGCTGGCGGCATTCACTCGTTTATCCCAAGCCATCGGCTTAAGCGTGGAAGATGGCACGCGTTTGCATATTTCGCTCGGGCGCGGCGATCTGCTGACATCACGCGGCGCTTCGGGTCTGGCAGGTTTAAGTTTTGTGCGTGATATAGCCGAGCGCACCTCTGTCAGCGATAGTCCGCTGGTGGTCACGGCGGGTGATCCTGTTCTGGCTTTGCTAACACAGGATACACTCCGTGCAGGCTATGAAGCCGCGAGAGTTGGCGATCTCTTTTCGCCAAACAGCGGACGATTAGCGGGCATGAGTCCGTTCGGGTACGCGGCAGGCGTTATGCCGGTTGTCGGCGATGAGAATGTTTCTGCAAATGTATTGATTGGGAATTTCGGCGCAGAGATCGGGCTGTTGGCTGAATCCGCTGAGCGTGAGCGCGCATTGACAATTGCCGCGAGCGATGATCTAACCGCGCAAGCCGTCCTTTATGCGAGCGCAGAGGAACCTTTAATCGGTGAAGAGACCTTTGCGGCAGGCGCTTACCTTGGCATGGGCGCTTCTCACACTGCCAGCCTGACCGTACAGGATATATTGCGCTGGCTGGTGATCCTGTTTTTACTGGCAGGCGCGGGCCTGAAGTTTCTGCAGTTTTTGGGAATATTCTAAATGGGCATCCTGACGTTCATCATTGCACTGCTCACAGGTCTGCTTGTGTTGGCTGGGTATTTTGTGCCCGCGCTTGCAGGACTTCAGTCTATTCTGCTTGGTTGGGCCGCTATCGCTGCCGCAATGGCCGCGATCGTCGGGGTGCTCAGTTTGATCTCGGTGCATGGCGATAAAGTACGTCGTCGCGGGAAAGGGAGCATTTATAGCGCAATATTATTGGTAGGTTTGTTCATTGCATTTATTTTTGGACTCGTCCCTCCGGGACCGGCAGGCCCAATCCTCGGTTTATTATTCAAAGCGATCATTCTTCCATCGCAGGCCGCGCTCATGGCGTTGCTGGCGATCACATTATTGTACGCGGCTGTCCGGCTTTTACGCCGCCGACCTGACTTGATGAGCATTGTTTTCCTGATCTCTGCGAGTCTGGTACTGCTTGGATCGGCTACATTGCCTTTTGGTGAGATCCCTATCTTGAGTAACTGGATTCGGCCGTGGGTAACTCAGGTGCTGGCATTGGGCGGCGCGCGCGGAATTCTGATCGGCGTTGCCCTGGGATCACTATTAACAGGCCTGCGCGTATTATTTGGCGCGGACCGTCCGTATGGGGGCAAATAAATGGCAACGATAAAATGCCCCGCTTGTGGAGAAGTCAACCCCGCCGAATTGGAATTCTGTCGGAATTGCCAGGCGCGCTTACAACAGAGTGAGACGGGCAATTTGCGCAAGGCAGGTGGGCCGATCCAACCGGGTCAGGCTCCGACCAAAAAAACTACCGCCGAACTGGAGCCGATCCTGCCTCAGTGGTTGCGCGATGCACGCAAGGAGGCACGCGATGGAGCAAAGTCAGAGGCGGAACAGACCGCTCAAAACGTAAAACAACCTGCCGCGCCTGCGAATCAAGCTCCGGATCTCTTGGCCGGTCTGCAGTCTCAAAGCGATAATGAAGATGATGAGACGCCTGATTGGCTTGCTGCCATAACTGGCGCAGCGCCGAAATCAAAAAAAGCCGAGTTGGATGAGAAAGACATGCGTCGGGTGGAATTGGGTGATGAAGATAATACACCCGCACCTCCCGGCGTTTCTGCTGCAACAAATCGAATTACTGCCACGCAGCAGGCGCCTTCTGAAGTCACGCCAGATTCGCCTCTGCCTGCATGGCTGGCAGGAATGGATTCAGGTCAACAGGCTGGCGGCGATGAGTTGGATGAGCTCTTCTCACGATCTGCGCCGAATCAGAGAGAAGGGTTGGGAGCTGATCAAGTTGGTTTGACGGAAGCAGGTCTCAGCGCGGGGGATGCGCTTTTTCAATCACAGGGAAAGCCGTCAGAGCCAGAGTCATCTGATTGGTTGAAAAATCTACAGGCTGAGCAATCCGCAAGCGCACCTGTTGAAGCCCAGGATGAAACTCCATTTGATACGAATCTTCCCGATTGGCTGAGAGGCTCGGAGCGATCTACGCCCGTAAATGTAGATTCGCCAGCGACTGCTTTTGTTTCGGATACGCCGGATTGGATAAAAAGTTTGGACGCGGGAACACCTGCCATTCCAGATGAGAACGCCGCACCACTTCCATCGGATGATAGGCAGGCAAGTGACGCATCCGTGTCTTTGACTGAGCGTTATATGGATACTGCTCCACGATCAAAATCTACCGATCAGATGAAGAATCTTGGTGCAGAACAAGCTCAGCCTGCTCAAGCCACTTCTGTAGAGACGCCTGATTGGTTAAAAGGTTTTGCATCTGAATCTCAATCAACTGCGCCCGCGTCTTCCGCAGATACGCCTGATTGGTTGAAAAATGCAGGGCAGGAAAAACCGGCACCTGTAGAATCAGAACCTGCGTTTTCCAGCGATATACCTGAATGGCTAAAACCTGCCGGACAGAATGAAGGTATTCCTGCACCGGCCGCGTCTGATCTTTATGGGCAGTCGGTAATAGATGAATCTTCGGCACCCGCCGCGCCGGTTTTTGCACAAGCCGAAACGCAAAATGATTCTTCAACTTTCTTTACAGATCAGGGTCTTTCAGGCGAAGATGCGAATTCGCTCTTTACCCAAATGCCAGATTGGCTGTCAAGTACTCCGGCCGACTCTAAACCTGCACAGGACACGGCTCCTGCGGCCCAGAGTGCGGATGCCATTTCATCCGCAGCCCTGCCCTCGTGGGTGCAAGCCATGCGCCCGGTGGAATCTGCATTTTCGCAGGCTCTTGCGCAAGGCATAGGCACAGATCAAACACCCGAGACGCGCGGCCCATTGGCAGGTTTGCAGGGAGTTCTTCCGGCTATGTCGTTTACTCCCACCAGCAAACCAAAATCATATTCCATAAAGGTGCAGGCCAGCCAGGAACAACAGGCTCATGCCATGTTGCTTGCACATATCCTCGAAGCGGAAACAAAACCTGAGCCGATCACATCTGTTCCGGTAATTACTTCAGCACGCGGCTTGCGCTGGGCCATCGCGATCCTGCTCTTGCTTATTATTGTCGGCTCGTTATACGCTGGCACGCAAATCTTTGCGATGCCGTTGGGCGTGCCTGTGGAATTAAATTCCGCGCTGCAAGCCGTGGAGAATGTACCTGAGAATGCGCCTGTGCTGGTGATCTTCGATTACGACCCATCCACCGTTGGCGAAATGGAAGCGGTGGCCGCGCCTCTATTGGACTATATGATCCTGAAGCATCACCCACGCTTGACTTTTATTTCCACTTCGCCAACTGGTGGGGCTCTTGCTGAACGCTTCATTTCCGGACCTTTGAGCGGGCACAGTTATCAAAGCGGAATCCAGTATGTGAATCTGGGCTACCTACCCGGCGGCCTTGCAGGCATCCGCGCCTTTGCACAGGATCCCCGCACGATGGTGCCCATGTCAATGGATTTAAATCCCGCCTGGCTAAGCGCACCATTACAAGATGTGCAATCTCTTTCGAACTTTGCATTGATGCTCTTGATTACCGATAGTGCCGATGCTGGACGTAATTGGGTGGAGCAGGCTGGCACATTACATGGCAACGCGCCGTTTGTGGTTGCGTCCAGCGCACAGGCCGGGCCGATGATCATGCCTTACGTGCAATCTGGACAGGTCAATGGATTGGTCAATGGTTTGAACTCAGGCGCAGTGATCGAGCAGGGATACGCGAGCCGTCAAAACACAGCCCGGCGATATTGGGATGCGTACAGCCTGGGCTTGTTCCTTGCTGTAGCTTTCATCGCATTTGGTGGTTTATGGAATTTGGCGCTGGGTTATCGTGCGCGTGCTCTTGCGGCAAAGGGAGGTGAATAAATGATACATTCGGCCAACTTGATCGCAGGCATTGTTGCTTTTATTTTCACCGTTATGATCTTCAGCTATCTCATCGGCGATAATCCGTTATTTCGCATTGCCACATATTTCTTTGTGGGAGTATCTGCCGGGTACATTGCTTCGGTCGCTTTTTGGCAGGTGTTAAGGCCGCGTGTATTAACCCCTTTGATCAGCGGTACGCCGGATGATAAGATTTTGGCCTGGGTCTCTCTGACACTTGTCGTATTGCTCTTGATGAAAGCATCCTCACGTCTCACAAAACTTGGCGGCCCCGCCATGGCCTATCTGGTCGGTGCGAGCGCGGCGGTGGCGATCGGCGGCGCGGTGATCGGCACACTTCTGCCACAAATGCTGGCAACCATCAATTTTTTTGACCTGCGCGCGGCGGCTGCAAATAATATCCTTGTGGAAGTGATCGTCAATGGAAGCTTTATTCTGGCTGGTGCAGTGACTTCACTGGTGTATTTTCACTTTGGCGCGCATCCGTTACAAGACGGCACTATTCGCCGCATGAGATTGGTCGAATTGCTGGCGTGGTTTGGCCGCATTTTCATTGCCATCACGCTGGGCGTGATCTTTGCAGGAGTATATTCTGCGGCGCTGACGGCTTTTATTGAACGCGTCAATTTCCTAATAACTTTCTTCGGATCCCAATGATATATGGCTACTTCCTTGGTTGAAGGCGAATCCTTACTGGCTCTGGATGTTGGCGCATCCAATACGCGCGCTGTGCTCTTCGATATCGTGGAAGGGGAGTATCGCTTTGTCGCCGCAGGTCATTCGCCGTCCACTGCAGAAGCGCCGATCAAAGATGTGAGTGAAGGCGCGCGTAATGCCATATCAACCCTTCAAAATGTTACCGGTCGGACCCTGCTTGATGAAAGTCGCGGCTTGATCGCACCGGCACAAGCCGACGGGTCCGGAGTGGACGCGCTGGTCGTTACTTTATCCGCAGGACCGACACTAAAAGCCGTTGTCGTGGGTCTGTTATCGGATGTGTCGCTTGAAAGTGCGCGGCGACTCACACAGACGATCTACGCGCGCGTTGTGGATTCGATCGGTTTGAATGATCGCCGCCGAGCCGACCAGCAGATCGATGGTTTGTTACGCATTTGTCCCGATGTGATTGTGATCACAGGCGGCACAGATGGAGGCGCTTCGCGTTCCATCCAAAAGATGCTTGAGCCGGTTGGGCTGGCGAGTTATCTCATGCCCCAGGAAAAGCGCCCGACTGTGCTTTATGCCGGCAATCAAAAAATGGAAGCCGAAGTGAAAGCCTTGCTCGCCTCACATACAGCCTCTTTGCATTTCAGCCCAAACGTGCGCCCATCTTTACAAACAGAGGATTTAGAGCCGGCCGCGCGCGAATTGGCACGCATATATGTAGGGATTCGCAAGAAGCAGCTACATGGTGTGGATCTGTTGGATATCTGGTCGAATGGTCATATCTTTCCCACCGGCTATGCAACCGGACGCATGATGCGTTTTTTGAGTAAAGTATATAGCACCACTAAAGGAATTCTCAGTGTTGACCTTGGCGCATCCGCGACGGTAATATCAGCCGGATTCAATGGGAAATCCACGCTCGGTGTATATCCACAGTTTGGGCTGGGTGAAAGCTTATCTGGTTTGCTTCAGTACACATCACTGGATGACATCCTGCGCTGGTCATCTCTTGATATATCGACAGGCGTCTTACGCGATTACCTTTATCAGAAATCGCTGTATCCTTCCACCATTCCTGCCACAAAAGAAGATCAAGTGATTGCACAGGTAGTGGCACGGCAGGCTTTGGCTTTAGCTGTGCAAACTGCCGCGCGCGATTTTCCGCGCAGCCTGACTACACTAAAAAGCGGACTTTTACCCATATTTGAACCGATCATCGCGGGTGGAGGCGCATTAAGTGGCGGGGCTGGTCCAGGCCACAGTTTGATACTTTTACTCAACGCGCTTCAACCGGTCGGAGTTACTACGATCATTTTGGATCAAAACAACCTGCTCCCACTGCTGGGAGCGGCGGCTAGTCGTAACAACTTACTCCCAGTGCAAGTGCTTGATTCAGGCGCATTTTTAAGTGTGGGTACAGTAGTTTCGCCGGTTGTTTCTGCCAATTATGGTGCGCCGATCTTAAAGGCCCGTTTAACGTATGAAGACGGCACAGAATCAAGGGTTGATGTGAAATTCGGCAACATTGAAATGTTGCCGCTTGCAAGCGGACAAGCCGCCAACCTTACTTTACGACCCTTATCACGTAGTAATGTGGGGTTTGGCCCTGGTCATGGAGGCACGATCCCGGTCAGTGGCGGCGCGCTTGGCGTGGTATTTGATGGACGTGGACGCCCGGTTCAATTGCCTGATGACTCCGTTCGCCGCCGTGAATTGATCAAGAAGTGGCATTGGACGCTTGGAGAACAGTGATCATGCTTGCATCAGTTCATCATATTCTTCCGCTTACAACCATCACGCGCGAACGCATCCTGCCAACCGCTGGCACGGTTCTCGCGCGACTCAACCAAAAAGTCGGCCCGGGCGATATTATCGCCGAAGCAAAGTGGGCGCGCGAGCATGTTCTACTTGACATAGCCAGTATGTTAAACCTGCCCATCAACGCGGCAGACAAACTGTTGAAATGCAAAGTGGGCGATCTGATCGCGGCCGGTCAGGAAGTGGCGGTCGGAAGTGGTTTGTTCCCGCGTTCAGTGCGTACCCCACGCGAAGGCCGGGTTGTGGCGACAGGAGGCGGGAAAGTCATGCTCGAAGTGGGTGAAACAAAATTCGAATTGCGAGCCGGAATTCCCGGCACAGTAATGCAATTGATTCCAAATCGCGGCGCGGTGATCCAAACTGCGGGCGCATTAATCCAGGGGATGTGGGGCAATGGTCGTATCGATAGTGGATTACTGATCAACCTTGCTGAAAAACCGGATAGCATCATAACCTCCGCTCGTCTGGATGTGAGCCTGCGCGGCTCCATCATATTGGGTGGTATCTGCAAGGATGCAGAGACACTTCAAGCCGCAGCGGAATTGCCTGCGCGTGGTTTGATCCTTTCAAGTTTGTTCCCATCGTTATTACCGTTGGCGCGTGAAATGCGATATCCCATTCTGGTAACCGATGGATTTGGCACACTGCCTATGAATTCAGTGGCATATCGTCTTTTGAGTTCGAGTGCAAAGCGAGATGCCACCCTTAATGCAGAAGTCTATGATCGTTACAGCGGCGCGCGGCCCGAGATCATTATCCCGCTTCCTGTTTCTCAGAGCTCGGCTGTGCCTGTTGACCTGCTGATGTTCGAACCCGGCCAGCAGGTGCGCGTGCGCCGTCCGCCCGCAACAGGCGCCATCGGCACACTGGTCTCCATTCGATCTGGCATGACAGTACTGCCCAGTGGTTTGCGCGCTTCCGCCGCGGACGTAAAACTTGAAAGCGGCGTGACGATCATTGTCCCTCTTGTAAACATCGAAGTTGTGGGATAATTGAAAAATAGTCCAATCAAGGAGAGTGTTCCATGTCTATGAACGAAGGCGAAGAATTAAATTACGATACTGCCCCTCCGGAAGAATCAAGCAACCGAACCTTCCTGATCGCCGCAGGTATTCTTGGCGGGATCGTGCTCCTTTCGATTGCCTGTCTAGCCGCATATGCTCTGTTTTGGTTGCCGGGGATAAAAGCTGCTGATACCGCCGCCAACGACGCGCAGGCAACGACCAACGCCCAGATCCAGGGTGCGTTGACATCCACCATGCAGGCCCAATTACTGCCAACAGCTACACTAACGTTCACGCCCGTGTCGACAAACGTTGTAGCTCAGGCCACGGCGACAAGCCAGGCCTTTATCACGAACACACCCGACCCTGCAACTGCCACCATTGCCGTCGCGTTGACCCAGGCCCAGGCCGCGCAGTTGACTGTCGTTGTTCAGCCGACAGCATCTGCGGTGCCCGGCACCGGCATCGCAGATGAGTATGGCTTGCCGGGTTTGATCGCGATGGGACTGGCCTTAATGATCGTGATCCTGCTGGCTCGTCGCCTGCGTTCTGTACCTGTATCTAATAAATAATACTTCGACAAGTATTCTGTAATTCCCCAAAGGGGACGCTGTGCGAGAAGGGCGCTCGTCTGCCTCGATGATTTATCGATGTCCCGCCGACGAAGCGATCCCCGATAAATAGTGAGAACTCCTCGATGAGATTCCCTATTTACGGGGGATTGCTTCGCTCAGAACGACCCGCAATAACATCCGATTAAAATTTAGACCCCAAAGATTTTTACCTTTGGGGTCGTTCTTTACACTGCGCCTTCAGCTACTTGCTTGCCATATCCCATCAAAGCTTTGACCATTTGCGGTGTGCGTCCTTCTGCATACACACGCAAGACGGGTTCAGTGCCAGATGGGCGGATCAACAACCACGAGTCATCATCCATAATATATTTCACGCCGTCGCGTTGACTCACTTCACTAACGCCTTGTCTGCCGATTTCCTTGGGTGCTTGCTTCATCAGGAAGTCGGTCATCTCGGCTTTTTCAACAGGGCGGCTCAAACGCAAGTCTACGCGCTCATAATGAACGGGGCCAACATCCGCGAGTAATTCGTCCACCATTTCCACGAGGGACTTCTTCCCAGCCGCGATCATCTCCACCAGCAATAATCCCATTAAAGGACCATCGCCTTCGGGGATATGTCCCTTAAACGAAATGCCGCCTGATTCTTCGCCGCCAATTAAGACATCTTCCTTCATCATATAATCCGCGATGTGATTAAAGCCTACGGGCGTTTCATAGAGGGTCAGCCCATAACGCTTTGCAAGGCGATCTATCATACGTGTGGTGGATACTGTGCGTACAACCGCGCCAGTCCAGCCGCGTTTTTCGACAAGGTATTTCAGCGATAGCGCCATGATCTTATGCGGATCAACAAAATTGCCGCGCTCATCCATCGCGCCGATGCGGTCTGCATCACCATCTGTCGCCACGCCGAAGTTGCCCATGCCGGAGCTGACCGCCGATGCCAGCGCACCAAGGTACTTGGTGATTGGTTCGGGATGAACACCGCCAAAGCCGGGATTCATCTCGCCGCGGATCTCAGCGATCTCACAACCCGTGCCTTGTAAAAACGCTTTAATGACACCGCGGCCTGAGCCGTACATCGCATCCACTACAAAGCGTTGGGGATTTTCAGCGATGATATCCGAGTTGATCAACGTGCGCAGGTGCTCGAAATAGGCGGGCAATGGATTGAACTTTGTGATCAGGCCCGCGTCGCGCGCTTTGTTATAGTCCATCAAGTTGGGGCCGCGCGCCTGTTCTTCGTTGTCGTTGATATAGACTTCCACGCGGCGGCATTGTTCAGATAAAGCCGAGCCGCCGAACGCGCCCTTTAACTTCACGCCGTTATAACGCGGCGCATTGTGTGAAGCCGTAATCATGACACCCGCAATGGCGCCCAGATTCTTTACAGAATAAGAAATCGCCGGTGTAGGCGCATCGGATTGCGTCAGAAAAACTTTGAATCCATTTGCGGCCAGCACGCGTGCCACTTCGCCAGCGAAGCGGTCTGAAAGAAAACGCGTGTCGTACCCGATTACGATCTTTTTGGGGTCGGGGGTCTTACCGCCGTTGCTGGATTTATTCCATTGATCCGAAGCCACGGCGTCCGCGACGGCCTGGGCGACAATCCGAAGATTATCGAAAGTAAAACTATCTGAAATGACGGCGCGCCAGCCGTCGGTGCCGAAGTGAATGGGCATTGTTTCTCCTGGAGGGTATCATTTAGGGTAGTGGTCACAAAGTAAGTGATGCGAGTTGTTTTCTGGCCAGATTGTGGTCAACGATGAACCATTTGGTAACCATGTGATGAAACGCATCACGCTTTGAAAACGAAAGTGTCTTACGAACATAGCGAGCCTGACGTTGACGCAAAGTACAATACCAACGCTCCATGTGAGATA
>Ga0315273_10007780_pt1 | contig 13453 bp, 12 predicted proteins | sample YL17G02_0_MG_FD_205753 | JGI IMG/M metagenome (GOLD analysis project Ga0315273, IMG submission 205753) | Sediment microbial communities from Yellowstone Lake, YNP, Wyoming, USA - YL17G02_0 | ecosystem: Environmental > Aquatic > Freshwater > Lake > Sediment | place: USA: Wyoming | collected... | reverse complement strand
CTTTTGAACGCTATTTGAAATCCGGTTCCGGTAGGGCTTTCGCCAAAAAACATTTTTGGTAAAATCTGTAATTTCGAACTCAAAATGAAAACTTTATTTTTAGGATTATAACAATAGAATGAAAAAACTCGTTGGATTGTTTCTTTGTTTCGTAATTCTGCCTCTCTCTTCCGTTTCAGCGGAAAATTATCAAAGCTCCAACTTTACGCTCACCACCGACCTCGATAGTCATTACGCCAGGTTAATCATCAAAAAAATTGAAGCGTTTTATACCGCCGTGATTACGGAATTTCCGCTCAACCCCTGTCAACCTTTACATATTTATTACTCAAAAACTCAGGCCGATACTCAGAACTTGCTTGACGAACACGGCTATAAAGTTAAAGTCGATTGCGCATATTTCGCGCCCGAGACTTCCTCCGTTTATGCGCATCAATATATGAATGATGGCCGGCCTTGCGACATAGACGCTGTTTTCCCGGAAATCGCGCATGGTATCGTTGTCTGCAACTTTAAAAATTGCCCCCCGTGGTTCTGTCAGGGACTCGCAAGCTTCCTCGGGGAAGAAAGACTCGTAATTAAAGACCGCTTGACATCGGTCGAACCGAATCCATGGCGAGATAAGATGTTAAGGGACAAAATCGATAAAACAACAAGACCGAGCATAAAGCGGCTCTTCTTGACTTCCTCTACGGAGCGTTTCAGCAATTGGGATATCGGCCCACACTTCGCCAGGGCGATGTTCTGCTGGCTAAACGAAACAGGAAATCTGGAAAGTTATCTTGGCAGTGTACGAGTGCAGGGTTACGAGCTGTCAGCACTCGAGACCACACTCGAAAGACCAGCCGAAAAAATAAATTTCGAACTTATGAAATTTATCAAAAAGTATTGCTATGCGGGCGCTTTCCTCAAGGATGGTCTCGATGCGAATGACCCCGCTCGAAAAGAACAGGCCTTCTTTAAGGCACTCGAATTAAAACCGAATTACTCAACCGCTTTGTTCGAGCTTGGCAAATTATATTACAACGCCGGAAATTATGAAAAATCCCGTCAGTATCTGACGCAGGTATTAAGCAATCCCAACTGCGCAGTTTACAGGGCCGCGGAAGAAATGACCGCGGATATTTACTATAGCCAGGAAAATTACTCTTCCGCACTGACGCATTATCTCGCCGCCTGGGAATATTCCGACTATTACGAATACAAATATAAAACCGCTTATAGAATCGCCAATTGCTACTACAAACTAAACGACCCCAATAACATCCAGCGATGGTACACAAAATTCCTCGCTTACGACTGGCAGCCCGAAAAAACCAAATTGCAGGTTGAATACGCGAGAAAATATACAGGAGTACAGGAAATAACCATGAAAAATTCTACCGGCCAAACACCTCAATCAAAGAATACGCAAACAGCGGAACCCAATAAGCCCCAAACCCAGGAACCGAACAATCCGAAAGTCAAATTACAGACCACCCTCGGTGATATCGTCGTCGAACTCGACTCCAGGGCCGCCCCGGTTACTGTAAAGAATTTTCTGCGATACGTCGAAGAGGGGTTCTTCGACGGAACAATCTTCCACAGGGTCATTCCCAACTTTATGATTCAAGGTGGTGGCTTCACACCGGATATGCGGCAAAAACAAACACACGAGCCAATCACCAACGAAGCCTCCAACGGCCTGAAAAACAATAGAGGAGCCATCGCGATGGCCAGAAAAAACGACCCGAATAGCGCCACCGGCCAGTTCTTCATCAATTTGAAAAATAACGCCTCTTTGAATTACGCCGGACAAAGTAAGCCAGGCTATGCCGTCTTCGGTAAAGTCGTCGAAGGTATGGACGTCGTTGATAAAATTGCCGCCGTTCCTACTGAAACCAAAGGCCCGCACGCCGATGTCCCCGTCACTACAATCGTCATTCGATCCGCCAAAGTTATTACCGGTAAATGATGCTGACCGCCCGGAAGATAATAAAACTTTTCAAAATGAGGCTCCTGCCGAATGAAGGCGGCTTCTATACCGAAACATACCGCTGCCCCGAAAAAATCGACCCCGATGTTGTTAATCGGGGTCGCCCTGAGCGAGCGCAGCGAGTCGAAGGGCCTATGCATTCTCCTGCCGGCAGATTCGGCTCCAGAAATATCTCCACTGCCATCCTCTACCTGCTAACACCCGATACCTGCTCAAAACTCCACAAGCTCAAACACGACGAAATCTTCCACTTCTATCTCGGTTGCCCCGTCACAATGCTGCTGCTCCACCCCGACGGCAAAACCGAAATCATCACCCTCGGCCCGGACATCCTAAAAGGCCACCGCGTTCAGGTAATAATACCGCGAAACACCTGGCAAGGCTGCCTCCTCAAAAAACGCGGCAAATTCGCGCTCCTCGGAACTACCGTCGCTCCTGGCTTCGACTTCAATGACTTCCAGCTCGCAGACCGAAACAATTTACTCAAAAAATTCCCATCCCAAAAATCCCTTATCACCAAACTAACCTGATACTTCCCGCGACAATCCGACCCCGTCGTTGCGAGCAAACTTGAGCTTATGGTTATTATGGCGTCCACGAGACAACCACGAATAAAACTTGGGACATTTAAGCCCCTATTATAACCACCGCTCGGGAGGCTCCGGTTTCATAGTTTATCTTATTCTTTCGGTTTTGTCGTCTTACGGCGGATTTATAAAATTTTTCTTCCAATTAAGGCAAATTTGTGGTATAATACCGTCGGTTCGCTCGAAACGAGACTTATACCATAGAAAACACACCACGAGCTTGTTTTTTAAGACCTTTAGGCCGCCAATGCTGTAGGAGGCGTTTATGTCCGAAAAATTAGACCGCAGGAGTTTCCTAAGAAAAACCCTTCTTACTTCGACTGGCGCGGCACTCGGTTTAAGCAGCATCGAACAGCGGGCATTGCTCGCCGATGCCAATCAACCGCCGTCACCACTCCCGGCACCATCGGGCAATGCTATGCCCACCGGCAAAATAGGCAAACTCACCGTCAGCAGACTTATCTGCGGTGGTAATCTTATAAGCGGTTTCGCCCACAGCAGAGACCTCATTTACGTCTCCTCGCTGATGAGGCACTACTTCACCGACGACAAAATCATGGAGACCTTCCAGATTTGCGAGGAAAACGGAATCAACACTGCCGTACTGCGCACCGATAAGGACACCGTCAGACTACTTAAAAAATACTGGAAGGAACGAGGCGGAAAGCTCCAGTGGTTCGCACAGACCTATCCGAAGGAAACCAACCTCAAGGAAAACGTGCAAATGGCTATCGACAACGGCGCAGTTGCCGCCTTCCCGCAGGGCATGACGGGCGATAAATTCTATGAGGACGGCCACGTTGACCTGCTCGGTAAAGTCATCGACTTCATCAAACAAAACGGCCTTGTCGCCGGTATCGGCTCGCATTCGATTGATACGCCCCAGGGCGTCGTCGAAGCCGGTATCAAGCCGGACTTCTTTATGAAGACCCTCAACAACGTCGGCTACCAGTGCGAAAATCCCAAACAGGTCGGCGAAGTGATGAACAAAATAAAAGGAAAGACACCGTGGATTGCCTACAAAGTCCTCGGCGCAGGCGTAACAGACCCCAAAGACGGCTTCAAGTACGCCTTCGATATGGGCGCCGACTTCATGACTGTCGGTATGTATGATTTTCAGATTAAACAGGACGCAATGATTGTTAAAGAATTGCTCTCTCGCGAAATCTGCAAACAATAAAACCAGCGAAGAAGGGTGGAGAACCTTTTAATCTGAAATTTAACCCCGCACCCAATGTGGTGCGGGGTTTTTGTTTAACTTGCCTTATCTTTTATCGCCAGCAAATCCTTCATCAAGTTCGATAGCTGTGCCGTTGAATCCTTTACCCCGAACGCGTCATGCAACTGTTTATACAATGGGTAAAGCTGCTGATAGACCTTCTGATTTTCCGCGTTCGGTTTATAAGTTTTATTCTTCACTCCGCACATCACCGCCTGTGCGTTCGCGAAATTATCGTACCCGCCGTTTTGTTTACCCGCTACGACCGCGCCAGCTATCGCTGAACCCAATGCGCAGCTTTGCGCCGAGCGTGACACCTTCATTTCCCTGCCCGTAACATCCGCGTAAATCTGCATCAGAAACGGATTTTTCTCCGCGATGCCGCCGCAATTAATTACTTCTGCGACCTTGACGTCGTATTCCTCGAACCTGTTGATAATCGTCAAAGCCCCGAACGCAGTCGCCTCAATCAATGCCCTGTAAATTTCTTCCGGCCTCGTATGCAGCGTCTGTCCCAACAATAATCCCGTCAATCGCTGGTCAACCAATATCGTCCGGTTGCCGTTGTTCCAGTCCAGAGCCAAAAGTCCCGATTGGCCGGGCTTTAATTTCGCCGCTTTTTTCGTCAGTTCATCGTGCGAACCGGTCTTCTTTCCGCCCGGCTGAATGTAATTTACATACCAGTTGAAAATGTCCCCCACCGCCGACTGGCCCGCCTCAAGACCGAAGTACCCCGGCAGAATCGAACCATCCACAATACCGCATATACCCGGCACATCCGGCAGCTTCTGGTCCGACGGAGCTACCAGCATATCGCAGGTGCTTGTGCCTATAATTTTCACCAATTTGCCCGGCCCGATTCCCGAACCGACCGAGCCAAGATGCGCATCGAACGCCCCGACCGCAACCGGAATCCCTGCGGATAGGCCCAGTTTGTCCGCCCACGCTTGCGACAATTTCCCCGCTGCCTCTTTCACCGTATAAGTCTGGTCATAAAGCCTGTGGCGCAGTTCGCCTAACTTCGGGTCAAGCTTGCTCAAAAAATCTTTCGCTGGCAGCCCACCCCACTGGCTATTGAACATCGCCTTATGCCCCGCTGCACATCTGCTCCGCTTTATATTCTCAGGCCTCGTGTTACCGACCAGCACCGCCGGTATATAATCGCAGCACTCGACCCAACTGTACGCCGCGTCGAAAACCTCCCGGTCAACCCGCAGGCAGTGCAGAACCTTGCTGAAAAACCACTCCGACGAATATATCCCGCCGCACTTGGCCAGATATTCCGGATGCTCCTGTGCCGCAAGCGCCGTAATTTCCGCCGCCTCCGCATAGCCTGTATGGTCCTTCCAAAGCCACGCCTGCGCATTTGGGTTCTTTTTAAATTCCTTCAGCATCGCCAAAGGCGTCCCATCTTTATCCACCGGCAATGGCGTTGAACCTGTCGTATCGACACCGAAACCTATACAATCTTCCGGCTTAAATTTCTTGCTGGCCTTTTTCGCCTTGGCAAGTGCGCTTTTTACCGTTACCTCGATTCCCTTTACATAATCCGCTGGATTCTGCCGGGCCAGATTATGGTCCGACCTATCAAGAATTATCCCCGCGTGCCCTGATGGATACTCAAAAACTGATGTTGCCAGCTCATTGCCGTTAGCCACATCAACAATTACGCACCTTACCGAATTCGTCCCGTAATCCAACCCTACCGCACATTTCATAATTTTCTCCTTATAAATTTTGAGGCATCATAAACGATGAGCAGAGTTTTTGGAATAGAAATTGGCTTTGTTGGTTCGACACTTCGACTGGATTCGACAAGCTCACCACAAGTCCGCTCAGTGCAGGCGGGCTAATCATAAATTGGCTTTGTTTGGGTTTGTTTTATTGATTCATTGTTCATTGTTTTTTGTTCGTAGCTCTTTGTTTTGACGTAACTTAGATTCATTTGGGAAACCAGCAAATTGGCTTTGTTTTGCATAATTGGTTAATTTGTTAACTGGTTAATTGGTTAATTTGGGTAAGTGGGTTAATTTGTTGATTTGTTGATTGGTTCATAGTTCGAAATCCTAAATGAACGAAACGGTTGCGGTTGCGCTGCTCGTTTCGTCCATCGTTTTACGGTTGTGTTTTTTATTTTGAACGTAGTTCCTAACCCCTAATTTTCAGCGTTTTGGAATTTTCGGCTGACCAATTTTGTGGGCCATGGAATGTGAGCCCCCGGCTTCGTCTGCCACTACGCCGCGGCAGGCCAGCCGATAAATATGGTAAGGGGGATTGTTAAATAAATCAAGAACTTTTTGGGAAAATTAAGGAAAAATTAAATAATTTTGCAGCAGCGTTTTAAGTGATTTGGGGACAAGGGTTAGCGAGGCAAGAAGTCAGAAGACAGAAGACAGAATACAGAAGACGGAATAAAGGAGTGCAGTATTTATTTCTTCAGCCGGTATGAGCAACAACCAGTATCACGCAGGCGATTGGCCGAAGTGAAAATTTAAGGCGAACTGAAGAAATAAATACGTTCCGCCGGAGGTGTTCCGCATTTCTGGCTGAGGCCGCGATGAGCAACCGCCAATGGAACGCAGCGAAGCGAAGTGGGTAAAAACGGGCGAACCGAGGGCAGAAATGCACCCTAACCATAAAAAGCAGGGAGTTTTTAATTTCGGAACAAAGGAATCGACAATAAACGGTAGCTGTCCCTAATGGCGCTCGTTTTTGCACTCATCGCTAATCACTATGCACAATCCCTAATCACGAATCACAGACGAGGGCGTCTGTGCCACATAACGAATCGCAAATCTGGTTTGCGTCGCAAAGTACTTTGCACGGCAAACCACTGTCGTAAAATCAAGGGGACCCTACCGTTGTCCCGAAGGGAATTGCCCCACGCACGAAAAAGCCGCCACGCCCACGGGTGACGTGGCTAACCATTGCCGACGTACCGTCGGGGGCAATCTGCATGGGCAAAAAATTTGTCCATCCTACAACTTTTGACTTAGAGGCCCCCTTTACGCAAGAGGCTGTTTTTTGCAAAACAAAAGCCCCTATTGCATTTGACAATGTCCGGTTTCGGGGTAAAATAAGCAAAAGCAGTTTGAGGAAAATTTTCATGGGCGAATCAAACGATTATTGGTTAAGGAGGGTTTAAAAACTATGGTTGACATCGCATCTATAAGTAGATGGCTTCCTGATATTATTCAGGCATTCCGAGCAGCAGGTGGTACCTCGCGATTCCCACAAATCTATCGTTGGATTCAATCAAACCGTAGATTGCTACCTGAGGAATGGGAAGCACTGATCCGTGCAACCGTTTACCACCACAGCTCCGATTCTCCGGTTTATAAACAAGGTAATCCTGACGTTTTTTTCAAAAAAGGTTATGGGCTGTGGGCGTTGCGGCATCCCAATGACACGATTAGGGGCAAGACCGAGCGTGACCTGTCTATACAGGTGTGGGAAGGCCTAACCAAGGAGCAACTTGAATCTTACTCCGGAAATGGCGATGCTTTGATTGCGGATGTTAAAGCAGAAGTTGAGAAACTGAAGAAGAAATACAAGATCCTATGAGCAGTAGGTATAGGCACAGCCGCCCATAAATTGCTGGAGCAGTGCACAGAAAACGTGACGGACTCTATTCCGTCAAATTATTAAGCAGAAAAGGAGTGGCTAATGTTAAAGGTAATGGCTTCATTAATTCTTGCTGGATTTCTTGCCGGGTGTGCTGGCAGTCCCATCCAAACTGGATGGGAAGCAGAGAAAAATAGAAAAGCTATGCTTCATTTAAACATTGGCATGACCAAGGCCGAAGTTCAAAATATTATGGGCGAGCCGAGGAAAACAGAAGCATATTCAAGAGATGGCAGAAACATCGAGTTCTGGTTGTATATGACAGAAGGAAGGGACATATATGATAGAACATTGAGGGACTCTAACTTTACTCCGTTAGCTTTCGAGGATGGAAAATTAATCGGTTGGGGAAGAAATTTTTATGATCAAACATTGAAATATGAGCATAAGATAGAAATAAAATGAACGTTATCTAACGATCAAATAAATGCGGAACAAAGTTAAACCAGCCGCCCATGGCTGAGGACAGCGCACAGAAATAGAATGTGTGTCTTATGCGGAAACTATACAATCATTAGTCAATCATGAACAATGTCATTCGCCAACATCATGATAAATGGCAGAGTCACTTACTCATTGACGCCATGTATTTCCACATAGCCCGCCAAGCACATGCGCGCGCCAGGAATTGCTTTAAAGAGATTGAAGAAGCACGGCAACTCTGGACTTCTTTAAATCAAGAATTCGAGAGAATTCTCTCCAATCATAATAATGATGCGCACTCAGCTTACGATGAGCTGGAACCTATCGCCATTCAAATTGAGGGTGCGCATGAGAACATTGAGAAATCGTATGCTCCGTTGCTGAAAGAGGTGGCGGCTGTACACATTCTATGTGCAGCCTCTCTCGAAGCTCATATAAATTCGACAGCCAGGGATACATTCCAAGGTAAGATTCTTGAGCATTTCGAGGCGCTTTCGCTCGAAGCTAAGTGGCTTATCCTCCCGAAACTTCTCGGCTTTTCAGGCTTTGAATCCGGCCATGAGCCATTTCAAGGGTTCTTTCAGCTCCTAAAGTACAGAAATAAACTTGTTCACTACAAAAGCATGAGGGAAGATTGGGTCTACGGCGACGTCCCGAAATTCATAACAAAACTTGGGCTTACCTTGGAAGATTCAGAGAGGTCGATACGATCGGTCGAGAACATGATCCGTGAATTGGCACGACAACGAGCTATTGAGGCCCCCTATTGGTTACGGAGTGATTTGAACGACATGAGTTACTTTGAATTAAAGTCTATGTGATATTTCAGGTCGTAGAATGGGCAACTTTTACCCGCCGTTTGTTTGGCGGGTTTGCCCACGCTGTTTTTACAAATTTGTAGATTGCCGCGCCCGCCATTCCGATAAATAGGGACGGCGAGGCTCGCAATGAACTACAGCATCAATTTATAATTATCCTCTCCGCCGCAGAGCAGATGCACTAATGGTTGTGGGCGGTCGGTGCCTTCGATAAATTTCGGTCTTGCCGCCCACGGCGTAACGCTCAAAACATTTGTCAAATCCATCCAGTGCTGCAGACGAGCTACAGGCAGGCCCCAGACCATATGCAGATGATTGGCAGGCGGATACTGCTTATACTCAACCATACTGGCGTATTTCGGCACGACAAACGTGTGCGGCCAGTTCACATCCGACAGGTTCCGCATCGCTTCCGACAACTTCGCGGGCACTTCCGCCGTACGGGCCTCATCCCAGATAAAGCTGAACTTGTCATTGGCCGAGCAATACGCCATTCGCCCCGCAATACCCTCGATGCCGCCCGGTGTTACGAACGTAACCGAATTTCCACCGCCGGGGAAATATTCGTTATTGGCAAGAGCCATACTCACACCCGACATAATCTCCTTCACAGGCGTCCCAGGTTTTGCCGCCCAGTCGAACGACGCCGAACCGGAATTATTGCCGTCGACAAGACCCTTGACGAACCAGTCGGCCTTTTTGTCCGGGATAGCGACGCCGACCTTTTCCGCCAGAGCCTTTATTTCCCAGCTTTCCCAGACCTTGCGGAAGTCCATAAATAAAGGCGGATTTCCGCCGCTAAGATACGTCATAAACAGCATCGTCAAAAGGGCCTGCACGTCCGCCTCGGTAGCGTAGGGCAGGGCCGCCTTTCGCCCGCTATGGTCGAACGTACTGTTAAAAAACGACTCCATCACATCCGCCACCGGTAAAGGTAGGCCTCGCTTATCGCTTCCCCATTCAAGCTGGCTCATAAACCCGCCGCCGACCGCGTTCAAATCCTTCATCAAATCCCGTACAATCAAATACATCGCAAGTTCCAGATTGAACCGGATGCTGTCGTCCTCATCGTGAAGCTCTAATCTATCGTTCACATATCTTTCAATCCACCGCCGCAGCGATTTTAATTCCTTTTCGTCGTACGCCTTTTTATGCAGCATATCTGCCAAAAGCTTCATATCGAGCCTTGTGATTTCCAGCCCGAACGTATTTCGTGTCGCCAAAACGTGCGCCAGCGCAGTCTCCATCCCCATCGAATCGTGCCCGAATATCACGATGCGTCTTCCCCGCAGAGCGACCGCCGTCACCGCAGCGTAGCACCAGTCAATCAAATCCTTGGCCGTTTTTTCGCTCATCTTAGGATTTGCGCCGGTGTCCGCCCAGTTGCCGACGTTGAGACTGACCAGCTTTCCGTACTGACTGATTGCCCCCGCCGTCGCGTGCGCATAAACCACACCCGGTTTCGGGGCGCTGTTGCCACAGGTGATATTTATCGGCGTCTCCTTTGGGAACTGCTGCAATAGCGAAATCGTGGTCAGTTGCGGAAACGCCCACGTATCCGGCACGCACACCAAAATATTAACTCCAGCCTCACGGAACTGCTGCGCGACAATATCCGCCTGTGTCTCACCATCGACTAATGTCGTCGAATACACCACTGGCACAGGCGTCTTGTCCGGCAGCACCACCTGCCCGCTGATTGTGTCCGCAGCCATCTTTATAATATTCTGGCATCTCGTCCTGCTTGCCGCATCAATCCGCGGGTCGCCCGCCGCGAATACACCAATCACCGGCATCTTAGGACTCGGATTTCTAATCCCAGGTAAACTTATCGCTGACATTTTCTTGGCCATATTTTTGCTCCTCACTTTTTACCTTACTTCTAAATAATCCTTATCGGGTAATTTCGGAAACTCCGCGTGCGGCTCCGTCTGATACCAGTACGCCACCGACGAAATATCATCCTGCAAAGGCAGGTATTTCTTTATATCATTGCGCCACCCGAGCGCCTGAACCGTGACCTTCAAATCCTTCTCGAACCTCACCGGGTCCGGTATGTGCCAGCGGTACAAACCATACCGTGTATTCGCACGGGACTCCCCATCAGGCCGAATAATCTGCAGCCCCGCGTATGGCGTCGTATACTCCGTATACTTTCCCTTCATAAATTCCTTCGGATTTTCTTTATTCACTTTGAAGCAATACGACCCGCCGAAATAATCCTCCGTACCCGTCCCGCAAATCGTCGGAAATTCCGCGTCGCCGTCCATATAAAATTTCACTTCGCCCTCGCCCCACCAGCCGTTGTTGTTCACCTGCCATGCCATATACGTCCCGACGTAATGCCCCTGCCCCTTGATGCCGTCAACTATAGTGTAAACCTGCTTGTAAGGCAGCGGATTGGTCCGCCGAAACTGCGCGTGAAAATACGCCGCGTCTGTCGGCACATCCGTCAAAGCGTAATCGACCTGATAATACACAACCATCTCTGCCTGCGAAATATTCGTCATCGTGATTTTACAGCTTTTGCAAAACGGCATCGGCCAGTAGCAGTTATAGCCGCTTCCCGGATTGACGCATACCGCCAGCGATGATACCTGCGCGAACTCGTCCCACCCGAACGCGAAAAAATCCCCCGCGGGACATTCCACCGAAGGCGTTTGCTCCCCATCCCAGTAAATCCGCAAAATGCTGAATCTGTTATGCCCCTTCAGCGTCATCCAAATATGCTGGACAACACCCGGCCCCTGCATTTCCGCTAATGTGAAAGTTTGTCCCGCCTCAATTTTGATAAACGGATTGACCTTCCAGCCAAGCCCCAAATCAGAAGCGGCTTTGGAAGCCGTCCCTTCCCCGATTTTCGCCATCCCGCCCTTGCCCTTTTCACCCGTCGGATTTTCCGGACTTATCGACCGAGTCTTCGCCTTCGACAATAAAGGCAGATTACCCATTCCCATATTCAACCCGTCGAATTCCGTCTTTTCAGCGTAAACTAAACCAGCGGCAATAATACAGATTACCAGCCCCATAAATTTCGTGTTTTTAACCATCGTTCGTCCTTTCCTTATTTAGATTACTTTCGCACATCTTTATACATTTTTTCGCCTCATTTGTCTTGCAAAAATTCCAAAAATTCACCTCCGAAAAACCTCACAAAACCGACAAAACTCTGTATAATAAAAACCTTTAAAAGATTAAGGATGGTCGGCTTGGCGGGAAAAAAACAACAACTGCTGCTGAAAATGGACGGGATTTGCAAGGCCTTCGCCGGCGTGCAGGTCCTCACCCGTGTCCCCTTCGACCTCTACGCGGGCGAAGTACACGTCCTGGCAGGTGAAAACGGCGCGGGAAAAAGCACCCTGATTAAAATTCTCGCGGGCGTCCATACTGATTACTCAGGCCGGATTAATATCAATAACCAATCCGTCCGCTTCAATTCCGTCCATGATGCCGCCGCTAAAGGAATCTCTGTCATCCATCAGGAACTTTCGCTCGTCGGCCCTATGACCGTCGCTGAAAACATCTTCCTCGCCAAGGAAAAATCCGTAGCGGGATGGCTGCGGCAAAACGCTATGATTAAACAATCCCGCGAACTGCTCCGAAGTCTCGGCCTCGACATCGACGTCGAAAAATTCGTCGCCGATTACCCCTTGAGCGTCCAGCAGATGATTGAAATCGCTAAGGCCCTTGCCTTCGACTGCCGCATCATCGTTATGGATGAACCAACCAGCGCACTTACAAAGCCCGAAGTCGAAAAACTTTTCTCGATAATCGGCCAGCTAAAACAACGCGGTTGCGGCATCATCTACATCACGCACAAAATGGAGGAAATCTACCGAATCGCAGACCGAATTACAGTCCTTCGCGACGGCCAATACATCGGAACCGCAGAAACCGCCGAACTTCCCCAAAATAAATTAGTCCAGTGGATGGTCGGTCGCGAATTAAATCAGCAGTTCCCCAGGCATATTCCGGTGTTAGGAAACGTCCGTCTCGAAGTTGAAAATTTCACCGTACCAGACCCATCGGGCAAACCCGCACCTGCCGTCAACGATGTTTCGTTCGCCGTTTGCGCAGGCGAAATCCTCGGTATCGCAGGATTAAGTGGTTCGGGCAACAGTGAGCTTTTGAACGGCATCTTCGGAACTTATGGTCGCAAAACAAAAGGTGAGATAAAAATAGACAACCAAACCTTCAAAACAACTTCCCCCCAAAAAGCCATCGAACACAAAATCGCTTTGCTTACAAACGACCGGCAGGCAACCGGTCTTGTAACCGATATGAACATCGTCCACAATACGACCCTCGCGGCCCTGCGAAAATTTTCTCCGGCTGGCTGGCTAAAACCAAAACGGGAACTTGTCACCGCCCAAAACCAAAAACAATCTCTGAAACTAAAGGCCGCAAGCCTCCTGCAGCCCGTCAAATCACTTTCAGGCGGCAACCAGCAAAAGGTCGTAATCGCAAAATGGATTGAAACACAGCCCAAAGTTCTTTTGCTCGATGAACCCACTCGCGGTGTCGATGTCGGCGCTAAACATGAAATTTACGAACTTATGAACCAGTGGACCTCGCAGGGTATCGCCATCGTCCTGATTACCTCCGAAATGCCCGAACTGCTCGCCATGAGCGACCGCATCATTGTTATGCACCGCGGAAAAATCACTGCCGAATTTTCTCACGAAACCGCGACGCAGGAAAAAATCCTAAAAGCCGCTATGGGTGAGGAAATGCAAAACTGAAAGGATTCGCTAAATGACCGAACAGCTAAAACTCGAATCGAAACAATCAATTCTTAATTCGCCGA
>Ga0315273_10007779_pt1 | contig 13454 bp, 14 predicted proteins | sample YL17G02_0_MG_FD_205753 | JGI IMG/M metagenome (GOLD analysis project Ga0315273, IMG submission 205753) | Sediment microbial communities from Yellowstone Lake, YNP, Wyoming, USA - YL17G02_0 | ecosystem: Environmental > Aquatic > Freshwater > Lake > Sediment | place: USA: Wyoming | collected... | reverse complement strand
GGTGTCTACGCCCTTCTCCCTCACGGCTTCGATGGCATGGTGAATGGTCTTTCCACGCATGGCATATACAATCCTTTGAAGATATTTAAAATTTATCTCGATCCTTTATGAGTAGCGATAGTAACATTTAAATCATTATGAGCTATTCTAAAAAGCATGATGGGCGAGTATGAGCGGCGTGTTTTGGTCAGTATATGCAGGGGTACAAAAGAGAGCAAAACAGCTCATATTCCAAGGCAATATTTTATGAAAAAGTTCCAAAACGATAAACACCAGAAAAAAGATGCCGAAAAGGCACTGCTCCCGCTCATGGCTCGCGGATACGTGAGGATGCATCCCACGCGTGGCGGGATGACCTATGAGCTTACCGATGAAGGACTGACGTTCTGCCGCGAGATGGCTCGCCGGCCGGCATGAAAACGTCCCTGCTCTCTGCCAGGCACTATACACCACATTCTAGGCATCCGGCCCCCCCCCAACTTTTGCGCCTGCTCGTGAGGATAGAAATAGAAGAAAGGATAGGTAGAATTCGGTTAGGAGTAATGGTCGCATGTTTGAAGAGATTTTGGAGCTATACAAGACGAGGTTGGCCGAGAAGGAAAAGGATCTAAGAGGATACCAGTCAATGATTCAGCTGGTAACGACCATCGAAGAGATGTCCCAGGAGGGGCTCTCCGCTCAGAGCAATGTGGCCCTTCTCAAGAAGCTAGAGGACCAGGTCAACAGGCAGTCCAAAGAGCTGAGAGATCTGAAAGTGGAGCTTACGGCTGGAAAGAGAATCTCGCCACCAACTGAGGGAAAAAAGAGCAAGGCTCTGGATGGTCATGCCTGGAATCTTATCGATCTTTTGAGCAAGAAGCAGGGCAGTTTTACAACTAACGAGCTGGTAGAGATGCTTGACCTGAACAAGACAACGGTGATTACCGTTATGAAGAGGGCAGTAGCTCTAGATCCGGATCATCTCAAGTTGACTGCCGGAAAGAGGCGGAAGCTCAGCCTGGCATATGTTCCCTGATAATACGACCAGATGCAATATATAGCCAGGCCGCGTCCGGCTGGAGGATCACGAAATGTCGAAAAGCGAGAACCTCGAAGCCGGGGCTCACGGCCCTAGAACAGGCAAGGGAGACCAAATAATGAGGAATCCAGGGTTGCACAAGCGCGCTGTAGCGCAGGAGACTTCAGCTCCGGAGTCATGCCATCGTTGTCAAGCGATTGATAGCATGTCAGACAGAGAAATAGACAGGAGGCTCGCTAGAGATCTCGAATTCTTTGAAGGTCGAAGGAATTACCTTGGCTCCTTAACGGATCTCCCGGACCACAGCCCAACATGCCCACTGTACCAGAAGACAGCGGCTAGGTCTGAGAAGGAAGTAGACGCTAAGCTCGCACGGCTAATTGAGCTCATGAAGAAGAGGATAAGATGAAGGCAGACAGCTTAAAATACCGGCTGAATGTGCTCGAAAAACGCGGCCCTGGCAGACGATAATAACAAGAAGATTAATATCCTGGCCGAGGTCTTCGACGCTCAGCCCTCCGATATGGAGGAGATGATACAGAGGAGGCTGGAGGAGGGGAGCTGGTATAGGCAAGTGGATGAATGCTTTTGAGTGCATCTCCTTTCCTCGATAGGGTTTAGGCCAAGCCGGCTGGTTTGAGAATCTATGAGAGACGAAAACTAGAGCCAGCCCGGCCACATGCCTTATGCGCCATCTATAATATGCCCCTATCAGAAGTCCGCATAAGAAAACCCTCATGACCGATTGGACACCCATGCGCATGAAAATCCAAGATGATCTTGGAGGGGATTTTCATATCAAAATGGCCTTGCTCATCTCCAGATCTTCAGCTTTCCTAGCAGCCTGTCCTATCAATTGTTCTTCGCCCTGCGCACGATCTTCTTGGGATCGCCGGAGGCCAGGACCTCCAGGTCACGCGTGTTCCTGGCGGCCCGATACATACGGTCCGATGCTTTTTTGGCCGTAATTTTTCCAATCCTCCTTTCATCCTGCAAGGCCTTAGGCCTACTTGCAAGAGGGATGGGCCGGTCTGGCTTGAGGTTGGTAGGAGGAGAGAAGACCAGGACCGGCCCACCCGGTCATCACGCCATTCTTATCTGTGGGATCCTATTATCATAAGAATCTAGCCGCGATGGAGAGCGGTTCAGGGCCCATCAGAAGGCCACTTCTTCTTCCATCTTTTCTGCGCCCACACCCACCGCCTCCTCGACAGCGGCCAGGTCTTTCATCAGGAATATCCTCTCAGTCGCCGTCTCTTTGCTGGCCACGGAGTTCTTCAGGATCTGCGCGTACTTGGCGAACTTTGGGAGCTTGACGGCGTAGCCCTGCAGGTCCTCCACCAGGTCGTAGTCGAAGCCGTTGCGCTCCAGTACCTTAAGGGCATTGTTCCTATCAGCTATGGTCTTGAACTCAACGCGGTAGTTGTCCTGGTTGTAATAGCCCAGCAGGGCCTTGAAGATCTCCTTGTTTTCGAAGAACTGCTTGAAGAGCCAGAGCTTGCCGACCTTGAACACGGTTATGCGTCTGCGTCTCGGTACGACATCGAAAGTGCTTGGCTTTATATATCCTTCTGGCAGCTGGCATTTCTTGTCATGCCAATTCTGGACTTACGAATTTTAGGTCTCGACTTCAATGGCCTGCTCCATATGATCCAGTACCGATCTCCTAGCTCGGATTCGCGCTTTTCGCCAATATTGAGACTTGCATCTGGGGCATCGTTTCGGGTTCGTAGTCCGAGGCCGCCAAACATAACCGCATCGATTGCAGGATGCTAATTTCATGCATTATACTAGTATTAATTATGATATATAAAGCAAGTGGCTTTCCGAGAATAATATATCCTGCACAAGCATGTCTGTCACGCCTGCGATGCCATCTAGCCAGAAAAAGGGTAATAAAGTAGAGACGTCCCGCCCATGTCATGGCGGGATTCCTCTTTAAGGATTATATTTTGCGTCCTCGGAGGATGGCCATTCGAAGATAAACTGAACTTCTTTCAGGGTTGTCTCCGTCGGGAAAGTGCCCTTTGGAAAGATGAACTTGATATAGCGGACATTTCCCTGAACATATTTTGCCCCTTCTTTCGGTTCAAAGATGGTCACGTATACGGGGAAGGATGCTGCTTGTTGGCTTTGCTTATTGATTTCAGGCACCTTTGCCGAAGCGAATTTCTTATCTTCTCCCGCCCACTGAACATTGTATCCCTTTGGGATGAACTTCGCATCCCAGTTTAAGATAAGGCCTTTGATGGGCAGAGGATGAAGCTTCAGCAGATCGATCGTTATTTCAATGCCTTGAGGATTCGCTTTATCAAGGTTGGAAGGGAAATTCCACTGGATCCCTATCCCATCTGGAATTCCCTTGGCATGGATATTCGCCGGGGAGGTGACATGTAATCCTTTGGCTCTGGCTAGTTTGGCGTAATCCACAAGCTTGGGTATAAGAGGCTTATAGTAGGTCTCCCAGAGGGGATCAAAATCAGAGGGCAAGGCGGCCAGAGATCTGCGGGCCCTCTCAGCCTCAAGAATTCGTTCAAGCCGCGGATCATAGGGAACCTTTTCACTTACGTAGTGAAGTCTGCTGGCGTCGTAGATAGGCTGGCCCCTGGAATCCAGGTCCACACCAAATCCTTTGATTTTCTTGCCGGATGTTCCAATGAAGTCGTTTCCCCAGGGTGTCAATGATAATAAGTCTTCAAATACGGCAGAATCATTCACTTTACCCCAGCCTGGAGGGCCAGAATTGCCCTCCAAGAGGGAGACCTCGATTCCCGTCACCTTAGGACCGCCTCCCAGTGGAGAGATCATGCGGTGAATCCACATCTCGTTTATCAGCATGCTGTGTGAGGCCCCATTCCAAATCCAACTTCCATCTCCCAGTTGCTCGTATTTGGCGATCAGAACATAGGAACCAGGCAAGGGAACAGTAACTCCCATCTCAATGTCATCGTAGTCCAGATCTTGCCAGCGGATCCATCTGCCCCTTCCTCCTGGAAGGTCCTCCTCAGTCTCATAGAATGTCCTGAGCAAGGAAGTGTTGTACAGCTGCCAGTTCAGGGCCCAATCGGAGTTTCGATAGCCTGCAGAATAGGGAATTCCTGCTTTGTGATGCCAGTAAGAGATAGTCTCAGAACACCATGCATCACGAGGATAAGGAAATATGCCGGCACAAGCTGCTGATTGGGCGATGCTGCGGTTGTCAATTCCGTTCACCATCTGATAATAAGGTTTGCCACCATCATCCGGCACACAAGATTCAATGGTGCCCAATGTGTCTAGAGCTACGTCCTGGATAGTGGGACCACTGGGATTCCATGAACCATTGTTCTGAAAGCAAGCACAATCTGGGCTATCCCGATTGCAGCACTCTGCCCAGGCGCCCTGCCACAGGGTAGTTATGAAGACTAGAGTGATTGAATATCTAAAGAATCTATTAAGATCCATCATCTTTTCCTCTTTTCTCTTTCTATAGATATAGATATTAATACAAGCGCTATAATTATAAGACTCTTTCGAGAAAACTTAAGATACAGAATCCTATAACGCTATCATTTTGGGGCTGTTAGATCATCTCCAGCTTATCCATTCTCTCCTTCTTGAACGTGAACTTCTTGTTTCGGACGATCCTGCTGTCACGATAATGCTGCGTTCCCCTTGGGGATATAGACCCGTTCGGTAGACTACTCCATCATCGAGGCCACAATCTACACTTAACGGACATACCATTATCGCCTTCTCCCTGGAGAGACGGCCAGACAATCCACGATGGCCCCCTGGGAAGCAGTAGAAAGATGAAGAGCGAGGCGGCCGGCCAGAAGCACAGAATTATGAGAACAATTTCACCCCGGATGGCACATATTTTTACCCTTGTTCAAGCTAGCTCCTGTCTCGCCCTCGATGAGACGATCCAAGCAGCCGCCAGACAATAGAATCCTGTGGACACTGGTATCCTTGAACGGCAAAACCGAGTGGACTGAGCTACGCAAGCGCACAAAGCTGACTGCAGCAGTGCCGAACGCTGTCTTGGGCGAGCTAGCAAAGAACGGCAAGATCTCGATCATACCCCGGGGGACGCAGGGATCAAATCAGGCCGTGATCCTACTCAAGTCGGGATGAAATGCGTAATCGTCGTGTACCTATCTTATGTGCCAGCTAAAATAAGAAGACTACCGAAAAATATAACAGGCCGAATAACAGAATGGTAAATGAGGATTACTGCTATGGCAACCTACGTTCTTGTTCATGGTGGCAACATGTCTACAGAAACTTGGAACAAACTCACTGTCGGAAAACCTGTTTACACCAAAGACGGCTATCTGGGCGGAAGGATTTGGGACGGAACCGTTTCTGCTCTCAGGGCACATAACCATCGCGTTTTTGCGCCGACACTCACGGACGAACATACCAGCAATCTTACCGATCATATCGAGCAGATATGCGCGTTGATAGTCGAAAATGACTTAAGAGATATTATTCTGGTCGGACACAGTTACGGTGGGATGATAATAACCGGTGTTGCTGACAGAATGGCGGAGAGAATTCACCCTTTGGTGTACCTCGATGCTGCATTGCCTGATCCGGGACAATCACTATTTGACATTAGTGTTGCCGCTGGTTGCGACCCCATGTCGTTTGCCGGCCTGGAAGCGGCCCCACCTTATGTAGAAAGACTTCAGTTTGACGTTCAGAAAATAAAATCGTTGCCAAAAACCTTTATTCGTTGCACAAAAAGCGAATTTGCTTACGTTACTCGTGTAGCTAAGGAAAAAATTGCCGCCGATGAAACAGGATGGACCTACCTTGAGATGGCATCATCCCATGTGCCAATGGCTGACATGCCGGACGAGTTTTATAAATTGATGCTGGACATAGCGAACGATTAGCCAGCCAGAATATGAGCCTCCCAGAAGTCCACATAAGATGAGTGTTTCGCCTTCGCCCCGCCCTCTCCATCCCCCATATCCCCGAAGCTCTCCCATTCTACTTATGGAAATCGAACTCCTGCCCGCCGTCTCCCTGCTCCCCATCGTTAGCGTCCTCATCGCCCCGGAGGAGATGCTGCGCGCTCTGAACGGCAACCCTCACCTGCAGCAATTCAGGATCCTCTTTATCGCCGGTATCCGCTCGGGCATCCTCGAGCACGCTGGACCGCGATTCCCTCGACGTGAGGCGGGCCTTCACCTCCGTCCGAGCTGTGGACCATCCTGGAGGAGAACCACCACCCCTTCCTGATAGTGGAGCATCGGCGTTACGAAAGGGCCAGGGATATGGCGGGCCGCATTGCCCAGGCGATGAAGCAGGCCTCTCGGGGAGGCATCCTCCTGTACGCCCCTGTATTGGACCGACACCTGGAAGCCATGGCCGCGACGACCGGGTCTTCTGCTTCTATGATATGAAGGGAGCCGGGCTGAACCAGGGCAAAGGAATCTCGGAGGAGATGGCGAGCCAGACCAGCTGGGAGGCCTTCTCATGAGATGGCCCTTCGCAGGCTATCTAGGCTACAGGCTTGCCACTCTCAAGTTCAGCCACTACTGATATCTTGAATTCCCGGTGGTATCCCTGCCTCATCCTCTTCATTTCCATGCTTCCATGAGTTGATGTTGCTTAACCCATTGTCTACTCGGAGGAGGGGCAAACTCCATCTGTAGCTGAGGATACTAACTGCAAAAAGGAGCGAAATCTCCAGCTATAATATTCGCTCTCCCAGATTTTTTTGAATTCATCCTCTGTCATCGCTGCGTCCTCTCTTTGGGTAATCCTATTTACCATCCGTGCCGCCGAGTTGACCGATAAATCGGAGTAGCTTTGCATTGGCCATCCATAGGTTGTTTGGATTGTGATAAAGCATGAATTCAATGGATCAAATGGCTACCATGAGGCTGCGAAAAACTTACAGGACTCTACAGATTAATTCACGACCCAAAAGATACAAATATGATTAAAGAATAAAAAGACCCAACTGATTTATGCCGTGGTGATGTCATGAAATGCGCAGAAGATGACTCGAAGACGATTGAAGAGAAGCTCAATGAGCTTCTGGATTCTTCTCGGGAAGAATTGTATAAAGACCCAATAGGAGTTCTTAGAAAGGAAGGCCTTGAGATATCTCCTGAATCGGAAAAATATTTGGCAGAACTCCTTAAGAGTTACAGTAGCTCTCAAAACAGGATTCCAGGCTCGACCTTGCGAAATGGGTTTGACGATAGAATTTCGGGGAGCGGACTTGAACTTGGTCTCATAAAGAGATCAAGCGGGCTTGAGCTTGGGGTTCCGATAAAGAGATCAAGTGGACTTGAGCTTGGCATCCCCGCAAAGAGAGCAGGCGGGCTAGAGCTTGGTGCACCCATGAAGAGATCAAGCGGGCTAGAGCTTGGTGCACCCGTCAAGAGATCAAACGAGTTCTGAGTTCAACCAGGGAGGAGAGGCAAGCTGCTCCAAGGCGCATTATCCAGAAGGTGCGGCAAAGATAGAAAGACCTAGATGAAGAGAACGGTATCCTCAGTGAGCCTTGCCATCTTCCTTTATTCATATTTGCTCAGAAAAACAATTGGGATTATCAATTGAGGTCAATATTCCATGGGTTTTGTAGATTATAAAATCAAAACAGCATTATGAGAATTTCTGCAATATCGCCGCCGAAAGACATCGGGCAATTATTTGTATAATTTATAATTGATAAAAATGAAATCCTTGAGCCTGCAGCTGGGAAAGGGAGATGCTCTCATAATCCTTCCCCCATTTGCGCCTTTAGAGATGCCTTCTTTGGGAGTCCATATTCTTCAATCATGCGGGCGAAAGGCCGGTTTTGAGGTCAAGGTGCTGTATGCCAATATCGCGTTTGCAGCTGAGATCGGCGAGAGCAATTATCAAGCACTCAACCGCGATCTGACTGTAGACCTTCTTGGAGAGAGAATCTTCTCGTTGGCGGCCTACGGCCCAACTCAATCCGGCAGCTCTAGCTTCGCAAGCCATTCGGACGACATAGAGATGGCCACAAGACTGGTGGAGCTGAAGCAAATAGCCGCCTCCTGGACGGACTCGCTTAGCGAAGCAATTGTCGCCTGCGACTTCAAGGTAATAGGATGCAGCACGACCTTCGACCAGACTGCGTCCAGCCTGGCATTGCTGAACGGGATTAAGCGCAGGCGGCCGGAGATAATGACGATCATCGGCGGAACAAACTGCGCGGATGAGATGGCGGAGGGCATCCTCACTCTTTGCGCTGCTACAGATTACGTTTTCTCTGGAGAGAGCGAAGAATCTTTCCCCAGATTTCTAAGAGACATCCAGGAGGATAGGCGCCCATCAGATAGGATCATCCACGGTAGACCCTGCATGAACCTTGAAGAGATTCCCACCCCAGAATTCAGCGATTATTATACGCAAATGGCATCCTGGCTTCCTGACAGCGACGTTTATGCCAGCGAAGATGTCTGGCTTCCTTATGAGAGCAGCAGAGGGTGTTGGTGGGGCCAGAAGCACTCCTGCACCTTCTGCGGCATCGAAAGGGAAAAGATGAAGTTCAGACAGAAGTCGGCGGGTCGCGTGATCGAAGATCTGAAGAAGCTGCTGGAGGTCCATCCGACGAAAAAGGTTGCTCTGAGCGACTTCATCATGCCATATGATTTTTTTAAAACTCTGATGCCCCGTTTGAGAAGCGAGCTTCCAGGAGCCCATTTCTTCTATGAAATCAGGGCCAACATTTCCCTGGGAGATGTGGTTGCCCTTAGAGATGGAGGAATCGGGATCGTTCAGTCCGGCATTGAATCTCTTTCCACCAGCTGTCTAAAGCTCATGAACAAAGGCACGACCGCCAGGCAGAATATCGCTCTCTTGAGATACTTAAGATCTGCTGATCTGGCGGTAGAATGGAACTTATTATACTCCATCCCGGGAGACAGGATTGAAGAATACCTGAATATGCTAATCATGCTTCCCTTTTTGGTCCATCTCCATCCACCGACTGATCTGATTCCAATTTATATTGAAAGATTCTGCTCCTATTTTGAGGAGCCGGACAAGTATGGGATCCGCAATCTGCGTCCGAGGGATGTATATTCGGATATCTTGCCTGAGGATGCGGACATTGCCAAGATCGCATATTATTTTGAGGCTGATTATGAAAGCGAGTCTAGAGACAATGTCGAAGTGATGAGGTCCCTGCATGATGAGATAAAGAGGTGGCGCAACTCTTGGCAGATCAATGCAGCGCCTCCCGCTCTTGTAATTACGGAATTGGGAGATGATCGCTTCCTAATGCTGGACTCAAGGCGACTTCCGGGTACTCAGGAGTTAACCATTCTCAGCCGCGATCAGGCCTCAATGGCATTGGCCGGTCCTAGCCCTAGATCGCGGAATGAATTAGCATGGGCAATAGAGAAGAAGCTGGTATTGGAACTGGACCGCCGACATGTGCCTTTGGCAACGGCTCGACCAGACCTCCTGAGCAAGTTTGAAGCTGAGCTGAGGAATCCTCAGGAGTAGGAATAGCGCAGGATGCCATTTGACAAATCGACTCAGCCGAAGAACCTACAGGAGACAATTATCGACCTTTGCAGCTTCGCAGAACTTGCCAAGAGATTGTGCATAGCTCTCAGCTATCTGCTCCGATCCAAATCAGCTCCATGAAGTCTTCAATAGAGAAGATTATCCTAATTGAGGATGGAAGCTCAATGAAACAAGACCGCTCTTCGATCATGACGGCTTCAAGGCTTGGATCCGGATTCCTGACAAACCGCCATAGAATGATTTAAATAAACCCTTACAAGTGAAGGGACAGAACAAAATCCAAGATGCAGAAACTGAATGATACTTGATAATATATAATTCAATCTCCCAAAACATGTGATGATGATGTCATGATGCCAAAAAGCCATCATCCTTCGAGCTCCGGCTCATGTCCAAAGGATCCTCTCAGCAGAAACTCCGCCCTCCTTTTGCTTAATTATTTAATAGATTCCCTCCTCACCATCTTCTTCTGGATAATCGCTGCAGAATTTTATTCTAAGCATGCTCTAGGCATGGCAGCTGCGCTATTTTCATCCATATTTATAGTTGAACTGCTTTCCAAACTAGGTCTGGACTACTCAATAATCCGATTCTTTCCGGAAAGAGATAGGTCTGTGGTTTTGGGAACATGTATTTCACTTGCAACAATTCTTAATATTTTCATAGGTTTGATGGTCATTGTGTGCATCAACTTATGGTCTTCGGATCACGTTTTATTTAGCTCCGAAAATGCACTGATCTTTCTTCTAATCCTCGTAACTTTCTTGCTAATCGATTTGACTGGGATATCCTTCATTGCAATGCAAAAACCGGAGCTTACTCTTCTTCAAACTCTAATTTCGAATTCTGCAGTGCTTTTTCTCCTATCTTTCATCTTCCTGGGAGCAATGGGCATCTTGGCATCGACTCTAGCCGCTCTCGTAATTGCGCTTTTTATCACATTTATAATTCTCTCCCGATTGGGTCTCAAACCTGCCTTCCGATTAGATCGGCAACTCTTGGGAGACTCTATTAAATTCTCTATCAAAAATTATATCTCTGATATTCTAATACTCACTCCGAAGCAGGTTCTGGCCATAATCACGCTAAGCTTTTTGGGGGCAGATGTCGCAGCTCACTTTTGGATTGCCTGCACGGTTGCTGCCTTGCCATTCTTAATTCCCACTGCCATAAGCCTTGCGCTTTTTGTTGAAGGATGCAACACGGAATACTCGAAGAGAAGCGTCGCAAAATCTTTAATTCTTTCATTTGCTTTGCTGACTCCAGTAATCATACTCTTGTATCATTATGGAGGCTCTCTGCTTGCGATTATTGGTCGAGATGAATACTTCGAAAGTTACATTGATAGCCTTGAGCTCATGAAGGTAATGGTTCTTTCCAGCTTTTTTGTAGCCCTCGTGGATATTTATTTCTCCATAAAAAGGGTTCAGAGGGATGTTAATGATCTTATTTTTATTAGCTGCCTGATCTTCGCCTTGATCATCGGTTTGAGCTATGTGTTAATCCCAAGATTCGGACTAGTTGGCGCTGGCTATGCCTGGTTAATCGGATATGGCATTGGCGCAATGGCGATTATACCCAGGATCATGCGGGCAAATTTGACTCAGGGCATTATGGGAAAGCAAAATCCAGGGCCAGAATAGGGATCTGCACTCGCCCGCAAATTTTTATAGTTTTTGCGAAATTTAATCTGATAACATCATTCTTATCTTTCTATGATAGGGTATAGGATCAAATTATGCGAACACAATCATCACTTGGTGGGCATAGGAAAATTTGTTTAACGCAGCACTTCGACTGTGTAGTCACGCAAGTTCTTCGCTCAATACCCGCTGCTGGGAGTGATGAGGTCGCAATTCGACTTCGTTACAGAACGCAAGTTGAAGGACGCTTCTGCAGAGATCTCTGGCATGATGCTTTTCAGCGCTGCATATGGCTGCTTTTCCGGCCTTTGCATTGGTCATTTCTCGTCATCAGATGGCTCTTCTCTCAATTCGCCAGCCTGATAGGCTCTGCAGCAGGTCGGCTATGCAGCGGGCTTCAGCACAGGGAAAAGCATTTTTTAACTCAAGATACCTCTTGGGCAGGAGGATCATGGCTGAGAGAGAGATATCCTTGGGATTTGAGCAGAAGCTGATCGTTCTGACCATCGCCCTCTCGGCATTCCTGGGATCTCTCGACGTTACCATAGTCAACATATCCCTTCCTGCAATTTCGCATCACTTCAACTCGAGCCTTAGCGTCATCTCGTGGGTGATCATGCTTTATCTTCTCATCCTGGGCAGCTTGATGATGGCCTTCGGCAGGCTGGGGGATATCGTCGGATATCGAAAGATCTTCCTTTCGGGGCTGGCAATCTTCACTCTGGGGTCCATTCTATGCGGATTGGCACCCAAAATCGAAATGCTGATCCTATTCAGAGGATTTCAGGCTGCCGGCGAGGCGATGTGTGCTTCTGTAGGACCTGCCATGATATCGAGCATGCTTCCAGACGAGGTGCGGGGGCGAGCGTTCGGATACGTGGCCACTTTTTCATCGGTGGGCGTGATTGCCGGACCGGTCATCGGCGGCGCTCTTACTGCTCACCTCGGCTGGCGCTGGATCTTCTTCGTCAACGTTCCCGTCGGAATTAGCGCACTTCTGATAGGCCTGGCAGTCATCCCCGAGGTTCGTGGATCCAGGCGCCACTTGTCTTTTGATCTGGCGGGTTCCATCCTCCTCTTTGCGGCCATCTTCGCCCTTTTATATTCCTTCAATATGGGGAGGGAGCTAGGCTGGGGCTCTTTATTTATTTTAGGGAGCGTTGCCGTTTCTTTTCTCTGCTGCGCAGTCTTTGCCCGATGGGAGAGGCGTTCCCCAGAGCCTCTGGTAGATTTCCGCCTGTTCCGCAGCCTCCCACTTCTCTATGCCTTCTTCGCGTCTCTTCTCTTCTCTCTGGCCTTCTCTGGGGCCTTCTTTCTCCTTCCCTTCTACCTGGAGCTGGTGAAGAACATCAGATCTGATATTGCAGGCGTGATCTTGATCACTTCTTCGATTGCGGTTATGATAGTTGCGCCCATCGCTGGAAAGATATCCGATAGAGCAGGTGGCCGAATAATGTGCCTTCTGGGAGCTCTCTTCTCAGTCCTGGCCTTCATCCTCTTCAGCGGCCTCTCAAGATCGAGCTCCTTTGGCTTCCTCCTTTTGGCTCTCTCTATTCTGGGGATAGGCATGGGCATATTTCTGCCCGTCAATAGAAGCGTGGTCATGTCCTTGAGCCCCGCAAATATGAAAGGTCTGACCTCCAGCATGGCAGGAACCTTCGCTGCCCTTGGCCAGGTAATAGGAGTAGCTGCTTTTGAGACTATGCTCTCGGAGACCATCAGCTCCGGCGAGCTGACGGGCATAGGCGCATTCCACGAGTTGGTGGCAGTTGAAGCTCTTACCAAGGCATTTCACAATGCTTTTTCTTTGGGCATACTCATCAGCATCGGGGTCGTAATTCTATCCATTTTGGCTGAGGAGAGATCAAAAGAGCCACAGCCAACCGTGATCGCCTCTGCCCTTTGATGCATCCCGGATTCCCAGATGGTTTGCTGCCAGCAGACTGCCTTGCTCCAGAGGGTCTTGAGCCAACAATAGGTTGTTCTAGATCAGTTCTATTCCTGTATGCCGCCTGAGGTGTAGCAATATGGGAAAAAGGGGTCGAAAACCTCAATTTTTTGATGTGGCGTCTCCGAATGAGCAATGTAGCTTGTTCAGGCTCCCCTGGCACAATCTTGCTGGAAACGGCACCTATGAGAAATCTTCCGGAAGGATTAGCTTGACTTACTCATATTAACTTTTCTTCCAAGGATTTTGGCACTCCAGATGCCAAGAATTGGCTCAATTCAAAACCATACGCCATGCATTTTAGACATATTAATCCGAGAGCATATTTGGCAAGCAT
>Ga0315273_10007778_pt1 | contig 13454 bp, 17 predicted proteins | sample YL17G02_0_MG_FD_205753 | JGI IMG/M metagenome (GOLD analysis project Ga0315273, IMG submission 205753) | Sediment microbial communities from Yellowstone Lake, YNP, Wyoming, USA - YL17G02_0 | ecosystem: Environmental > Aquatic > Freshwater > Lake > Sediment | place: USA: Wyoming | collected... | reverse complement strand
AGCCTGTTGTCTGGTGATTATATCCTCAGGCTTAATCCCAATATATTCCTGCCCAAGAAATTCCCTGGCCTTGTTGATCTCGAGCTGATCATATTCTTTTTTTATTATAGGTATAGGCTCTAATGGTTTCTCTGTTATAAATAGCTCTTTATCAGTAGGTTCAGGCATCCCTACTCCAATCTTAGGTGGTTGAGGTGATACTCCTTCCTTATTAAATTGCTTCAAGAAATCACTGTCGCCTTCGGTTAAAAGACCACTTTCTTTCCCATATGCTATTACTCTTTCTTTCATTAATCCGTCTGCATATTCACTATCATCATATCCAGCTGTTTCTCTTACCCCTTTCACAATCTTCTCCATATTTTCCTGCGGAACTGTAAATTCCCTATAATTATTTTCTGGGTCTATAGTTAATGTTACTCTTGTGTCCCCATACTGGTTCTGTCTATACCCCGTCCCAGATGTCCGTGGTATGTCTACCTTCTCTGCATCAATGGGTAACTGTGTCTTTTCTTCTTCAGTCTTGGGTGGAGCTGGTTTCTCTTCTCCAGGTTTCTTGCCGGAGTCAAAAGATAATTTAGGGAGTTCAGGTAGATCAAGTTTTGCTCTATTTTCTAAAGTCCTATTATAATATAAAGTTACCTCGGGAGACTTGGTCTGAGGAGTGGTGGGTGTGGCTGCCTTGGTTTCCAACATTATTTTTCTAATGTTATCCTCGACCGTATTGACAGCGGCATTAATATAGGCACTCCCTGACTGATAAGCCAGTGCCGCAGTAAAGCCATAATTAGTAGTAAGACTAGAAAGGTATCTCAGCCTGCCCATATAACCAACCCAGTCCTCAGCATAAATCACATCACCCGGTCTTCTCTTTGAATCAGGAAGGCCAAAAGAAAATGCCTCGTTAATATAACCACCGATACGATATTTGTCGTCTTCTTTTTTCGTTCCAAGAATAGATTCTGTTATATTTTCTCTTACAGCTTTAGCAAGATCTGTCTCGTCAGAAAACGCATACCGCGCAACGCCTCCTGCTATAGTTGTTCCTAAATTAGCAATTCCGCTGGCTAATACATAACCCGCGGGATTCTTGGTCATATCAATGTTATGGCCGATGACCGCATATAACCCGCCGGATACCAATGCCTCAATAAGTCGGACACCTACTTCCTGCGGGAAAGTTAGTTTACGTTCAGCGGTTTTTTGTTCATTAGGCAAAGGACCAGTACTTGACTTGTATTCTGACTGAGACTTCGTAGTTATAGCCAGAGATAGTTTTTCACCAGGTTTAAAACTTAACTCTATTTTTGTAAATACAGGTTGAGCCACTGCTCCTATCGCACCTCTTAGAAGCATTGCAAGATAAGCTTTATCTTTGCTTAAACTATTTGCTCCCCAGATCTGCAATGCTGAAGTAAGATGCGTAGGCCACTGTTGTACCATTTTACCAAGAGGGTTAACAAATATCTTTCCAAGTATCTTCCCATTTTTATAGGTATCAGAATTAAAAGCACTCCTGCTCGCATAAGTAAAATATGTTTCTGCAAGCAAACCTGCTATTTGAGCTAAGGTGCTAAATTTTCTCTCATCCTCAAGCGCATGCGGGTCAGCAAGCACCTCAACGCCTGCTCCCGCTGCTCCTACTATAGCACCCACGCCTGCGCCTTTTAACACATTGAGCGTTGAAGCCTGAAGCCCTTTTTCGCCCAACGCCAGACTAGGATTAAGAAATCCCGCAGTTGCCCCGGTAGCAGCAGCTGAGGCGACATAGGTAACATTTCTATCCCAGTCATAATAAGTGCCAGCTGCACCCACCGCACCTCCTACCTGAGAAGCTGCGACATAGGTAGTATAACCCTTAGCTAAATTATCATAATTAATTTGTGTGGCTAAAGCAGTGTAAAAATTGCTGCCATCCAGAGCTGAACTTATTGCTCCGCCTATGACAGTTCCAGCAAGAGAAAAACATACCGTCAAGGCAAAATCTTCCCAGCTCCAAAGAGTAGTATCTCCTCCTCCGGCATTACTCCTGGCTGCCAGCGCCTCTTTAGGTAAGACAAAACAAAACACAAAGGCACATACCAGGTAGATGCCTGTAATCTTAAAAAATATGTTTTCTTTCATCCTGCTTAAACGCATCTTTCTACTCCTAATATTACTAGAAACATTCCGGATGCTCAGCTTTGTACTGGTCTATCTGTGTCTGTTTAGCATCGGCACTTGCTCTTAAAGTTGCTGCCTGTTCTCGTAATGAATTAACCTGATCTTTCATCCCCTGGATTTGCTTTTCTGTATCCTCTGCATTCTTATTCCATTTGGCCTCTTCCGCGCGTAAAGCCTTGGCTTCCTCTTCTAATCCAACTGCTTCTGCTTCCAAAGCTTCTGCATCTGCTATTAACTGCGCTATAGCAGATTCTAAATTTTCCGTATCAGGGCGGATACCTGATTCGTATTCGCAACCGTCGCCACAGGAATCCGTATGCTAACATGTCCAGCTCCAATATTGCCCTGAGCTGGGGTTAAAACAATAAGGATAATCCCTCTTATTTGCATCTACAATGACTTGTTTCGCTTGAGCATCAGCTCTATATCCTGCTGCCTCATCGCGTTTTTCCTGTGCTTCTGCTTCCTTGGCACTTGCCTTGCTTGCATACTCTGCTGCCTTAGCCCGGTATGTTGCAGGCAGTTCTTCTAAGGCCGGGATTTGTGCCTCTATATTATTTGCCGTTGTTTCCAGGTCAGTTGCCTGGCTGCGTAAAGAGTCTCTTTGACTCTCTAAATCCTGCACAGCGCTGACTATTTCCGGGCAGGTGCTAGGGGGAGTCACAGGTGGTGTGACTGGGCCAGAGCTTTGGCTGGTATCAGTGGCTTTAGTTACCCCCTTGGCATATTGAGTGCCCTCGCCGAACACATCCGCGCTCTGCCGGTATTTCTCCTGGACTGCCCTGACCATAAATATTCTCATGGATAAAAAAACAGCCACCATAACGGCAATCAATATAGCATACTGCAAATAAGACTGGGATTTCCTACCTTTGTTCGTCATATCTCACCAATATGTTAGTAAAACGCAGAGAGCCAGCACCCGCTTCTCCTGACATCATTGAGTTTATCGCTATATCGCAGCTATACCCTCTGGAATTAGTAAATTTAAGCTCGGCAAGCTGCATTTCCATAGATTTAGATAAATTAATCTTATTTTTTGCGCAGGAAGGGCAAACTTGGGCTAAATCATATTTTTCTAAATCCTTAGAAAAATCTCTTATTTTAATCGGCTCTTCCTCAATTAAATTCCAACCGTAATTTGCCATATTATTTTTGTAGAACAAAACCACCGGCTCAATATCGTCTGGGGTAGAATAAGTCAACATCGAGGAATGCTCCTGCTCAGAAAGGTCAATTAGAGCAGCTTTAGGATAAACCGGGGCAACCTCTTTCTGGGGTTTATCTAACAACTCAAGTGCAAAATTTGTATCTGGCTTTCCCGCTAACTCCGGCTCTAAGGTTTTACCTTTGGCTATAGTAAATCTGGTCTTTCCATCTTTGGCAAAACTCTCCGGTAGAAAATTTATAAAGAGCATCTCTTTTTCTTTTTTAAAATTGAGGTTCTGGCTTAAGGCACTAGCCACATTCGGGTCAATCTGAAAATTGGGTACATTACCCGCTTCTTTTAATAAATCCTTTTCCTGCCAGCCGGCATTAGTGAGTCTTTGGCGGTAAAAATCCTTGATACTATTGGCCTCCAAAATGCTTTCATAATAAATAAAGGTGAATTCTGAGCCCCCCATTTTTCTTCTTTCTCTTTTAACCTCCTGGGTGCTGGGTGGAACCGGTAGAGACAAATCTTCCCACCAGCCAGCTTCTAACGAGTTTAGGCCTATAACTATGGTGCCCAGAAACAGGATAATTCCCGCTATAACTTTATTTCTTAAAAACATAATTCTTCCTCCCTTTTTATTCACTGCCTACAGCTTGTCAGTTTCAATGATGGAAGCATCGTGTCTGGGGTTAAAATCACCTATATCTCCGTTTCCGCTGAAGTCAACCTTAGTGTAACTGGATATCTCAGGATAACTAGTCTGCCAAAGCCCTAAATTTCCTCCTTGGTGTTGCTGGGTAGTATTTACGGTTACCTTGCGGTCATGGTCAATATCCGTTATCCAGTCAACAATATAAATTAAAGCATCATCCGGGTCATCAATGGTAACTTCTGGGCCGGGTAATAACCCTAGCCAAAGAGCTCCCACCATAACATCAAGTGCAACCATTCCTCCAATAGCAGTCCCTATAGATGCTTCAGCTATGACACAAGTCGACGCCCAAAGGGGGCAAGCCCAGCAACCTGCAACACATGGATAATTACAACACGAAAGACAAGTCGTCTCGTAACCACAGGCTTCTATTAAGTCGACTGCTGCGGTAGTCATAGCTCCATCAACAATAACAGAAGTGACGGCAATCCCAAGTAAAAGAGCTAAAACAGCTGGGTAGGGTAATACTGAAACCTGTAATTTAAAAGTCTCCACATCATTAATGCCCATATCTACTTTTACAGAATGCAACCTGTTCTGCCCATCTTTCCAGCTATAAGTATAACTGCTTGGTATCTCGACATCCTCTAAATCCTCCGGCCCTATGCTATCTATAAATGCGCTAAATTCATCGCGGTAATTATGCTTTTCTTCTGTTCCGGTGACCTCAGGTGGCGGACTACCTACTCTTAACTTAGAGCTTATGCCGCTGTTGCCAAAAGCACTGCTATAGCCTGATATTAAAGCCCTTTTTCTCGCCAGCTGCGCATTATCCCAAATCTTGGCATAATTGAACCATTGTTTAAGATAAAAGGCAGTAATAGCAATACCAATGGCAATCATGGTGCTAGTAAAACTTCCGAAAGATCCAATTGCTGCTGCGTTTAATGCTATGGCTGAACAGGGCGAAGGGCATGCACTGACAGCTGCAGATGCCTCGGATACCTGTGCCGAAATCAAATAATACAGAGCAATGCCAAATGAGATGGAGATAGAAGCATAAAATGACCAGTAATCCCGGCACATCCTGGCGCTTGAGACAGTTACAGAATTAAACGAGTTAGCCATAGCTGAGCCTGTGCTTAGGCCGGCGGCATCCGCGGCATTGCTGGAATCAGTCTTAATAAAAGAGACCTTGCCTAAATTCACTGTTACCATTGCCATAATCACGATGATTACGATAATCAGGATAAATAGAGGCGTTAACTGGCCTTTCTGCGAAGCGAATTTCTTTTTATGAAAGTAGTTAAACATCCTTTACCTCAATATTACTTCATTTTCCGTTAAATCTGGCGGTGTATATACAGGCCACTTAAGCGTATAACTATCAATAGCTGTGCCAGCTTCTACCCGGCTATTATTGTATTCTACCTGGCGGTGCACAATTTGATTGTTTGACCAAATCCAGATATTGGTTAGTCCCATCAGGAAAGCAATGAGCACTATAAATATGAGTGCTGTCTCAAGGGTGCTTTGTCCTTTTCTGTTTTTGGTCATTTTTATACGCATATCTCTCCTTAAAACGCTGTCTCCCAGACACTGCTGTGTTCATTAGTAAAGTTCTGGGTATCATTATATAAATCCCCGGTTTTAAGCAGGTCCTCTTTATTTACGTCGGCTTTATATTTGCGCAGAATATCATACTGAACCTGAGTAGTAGCTGCATCCTCTGCCTTAGACCATCTATCAGTGGTAATCTGCGCAGGGCTTTCTTTTTTCTTAGACTTTTCCTGGAAAGAAAGCTGGGACCAGAAATTGGTGTTACCTATTGTAAAAACTTCATATATATCCCTTTCTTTACCTTCTTTGTCATAGCGGTCCTTGTCTTTAGGAATGTAGTCTCTATACTTGAATGTTTTCTCCTCTCCATTCACATTCACAATAACTAAACGGGCTGCTTCTGTATCCTTTTTTATCTCAGGAACCGCCCAAGACACTGATGCGCCGGCACTAAGGATTTGCGCGGTGCCTTTTCTAAAATTGCTGGAGGTATCCGCATACCGCCTGTTTTGTATCATGCTATACTGCACTGATGAGCCTGCGCCGCTTCCGCCGGTATTATCACGACAGGCATGATATAGCGCCCGGCGAAAAGCCTCCATTTGCACATACTGCTGGTCATTTAGCCGTTGCAATTGGGAAAGAAGAACCCCGAAGATAAAAAGGATAATGCTTCCAAAAACCGCCATCTCTAATACTGCCTGCCCTTTTTTGTTATTCATCGCATTTTGCCTTATTAATCTTTGTCCTTTTTAAGGATTTTCTGCGTTGTAGTCTGTATCCACTGTCATGGTGTTTGCATTTATAATCTGATTATCGCTGACAATAATTCCTCTGCCGCCACCAGTAAATGCCTCCAGATTAGTAGCCCCGTTTAATTGGTAATTGGTATAACTATCAGTGTTGGCAGTAGGATTTATTTGCTCTGTCTGTTCTTCCCCAATAAAATAATCGCTCATTTCTTTAATTCTTCCTTGAATCCCGCGCTTGATATAAATATTCATTGCTACTATTGCCAGAGACACTATTCCGAAAACCACTACATATTCAGTAAAGATATTTGCCGCCTTATACTTGCGAGATTCTCTCCATATCATATCTACTGCCTCCTAAATTCTCCGCTTAAAAAGAGAGGGTATTTTCTGTCTTGGAAACAAGCTGGTTAATCGTAACATTGCTCGTAGAATAGGTTTTTTTATCGTCTAAATTACCAGGATCTTCTCTTACAGTGTGGGTGGAGCTTTGTTCGTTTATGGTTTTATTAACCGTGGAGTCTGAATTAACAGCGCCTGGCGCATAAAAAAGCTCGCCGCTTATATCAGCAGCTCTCTGCCTCATTCTGCCCTGTATCCCTCTTTTTAAATAAGTGTTTGTGGCTATAAGCGCTGCCACCAGTATACAGATTAAACCTAAATATTCTATTGTGCTCTGGGCTTTAATCATCAAAATCAACCCCTATCTTTTTGATTCGTTTAATTCTAACTGAATCAGTTTTAAACGCGCATTTACCGCGCGTTGAATATACCTACTCATCGCTATTAAGGCTGCAGAAATAACAACAATCAGCATAGCGTACTCTAGAAAACTCTGCGCCCTCTTGTTACAAGAAACTTCGTCCGCCAACTTCGTTGGCGGACTCAAGACTCTTCCTTGCGAAGTTTCAGTGGTTAGGAAAGTTTTATACTTTCCTATACCATAAAAAATTCTTGACATCTTGCGCCTCTTTATTTAATTTAATAATGCCCGCTTGCAATCTTACCTGAAGCTTTGTTAAAATAGGCAGTAAATGTATCGCGCACCCGATCGATAAACCCGATAGACAAAATTACAGCCAAGACCACGCTCATAATCAATGTGTATTCTGCAACCGCCTGAGCTGATTTTAGCTTTAGTCTAGACATAACTATTGCCCTCCTTAAAATAATTTTCCTTGCATAAACTGCAAGAATATCGGGCCGCCTATAACAATGCCAATCACCGGCAATATGCAGAATATTAAAGGTATCAGGATTTTTATCGGTGCCTGCATGGCGTATCTTTCACCCCGGTGGAACCTCTGCATACGCGTATCCTCTGAGAGTATGCTGAATGCCTCAGAAACAGGCGTGCCCATCCTCTCTGCCTGCACTAATGCCTGCACAAAAGAAGTTACCTCAGGTATATTCAACCTTCTTGACATATCTTTTAAGGCCTGTACACGTGGCTTTCCCCATTCTATCTCCTCTAAGACAAAGGTTAGCTCTTCGATCATCGGATTTGAAGGTACTTTCTTAATTAGCCATTTTACAGCGCTAGTAAAATCTAATCCTGCCTCAACACACAAGCCCAATAAATCCACGGTCTCAGGGAGACTTTTAGCAATCATGTTCTTGCGTTTAGCAATCTGCCTATTCACAAATAAATCTGGGATAATGTAGCCTACTCCAATAGCCGCTAACAGCAACGCCGGGTCTAATTTTCCTAAGACAAAAAATATTAATATGCCTAACAAAAGTATCAGTATTAATTTTAGATTAAAAAAATCTTGCGGAGTAAGTCTTAAATGAGCGGCAAGAAGTCGGTTCTTAAGCTTGGCCTCTAATTTGAGCTTCTTTAAAATGTTGGGAGTTAAAGGAAATATGCGCGAAAGAAAGGAAGACGTTTTTACCATCTTGGCTCGGCTCTCCCCTTGCTCTTGAGGAAGCTTAAACCGAATCTCAGACATAGGAGAGGTAACTCCCCACAAGATAAGCGCTATTGCCGCAATAATAAATAGATAAATCGCGATAATCATTTTTATATCCTTATCTTACTGAATCTGGAAATTAAAAACATACCTACTATCTGTAAAAATACCGCCGCTATCAAAAGCATTTTGCCTAAATCCGAATGCAGCATAATATCAAAATGGCCAGGATTAAAGGTCATCACCCACCAGACAAATAAGAATGGCAAACCCGACATAATCATGCCTTGCATTTTTCCCTGCAAGGTTAATGTCTTTATGTTATCCATTAACTTGCGACTGTCTCTAATAGTAGTGGCTAGCCGGCTGAAAACCTTAGTTAAATCACCTCCGGTTTCTCTTGCCACCAATATAGAACTAACCACTAAGGTGAATTCATTAATATTCATTTTCTTTTGTAAATGCCTAAGGCAATCCTCTAAGGTCGAGCCCATTTTATTCTCTTTTATTACTAAACCCATCTCCTCGCCCATCGGCGCAGGGAGCTCCTCCTCTAAAACCTCTAATGCCTGTAAAAATGATAAGCCGCCTTTTAAACAGCTGGAAAGGACCATAATTGCATCCAAAATCTGCTTATCGAATTTGGCTCTGCGTTGCTTATTCTTTATCTTTAGAATCGAGTTAGGAATAAATAAACTTGATAAGGCGGCTACTAACGCAAATAAGGGGGACTGAAATAAGAGGAAGGTTAATAAACCAAAAATAGGCGGTAAGATAAGGTAGAGCTTGGTAATCTGTTTTGGGCTTTTACCAGAAAATAAACTATTTAATTCTTTCTCTACAGACTTTTCTTTTTTTGCTTTCCAAGCTCTCAGTTTCTCCTCTAACAAAGGAGCAAATGCCCATGTTAGAAGAGTTATGGAAACAGTCAGTAATAAAGCAATCAACCAGAACATAGCTCATCTTCTTTCCTAATTTTATGCTGTCTTCTGATGTTATTTTGGCCAGGTCTCTTCGTTTAAGGTAGCTACATTTTCGTTAGCAGTCCGGTTTTGGGTTTGATTACTTGTACTTGTAGTCTCTGAGTTGGTCCCTCCGGTTACATTTTCCGTTGAACTTACATTGGTTGTGACCGTAGTTACACCTGTAGTTTTATCCGGTGAAAACTGCTCTCCGATATCATCAGAAGCCTGCCTTAATTTTCCTTGTATGCCGCGCTTAACATATGTCTGCATAGAAATGAGTGCTGCAACCACTACAGCAATAACTACGCCATATTCAAGCGTGCTTTGACCTCTTTTGTTTAAATACCTAAACATAATCCACCTCCTCATATACTCTTAATTTTATCTTAATATTACCAACCGTATTTCTGTGCACGATTGGCCGTAACATTAGCATTTGATGTCACAGCTACAGATCCCCCTGACTGTAAATTTTTCGTCTCGCCTGTCTCCTGGTTTGTTGCTACATTACTAGAAGCATAATAGGGCTCATATTGGTTGCCAGTAAAACTAAATTGACTTCCTCCTACCTCCCCGCCTGCTGAAGTATGGTCCACTACATCCTTAATCCTGCCCTGCAGGCCCCTTTTTATATAAACCTGCATCGCTACTACTGCGCCTACCACTAAAGCAATAAGAATAGCAAATTCAGCGGTGGTTTGGGCTTTTTTGCCTAATCTCTTAAACATCTTTCTCACCTCCTTGCTTAAAAACTAATTTTTTTAACCTCGGTCTCCATCGCATTAGAAACGTGCTCTAACGAACTTTCTACTTTGGGCTTAATAAACTTTGTAGCCGCTACAATTATTGCTCCAATAATTGCAGTTAAGACCAAGACATACTCCAAAGTTGACTGGCCTTTCCTCTTTAACATCTTTCTCACCTCCTTTTACTTTTGTCCAATAAAAAAACCCGACATCTTTTTAATTTCTTTTTTAAACTCATTAGAAACTTCCAAAATAAAACCGGATTACCAAAATCTTTTCGGCTTTCGGTAACCCGGCTAACTTTACTCGTTTCTGACCCTGTAAGCGATAGAATAAAAACTTTTTTTCCGACGAGCATCGTCCCGTGGCTTTGCGCAGCGGAAACCTCCGTCTCCGCCTTGCCTTTTCGCTGCCGTCTTATTGACACCTAAAATATAACATTTATGAAATTAGGTGTCAAGAATAATTTTTAACGATAGGAAAGCGTTTTCATCTGGTCTCTGCTATACCCCAAATCGCCTGTCCTCTGTTTGAATTTTAACCCCTAATCTGCATTTATTGACTCTTGGATTGCTTAAAAGTAGGTTTACTAAAATTTATTCTTTTTATTCCCTATTTTGCGGGTAGATTAAAGCCCGGGGTTAATACTAGGCCTAATCTTTAAGAGATCCCTTTAGTCTTAATATTTGGTGGTTATTAGAGATTATATTGAACAATGTCCAATCTAAAACTCTTATTGACAAAGAATCAATTAGATGTTATAATTTAAATGAGCTTAATAATGTCCAATCTGAATTTAAGAAACAAGGAGGTAAGATTTGGGAGTTATTTATAAATTAAAACCCGAAATAAAGGATTATATATTAGAGCAAAAAAAGAGTAAGCCTACCCTTAGTTGCCGCAGCCTTACTAATTTAATTGAGAATAAATTTCAAATAAAAGTCTCTAAATCCAGCATCAACTCAATTATCCGGAAAGCAGGTTTAAGTATGCCTGTAGGCAGGAGGCGCAAGGCAAGGAGAAAGAAACCAGAAGCTCAAGGCTTGGGCGCTATCTTGCTTAAAGCTGCAGATTATCTCATTGGCGGCAGTTGCCTTATGGCTGAGGCAATTAAAAACAGGCTGAATACGCAACCAGCACAGACTCTGGCAAATACCGAATCTCTAATATATCTACCTTTATTCACTCTCCCGGATAATACATCCTTAGAGCCGGATTCCGGGCTATGGCTGTTGATTAACCAAAGATTATCCCTTGAGAGAATAACTTCTTATCAGAAAGAGTTACAAGAAATGAAACCTTTATCCTTAGATATATTTCGCATTATCTTAAGGCTATTCGAGGAAGTGCGTTGCATTAAAATCAGCCTCTTGGATGGTAGTGATTTTTATTTAGATAGCCAATTGCATACCGTCTGGTCAACGCCGCACATCCCTTATATTTTATCTGTGCCGATTTATAATCTAAAGAACGGGATTAATAAATGTATTCAAGAAAATTTTCCTTTTGTCCTCTGTTCAGCCCCGGGTTATGAGATGCCCACCAAAGAATTCTTTGATTTTATCTTCAGCTTAACCTCCACAGAAAAGAAGATTAAGGAATTTACTCTTTATAATAATAAATTTGAAGAATTAGAGGTTATTCGTTTAGGAGCGGATAAAAAAGGTTCTTTTATCTTTGGGCTGTGGCCTTGGCAATTTGCCCAATATCGCAAGATTCAGCTCAGAGGAGAATTTAAGCCTTTTTCTTTTGTCTTCAAGGAAGAATTATATCTTGCCGAAGCAGAGGTTGAATTGTTACAACCTACTGTAAATAAGAGAGTTATCTTGCGAGGGTGTGCCTTAAAATCTAACCCTAATGAAAGAATAAGGCTAATTATATTAACTAATCTTTTGGGCGAGAAAGTTAGCATGGAAGAATTAGCAAGGAAGTATCTTAACCGTTGGCCAAATCTAGAAGAAGGTTTTCAAGACTTCAGCCGCAAAATTGAACTCTTTACCTATACTGCCAGCTCCCAGCGTTATTTCTCAACCGAAAATCTAAGCTTTAATCAGGAAGGCGAGCAGAATATAAATTCTCTCTTTAACTATTATCTTGAGGCTCTTGATCTGTATGTGAAGTGGCATCTTCTACCTTCGGGATATGAGGATAAGGACTTTGCCCTGGCAAAGGAACGCTTTTACGATTTGAAAGTAAAATTGAATAAACAAAAAGACTATACGCTGGTTATTTTTCAACCTCCCCCTGAATACCCTTTTTTACCCGACCTAAAATATGCCTGCCGAAGACTAAATGAGCGCGAGATTATCTTAAGCGACGGACAAAGACTCTGGTGTAGCCTATAAGAGGAAAACGTTTTCCTGGCCTTCAATAAATGCCCTTGTTCACCTTTTTCATAAATGTTATATTTTAGGTGATAAAGTATATTAATTGACGGCAGCGAAAATCCGCCACAAAGATTGGCGGACTCGCCAGCGAAGTCTGGCGAGGGCAAGTCCGCTCTTGGAGGAAGAGTGGATGCGTAAAGCCACGGGACGATGCTCGTCGGAAAAAGTCTTATTCATTCTATCGAGGGTCAGAAACGGGTAAAGTTAGCCGGGTTACCGAAAGCCGCAGATTTTTTGGTAACCCGGCTTTTATTTTAGGAGTTCATCATGAGTTTAAAAAATAATTTAAGAATCGGACAGGCTTCTTTAGAATATTTCATTATCTTTGCTGTGATTGCTGGCCTTACCCTCCTCAGCGCAGCTACCTTTTTGCCTCAAGTCAGAGATGCAGCCGAAGACTTGTTTAACAAGGCAGCGGGAAGGATTATACATCCACCGACTCAGACTCTTCCTCCAACGGGTGGCGAAATTTTGCCTTGGAGTTGGGGGAGTGACGGACAATTGCATGTAATATATGGAATAGCAGGGCAAAAGAAAACTTACATATTTAGGGTTCCTCCGGGAACGAAAATTGCAGGGGGTCATTTTTACGCGTATGATCCAGCTACAGTGTTTACTTTTACATTTACAAGCGTCCCTGGCTATAAATGGCATGGATATGATTCTTATACAGGGACTATTAGATATTCAAGTGATGCCGGTTTTGACTTGACTCCCGAAAGCATGACTCCAACACCCACAGACGGGTTTGTTCCTCCTGGTGATTATATAGTTGAGATTTTATGGACCGATCCACCATATATTCCTTATGGATGCCCCGGTTGTCTCGGTCGTATACTCATAACCACTGGAAAAATTTAATCTGAACTGAGTGAAACGTGAAGATTGTAGATGGGGACGTTCTCCGGATAAGTTAGGTTAGAACTGTTTGAGGAAATAAAATGAGGAGTTAATAATGAATTCAAGAAAAGCCCAAGCCCCGTTAGAAATACCAAATGACTCATTGTTAAAATATAGATTTCTAACGGGGCAAGCTTCTTTAGAATACTTCATTATCTTTGCTGTAATCGCTGGCTTAACCTTGATCAGCGCAGCTACATTTTTGCCTCGAGTCAGAGAGGCAGCCGAAGACTTGTTTAACAAGGCAGCGGGAAGGATTG
>Ga0315273_10007777_pt1 | contig 13454 bp, 13 predicted proteins | sample YL17G02_0_MG_FD_205753 | JGI IMG/M metagenome (GOLD analysis project Ga0315273, IMG submission 205753) | Sediment microbial communities from Yellowstone Lake, YNP, Wyoming, USA - YL17G02_0 | ecosystem: Environmental > Aquatic > Freshwater > Lake > Sediment | place: USA: Wyoming | collected... | reverse complement strand
AGCGATCATGCCGGACATGCCTGGTACGCCGGAAAAGGGTACCGCGTGATCGCACGCTTCGCCTCGGAGGCCCGGGCGCATCTCCGTCCGGGGGGAAGGATCATCCTGGTCGTCTCGTCGGCGACGGATGTCGGCTCCATCGTTTCAAATTTCACAGCGGAGAAGTTTACCCCCAACGTCGTCCGGGCCCGGCGGCGATTCTTCGAATTCCTGAGCATCTACGAGCTTGCCACCCCGCCATGAATATCCGAGCGCTTCTGAACACGCTGGGGACACGCGCTCACGCCCTTCCCCTCGTGATCCTGTACGTCACCGAAGGATGCAACCTCCGGTGCATGACCTGCTCCTACAGAAACCCGTTGCCGGATGAACTCACGCTGGAGGAGATCAGGGACCTTGCCATCGCTCTCAAGGAATTCGGCCTGCGCCATATAGTGTATTCCGGCGGCGAGCCCCTGATGCGGCGGGACTTTCCCGATATCGGGGGTGTCTTCCGGAACCTCGGGGTCAGGCAGACTCTGCTTACCAATGGACTTCTTCTCGAGAAACGCTGGGGGGAGATCCGTCCTTTCCTGGATGAAATCATCGTTTCTCTCGACGGACCGAACGACCGTGTGCATAATGCAATACGGGGGGGAGAAGGATTTCATCAGATCCTCCGGGGGATCCGGACGATCGTCGATCTCCCCGGTCGGCCTCTCCTGTGCCTGAGGACCGTGATTCAGAAGCAGAATTTCCGGTCGATTCTCGAGATGGTTCAGTGTGCAGAGAGTCTCGGGGTCGACCGGATATCTTTCCTCGCGGCGGATGTCCTCTCGGACAGTTTTGGGAGAAACAGGCTGGGTCCTGTGTCGCCGAAGGAGAGCATCATGCTGACGGAGGAAGAGACGCTCGAGTTCCGGAATGTTGTGGTCCGGATGGTCGCGGACTGCGGCGATGAATTCAAGTCGGGATTTATTGCGGAATCCCCCGACGGCATCGAGCGCATCGTCCGGTACTTTGAAGCACTCCTCGGGAAAGGACCTTTTCCTCCCACCACCTGCAACGCCCCGATGGTCTCGGCAGTGGTCACGTCAACTGGCGATGTACAGCCCTGTTTCTTTCTGCCGGCGTTCGCTCATCTGCGCGACGGACGGTTGAGCGAACTCCTGAACACCCCCGGGATCCGCGCCACCCGGGGGGATGTCCGCCATGGGATTCCTGACCGCTGCAGGAGCTGTGTGTGCACGCTTCATGTGAAACCATCGGCCGTCCTGCTCAACCGGTTATAAAGGGGGTGATCCGTGAGGCCTCATCGGGTGCGAGCACCGGACATCCCCTCCCGGGATGCCTGAAGTGGGGAATCAGGTGGGCTCACCAGGAGAGCGAACAGGCCCAGGAGGATCCGGAAGAGAATGCCGACGAGCGTGTCGAGGACGCCGCCGACAAGGAAGACCACGCTCATGGAGAGGAGGAGCGAGACAATGACGCGACGCGTCTGCGGAGGCATCGCGGAAGACCGCATCGAACGCCAGCCATGGATATAGGTCGCCACGACAAGCCAGAGCAGCGGGAGAAGCCCGATAAGCCCGCTGTCCAAGTAGACCTGCAGATAGTCGTTGTGCCAGCTTCCCACCCCGCGCACCGGCATCTCCGCGAAGAGCGGGAAAATGCTGCCGAACGACCGGGGGCCGAAGCCGACCAGCGGATGTTCCTTGATCAGGAGAAGCGCCCCGCGCCACAAAACGTCCCGCCCGGAGGTCACCTCCCCTATGTTCACCAGTTCTTCAACGCGGAGCCGGAGCGAGGGGAGTGACAGGCTGAGGAGCAGCGCGCAGCAAAGGACGATGACCGGCATGCGCTTCCTGGAGAACACCAGGGCCACCACGAGCGTGAGCGCCATCGCGGTCCAGTGAATCCGGTCGTAGGTAAAGACGATCCCGACGCACATGGCCAGCACTGCCAGCCACTGCCATCGTCCCCCCCCCCGCTTCTCGTCATGGAGCGGGAGAAGGAGAGCCAGGGGAAGGAGGGCACAGAGGTAACCGCCGAGCGTATAGGGACCGGCGGTCGTCGAGGATCCCCGCAGTTCAAGGGAGAAGAGAACCTTCAGCGTGCCGGTGAGGGCCGCGACCGCTCCGGCTCCCACGAGGATCATGGTCAGTACCTGAGTCGCCGTGATCTCGTTTCGGCGGAGGGACTGGGTCACCAGGAAGAAGACGATGTAGAAATAGTATTCGAGGTACAGGGCCGGAAAGCTCCGGGCCGGGTCCTGTGAGAAGACAAGAGAGATGATCCGGCCGAGTATGAACACGAGATACGGGAGATCGAGCGGCGTCCGCCGGAAGACGACCGGACGGAGGGACAGGAGGCAACCCACGACCACCAGCGTGAGCATTACCACGAATGTCTGGACGAGGGCGGTGGAGAAAATATTCGTCAGGCAGATGAGAGCCAGGAGGATCATTCCTCCCCGTTCACACCGCGTGGTGGAGGACTCCCACCACTCCGCCCCCTGGCGGCCGGGCCATGAATCAAGCAGTCTCGTTGTCAACGGGCGGAACATTGCACCTCAATGGGAGAAGTCTTTTGGCCGGTTCTTTCTCATGATCCAACAGAAAGGCTTCCCTCCTGCAGAACACAGGGGCATCCTAAGGAATTCCCGGAATGGCCAGGGCAGGAGGGGTGAGAGTCACGGATGCCGGCTCCCGCTCTTCGGCCGGTCCCCCCTCGGCAGACCGGGGAGTTTGGCACGGGCGACGCCTCCCCTGTGGAACGGGTCGAGGCGTCTCTGCTTGAATGGCGAAGCGGAGATGGGGTTTAGGGGGTACCGAAGATTTTCACCGAGGCCTGCGCCAGCTGCACCAGGGGGGTGAAGTAGAGCCCGAACAGGAGGGTCGGAACAAGCAGCACGAGCAGCACCGCCGTCTGCAGCCCTCCGATCACGATCGGCGTCCCGGGCTGGTCGTCCGGCCGGAGGAACATGTTCCGGAAGATCCGGACGTAGTAATAGAGGGCGATCACGCTGTTGAGCGCGCCGACGATCGCCAGCCAGATCCAGCCGCCGTTGATCAGAGCGGCAAACAGGTACAGCTTTCCGATAAAGCCCGCCGTGGGGGGAAGGCCCGTGAGCGATATGAGGAAGACCGCCAGCGCGACGGCCAGCAACGGCGCGCGGGCGCCGATCCCCTTGTAGTCGTCGATGTCCTCGCTCCCCGTCTTGTTGGCGATCAGCATCACCGCATAGAAGGCGCCGAGGTTCATGAAGAGGTAGACGGTGAAATACAGCATGATCGCCGCGAGTCCCTCGTTGCTCAGCACCACGACGCCCGTGAGCATATAGCCCGCGTGCGCGATACTCGAATAGGCGAGGAGCCTCTTCAGGTTGTTCTGCCAGACGGCGACCAGGTTGCCGACGGTCATGGTGAGGACGCTGATCACGGCGACGATATCCACCCAGCGGAATCCCTCCATCGTCGCCCAGGTCCCCACCGCGAGCGCTCCGGCATTGGTATCGATGAAGGTGACCTTGAAGAAGCGGATCATCATGGCGAACCCCCCCGCCTTGGACGCCACGGCGAGGAACGCCGTGATCGGCAAGGGAGCTCCTTCGTACACGTCCGGCGCCCAGAAGTGAAACGGCACCGCGGAGATCTTGTAGCCGAAGCCCGCCAGCGTGAGCACCCCTGCGATCAGGAGCACGAACGAGGCCGTCCCCCCCGCCGCCATCGCCGCGGGGAGCGCCAGGTTGATGGTGGCGAGATCGAGCGACCCGGCCATGCCGTAGATGATGGAGATGCCGTAGAGCATCAGCCCGGAGGAGAGGGCGCCGTAGATCACGTACTTGAGCGAGGCTTCGCTCGAATCCGGGGCCTCCCGCGTGTAACCGGAGAGCACGTAGGAGCTGAGAGAGGAGAGCTCAAGCGCGAGATACATCATCAGCAGGTTGCTCGCCCCCGCCATCAGCATCATGCCGAGCGCAGCCGCACAGAGCAACGCATAATACTCGCCGAGCTTTCGCCCCGGCGTGTTCAATTCCGCCGAGCCGAGCGAGAAGACGACGATGAGGATCGCGGTCAGGACCACGATCATCTTGAAGAATACGGCGAAAGCATCGACGGCGACCATCGAGGAGAAGATGGAGGCGTTGGCGCCCCACTGCCCCAGGACCAGGATCCCGGTCGCTGCGAAGCCGGCGAGCACGACGCCCGGAACGACCGCGGGGGAGCGCCGGAAGATGAGGTCGGCGATGAGGGCGACGAGGAGCGTCGCGATGATGGCGAGTTCCGGTGCGAACAGCGCCAGGTCGGTAGAGAGGTGATCGGCCATAAGAGTCACATTCCGCTCATCATGATGCCCGTCGTGCTTTGCTGCATGATCGTCGCCAGGTGGTTCAACGTGCTGTTCATCAGGTCAAGCATCGGAGACGGATAGATCCCGAAGAAGATCACGATAACGCCCAGCGTTGCGAGCATGAAGGTTTCTCTGCCGTTCATGTCGGTCAATCCCTTCCACTTCTCCGGAAGGAGCCCGAGGAACACCCGCTGGAGGACCCAGAGCATGTAGCCCGCGGTCAGGACGATCGTCACCGCGGCGATGATGGTCAAGGTCTGGAACGTCTGGAAGGCGCCCAGGAGCGAGAACGCCTCGCTGATGAAGCCGCTGAGGCCGGGCAGGCCCAGCGCGGCGAAGAAGGCGACCGTCATCGCCCCCGCATACTTCGGCATCTGGTTCATCAGCCCGCCGAAATCGCCGAGCCCGCGCGTGTGCGCACGGTCATAGACCACCCCGACGATAAGGAAGAGCATTGCGGTGATCGTGCCGTGGTTGAACATCTGGAAGACCGCGCCGGTCAATCCCTGTGTGTTCATCGAGGACATCCCGAGAACGACGATGCCCATGTGGCTGACGCTGGAATAGGCGATCAGCTTCTTGAAATCCGTCTGCGCCATCGCGACCAGGGCGCCGTAGACCATGCTGATGACCCCCAGGAGCGCCAGTTCCCATGCGTAGTGCCGCATCGCGTCGGGGAACATCGGGAAGCTGATGCGGAGCATGCCGTAGGTCCCCATTTTCAGCAGGACGCCGGCGAGGATGACGCTGATCGGCGTCGGCGCCTCGACGTGGGCGTCAGGGAGCCACGTGTGGAAGGGGAAGATCGGCACCTTGATCGCGAACCCGATGAAGAGGGCGACGTACGCGGCGTACCGCCACGTCGTGTCGATGCCCGCAAGGAGCGAGCCGGGCATATAGTTGCCCGGGTCCATCATGGCCAGCATGTTGAAGGTGTAGGCCTTCTCCCACCCCGGTCCGATCCCTTTTGCCGCCTCTGCGATCGAATGGAGTCCGCCGGCCGGGTCGATGTAGACGTTGACGCTGAAGTAGAGCGCGATCATCGCCAGAAGCATCAGCACGCTGCCGAGCAGCGTGTAGAGGAAGAACTTGATGGCCGCGTACTCGCGCCGCGGGCCGCCCCACACGCCGATCAGGAAGTACATCGGGAGGAGCATCACTTCCCAGAAGACGTAGAACAGGAAGAAATCGAGCGACACGAACACGCCCATCATCCCGGTGTCCAGCAGGAGCAGGAGCGCAAAGTACCCTTTCAGCGACTTCTCGATGGTCCAGGAGGAGACCACCGCGACGAAGCTGATCAGGGCGGTCAGCAGCACCATCACCACGCTGATGCCGTCGATGCCGAGCAGGTATTCGATGTGGAGGCGTCCGAACCAGGCGACGCTCTTGACGTCGATCCAGGTCGCCTTCTCCAGGAACTGCATGCCCGATTCGGTGTTGATGCCGGCGAGGCCGCGGTCGAACCTCATGAAGATGAGCACCGCCAGCACGAGCTGCAGCGCGGCGACCCCCAGCGACGTCCACCGGATGACATCCTTCCTGTCTTTGGGCAGCATGAGGACGAGGATCATGCCCAGAACCGGCAGGAACGTGATCCACGAGAGAATCCCGATTCCAAAGATTTCCATTAACGTGTACTCCTCCTGGAGAGAATGTGTCAGAACACCGTATCGTCTTAGACCAAACGGAACACGAAGTAGAAGACCATGACGCCCAGCACCGCAAAGATAATGTAGGTCTGTACCTTCCCCGTCTGGAACTTCCGCAGCACGAGACCCGCGAAGCCGGAAAGATAGGCGCTGGCGTTCACCATTCCGTCGACGGCGTAGGTATCGAACTTCCCGCTGACGAACGCGGCGACTCGTGTGAGGCGCCCCGCCCCGTTGACGGCGCCGTCCACGATCGTGTTGTCAAACCACCGGAGAACGGCACTCAGCGAGAGCACGGCGTTGATCACCACGGCCCGGTAGAGCTCGTCGAAATACCACTTGTTGAGCAGGAACGTGTGCACCGGCGCCAGGGCCTTCGCCACCGCGTCGGCGTTGATCTTCTTCCAGCGATACGTCGCAAACGCGATGAGGATCCCGAGTCCCGCGACGGCCAGGGAGAGGATCATGGCCGTCAGGTGCGATCCGTGGAGCGCTTCTTCGAAGATCCCTCCCGGGGTGGCACCGAGCGAGAGCGGGACCACCGATGCCGGACGTTCGACCGCACGGGCGATCCAGCCCCCCGCGGCGCTGAACGGGTTGACGCTGTAGAAGAAAAAGAGGCAGAGCGCGGCCAGGACCAGAAGCGGGATGGTCATGACCTTCGGCGACTCATGAAGGTGTTCCGCGCGGTGCGCATCCTTGTGCTCCCCCAGGAACGTCAGGATCACCAGCCTGAACATATAGAAGGCGGTCAGGCCGGCCACGAAGAATCCGACGATCGGGATGACGAGGTGGCCGCTGAGCGCGCCGAAGGCCAGCGTCCCGGCGAGGATTTCGTCCTTGCTCAGGAAGCCGGAGGTGAGAGGGACGCCGGAGATGGCGAGCGTGTAGACGACGAACGTCCAGAACGTGACCGGCATCTTCTTGCCGAGCCCCCCCATGTTCCGTATGTCCTGCGCGTCGGTGTGGTGGTCGTTCTGATGGTGGAGCGCGTGATGCATGCCGTGGATCACCGACCCGGAGCCGAGGAAGAGTCCGGCTTTGAACATCGCGTGCGTGACAAGGTGGAAGACGCCGGCGGTATAGGCCCCGACGCCGAGGGCCATGATCATATAGCCGAGCTGACTGATGGTCGAATAGGCGAGCACCTTCTTGATGTCGTTCTGGGCGATCGCGATGGTCGCCGCGATGAACGCCGTGACCGCGCCGATGTAGGCGATCACCAGAAGGGCGTCGGCGGTCATCAGCGGGAAGAGGCGCGCGACCAGATAGACGCCGGCCGCGACCATCGTCGCCGCATGGATCAGGGCGCTGACCGGGGTCGGACCTTCCATCGCGTCCGGCAGCCAGACATGCAGGGGGAACTGGGCCGACTTGCCCACCGCGCCGCAGAACAGGAGCACCCCGGCCGCGCTCAGCCACCACTCGGACCCGAACGGAAGGCGGCCCGAGCGCACGCCCTCGAAGATCTCCGTCAGCCCGAAGGTGTGGAACGTCATGTAGAGGATCGCGATGCCGATGAAGAATCCGAGGTCCCCCACCCTGTTGACGATGAAGGCCTTCATCGCCGCGTCCGACGCGCTCTTCTTCTCGTACCAGTGTCCGATCAGGAGGTACGAGCTGATGCCGACAAGCTCCCAGCCGACGTAGAGCAGGAAGAGGTTGTTGGCGAGCACGATCAGGAGCATCGAGAACGAGAAAAAGCCCAGGAAGGCAAAGTAACGGGTGTAACGGACGTCCCCGCGCATGTAGCCGATCGAGAAAAGGTGCACGAGGGCGCTGATCAGCGTCACGACCACGAGCATGATCGCACTCAGGTTGTCGATCGCGATGCCCAGGACGACGGTCAGCTCTCCGATCCCCGGAACGTTGTGGAAGTCGATCCAGGTGAAGTTCAGCGACAGGGTCTCGCCGTGGTGCGCTCCGAGCTTTCCGGCCAGCACGACGAACGCCAGAGCGAGGGCGGCCATGATGACCGAGGTGGAGAACCAGTCCCCCTGCCGGGGGAGTTTCCTGCCGGCAAAGATCATCACCGTGAAGGCGAACAGCGGCAGCAGGAGGATCGCGAGGGCGAGCGTGAGCAGTGTGTCCGGAGCCATGGTGTTATTCTTTGAGTGAGCTCACTTCGTCGACGTTGACCGTCTGGAAGCGGTGATAGATGTTCAGGACGATGGCCAGCGCGACGGCGGCTTCCGCGGCGGCGAGAATGATGACGAAGATCGCCGCCACCTGCCCGTCGAGGTTCGTGCCCGTGTACCGGGCGAACGCGATGAAGTTGATGTTCGCGGCGTTGAGCACCAGTTCGACCCCCATCAGGACGAGGATCGCGTTCCTGCGGGTGGCGATGCCGTAGATGCCGAAGGCGAACAGGATGGCGCTGACGATCAGGAAGTGCGCCAGCTGCACGTGCGGTAGCCAGGCGACGAATTCACGAGCGAAGCTTTCCAGCGAACCCATGGGTTTCTTTCCGGTTATGCTTTTCTGTTGCGGCGCGCGGTCATGGCCGCGCCGATGAGCGCCACCAGGAGGATGACCGAGGCGATCTCGAACGGGAGCAGATACGACGTCATGAGCAGCTCGCCGAGCGTTCTGGTCGTCGCACTCACCGACGCCTGCGGCGAACCGGTCGTCCTCCACATCGAGTAAAAGAGGCCGGCCAGCGATCCGGCGACCACCGCCACCAGGATGAGGGCGGGCACGGTCTGGATCGTCCCGGTCTTGATTTCCACGTTGATCACCTTGTTCGTGAGCATCACGCCGAACAGGAGCAGGACGAGGATGCCGCCGACGTAGATGAGCACCTGGGTGACGGCCAGGAAGTCGGCGTTGAGCAGGACGTAGAGACCGGCGACGCCGAAAAAGGTGAACAGAAGCGAGAAAGCCGCGTAGATGATGTTCTTCGAGAAGACCACGATGAACGCCGAGACGACCGTGATGAAGGCGAACACGTAGAAGACGATGTCGAACAGTTGCATGGGAATTATACCTTGCTGTCGGGTGGGGAAGTCGGATCCTTCGCCGGCGGAACAGGCGAGGGAGCCACGGGGGCCGGCGAGGCCGCAGCTGCAGGCGCGGCCCCGGGGGCCGCGGCGGGCTTCGGCGCTGCGGCAGCGGCGGCTTTCTTGGCGGCCTGGTCCTTCTCGTGGGCGGCGAGTTTCGTCTTCGCCAGGTCGATCTCCGCCGGGGCCATGGTCGCAAACCTGTAGATCAGGTTGTTTCGCTCGAACTCCGAAAACTCGTAGACGTCGGTCATCTTGATGCACTCGGTCGGACACGGGTACACGCAGAGCGCACAGTAGCAGCACTTGGCGATATCGATATCGAAGACCGGGACATACAGCCGTTTCTTCGTCCCCACCGAGGTGAGACCGAGATCGACGTCCGGCGTGGATTTGATGGTCTCGATGGTGATGCAGTCCACCGGACAGGCCATCGCACACTGGTCGCACCCGATGCAGTCGTCCATGTTGACGTACAGACGGTTGCGCGCCCGTTCGGGAAGCTTCAGCTTCACGTCGGGATACTGGATCGTCACCGCCGGCGTGAACAGATGCCGCCAGGTGATCCTCATCCCGATCAGGACGGTGAAGATGCCTTCCCACACATCGACGAAGTACCTGCCCATACGAAACCCTTTCTCAGCGAACCGCCATGACCCAGAAACCGACGCCGATCACCACGACAAAGGCAAAGGGGATCAGGACCTTCCACCCCACGTACATCAGCTGGTCCACCCGGAGCCGCGGCAGCGTCCACCGCAGCCACATCTGCACGAAGATGAAGCCCATTCCCTTGGCCAGGAACCAGAGGAGACCCCACCAGGGTCCCGAAAGAAAGTCGCCGAAGGGACTGTTCCAGCCCCCGAGAAAAAGCGTGGCCGCAATGGCCGACACGGCGAACATGTTTGCATACTCGGAGAGGAACAGCAGTGCGAAGCGCATCCCCCCGTACTCGGTGTGATATCCCGCGACGAGTTCGGACTCCGCCTCGGGTATGTCGAAGGGGGTGCGGTTGACTTCCGCCAGCGATGCAACGAAATAGATCAGCATCGCGACGAACAGGAGCGGAAATTTCTGGAACACATACCAGTTCCAGAACCACCCCGATTGCGCCTGGTTGATCTGCTGGAGGTCAAAGGTGCCCGACACCATGATCACGGCGAGAATCGCGAGCGCGACCGGGATCTCGTAGCTGACGATCTGCGCCGCCGAACGCATCGCGCCGAAGAGCGACCATTTGTTGTTCGAGGCCCATCCGGCCATCAGCAGGCCGACCACGACGACCGACGAGATCGAGATGACGTAGAAAAGTCCGAGGTTGATCTCGCTGCCGACGTAGGCCGCGCTGAAGGGGATGGCCGCGTAGGCGGCATAGGAACCCGCAAAGACGACATAGGGGGCGAGGATGAACAGCCGGCGGTCCGCCGCCGAGGGGATGATGTCCTCTTTCTGGATCAGCTTGAGGATATCGGCGATGGTCTGCGACCATCCGTGCCATCCTCCCGTGCGCATCGGGCCGAGACGGTCCTGCATGTGCGCCGAGATCTTCCTTTCCCACCAGACGGCGAAGAGAGCGAACGGAACCACCCACACGAGCGGCACAACCGCCATCAGCGTGTAGACAAGAATCTCGTTCTGGAAAATGCCGATCAGGAATTCTTTCATGAACCTATGCCATGTCGTGAAACAGGAATGTCGTTCCGTACTCTGCGGGCCTCAGCGGTCCACCTCCCCGAGCACGATGTCGATGCTCCCCAGAATCGCCACGACGTCGGCGACCATGGCGCCGCGGGTCATCGCCGGGAGGGCGGAGAGGTTGACAAAGCAGGGAGATTTCACCTTGACCCGGAACGGGCTCGCCGACCCGTCGGCAATGACGTAATAGCCGAGCTCCCCCTTGGGCGTCTCCGTCCGGACATAGACGTCGCCGGCGTCGGGACGGATGCGCTTCGGGACGGCCGACTGCACGTCCCCGGCCGGAAGCTTCTCCACCGCCTGCTCGATGATCTTGACGCTCTGCTCCATCTCGTGAATACGGACCATGTAGCGGTCCCAGCAATCCCCCACCGTCCCCATCTTTCCTTCCCCGACCGGGATCTCGAAATCGAACCGGTCATAGACCGAGTACGGGTCGTTCTTGCGGAGGTCCCACTTCACCCCCGAGCCGCGCAGGACGGGACCGCTCACCGCATAGTTGAGCGCGACCTCGGCCGGGAGCACACCCACGTTCGCCGTCCGTCGGACGAAAATCTTGTTGTACGAGAGGAGGTCGTTGAGCTCCTTGATGGTCGGCCGGAAGTAGGAGCAGAAATCCTTCACCTTTCCGACGAAGTTCGGCTGGACGTCATGCGAGAGGCCGCCGACCCACATGTAGTTGTACAGCAGGCGGGCCCCGCAGGTCTGCTCGAAGATGTCGAGCACACGCTCGCGGTCGCGCATGCAGTAGAGGAACGGCGTGAATGCGCCGATGTCCATGCCGTAGGTGCCGATGGCAATGAGATGGCTCACGATGCGGGAGAACTCCGCCATGATCACGCGGATGTACTCGACACGTTCGGGAACCTTGATCTTCAGCATCTTTTCGATGGCGATGACATAGCCCAGCTCGCTGCTCATGGCCGCGACATAGTCCAGGCGGTCGGCGTAGGGGATGACCTGCTGGTAGTTCGTCATGTGCTCGCAGTGCTTCTCGAAGCACCGGTGCAGGTAGCCCAGGTGCGGGATCACGTCCACCACAACCTCGCCGTCCACCACGAGCTCGAGCCGGAGCACGCCGTGCGTCGACGGGTGCTGCGGCCCCATGCTGATCACCATCTCCTCCGTCTTCAGCGCCCGGCCGAAACCGGCGACGCTCGTCGGCTGTGTCATCGTCGCGTCCATCAGTAGGGGACCTTCATGCCGTTGTAGAACTCGGGGACTTTGTAGTCTTTCCGCAGGGGGTGCCCCTGCCAGTCGTACGGCATCAGGATGCGACGCAGGTCGGGATGCCCGTCGAACACAATACCGTAGAGGTCGAAGGCCTCGCGCTCGTGCCAGTTGGCGGTCTTCCAGACCGATTCCACGGACGCGACATGGGGGTCGTCCACGGTCACCTCCGTCTTGACGACCAGCTTGTGGTTCCGCTTCATCGAGTGCAGGTGGTACACCACGCCGAGCCTGCCGCCGGTGTAGTCCACGCCGCTGAGGCACATCAGGACGTCAAAGAGCATCTGCTCGTTGTCGCGAAGGAAGAGCGCAACGTCCTTCACCGGGCCGGGGGCCACCTTCACGAACGGATCGAGGACGCCGTCGATTCTCGACTCAAGGACGGCATCGCCGAAGGTGGCCTTGAGAACGTCAGAGATTTCCTGGGGAATCATGGAGATGGTTGAGTGATGGTGTCAGAACGAAGACGGCAATGGCCGGTATGGTGTCGGGAAGGGGGCTGCGATCTTATGCCGACTTCTTCTTCGCCAGGCTTTCCGTCCGGATCTTCTCCTGGAGCTTCAGGAGTCCTTCCATGAGCGCCTCCGGCCGCGGAGGACACCCGGGGACATAGACATCGACCGGAATGATCCGGTCGACCCCTTTGAGCACGTGATACCCGTGTTCCCAGTACGGCCCCCCGCAGTTGGAGCAGCTCCCCATGGAGATGACGTAGCGCGGTTCGGACATCTGGTCGTAGAGGACTTTGACGCGGGACGCCATCTTCAGCGTCACCGTGCCCGCCACGATCATCACGTCGGACTGCCGCGGCGTGCCGCGGAAGAATGTCCCGAAACGGTCGAGGTCGTAATGGCTCGCCCCCGTGGCCATCATTTCAATGGCGCAGCAGGCCAGACCGAACTGCATCCCCCAGATCGAGGAGAGGCGGGCCCAGTTGAGCAGGCTGTCCATCGACGTGATGATGATGTTGCTGTTTTCGAATTTCTGGTCTAAGAGTCCCATGCGTCTCCCGTTACACGACGATTTCTTCTTCCCTCAGGTGCTCCTCCCGCACCCCGACCCCCTTTTCGTAGGTGGGGATCTTCGGTTCCGGCCTGTCCCAGTCCAGGTCCCCTTTGCGCCAGACGTAGGCATAGCCCACGACCAGAACGCCGAGGAAGACGAGCATCTCGATGAACGCGGACCATCCGAGGTCCTTGTAGACCGTCGCCCAGGGAAAAAGGAAGACGACTTCCACGTCAAAGAGGAGAAAAATCAGGGCGACGACGTAGAACCGGATGTTGAAGCGGACACGGGTATCGCCGACGGGGACTTCGCCACATTCATACGTCGCGAGTTTACTCGGGTACGGTCGGTTCGGGCGAAGGAGCCAGGCGACAACCAGGCCTCCTGCCACAAACACGCCGCCGACGATCAGGAAGATCAGCACCCGGCCGAATTCGGTGAGCATCACGAAGGATCTCCGTAACGAGAGAGGGTGAGAACACTCGAAGGGCGACAAACTCACCACGAGTTCATCGCGACAAGGAACGACTGAAAATATAAG
>Ga0315273_10007776_pt1 | contig 13455 bp, 8 predicted proteins | sample YL17G02_0_MG_FD_205753 | JGI IMG/M metagenome (GOLD analysis project Ga0315273, IMG submission 205753) | Sediment microbial communities from Yellowstone Lake, YNP, Wyoming, USA - YL17G02_0 | ecosystem: Environmental > Aquatic > Freshwater > Lake > Sediment | place: USA: Wyoming | collected... | reverse complement strand
AGCGCGTAGGTCTTCTCTGCTGCGGCAAGGCTACGGTACTTGATAGCCTGGTGCACTCCAATGATGAGGTTTGTCGCGCCTCCCAGCTCGGCTTCTACCACCGCGCGCACAGGCCTGTGGTTCTCGAACAGGAGGTCGACTCGATCGCTGGTACAGAACTCGTGCTCCAGCTCGAACACCGCATCGGGGCGAAGGTCAAGCAAAGCGGGGTGTTTTGCCACATAGAGCTTGAGGCGGCGGTGGGCCTCCGACTCACCACCTTCACCATGTGTACCGACGTACATGCCCTTGCCTTGCGGCCACAGCTTGTACTTCAGCAGCGTGAGGGCATTGTCGATGCTGACGATGCGAGACGGTCGGGTCCATTCGAGGGGCTCGTCACCCCAACGAAAGTACGCCTGGGTTTCATTGCTAAAGCCGACATCGACATGGATGTTGGCGAGCCAGTCGGAGTGATCGCGGTGGTCATTCCCATTCGGTGCGGAAAACTGAAGCACCCAATCGCGCATCTGCAGATAGTCGCAGATCAGGTAGTGGGGCTTCCTGTATCGGTCGAAGGTCGGGATCGCGAACACGTACCAGTGGAAGGCCGTACGGTTGATGCAGGGCATCTCGAAGGAGCCTTGGAACCAGTCGAGGTTGATGGGCACGTGCCAGCCGCTGAAGTGGTGGATGACCCGAGCTGGCTCTCCTGCGAGTATGAACTTGCCGGGATCTGCAGTATCAGGTGAGTGCGGTTCGAGCAAGCCTGAGACGACAGCTTTAGGAAGGTCGCGTACAATCCCGTCCAAGACGAGCTTTTTTGCTTCCGCGACCTTCATAGGTAAGCCCACCAATGCCTCGCCTGGAAGGTATCATGGCGTTGCGGGGCGCTCAACCTGGCATCAGAAATGCGTGGCTGACTATCCGTTCGACTCTGTTTGATCTCCCCCGGAAGGACTCAAACCGGCGCGCGGACGGTTGCCCGATGCATCGATATCTCTAATCCAGGTGACCTTGAGTCTTCGGGCGAAGCGATCGCGTGTGCGCACGGTGTACACGCCGCTCAATGGGTTCGGCAGCGCCCTGTTTAAACTACCTTTGGGCTATCCAGATCGGGCGCATCTTCTCTGCCTTCTTAAGCACGACCGAGAGAATGAAGGTGCTCACCGCTGCGTTAAGCCGCGTGACGTTTCTGGCCAGGGGGTAGGCGGCCATGTAGCGCCGGTACCATGAGGATATGGGGTCAGCGCCTGCTGGGGCATCGTGCTGGTTCATGCCACCTTCAATCTGCCGGTCAGTGTTTTTCTCTACATGAACCAGCTCATCCGCGCGCTGCCCAGAGACCTGGACGAGGCGGCGCTGATTGGCGGCTGCAGCGTCTACACGATCTTCTCGCGCATCATCCTGCCTTTACTGCGACTACCAGTTCTCGCTGTATTTCCTGCAGAAGCCGGCTATACGGGTCATCGCCCTGTCGGGAACCGCTGCTGTATAAACACATAGCACACCGCCTCCGGTGGCAGCCAGCCCTACCGTGCGTGGATCTTGCTCGAGCGTAGTTGCTCTGGAGATAAGCTGATAGAATCGAAACATCACCGCGCCGAAGATTATGGGGGAACCAAATGAACAGAAGAGGCAAGATTTATTTAGGTATTGGAATCGTCGTCGTCGTTCTGGTCGTCCTGTTCAGCGGTGCACGCATCTGGCTGGATGCGCTGTGGTTCAATCAGCTGTCCTACCTCAGCGTTTTCGCCACGATCCTGTTTTCCAAGCTCGGCCTCTGGGTCGTGTTTTTCTTCCTATTCCTGCTGTTCGCCGGCTTGAATCTCGTCCTGGCCTTCCGAAAGGTCGATATTCAGGGACTCAAGATTCCCAGAATGCCACAGCAGCAGCAGCCCGGGATGCCCGTCGAGCTCACCCAAACCGCGCCGATGGAGATCAGCAGGAAAGCTTCGGCCTGGATCGGGGCCCTGGCGGTGCTGTTGCTTGGTCTCATCCTGGCCGGAGCAGCGAGCAACCGTTGGGAGCTCTGGCAGAAGCTTCTGCACCGCACGGATTTCGGCCTCTCCGATCCGCTTTTCCAGAGGGATCTTAGCTTCTACGTGTTCGTTCTTCCCTTCTACAACTTCCTCAAGGGATGGAGCCTGTGGTCCGTGGTGTTGACCACCGCGATCGTGTCCCTGCTGTACCTTTTATCCGGGAACATAACCTACGCTGATAAGAAACTGAAGGTCAGCACCCGGGCTACCCGGCATCTGCTGTTCCTGGCCCTGCTGGTCAGCGTCCTGGTGGCCTGGCATTACTGGCTCAAGGGGTGGTCCCTGCCGCTCGCACCGGGTGGGATCATTTTCGGAGCCACCTACAAGGACGTGAAGGTGCTTCGCCTGGCCTACTACCTCATGATCGGGGTAGCCTTGTTCATCGCCGTCCTGATCGGCGTCGGGGTCTCAAGAAGGCGATTCAAGCCCATGCTGATAGGCTATGCCATACTGCTCGGCGGCGCCATACTGATCACAGGCATCATTCCCGGGCTCGTGCAGCAGTTCTCGGTGATCCCCAACCAGCTCCAGAGAGAGCTGCCCTACATAAAGCACAACATCGAGTTTACTCGGCAAGGCTACAACCTGCAGAACATCGAGGTGCAGCCTTTTCCGGTGGCCGATTCGCTGTCGGCCGACGACTTCGCGCCGGGTACCGGCGCCACCAAGAGGATTCCCATCTGGGACGAGCGTCCTCTCAAGACGACCTACAAGCAACTCCAGGAGTTCAGGCTGTACTACGACTTCAGTCACGTTAACGTTGACCGCTACCGCTTCGGCGACGACTATCGCCAGGTCATGCTATCGGCCCGAGAGCTCAACTACAACCAGCTGCCGCAGACGGCCAAGACCTGGGTCAACCAGCGCCTCCAGTACACCCATGGCTACGGGCTGGTCATGTCCCCGGTCAACGAAAAGGGTCCCGAAGGGCTGCCGTCGTTCTTCATCCAGGACATTCCGCCCAAGGTGTCCGTTCCCTTGGCGGTCAACCGACCGGAAATCTACTACGGCCAGGGAACCACCGAATACGTGCTATCCAACACCAAGCTCGAAGAGTTCGACTACCCGAGCGGCTCGGCCAACGTCTTCACCAGCTACCACGGCACTGGAGGTATCCCGATCAAGGGTTTCGGCAGGAAGCTGCTGATCGCCCTTCACCTGAAGGACTGGCAGATTCTCTTCACCAACTATCTCAAGCCTGACAGCAGGCTCATGATCTACAGGAGCGTGCAGCAGCGGGTGCCCAAGATCGCCCCCTTCCTGCGCTACGACCCCGAGTCCTACCTAGTGGTCAACGAAGGCCGGCTGTACTGGATTCGCGACGCCTATACCACTACGAACATGTATCCCTACTCCACGCGCACCGCCGATGGCTTCAACTACATCCGCAACTCCCTCAAGATCACGGTGGATGCCTACAACGGGGACGTGGCCTTTTACGTAATAGACGACCGGGATCCTATAGTCCAGACCTACCGCAAGATCTTTCCCGACCTTTTCAAGGACATCTCCGAGATGCCTGAGGGATTGAGAGCCCACCTAAGGTACCCGTATTACATGTTCAAGGTTCAGGCCGGAATCTATGAGAGCTACCATATGACCGACCCGGAGGTGTTCTACAACAAGGAAGACATGTGGGCGACCCCTCAGGAGATCTACGGCGACACCCAAACGGACATGATCCCGTACTACGTCATGAATCGTTTCCCGGAGCTCGAGAATCAGGAGCAGTACGTACTCATGTTCCCCTTTACTCCGACGAAAAAGAACAACATGGTGGCCTGGATTGCGGCGTTCTCGGATCCCGGTCAGTACGGCAAGATGATTGAGTATCAGTTTCCGAAGGATAAGCTCATTTTCGGACCGATGCAGATCGAGGCCAGGATCGATCAGAATAGCGAAATCTCCCAGCTGTTCACCCTATGGAGCCAGAGCGGTTCCAAGATCATTCGAGGCAATCTCCTGGTGATACCGATCGAGAATTCGCTGATCTACGTTGAACCGGTGTACCTCGTGTCCGCGAACAGCCAACTGCCGGAGCTGAAGATCGTCATCGTGGCCTACCAGGACAGGCTCAGCTACGCTTCGACGCTGGAGGAGGCGCTTGGCCAGCTCTTCGGGGCTACGGTAGCAAGAGCTGCCACGACGTCCGGGGCGCAGACCGCGGTGATGCCGGGGGCTCCGGGCGCGGCTGGGCAGGTGGAAGAGCTCAGCCGGCTCATCCAGCAGGCCCTGGCGGACTACAATGCCGCTACACGGGCGCTGCAGTCCGGCGATTTCGCGGGCTACGGAGAGCGCATCGCGCAGCTTAAGGCAGTACTCGAACAGCTTGCGGCGCGGTCCAGGGCGGGGAGTGCCGGTCAGGCAGGCCGCAACCCCTAGCTCGGGAGCTCGCCGCCGGGGCTGCTCATAAGGTGATTCCGTTCTATGAAACCGGAAAAGGGGCATCAAACCAGACCTGGCTTCTAGTCGTATCATGGGGGTGCAATGCGGCCTCCAATCCTCAACCTTAATAACGCTATAATGCCTTGTCCGCGCAGCGCATATTGACTAATATAATTGCCATGGCAAGCAAAGACATGGATTGTCTTCGACGTTGTTCAGGAACAGGACGGCGGATTCGTTGCCGATTGCCTCAACGAGGATATCATCACGCAGGGCGACTCATGGGATGAACTCCGCAATAACGTTCGAGAAGCTGTGAGCGCGTTTTTCTTTGATTCTACTCCTCCAGCGAAAATCCGGCTTCATATGGTTCGTGACGCCGCGAGACACTGAGCGACCAGGTTATGGAAAAGGTAGATGAGCAAGGCAACATACTTGGCTTCTTGGTACTCAAAGTGAGTACGTTGAGGCAGAAGCCCCTTGAAATCGCGCTCTGAGCTCCAGGGGGGAATCCGGTGAGATGCGCAACCGATGAACCATGGCTTGAGCAGGCTCCCTCCAGGTGCTGTCCAAGAAGAGGCCCGTTCGACTCTGTTTCCTCTCCCCCGGACAAACGGAGGGCGAACGGCCGACCGGCGCTTCCAGCACTTATAGAAGCTACCATCCCGCTTCCGGGGCTGACGCTCTTGCGAAGCAAATCTTGCCTTGAGAAGCTCTACGTCGGAAGGCGCCTGTCCGCGCGGCAGATCGCGCGGCTGACCGACGTGAGCCGCTCCGTGGTGCTTGAGGCCCTGGACCGGTTCGGCATCCCACGGAACGGCAACGGGCGCCGGCATCCCGGCCAACTCCCATTCGGCTATGAGTACCTCGGCTACCGGCTGGTGGAGAACAAGACCGAGCAGGGCGTGGTCCGGCAGATCCGTCAGTACCGGATCGGTGGTCTATCGCTGCGGCAGATCGCCGGCCAGCTCAATCAGCGCCTGATCCCCACCAAAAATAACGGGATTTGGCAGGCCACCACGGTGAAAGGCATACTTGTTCGCGCGTGATACTGGCGGCTCGTCTACCGAATCGTACACACTCCGGCAGTCTTTTGCTGGAATCGGTCAGGGCCGATTGCGGGCTGACGCGCCCCAACGTCCTGTTGGGGCGCTCCTCTTGAAGAGGCCAGAGATGCGCGGCAGGGACGCCGCGTGTCTCTGGCCCAAGGGGGCGGGGTTCAGGAGAGGACTACGGAACCCAGGCTCTCCCATTCATCCGGCAATCGTGAAGCGAAAAGCCGGCGGTCCGGAGAGAGACCTGGACTGCAGGCGAGCGGACATGGCAAAGATCAAGGTCTACGTCGACGACAACTTCCACTATCAGCACGAGGACGAACGCTATCTGCTGGGCGAGTCTGGCACAGTAGAGGAAGCGAAGGCCGCGTCCAAGAAACTGGTCGACGACTTTCTGGCGAACGAGCTGGCGGCGAGTCCTGACCAAACGGCGGAGCAACTATACAACCAGTACGTTGTTCGGCCTGGATCCATTCCGGACAGGGCTGATTGCGTGGCACTATGCGAGGCAGCGGTGCCGAGAACTCTGCAGTAAACGCTGAGTGGACGCTCGGTCGGTCGCAGAAGAATCGAACAAGATCGTGGTACACCATGGCCTCGGCCGCAAGTGGAGCCGCTTCGCGCAGTTGCAGCTGCTCGACGCCCCCAGACCAGTTTCCTTGCGACGGGAACGCTTGTATCGGGCGATGCAGGGGTTGTTCTGCTTTCCCTCCCTGGGGCGCGAGCTTGTGTTCTGCCGTCGAAAAGACTATCATCCAACCGATAGCATGTGACGGGACGTTTCCACAAGAAGCACGCACAGACTCTCGCCCGAGGCCGCGGCGGCAGTCCAGACCCCGAAGTGGCATGCGTCCTCTGCAAGACGGCAGCGTTCGGCGATTTGCAGACCGGCGAGCCAAACCGCCAATCCAGCGGGAATTAGTAGGCATCAAGGAGGTAAGCAGCCATGGCCGATGCAACAAACAGCAACTCCGACCTTGCCTTCTCCGACACTCTCTGGAAGTCCGCGGATGCGCTCCGTGGTCAGGTTGATGCGGCCGAGTACAAGCACGTCGTCCTCGGCCTGCTCTTCCTGAAGTACATCTCCGACTCATTCGAAGCCCGTCGCGAGGACCTCAAGGGCGAACTCGAGCGCGACGGCATCAAGGGCAAGCAGCTCGAAGCCCTCCTTGAGAACCGCGACGAGTACACCGCGGAGCGCATCTTCTGGGTTCCTCCTGAGGGGCGCTGGCCCAACCTCCAGAATCAGGCCGCCCGCCCCGAGATCGCCACGCTCATCGACGACGCCATCCTTGCCGTCGAGCGCGACAACCCAGCCCTCAAGTCGAAACTCCCACGCGATTATGCGCGCCGCGGCATCGAGCCGGTCAAACTCAAGGGGCTGATCGACCTCATCGCCGACATTGGCTTCAAGGGCGATCGCGGGCAGGCGCGTGACACGCTCGGGCGCGTGTACGAGTACTTCCTCGGTAAGTTCGCGGCGGCCGAGGGCAAACTCGGCGGCGAGTTCTACACGCCGCGCTGCGTCGTCCGCCTGCTGGTCGAGATGCTCGAACCCTACGAGGGGCGCGTTTACGACCCTTGCTGTGGCTCCGCGGGCATGTTCGTCCAATCTGAGCGCTTTGTCGATGCGCACGGCGGCCAGCGCACCGATATTTCCATCTTCGGTCAGGAGTCGAACCCCACGACCTGGCGTCTGGCCCACACGAACCTCGCGATCCGCGGCATCGAGGCCAATCTCGGCTCGCAGCCGGCGGACACCTTCCTCCGCAACCTCCACCCCGACCTCAAGGCCGACTATGTCCTCGCCAATCCGCCCTTCAACGTCTCGGATTGGTCGGGCCACCTCCTCCGCGACGATGTTCGCTGGCGATTCGGGGTGCCACCGGTTGGCAATGCGAACTACGCTTGGATTCAGCACTTCATCCACCACCTCGCGCCGCCCAACGGCCGAGGTGGCGGCGTTGCCGGGTTCGTGATGGCGAACGGCTCACTTTCCTCGGGTTCAGGAGGCGAGGTCGAGATCCGGAAGCGCATTGTCGACGCGGACCTCGTCGAGGCCATCGTCGCGCTGCCGGCCCAGTTGTTCCTGACCACCGGGATCTCCGCCTGCCTCTGGTTTATCACTCGCGACAAATCCGGGAAGAACCTCAAGCACGGTGGCCGCGACCGCAAGGGCGAGACGCTGTTCTTCGATGCCCGCAAGCTGGGCACCTTGCAGACGCGCACGCTGCGCGTCCTCACGGATGGTGAGTGGGACGCGGGCGACCTGCCGCCGCGCTCCGACATCGGCCGAGTCGTTTACGCCTTCCGCCAGTGGCGAGGCGAGCCGGCCCCCCAGCGGTGGGACGAGAAGCAGCACGGCGAATGGCGATACCGCGACATCTCCGGGTTCTGCAAGTCCGCGACGATCGATGAGATCAAGAGACACAAGTGCGTTCTTTCACCGGGCTGGTATGTAGGGGCAGAGGAGCAAGAGGAGGATGACGAACCGTTCTCCGAGAAGTACCCGCGCCTGCTGGCAGAGCTAGAGGTCCGCTTTGTCGAGGGTGAGCGCTTGCTAGCTGCGGTGCGCGCACGGCTAACAGAAGTGAATCGGGATGAGTAACTGGCGTCACTCCACTTGGGGGGAGGAGATCACGCTGGAATACGGGAAGGCCCTGCGCGGCTACGGCGAAGCACGCGGGGCTGTTCGGGTATTCGGGACCAATGGTCCGGTCGGATGGACCGACAAATCCCTAGCTAACGGCCCAGGTGTGATCCTCGGGAGGAAGGGAGCGTACCGCGGTGTCCACTTCTCACCCGATCCGTTCTTTGTGATTGATACGGCCTACTACGTCGTTCCCAAGTCCAAACTAGACATGCGATGGCTGTACTACGCCATGATTCATCATCAACTAGGCCAGATTGACGACGGTTCGCCCATTCCCTCCACCACGCGGGCGGCCGTCTATCCGCGTGATTTGGCTGTGCCGGCCATGGAGGACCAGCGTGCAATCGCTGGTGTCCTCGGGTCTCTCGACGACAAGATCCAGCAAAACCGGCGTACGGCACGAGCGCTGGATCGGCTTGCGCGGGCGACCTTCCGGGCGTGGTTCGTGGACTTCGAGCCCGTGAAGGCAAAGGCCGCCGGTGCGACCTCTTTCCCATCCATGCCCCAGGGCGCTTTCGATGCCCTCCCAACTCGCTTCGTCCAGTCCGAGATGGACCGATCGCCGGAGGGGTGGGAGGTCAAGCCGATCGGCGAGGTCGTCTCGGTCAAGGGCGGGGCTACGCCCAGTACAAGGAACCCTGAGTACTGGGAGGGTGGCGTCCACTATTGGGCGACGCCGAGGGACATGTCGCGCCTTTCCCATCCGGTGCTTCTCGAAACCGAGCGTCGCATCACTGATGCTGGAGTCGCGTGCATCAGCTCGGGCCTCCTGCCCGTCGGGACCGTGTTGCTTTCTTCTCGAGCGCCGGTTGGCTATCTGGCGGTCGCGGCGGTGCCGACGGCAATAAATCAGGGCTTTATCGCGATGGTCTGTGATGGCCCGCTTCCACCCGTGTACGTCCTGAACTGGACCTATCAATCGCTAGACGCGATCAAGGCGCGCGCAAGCGGCGCAACGTTCCCCGAGATCAGCAAGTCCAGTTTCCGACCAATGCCGGTCGTAGTACCTCCCGAACCGGTCGTTTGTGGCTTCAAGCATGTTGCCGAGCCGCTATTCGATCTGCTCGCCGCGGCGGAGAGAGAATCACTGCGTCTGGCCACCCTACGAGACTATCTGCTTCCTCGTCTACTGAACGGCAGCGTCACTGTGAAGGCGCGTAATGGCTGATCCCATCGCGGATCCCCCGCGCTTTCAGATGGTTGGCGCCCGCAGAGCGATTCTTTCCGGCCCGGTTGCCGAATCGGTCGAGCAGCAAATTCACGCGATCGAGAGGGCGCTGGAGAGCGTCCCCGACTTCGCGTTCGACCTCAGCAAGACGCTCGTGGAGTCGGTCTGCAAGACGGTGCTTGCGGACATGGGTCAGCCCGCGGACCCGAGCTGGGACGGTCCGAAGCTTCTGCGCGAAACGGCCAATCGCCTCTCGCTCCTTCCCCGCAACCATCCCGATCCCGCGAGGGCGCGACAGTCGGTGGAGAAGACTATACGAGGCCTCCTCCAAACGATCCAAGGGCTGTGTGAACTGCGGAACAACTACGGCATGGCCTCGCATGGGCGCGACAGCTTCTCCGCCCGGCTTGATCTCCGGCAGGCGACGCTCGCGGCCCAAGCGGCGGACACGATAGTGTCCTTTCTCTACCGAATTCACCACGACGCGCTGATGCAGGCTCCCGGAGCTCGCGTCTACTATGAGGATCACGCCGACTTCAACGAGGCCTTTGACCGCGAGAACGAACCGATTCGGCTTGGCAATCTGGAGTTGCTTGCGAGCCGGGTTCTGTTCCATGCGGACGGCGAGGCCTATAAGGCCGCGCTTAACGACTTCATCGGCGAGCGTGACGGAACGGACGACGGCGACGAACCGGAACCGCGGGAGGATGAAGGCCAGGAGGAGGCCGAATGACGATGTCCCGGCCAACCGAGGGGCTCGTCGAGGACGTTGCGTCCGCGTATTTCGCGGCGCTGAGCATATCAACCAAGCGCGGCGTGGACATCGACGACGCGGGAGAACGCAGCGACTCCGGGCAGTTCATCCTCCAAGGACGACTCGGAGCTGCCCTGCATCGCCTCAATCCCGGCCTTCCGCAAGAGGAAGTCGAGCAGGTCGTCCGTACACTCTCCCGTCTCCCTCATCCAACGCTCTCCCAGAACAACCGCTGGTTCCATGCGCTGCTCACGGACGGCGTCAAAGTCGAGTACCGCGAACCATCGACCGGGGAGATGCGCGGCGGGCGTGCGCGCCTCATCGCTTTCGAGGACCCCGCGAAGAACGACCTTCTGGTCGTGCGCCAACTCACGGTCGCGGGTCCTTCCGGAAAGGTGATTCGCCCAGACCTGACGGTCTTCCTTAACGGCCTTCCGATCGTCGTCATCGAACTCAAGGACCCAACCGAGACCGAGGCGGACCTCGGTGTGGCGATCGATCAACTTGGCCGCTACATGCGGACAGCTCCGGACTTCTTCGTCCCATGTCTCGCGCTCGTGGCGTCGGACGGCATGCTGACGCGGCTTGGATCCATCACGAGTGATCGTGGCAGGTTTATGCCCTGGAGACCGGCGGAAGGGGGCAAGCCGACGTTGGAGGCGCTGATACGCGGGCTGCTTGAGCCTTCTTCTCTGCTCGACTACCTGCGGACCTGCGTTGTGTTCGAGGAAAGCGAGCGAGGTGAGATCGCAAAAAAGATCGCTGGGTATCACCAGTTTCGAGCAGTGCGAAAAGCACGGGCGAGCGTGCTCAAGCGGTTGAAGCCGCCGGCGGGAGAGGGCGACGGGCGCGGCGGCGTGATCTGGCACACACAGGGGTCCGGCAAGTCGTTGACGATGCTCATGTTGGCGGGGTCGCTGATCCGCGAGCAGCGGATGGCGAATCCGACGATCGTCATGATCACTGATCGGAATGACCTGGATGATCAGCTCTTCGACACGTTTGCCTCCGGCCGCGCCCTGCTCCGACAGGATCCCGTCAAGGCTGCGAGTCGCGAGCACCTGAGGACGCTGCTCAATCGTGCGGCGGGCGGGGTGGTGTTCACGACGATACAGAAGTTCGCCGAGGCTCACGGCGTGGTCTCGGAGCGGGCCAATATCGTCGTCATGGCCGACGAGGCGCACCGGAGCCAGTACGGGTTCATAGATGGCGGCGCCCGCTGGATGCGCGAGGCATTGCCGAATGCGACTTTCGTCGGCTTTACCGGCACACCGCTTGAACGTGACGACAAGAACACGATCCACGTGTTCGGCGAATACGCCGACGTGTATGACATCCGTCAGTCGGTAGAAGATGGAGCGACCAAGCCGCTGTACTACGAGTCGAGGATCGTGAATCTGACCGTGGATGATGCGGGAGCGACAGCGGCGGAGGAGAAATTAGAGAGTGCGACGATTGCGGACGCTTCCGGCCGGGAAGTCGCTGACCAGATCCGCATTCCGCTGGAAGCGCTCGTCGGCGCACCGGAGCGGATCGATAGAATCGCCGCGTTCATCGTCGAGCATTGGGACAAGCGGCGCGCGGCGATGGAAGGCAAGGCCATGGTGGTCACGATGAGCCGCGATATCGCCGCGCGGCTGTACGAAGCGATCAAGGTGCTGCGCCCAGACTGGCACGAATCGGATGATGAGCGCGGGCAGGCGAAGGTAGTCGTTACGGGCGGTCAAGGTGACCCTGATCCGCTGCGGAGCCATGTTCGAACGAAAGAGGGGCGAAAGCGGCTGGCCGAGCGGTTCAAGGATCCGGACGACGACCTTCGACTGGTGATCGTGTGCGAAATGTGGCTGACCGGCTTTGATTGTCCGCCGGCGCACACAATGTACCTGGACAAGCCGCTCGCGGGTCACAACCTGATGCAAGCGATCGCGCGCGTCAACCGCGTATACGGAGAGAAGCCAGGTGGGCTAATCGTGGACTTGCTCGGTCTCGCGGATCAGTTGGCCGATGCGCTAGCGACCTATACGCAGGCGGGCGGCACAGGCGAGGCGGTCATCCAGGTTCAGGACCATGCCGTGCCGGCGATGCTGAGTGCGCTAGAAAAGCTTCAATCGTTCTTCTATGGCTGCGATTACAGACTGGCGTTGGACGCTGAGCCACAACAGGTGCTCCCAGTCTACCTACGCGCCGTCGATCATGTATTCGCCCAAAAGGACGGGTGGAAGCGGTTACGCACTCTTGTGAAGGAGCTCTCCTCGGCCTTTGCCCTCGCGGTCCCACGGCGTGAAACAGAGGAAATTGTCGATCATCTTGCTTTTTTCCAGCGCATATGTGCGATGATCCGAAAGCGGCTGGCGGACGAGACTGGCGGCGGTGAGGGACGGCAGCGCGATGTGGATGCCGCCGTCCGACAAATCATTGGCGGAGCTGTGAAAGCCGACGAGGTCATCGATCTCTTCGCTGCCGCCGGACTTGATGAGGCTCGATTGGACATCCTGTCTGATGAGTTCCTGTCACGCGTCGCAGCTTTGGAGCAGAAGAACCTGGCGTTGGAGACCCTGCGTAAGCTGTTGACCGATCAGATTCGGGTCATTGAGCGGACGAACATCGTCCAGAGCAAGAGGTTCCGCGAGGCGCTCGAGGACGCCATGATGCGCTACACCAACAAGGCCATCACGACTGCCGAGATGATCACGAGACTGCTCGATCTGGCAAAGCACTTGCGTGAGGCACAGAGTCATGGGGAAGCGCTCGGGCTGACAATTAAGGAGACGGCGTTCTACGACGCGCTTGCGGAGAACGGATCGGCGAAGGAGATCATGAAGATGGACACGTTGCGCCTGATGGCCCGCGAACTGGCCGAGATGGTGAAAACGATGCCAAAGCTCGACTGGACCGAGCGGGAGTCCGTGCGAGCAGGTCTTCGCCGAAGTGTGCGTCGCCTGTTGGCCAGATATGGCTATCCACCTGATCTGTCGGAAGACGCGACGCAGCTGGTGTTGAAACAGGCGGAGCGATCCACCGAGAATGAGGTGGCCTGAACATGCCTCAACGCCCTCACTGACACATCGCTTCATAGGTGTGTAGACCGAAAGGCCACATCTATCAGGACCGCGCAGACGGCCGGTAGGTTTCGCGTGCAACCGGAATCCGAGCCGACGATTCGCGGGAGCACGTAGAACGCACAAGGCACACAGTAGAAATCCGGCATTATAGCACCCCCCAGCACCAGAGTGACATCCACCGTCTGATCGCGCGCAGCGCTAAAGTGACGCGGCCGTTTGGCGGGTTTGCTTCGGACGTAGGCTTGTATAGATAGGTACCAGCCCGCCCGACAAAACCGGCTTTTCGCTTCACGATTGCCGGATGAATGGGAGAGCCTGGGTTCCGTAGTCCTCTCCTGAACCCCGCCCCCTTGGGCC
>Ga0315273_10007775_pt1 | contig 13455 bp, 7 predicted proteins | sample YL17G02_0_MG_FD_205753 | JGI IMG/M metagenome (GOLD analysis project Ga0315273, IMG submission 205753) | Sediment microbial communities from Yellowstone Lake, YNP, Wyoming, USA - YL17G02_0 | ecosystem: Environmental > Aquatic > Freshwater > Lake > Sediment | place: USA: Wyoming | collected... | reverse complement strand
GCAGGTTGCGGCGAAACCGGAGCACAGCGTCCCGTCGGCGCGGCGCACCCACATCTCGCGCTCGAGCTGCGCTCGCGCCACCGGCAGGGTGCCGACGCTCGCGTCGCGGAAATCCACGAAACGCAGGCGGCCAGCGACGTCACGGTCCGCGGCCCACGCCCTGGTCGCGGCGCACAGCTCGCATGCCCCGTCGTAGAACACCTGGATCCCGTGCTCGTTCGAGGCTACCCCCGGTCCCCGGTCCCCGGTCCCCGGACCCCGCGGCCGCCGCATCAGGCGGCCGCCAGCCTCGCGCGCGTCAGCGCCTCGAGGCCGCCGGCCATGATCAGCTCCTGCGCCGCCGGGCCGAGCGGGCCGATCGCGTACTCGGCGCCGCCGAACACCGCCACCGAACGACGCACGTCGATGTGCAGGTCGCCGGCGACGATCGTCTTCTCGCCTGCGCCGGCCTGCGCCGACGCCGCGGCGCGGACTGCGTCGCACAGCGCCGGGCTCTCGAGACAGATGAACGCGTTGTTGAACGCGTTGCGCAGGTACGTCTGCGAGAACGACGCCGCGATCACCATCGCGATGCCGCGGTACTTGAGCGCGGTGGCGGCCTGCTCGCGCGACGAGCCGGTGCCGAAGTTGCGGCCGGCGACGATGATGTCGCCCTCGGCCGCCTTGCCCTGAAACTCCGGGTCGTAGTTGGCCATCGCGTACGTCGCCATCTGCTCCGGCGTGAGGTCGTCGCGGTAGGTGACGTCCTTGCCGTAGATCCCGTCGGTGTTGAGGTTGTCGACCGGGAGCAGCAGCGCACGGCCGCGGATCTCGGCGGGGAAACCGGGCAGCACCTCGACCGCGCGCGCCTCGGCGGGCTGCGCGACCGCCCGGAACGAGTACGGAGGAGCGTCCTCGCCGGCGTCGAACGGTCCCGTGATGTGGCCGGCGATCGCCGACGCCGCGACAACGGCAGGGCTGGCGAGGTACGCCTGCGCGTCGCGCGAGCCCATCCGGCCCTTGAAGTTGCGGTTGGTGGCGCTGATCCCGACCTCGCCCTTCTCGAGCAGGCCAACGCCGAGGCCGATGCAGGCGCCGCACCCGGGCGGCAGCGTGCGCGCGCCGGCGTCGACGAGGTCGCGCCAGATGCCGCGCTGCTCGGCGTCGGCCTGCACGTCGGCGGAGGCGGCGGCAACCCACAGCTCGACGCCGTCGGCGACCGTCTTGCCGCGCAGCACCTCGGCCGCCTCGGCGAGGTCGTCGAGCCGGCCGTTGACGCACGAGAGCAGGTACGCCTTGTGCACCGCGACCTTCTCGCGGGCGATCGCCTGCACGGCCTTCGTCACAAACACGGTGTCCGGGCCGGCGACGTGCGGCGACACCTTGGCGAGGTCGAGGGTGATCTCGGCGGCGTAGGCGGCGTCCGTGTCGGGCGCCGGGGGGTTCGCCTCCCAGCCGGCGATCATCGCCTCGGTGAGGCGACCGTCGATCCCGAGCTCGCGCAGGCGGGCGACGCGGGTGCGCAGGTACGCCGCGGTCACCGCGTCGAACGGGAACCAGCCGACCAGCGTGCCCCACTCGGTCGTCATGTTGGCGATCGACAGCCGCTCCGGCAGCGACAGCGTCGCGACGCCGGGGCCGGCGAACTCGACGGCCGAGTTGAGCACCTCGCCGTTGCCGTACAGGCCGCACAGCGTGATGATCACGTCCTTGCCCTTGGCGCCGGGGCGCAGCCGGCCGGCAAGCGTCACCCTGACCGTCGGCGGCACCTGCCACCACGCGGTGCCGGTCGCCCAGATCGCCGCCGCGTCGGTGCGCACCACCGGCGTGCCAACCGCGGCGAGCGCGCCGTACATGTTGGAGTGCGAGTCGGAGGCGACCACCAGCGATCCCGGATGGACGAACCCGCGCTCGACCATGAGCTGGTGGCCGATGCCGCTCCCCGCCGGGTGGAACACGATCCCGTGCTCCCGCGCGAACGCCTCGATCTTGGCGTACTTGCCGAGGTTCTCCGGCGTGGCGTTCTGGATGTCGTGGTCGAGCGTGAACACCGGCTGCGCCGGATCGGCCACTTTCGCCGCCCCGATAGACTTGAACTTCGGGATCACCGCCCCGGTGTTGTCGTGCGTCATCACGTGCTTCGGCCGCACCGCGACGATGTCCCCCGCCTGCACCACCTGCCCCGGCGCCAGCCCCACCGCGTGCGCCTGCACGATCTTCTCTGTCACCGTCTGTCGCATCGCCACCTCCGCGTCAGGTCCGCCATTCTCGATGTCCTCTGGCGCCGGACGCACGTGCACGCAGGATGGTACTCAAGGATCGCGAGCGTTACCATGGGACGGCCATGATCGAGCTCGAGGAGGTCTTGGGTATTCTGCGGTCTTTCGGCCGGCACGAGGTCGAGTACGTCCTCGTCGGCGGTGTCGCCGGGATCTTCCACGGCCTCGGCCGCACGACCGAGGACGTCGACCTTTTCGTGCGGCCCACACCGCAGAACATCGCCGCCGTCCGCGCCGCGTTGCACGAGGTCTACCCCGACGACGCCTCGATCGACGAGATCACAGCGGAGGACCTCGCGGGAGAGTACCCGACGGTTCGTTACGGCCCGCCACACGGACGCTTCTACATCGACTTCCTGGCGCGGCTGGGCGAGGCAGTGCTCTTTAACAGCATCGAGTGGCGCCTTCTCGACGTGGAAGGAGTGGCGGTCCGCATCGCGACGCCGCGAGCTCTCTACAGGATGAAGCGAAGCACGGTGCGTGCCCGCGATCGGGCCGACGCAGAGGCGCTCCGCGAGCTGTACCCGGACGAGGTAGGCGACTGACATGAGCGTGCAGAAGTTCCGCCACGTGGACGATGCGGCTCACGCGCTGTTGCTCGCGGGTCGAGACGCCGGGCACGAGCGACGGATCGCGTTCATGCTGCGGCTCGTGGCATCCATTGCCAAGCGCCGCTACCCCACCGGCGTCCGCCGCTATCGCACCCCCGCCGAAGCCGATGCGGATCGCGAAGCCTGGCTCCGCGCGCAGGTGCGCCGGCTCCAGCAGTCCTCACGGCCGGCCCGGTCCTGAGAACGTGAGGCGACATGAAGCGCAATCACCTCGGCGACAGCGTCGACCTGTGGAAGCGAGGATTGATCGGGTACCTACGGGACAGAGACGCCTTGGAGCGCGTCGAAGTTGTGCCCATGCTCACCGATGACGAGGCTTGGACACCTGATGAGCTTGCGGCGTACGCGAAGATCCTCGGCGCTTCATTTCCGGACTTGCTCGGGACGGGGCCCTTCACACAGCCAGGCCGCAAAGCGTACTTCGAGTCGGTTGCGGTCAGCACCGACGTCTTCGTTGATCCGGACACCGGCTTAAATCCGGACAAGGAGTTGCCGAAGGCGGCGAAGAACCCAGCGCACGTGTCCGCCGAGGAATGCGGACAACTGCTGTTGAGGAAACCGCCGAACATTGTGATGGTCTACCAGCACGCACAGAGGACGGCGGACTGGGCCAAGAGTCAGCTGGGAATTCTGCGGAAAGCCCTGCCTGGCGTGCAGGTGTTCGCCTATCAGTCCTCGGTGGTGGGGATGCTCTTCCTCTCGTGGGACGCCGACCGCCTCCGGAAGGTCAGGTTCGTGTTAGCAGACCTCCTGGGCCCGTCCGCGAGTGGCTTGGGCGATATCCCTAAGCGCATCGTGCCGTAGCCAGCTTCGTCCTACCGTTCGCAGGCCGTCGCCTGGCCGGCCCACGATCCACGGTCCACGGCCCACGTCTCTACCTTTCGTCTACCGTCGGACCACCAGCTCTGCCATCAGCTCGCGGGCCGACGCGTACTCTTCGGTGCGGGCGACTGCGTGCTGCATGCGGCGCACCTCGACCGCTGTCGCGACGCCCTGCGCCAGGGCGGAGAACTTGCCGGCGATCTCCTCGTCGGTGAGCGGGTTGCGCGGGTCGCCCTTGGGGTAGTCGAGGCGCTTCTCGAGCGTGCGGCCGTCGGTGGTGGTGATCACCACGCGCACCTTCTGCAGCTTCGGGAACGCCGCCTCGATCTCGGGGTCGGCGATCACCTTGACCTTCGGTAGCTGGGCGCGGATCGCCGCGCTCGCAATCTTCTCGGGCTTGAACTGCACCGGCGTCACCTGGCGGTCGACGATCGCGGCAGCGATCACGTACGGCAGCGAGTGATCGGCGGTCTCCTTGGAACGCGGGTCGTACTTCGACGGGTCGGCGAGGATGTCCGCCGCGCGCGCCAGCGAGTAGATTGTGACGTCCTTCACTTGTTCCGGCTTGAGGTCGTTACCGATCACGAGGTCGAGCACTGCCGAGATCGGCGCGTGGGTGAGCGCCTCGGTCGGGAAGAACTTCATGCCGCACTGCAGGATGCGCCAGTCGCGGCCGAGCCCCTCGGTCATGATCTCCCACTTCCACTGCGACTTCAGCACGTGCGAGAACCCCTCCTTGCCGTCGAGCACGTGCTCCGGGCCGGTGTACCCCTTCTCGGCGAGCAGCGCCGCCAGCACGCCCGACTGTGTAGCCAGCGGGTCGACGGTGTTCTTCATCATCGTCAGCTTGCCGGCGGTGACCGAGCCGGTGGTGCAGTGGCGCGACGCCGAGATGCCGATCGCGTGCTGGATCTGTTCCGCGGAGAGGCGAAGCATGCGGCCGGCCGCGGCCGGCGCCGCCGCCGCGGTCAGCGTGGCGTGGTGCCAGCCGAGCTCGCGGATGCCGGGGAACGACACCTCGCACAGGCGCTGCTCGAACTCGTAGGCGATGACGATGCCGAGGATGACGTCCTTCCCCGATCCGTCCGCGCGCTCGGCGCAGGCGAGCACGGCCGGGATGATGTCCGACGGGTGCGACGGGTCCTGCTTCCAGTAGATGTCGTTGTAGTCCATCACGCGGATCATCAGGGCGTTGAGCAGCGACGCCGAGACCGGGTCCCACGCCTCGCCGGTGACCAGCACCGTCGCCGGCCCCTCGCCGGCGAGCTCGCCGAGCACCCCGCGGGCGATGTGCACGTCGTGCTGCTGCGCGCCGCCGAGGGCGCATCCGACCGAATCCATCAGGTAGCGCTTGGCCTCGCGCACCACCTCCGGCGGCAGCTCCTCGTAGCGCACCGCCGCCACCCACTCCGCCATCTTTCCCGTGATCGTGCTCATGGTTCCCTCGCTGGCGCACCCGCGGGTCGAGGCCCGCGGGCCGGCCGGCAATTGTACCTTCGTTCACGTGGCCGCAAGAGACCTCGCCGCTCCGGCCCAATGTTGATCGCAGCAATGGACAGCCGCTGCACATTTGGAGACTCATCTTCACACATCATTGACAAGACCAGAACAAGTTCGTAGCGTGGGCGTCGGGGAACCGGCGGAAGCGACGTAGTGGGTCCGCTCGCCGTGTGCATCGGTCCCGCGTTGTGAGATGCCGTCGCTGGAGGCGTACATGCCCACGAGCCCGATCGCCACTGCCACCGCCACCGCCACCCTACCCCGCGTCAGGCAGGAGCTCTTTCCGGCCTGCCGCCGCGACTCGCGACGGTACGCGCCGCTGGCAGCCGCGCTCGCATTCTTGGTGGCGGCGCTGGCGCGCGGCGCCACGACCGTCCCCGGCGGCACGATCAGCACCGCCACGACCTGGAGCGTCGCCGGCAGCCCGTATGTCGTACAGGGCGGCGTGGCGATCGCCAACGGGGGCTCCTTGACGATCGGCGCCGGCGTGCAGGTCCGTCTCGGATCCGGCACGTGGGTCGAGGTGCAGGACGGCGGTTCGCTAACCGTCAACGGCGCGGGGGGCCAGACCGTTGCCTTCACGTCGGACGCCGCGTCGCCGCAACCCGGAGACTGGTACTACGTCGACGCCAGGGCCGGCTCCCATGTGCGCCTCACCTACTGCGACCTCGGCTACGGCGGGCGCAACGGCAACCCGGCACTGTTCCTGCGCACCGCGGACGCCCAGGTGCGCAACTGCGCGTTGCACCACTTCGCCGGCACCGGGATCAACATCGAGGGTGGTGGCAACACCTCGGTGGTCGCCGACACGGCGGTCACGACGACGACCGGCTGGGCGGTCTACCAGAACACCATCAACATGGCGCCGCAGTACTCGAACGTGACCCTCGCCGGCGCCGGCGTCAACGCCCTGATCATCGACGGCGACACGATCGCGGGGTCGGTGACCCTGGACGGCAGCGCAGCGCGACTCAACGGAGCGCCAATCCTCCTCCGGAGCTCCACGTTCGTGTCCGCGAACGCGACGCTGACGGTGGCGGCGGGCACCGCGCTGCGCACGCCGCCGGGCGGGGCGTTCGAGGTCCAGGAAGGCGGCGCCTTGATCGCCGAGGGCACGGCGTCGGCCCCGATCGTGATCCGCGCCGACACCGCCGCGCCAGGCCCGGGCGACTGGTACTACATCGTCGCCCAGGCGGGCTCACGGCTGCGCCTGAAGTACTGCGACCTCGGCTACGGCGGTCGCAACGGCACCCCGGCGCTCATCCTGCGCGGTTCCGACGCCGAGGTCCGTAACTGCACGCTGCACCACTTCCTGGGCACCGGGATCAACCTCGAGGGCGCCGGCATCACGCCGCTCATCGCCGATACCTCCGTCACGACGACGACCGGCTGGGCGGTCTACCAGAACACGATGAACATGGCGCCGCAGTACGCGCACGTGACTCTGGCCGGCGGCGGCACGAACGCCTTGGCCGTCGACGGCGACACCGTCTCCGGCGCCGTTACGCTGGACGGAACCGCCGCCCGGTTCACGGGCGGCGTCCCGGTCATCTTGTGGCGCTCGACGATCGTACCCGAGACCGCACTACTGACGGTCGTTCCGGGCACCGATCTGCGCACGCCGCCCGGAGGCACGTTCGAGGTGCGGGGCGGCGGAACCATGATCGCCGAGGGCACCGTTTCCGCACCCATCGTCTTCCGGGCCAACACCGCGCCGGCTTCACCCGGTGACTGGTACCACATCGTTGCGCAGGCGGGCTCCACGCTTCGCTTGAAGTACTGCGACTTCGGTTACGGTGGCCGCAACGGCAACGCCGCGCTCGTCCTCCGCACCTCCGACGCTCAGGTGCGCAACTGCACCCTCCACGACTTCCCGAGCACCGGGATCACCATCGAAGGGAGCGGGATCACGCCACTAGTCGCCGACACGACGGTAACGACCACGACGGGCTGGGCCATCTACCAGAACACCATGAACATGGCGCCGCAGTACTCGCACGTCACGCTCTCCGGGGGCGGTATCAAGGCCCTGGTTGTCGACGGCGACACCGTCTCCGGCGCGGTCACCCTCAGCGGCAACGCCGCCAAGTTCACGGGAAGGAAGCCGATCCTGCTCGTGCGCAACACGATCGTTCCTGCCGGGGCCACCCTGACCGTGGAGGCCGGGACCGAGCTGCGCACGCCGCCTGGGGGCGCGTTCGAGGTGCGTGACGGCGGGACGATGGTCGCGGAGGGGACGACCTCCGCCCAGATCACCTTCCGCGCCAACACCGCGACGGCGGCGCCGGGCGACTGGTACTACATCGACGCCAAGGCGGGATCCCACGTGCGGCTGAGGTACTGCGACATCGGTTACGGGGGCCGCAACGGCAACCCGGCGCTCCTCCTGCGCACCTCGGATGCACAGGTGCGCAACAGCGTCGTCCACCACGCCGCCGCGACCGGCCTGCAGATCGAGGGCGCCGGCGTCACCCCGGCGATCTCGGCGACCCTTGTCGAGAACAACGGCGGCTGGGCGATCTACCAGAACACGATGAACATGGCGCCGGCCTACAGCGGCGTCACGCTCACCGGCAACGGCCACGACGCGCTGCTCGTCGACGGCGATCAGGTCACCTCGGCCGTCGTGCTCGACCCGGCAGGGATCGGCGGCAAGCCGATCCAGTTCGTTCGCGTGATCGCCGTCATGAGCGGTGCCTCCCTGACCATCGCCCCGGGGGCGCAACTGCGCTTCACGCCGGGATGGTGGTTCGAGGTCCGCAACGGCGGCGCGCTCGTCGCCGAGGGCACACCCGGCTCGCGGATCGCCTTCGTCCCCGACACCGCCACGCCCGCAGCCGGCGACTGGTACTACCTGGACGCACAAGCCGGCTCCCACCTGCGCCTTGCCAACGTCGACCTGCGCTACGGCGGGCGCAACGGCAACCCGTCGCTGCGCGTCCAGACCGCCGACGCGATCGTCACGTCGTGCGCGATCCGCGGGAGCCAGGGCGACGGCGTCTGGGTCGGCAACGAGGCGGCCCTCCGCATCGCCGAGAACCAAGTCGCCGGCAACGGGTTCGGGGTGCGCAACACCAACGCCAAGAGCTGGGTCGACGCCCGCTTCGTCTGGTGGGGCGACCCGTCCGGGCCCTACCACGCGGCGCTCAACCCCGACGGCAAGGGCAATGCGGTCAGCGACAAGGTGCTGTTCGAGCCGTGGGCGGTCAACGAGGAAGGGACGCTGTCGAGCAGCTACGTCGTGCAGGTGCGCGGGCCTTCGCGCGCCGCCTCCGGCGAGACCGTCGACTTCTCCGTGTACTACGCGACCTATGTGGACCTGCACGACGCCGTGCTCGCCGTGACGCTGCCGTTCACCGCCGATTACGTGCCGCAGAGCGCCGACGCCACCTACCAGCGCGGCCTGCGCCAGGTGTTCTGGCGGCTCGGCGACCTGCCGGCCGGGACCGAGGGCACGGTGCCGCTGCGGGTCCGTCACGGCTGGGGTATCCCCGACGGGCTCAAGGACGAGCTCGACGGGTTCCTGTTCGGCAGCAATCAGAGCACGGAAAGCGAGACGGTCGACGTCGAGCCCTACACGTCGTATACCGGAGTCACTCCGACCGGCCACCGCACGCTGACCAAGTCCGAGGTCGACGCCGCGATTGCAGGCAGCGCTCCGTTGAAGACGTTCGTCGACGAGGCCGCGGCCGCGAACTACCTGCTTCTCGGCGGTACCGACATCGCCCTGTCGAACGGCGACGCTTTCGTCGAGCTGGTGCTCGTCGACAAGGGCCGGCACGGCGTGATTCTCTTGCGGCGGCGCGCCGCCGACGGACACGTGATCAGGTCGGTCGTCACGCCGACCGAGTACTCGATCGGTGACTCCAGCGGCGGGCTCGTCGCCACCGTGCCGAACGGTCCGATCGCCTACTGGGGCACCTGGGCGGGGGCGCCCTCCGCCGCCGCGGTGCAGGCGAAGGCGACCGACCCGTTCCTCGGCTGCATGCGCAACTGCATCTCCGAGAACTTCGGCCTGTACGTGCTCGGCAAGATCAGCAAGACCATCGACCAGGCGATCCAGGTCCGCGACTGCGTCAACGCAATCCTGTCGCAGGGCGGCGACGCGAACGCCGTCGCGGCGTGCGCGGTGAACCTCGGTAGCATCGCCGTCGAGAAGATCGCAATGGTCAAGGACGAGGTCAACCTCTTCTACCCCTGCGTGGTCGATTGCGCCGCGGACCCGACGACGCACTACTGCCGCCAGAGCATAATCATCCCCAACCCGTCGCCGGAACAGAGCTCGTGGCTCGCGCCGGCGTTCACCGACCCGGCGCGCAACTACTCGTTCTTCCGCTGCGATCCGCAGACCCGTATGCTGGAGGCGCCGGTCACCCGCGCCTGCCCGCCCGGCTACCAGCCCGTCGCCAACTACTGGAACCGCAACATCACCCCGCCGGGACCCTGCGTCGAGGTCGGCCTCGACAAGGCGGTCGCCGACCTCTACAAGGACATCGACCGCCGCCAGCAGATCGGCGCGCGGATGATGGGGTTCGGCCGCAACCGCATGACGCTGCGCCGCGCCAAGGACCCCAACGCAAAGTACGGCCCGAAGGGCGACGTGCTCGCTGGCGAGCGCCTCTCGTACACGGTGACCTGCGAGAACGAGGGCGCGGGCACGGCCTATGGCGTATTCGTCCTCGATCAGCTCCACGAGAGCCTCGACGAGTCGACGCTGCAGATCGCGGGCAACGGGACCTGGATCCCGGCGGCGCGCACGATCACCTGGGACATCGGCGAGCTGGCGCCCAAGGGACAGCCGGGCTCCACCGGGTCGGTGTCGTTCAGCGCCGCCGCGCGCAGTGACCTCGCCCCCGGCGCCAGCGTCCCCAACCGCGCGGTCGTCTACTTCCCGAGCGTGCCGGAGGAGACGCCGACCAACTGGGTCGTCAACACCGTCGCGCCCGTGGCGGCGCACCCGCAGGAGCTCGAGACCGCGTTTCAGACCTCGGTCGCCGTCGCCCTCGCCGGCAGCCCGGATACCTCGCCGCCGCTCACCTACGCGATAACCAGGAAGCCCTCGTTTGGGACGCTGACAGGGACGCCGCCGAACATCACCTACACGCCGGCGACCGGATTCTCCGGCCTCGACTACTTCTCGTTCACGGTCGCCGGCGCCACGGCGACCAGCGACCCGGCCGACGTCGCGATCAACGTCAAGCCGTCCGATCACGACTCCGCGAGGCCGCAGGTGAGCTGGGTGTGGCCGGCGAGCGGCCAGACGCTGACCAACGTCGCCGTCAGGCCGACGGGCAGCGACGCCAGCGGCCCGCTGTTCGCTCCGTTCATCCAGGCCGAGGTCAACGAGCGTGTGGACCCGGCGAGCGTCACGGCCACCTCGGTAACCGTCGTCGACCGCAACGGCCACGCGGTGCCGGTCGGCGTCACGCTCGACGCGGCTACGAACCGTCTCGTGATCAGCGTGCGTGAGCGCTGGCGGGCGACGACCTACACCGTGACCGTGAAGACCGCGATCAAGGACCTCGCCGGCAACGCGCTCGCCGCGCCGAAGACGTGGTCGTTCTCGGTCGACCCGCCGTCGCTGATCCGCGAGCGGCTCTGGTCGCAACCGTAAACGCGGCCGTCTTCGCCCCGGCGCCGCTGCTATTCTTGGCGCGGGGCAGCAGCGATGAAGGCGTTGCCGGGGTCATCCGGCCAGCTCACGCGTTTCTTTTTGCGGCCCGCGGAGATCCTCCGCGGGTACCGCCCGGTTGATTTGCGTCCCGACCTGCTCGCCGGCCTGACCGTGGCGGTCGTCGCAATACCCCAGTCCGTCGCGTACGCGGCGATCGCCGGTCTACCGCCCTCGTACGGTCTTTACTCGGCGGCGGTCGCCTCGATCGTCGGCGCGCTGTGGGGCTCGTCGCGCTTCCTGTCGACCGGGCCGACGAATGCAGCATCGATCCTGGTGCTCTCGATCCTCGCGCCACTGGTCGCCGTAGGGTCGCCCGAGTTCTTCGTCGCGGCCAGCCTGATGGCCGTTCTGGTCGGCGTTCTGCGGGTGGCGCTGGGAGTCGCGCGCCTCGGTTTCCTCGTCAACTTCGCCTCCCGAGCGGTGCTGCTGGGGTTCACGGCCGGCGCGGCTGTCCTCATCGCCGCGGGGCAGTTGCCGACGCTGCTGCACCTGCACGCACCGCCCTCGGCCAGACTGATCGATACGATCACCGCTGTCGCCGCGCGCGCTCGCGAAGCCCATCCCGTCAGCGTGGCAATCGGCGTCGGCACGCTTCTCCTCAGCATCGCGCTCGGCCGCCTCTCGCGGCGCCTGCCGTCGGCGCTGCTGGCGCTGGTCGCGGCGGCCTCCGTTGTCGTCATCTGGGGCGCCCCGGCGCTCGGCATCTCTGTCGTCGGCGAGGTGCCCCGCGCGCTGCCGCGGCTCACCCACCTCTCCCTCGGGTGGTTGGTCGAGCGCAACGTCCTCGGGCCACTCCTCACCGGCGCGATGGCGGTTGCGGCGCTCGGCCTCGTCGAGGCGATCTCGATCTCGCGGTCGATCGCCCGGCAGAGCGGCGAGCGCCTCGACGTCGATCAGGAGTTCGTCGGCCAGGGGCTGGCGAACATCGCCGCCGGCCTGTTCTCCGGGTACCCCTGCTCGGGGTCGTTCACACGGTCGGCGGTGGCGTTCCAGGCGGGGGCGCGCAGCCATCTCGCGGGCGTCTTCTCAGGCCTCTTCGTGATCGCCGGCGTGCTCGCCTTCGGTCCGTTCGCGGCGTACCTGCCGCGCGCCTCGATCGCCGGGCTGCTGCTGCTCGTCGCCTGGAAGATGGTGGACCGCGAGGGCATCCGCCGCGTCATGCGCACCTCGCGCAGCGAGTCGGCGATCCTGGCCGCGACGTTCTGCGCGACCCTGGCGTTCCCGCTCGAGTTCGCCGTCCTCTCCGGCGTGATCCTGTCGCTCGGCTACTACATCTACCAGTCGAGCCTGCCGACGGTGCACGCGGTTTTCCCCGACGAGCAGTTCCGCCACTTCGTCGAGCGGCCAGGCGCCGCGCAGTGCCCGCAGCTCGCCGTCGTCAACATCCGCGGGACGCTCTTCTTCGGCGCGACCGCCCACGTCGAGGACGAGCTGCTGCGCAACTTCTTCGACAACCCGGGCCAGCTCCTGCTGCTGCTGCGCATGCACGGGGTCAGCCAGTGCGATCTCTCGGGGATCGAGGCGCTCGAGGCGGTCGTGAAGCTCTACCGCGACGCGGGCGGTGACGTCTTCATGGTCCAGGTGCGCCCGCCCGTGCGCGAGGTGATGCGCCAGTCGGGTTTCGACGCGCTCCTCGGCGAGGACCACTTTCTCGCCCAGGAGGAGGCGATCGACTACCTGTTCGAGAGCGTCGTCGATCCCGCCGTGTGCATCTACGAGTGCGAGCAGCGGGTGTTTGCGGAATGTCAGGCTCTCGAGAAGCACTCCTACGGCGCCAGCCTGCCGACGTTCGCGGCCCGCCCTGACCGACGGCTCCGCCACCTCGGCGTAGGTGAGCTCGAGGCGCTGATCGGCCACGACGAGGACGTGCTCCTCGTCGACGTCCGCGAGCCGAAGGAGTTCGAGCGGGGCCACATCGCCGGATCGCTACTGCTGCCGCTGCGCGACCTCGTTGGCGACGCTCCGACGCTGCCGCGGGACCGGCAGATCGTCCTCCTCTGCCGCTCCGGCCGCCGCTCCACGCGCGCGATGAACATGCTCCTCGACCTCGGCTTCACCGAGATCTTTAATCTCAAGGGCGGCATCCTGTCGTGGCGCGCCGCCGGAAAGCCGCTGCAGGTTCCGTGACCGGCCGCGCTCCCGACGCTACGCGAACCGCTTGGCGACATCGCTCCAGTTGACCAGGTGGTTCATTGCGGCGTCGACCCACTCGGGGCGGCGGTTCTGGTACTTGAGGTAGTACGCATGCTCCCAGACGTCGATCACCAGGATCGGCCTCCACCCGGGCAGCACCTGGTTCTGGTGCTTCTCGACCTGGAAGATGGCGAGGTCGCCGCTCGGCGAGGCGGCGAGGACGCCCCACCCCGAGCCCTCGACCGCGTTGGTCGCGGCCCGCATCTGCTTGTCGAACGCCGCGAACGAGCCGAACGACTCCACGATCGCCGCGGCGAGCGCCCCGGCCGGCTCGCCGCCGCCGCCCGGCGTCAGATTCGTCCAGAAGATCGAGTGGAGGATGTGGCCGCCGCCGTGAAACGCCACCTCGCGCGACAGGTGCTTGACCAGCGCATGGTCACCGGCTGCGCGCGCCGCG
>Ga0315273_10007774_pt1 | contig 13455 bp, 13 predicted proteins | sample YL17G02_0_MG_FD_205753 | JGI IMG/M metagenome (GOLD analysis project Ga0315273, IMG submission 205753) | Sediment microbial communities from Yellowstone Lake, YNP, Wyoming, USA - YL17G02_0 | ecosystem: Environmental > Aquatic > Freshwater > Lake > Sediment | place: USA: Wyoming | collected... | reverse complement strand
TTCGCGATCGCGATTAGGTCCGAGTTGCGACCTTCGACGCGCGTCAGCAAGCCGTAGCTCAGCTCGAGGTTCGCGACCCCCTCCACTTCCCCGACTTGGAAGGGTCGTGCGAGGGCGGTGCCGGCGCCAGCAGCCGACAGACCGAGAAGCAGTGCCGTCCATTGGGTCGCGCTGCGCATGAACCGAAGGATCAGCCCGGCCGCGAAGAGGGCGCCGCGCCGCCGACGTTCCGCGCGTGGAGGATCCCGAAGAGCATCGTTTGTCCGAGATGATGCGCGAGCGACCCTCCCGCGCGTCGCAGCTTCGGCAGGAACACGACGCACTCGATCGCGTGCACGATCACGAGTCCCCAGAACAGCCGCTGCCCCGGCACCGCGAGCGACGACGTGGCGGGCAGGAAGAAGGCGGCGATGCAAGCCGCCCACACTACGAGCACGGCAATCTTCATCGGGATATCTCCTCGTTGGTCAAGGTCGCGTGCCGCGCGACTTCGGTCCGAGCGCGCTCGGTAGCAGTTCGTAGGCGCGACGCGCCCACTCGACGAGCAGCGGGCGCGTGTCGCGCGGGTCGATGATTTCCTCGATGCCGAACGCCTCCGCGGTGAGCAGCGGCGAGCGCAGCGACGACAGCTTGTCTTCGAGTTCGGCGCGCAGCGCGTCGGGATCATCGGCGGCTTCGATCTGGCGGCGATACGCGGCTTCGACGCCGCCCTCGATCGGCAATGAGCCCCACTCGGCGCTCGGCCACGCGTAGCGGAGATTCAGGCGGTGATGCGCGCCGTGACCCGCACCGGCGACACCGAACACGCGCCGCACCAGGATCGAGCACCACGGCACCGTCGCCTGGTACACCGCGGTGAGTGCGCGCACGCCGTGACGGATCGTGCCGCGCTTCTCCGACTCGATGCCGATCTCGAAGCCCGGGTTGTCGACGAAGTTCACGACCGGCAGATGGAAAGTGTCGCAGAGGTCGATGAAGCGGACCATCTTCTGCGCCGCATCGGCATCCATCGCGCCACCGCGCTGGCGCGGGTCGTTCGCGAGCACACCGACCGGAATGCCGTCGAGTCGCGCGAGCGCGGTCAGCAGCGGTCGCCCGTAGTAGCGGCCGATCTCGAATACCGAGCCCTCGTCGAGTACCAGCCCAACGAGCCGGCGCGCGTCGTGCGGCTTGCGGCGTTCGCGCGGGATCGCCTGCAACAAGGCTTCCTCGCGGCGCTCGGGATCGTCGGTCGCTGCGATGCGCGGCGGCATCTCCCACACCGAATTCGGCAGGTACGAGAGGAAGCGGCGGAGCTGTGCGAGCGCGTCGTCCTCGTCGCTTGCCTCGTTGTCCACCGCGCCGCTGCCACGCGCGTGGATGTGCGCGCCGCCGAGTTCGTCTTTCGCGACTTCGCGGCCGAGCGCGCGCCGCACGACCGGTGGTCCCGCGACGAAGACCTGGCTCGTGCCGCGCGCCATCACCGAAAAGTGCGACGCCGCGACGCGCGCTGCGCCGAGTCCCGCGACCGGCCCGAGCGCCGCCGACGCAACCGGCACCATCGACAGCAACTCCACCGAGACGTCCCAGTCGGGGATGTACGGCACGTACGAGCGACGCAACGTGGCGTTGGTCTTCACCGAGCCGCCGCCGCCGGTGCCGTCGACGAGCCGCACGAGCGGCAGCCGCAAGTCGCGCGCGGCCTTCTCGGCCCAGCCCATCTTGTTGCCGATCGCCCCGTCGGCCGCGCCACCGCGAACCGTGAAGTCGTCGCCGCCGACAACGACCGCGCGTCCGTCGATCCTGCCGCGCCCACACACGAAGTTCGACGGTGTGAAGGACTTGAGGCTGCCCGTGTCGTCGTATTCGGCGCGGCCTGCCAGGACGCCCGTTTCGTGGAAGGATCCCGGGTCGAGCAGCCGCTCGATGCGCTCGCGCACCGTGAGCCGCCCCGCGTCGCGCGCCCGCGCCACGCGCTCCTCCCCGCCCATCGCCTTTGCGAGTGCAGCGCGCTGCGCGAGTTCCTCGAGCTCGGGCTTCCAGGTCACGGCGTGGCAGCGTAGCGTCGCAAAGGGCCATCCCGAGGGATCGGGTGTCATGACGCCCCCGATCGTGCTCCAATGCCGCCGATGGAACTCCTCGTCCTCGACTTCGACGGCGTGATCGCGGACTCGGGCCGCGAGGCCTTCGTCGTCGCGCGACGTACCTACCTCGAGCAGCGGCCGGACTCGTCGCGGCAGGCGCGCGACGACGACGCGCTCTATGCCGCGTTCGTCGACGTGATGCCGCTCGGCAATCGCGCGGAGGACTTCGCGGTGGCGCTCGCGGCGATCGAGGCGGGCGTCGCGTTGCCGGATCAGCCGGCATACGACGCGTTCTACGCCGCGCAGGATCCGCGCTGGTTGCGCGCGTTCCACGAGCGCTTCTACCAGGTGCGCACCGCGTTCTCGCGTTCCGATCCCGCCGGCTGGCTCGCGCTATTGCGACCGTACCCGCGCTTCCTCGCGACGCTGCGCCGGCGCGCGGGCGCGTGTCGGTACGCGATTGCGACCGCGAAGGACCGCCGCTCGGTGCGCGTGCTGCTGCGAGAGTACGGCGTCGCCGATCTGTTTCCCGAGGACCTGGTGCTCGACAAGGAGGCGGGCGTCACGAAGGTGGCGCATCACGAACACCTCGCGCGCCACTGCGGCGTCGCGTATGCGGAGATGACCTTCATCGACGACAAGGTGAACCACCTCGATGCGGTGGCCGCGCTCGGCGTGCGCTGCGCGCTCTCGGCGTGGGGCTACAACGGTCCGCGCGAGCACCAACTCGCCCGCGCGCGTGGCCACCGGGTCTGCAGCCTCGACGACGTGGAAGTGCAGCTCTTCGGGCCAATAACTTGACGAGACGAGCCCGGCATCAACTTGACGGATCGCCTGATGCGTCAAGTCCAGCCCCCTGGCTGTCGACGGGGGTTGACAGAACCGGGCGGATGGCCGAATCCCCCGTCGATTCCGATCGATCCCCACTTGGAGACCCGAGCGATGAGCGAGGCGGGAAGCCAGCAGGTGGCGAATGACGGGGCGACCGCGGCGGCGGCGCGCTCCTTCGCGGAGCGCTTCGTCGGCGCGCTCCGGCTCGATGGGTCGGTCTATGAAGAAGTCGCAAGCGACGCGGGCGCCATCGCGCAGGCTGCCGGCGTCGCGGCCGTTGCTGCGGCGGCGCGCGCGATCGGCGTCTTCTCCACCACGACGTCGGGTGCAGCGGTCTTCGGCGCGCTGAGCGTGTTCGCGTTCTGGCCGCTCGCCGCGGTCCTGGTCTGGACGGTGGGGCACCTGCTGAAGAGTCCCGGGGAGTTCGGACGGGTGCTGCGCGTGGTCGGCTTCTCGATGGCGCCGCTGATTCTCGTTGCACTGCTTCTCGTGCCGAACGAGTGGTTCCGCGGCGGGGTCTTGCTCGTCACCTACGCGCTGCTGTTCGGAGCGCTGGTGGTGGGCGTGCGGCAGGCGCTGCGCATCGACACCGGGCGCGCGGCCTTCGTGTGCATCGTCGTCGCGATGATGTTCTTCCTGATCTACTCGATGGCGATCTATGCGGTGCTCCGCACGAGTGGCACTTCGTAATTCCAGCTTGGCGCCAGAGGACCCTCGTTCTAAGCTGAAGTTCTGCTCGCGGAGATGCACTTGGACCTTCTCGATTTCCACATGCGCGCCGAACGCACCCCGAATCCCAACAGCGTGAAGTGGGTGCTGTCGTCGGCGCTGCTGGAGGGCGGGCAGAGCGCGCATTTCGAGACGCCCGTCGCGGCCGACGTGTCGCCGCTCGCAGCGCGCCTGTTCGCGATCGAGGGCGTCACCGGCGTATTCTTCGCAGCGAACTTCGTAACGGTGACCAAGCAGCCGGGCAGCGAGTGGCCCGCGCTCGCGCAGTCGCTCGTCGACGAGATCAAGGACTTCGCGGCCAGTGGTGAGGCCCCGCTCGGCCCCGCCTACGAAAGTGCGGATGCGTTGCAGACCGATGAGATCGCGACGCGCATTCGGCGCGTGCTCGACGAAGAGATCCGCCCCCTCGTCGCCCGCGATGGCGGCGACGTACTCTTCGCCAGCTTCCGCGATGGGGTCGTCGAGCTGTACATGCAAGGCTCGTGCAGCGGCTGCCCGAGTTCGACGGCGACCCTGAAGATGGGCATCGAGACACGCCTCCGGGAAGCCATTCCCGAGGTTCAGGAAGTGATAGCGATCTAACGGACGCAAGTCCGCCGTGATTCGCGTGGCCCCCCGGCCGCGGCGCGGCAACAGCAGACGGCGCGCATGGACGAAGAGTCTCATGCGTCCGTCGAGATCGAGCACACCGGGGGGATTCCGTGGCACGAGGTGGATATCGGTCGTTGCTCGCACGGCGGCGCCGCCGGGAGCGTCTCCGGCGGCGCGCGATCGCTGCGACGGTGCTCTGCGCAGGCTTCGGCGCTGGTGTCTGGTTGGTGTACGGAACGGGCGCGGGTCCGGTGCCGAATGCGCCCGAGCCCGCGCTGCCTGCCGTGGCGTCGGGCGCCGCGGACGAGGGGATCCAGCTGGCGCGCTTCGAGTCGAAGCGATCCGGCGCCAAGCGCGCGCAGGCGCCGGCCCCGCCGATCCCGGCGGCGCCGGCTCCGATGGTTCCGGCCGAAATTCTCGCCACGCTGCCGCCTTCGGCTCGGACGAGCGCCGATGGTTCGCCGGCCTGGCCCACGGCGTTGGCGGAAGCGCCGCGCGATCGGGTCGTCGAGCGCAGCGCGGTGGCGCCCGGCACGGACGGTGTGCGCTCTCCGGTCGAGATCGAATACACGCTCGACCCCGTGCTGACCGAGCGCGTCGTCGGCATGCTGCGCGATGTCGATCTCGCTCACGTGATCGTGATGGACCCCGCTGACGGCCGCATCCTCACCTATGCGTCGACCGAGTCGCGCGAGTTTCCCGCGACGCGCGCCTACCCGACGGCTTCACTGATGAAGCTAGTGACGGCCTCCGCGGTGCTGACCCGCTCTCCCTCTGCCGCGCAGCGACCGTGTCTTTTCATCGGCTCTCCGTATTACCTCACGCAGCAACTGCTCGACCCGCCGACGCGGCGAGGCCGCACTGCGAGCTTCGTCGACGCGCTGGCCACCTCGAACAATCAGTGCTTTGCGCAACTCGCGGTGCACGAACTGGGCAGCATCGCAGTGATCGATCAGATGGAAGCGCTCGGCTTGCTCGAATCGCCGGCGGCCGGTCATCAAGCGGGTGAGGTGGATCCCGTCCACGATCGCCTTGAACTCGGCAAGCTCGGTTCGGGGCTCGCTGGCTCACGCATCTCGCCGCTCGCAGCGGCGCGCCTGGTGGCGACGCTGGTCGACGGGCAGGTCGTCGCGCCCCATTGGATTGCGCGCGTGCGCGACGCCAACGGCACCGAGCTTCGCGTTCCCCAGGTAGTGGCTCCGCGGCCGGCGCTCTCGGGCGCGGTCACCAGTGTGCTGCGCTCGATGATGGTGCAGACCACGATGCGCGGGACGGCGCGGCGCGCATTTCACGCGCGCGACGGAAGCCTGCTGCTTGGTCCGATCCCGGTCGCGGGCAAGACGGGCAGCCTGAACGGCCTGAATCCCGACGGTCACTACGAGTGGTTCATCGGCATCGCGCCCGCGGACAATCCGACGATCGCGATCGCGACGCTGGTGGTGAACCGCGGCAAGCGCGGACGCAGCGCCTCCCAGATCGCGGCGCAGGTACTGCAGTCGGTGTTCTGTCAAAACGGCGCGTGTCGCACCGATGCGGGCAGTCGCCGCAGTGCCGATCGCCGCAGCAAAGCGCGCGATCGCGGCTAGGAGGCCGACTCTCGAGTCGGCCGACGCGCAGCGAGCCGCAGGCGAGCGAAGGTCATCAAGTTGAGGCCGACTCTCGAGTCGGCCGACGCGCAGCGAGCCGCAGGCGAGCGAAGGTCATGAGCTAGCGGCGCTCGCGGACCTCGGCCTTCGCGGCCTTCTTGCGATCCTTGCGGCGCTTGAATCGGACGTCACGCGCGTGACGGACGCGCTTCTGCTTGTTCTTGGAGCGGGCCATGGGGTTCCTCAGGCTTCGAGCTTCGGGACGGGCCGCACTCTTGCCCAGCGGCGTGTTCGGCGCCAGTCCCAGCCCGGCAGGCTGCTAACCCAGGATCTCGCTGACAATCGTGCCGAGCGCGCCCGTTTCGCCGTCCTGCAGGCGCTCGACCGGCGGCAGCGAGGCGACGAGTTGCTCGAGATGGGCGGCCGCGCCGGGCGCGAGATTCTCGAAGGTCAGCGCGAGGCCCTTCTTGCCGTCGTCGCGCGTCACCGTGGCCACCACGACGACCGGGGTTTCGCGCGTGCTGTCGTAGAGCGCGATCCGCAGCTTCGAGCCGACCGCAAGATCCTTCTGTTGGTCGACGCGCATGCCGCCGGCCGAGAGGTCACGGCCGATCAGCACGCGATGCACGGAGCCGTCGGCGGCCGCGGCGACCACGCGGTTCGGGTAGCGGCCGCGACGCTGGTGACGGCGCTCGCTGCCGCCCGGCACGCTGCCCGGAGGCGCGACCGACGGAGCGCGGTGGCGCCGAGCGGCCTGCACTTCCCGCTCGCGCACCGGGACGCGTCGGACCACGCGCGGAGACGTCTCGTCAGCGGTGGAGACGGGCGCGGCAAGTTGCGCGTCACGGCTGTCGCGCGCCGACGCGACGCCGAGCTGATGCGCGGCGAGCGCTTCGTCGAGCAGCGACAGCGCGGAATCGCCTAGTTGCGAGAACTGGATCGCAACCGCGTAGTTGCCGTCCGCCGGCGAGGAGCGATCGGGTTGACAGCGCACCACGCGGCCGGGCAGCGTGAATGCGTCGTCGCCGCACAATTCGCTGGGCACCTGCACGCTCACCTTCGACGATTCGGGGATCGCTTCCTGCGTGAGCAAGCGGCAGCTCTCCTCGCCGAGGTCGACTAGCAGCGCATCTCGTCGCCGCATCCCGATCTTCAACGAGACGCGATAGCCGAGCGGAACGCGAGGCTTCGAGCGCCGCTCCTGGCCGTGGTAGAGCGCGTGCAGCAGCAACAGACGCAGCGCGATCGGATGCACCGGCCGTCTCACCAGGAACGTGAATCCCATTTGTCGCAGTGTCGCGCGCAGCGTCCCTGAGTCTTCGCTGACGACCGCGATGCGCACCGGTCGCCCACTCGCATCTTGTTTCGGCCATGCGCGAGCCAGTGTCGCGTGGCGGGTGGACGTGATGAACAGATCGCGCGGCGGCTCGAGTTTCGCCGGCACGGCGCCGCCGCGCAGGTGGGCGAACTCGGCCCCCATCGCGAGCAGACAATCGCGCACATCGTCGAGTTCACCGTCGTCGACGAGCAGCACTCGGAAGCGATCCGCCATACCCGGCTCCTCTCGCACCCTGCACCCTGGTCCGCTCGTTTCAATCGGCCGCCCCCGGAGGTGACTGAAGAACAGGATCGACCCGGATCGAATGCAGCACGCTCCCGAGCGCGACGCAGGCGAGCGTCAGGCTCGCCACGATCGCCAGCGGGGTGACTCCGGCTCCCTCAGGAATGTGCAACTCGGTGGTGACCTCGAGCAGCGCCAAAGCGTTGTTCGCCGCGTGGGCGAGGATCGCCGCCCGGATCGAATCCGCGGCGTCCGCGAGCACACCGAGATAGAGCCCGAGCAGCGCGGCGGCGGCGGCGTGTGCGAGATCGCCGTGTGCCGCGCCGAACGCCACTGCGGCCACCGCGATCGCCATACTGCGGCCGAGCACCGGCGCGAGTCCGCGCTGCAATAGACCGCGGAACAAGAGTTCCTCGCCACACGCCGAGCCGATCGCCAGCGCGAAGAGCGGGAAGACGATCCGAGACAGCGGGAGCCCCGCGAGAGCTTCGTCGAAGCGCGCGAGCCCCGGACTCGTGGCGCCGCTCCACTCGAGCATTCCTTCGGCTGCGTGTGAGAGAGCGATCACGCCTAGTGCGCCGATCGCGACGCGAGCGTACGAGAGGCGTCCCTCGCCGAGACCGAGTCGCAACGCGATTGGGTCGCGGCCGAGCGCGGCAGCGGCCACCGCGAAGAGCGCGAGCGAAGCGGCGGACACGAGCGCATCGAGCGCGAGCGCGTCCGCGGGCGTGAGTGCGAGCGTCGCGAGCGCGACGTTCGCGGCGAGCACCACGAGCGGAATGCCGCTCCCGATGGCGAGCGCGCGGGCGAAAGTCGAGATGCGCGGCACGGTGCGCGCGAGGGTATCGGTCTTCGCGGCGCAGCGGGCGACGCCTCCGCCCCGCGGCTACCTTGATTCGATGTCTTCTTCGCTTGCGCCGTCGCTGCTGATTGCGCTGCCCGATCTCGGCGATCCGAAGTTTCGGCGCACAGTCGTGCTGCTGGTTCACCACGACGCCGACGGCACCGTGGGTCTCGTGCTGAACCGCCGCACCGATCTCTCCGCCGCCGACCTCTGCGAGACGCTCGATGTCGAGTGGCAGGGCGATCCCGAGTGGCCGGTGAATTGGGGCGGTCCGGTGCAGCCCAACACCGGCTGGGTCGTCGCGGGCGGCAGCGACATCGCCGATCTGCCGGAATCGACGCGCTTCGCGGAAGGCCTCTACTTCGCCGGTTCGCTCGATGCGCTGCGCCGCGTCGCGGAGACGATGCCTTCCCAGCTTCGTCTCTTTCTCGGCTACGCGGGTTGGGGGCCCGGCCAGCTCGAAGGCGAACTGACGCAGGGCGCGTGGGTCGTCGCGCCGCTCACCACCGACGCGATCTTCGACGTGCCCGAAGAGCAACTCTGGGACCACGCGTGGCGCCTGCTCGGGATCGACCCCGCGACGATCGTCTCGACGCCGGGGATCCACTAGCAGACTGACTCCCGACGGATCACGTCTCTCGGAAGCCGAAGCGTGAGGCGCGGGTGCGTGACGTTCGTCCAGAACGTCCTCGGCGGACGGGCGTCGCAGCTTCGCATCCGAGCGTCGGCGGGCCGCCTCCGGATTGTTCTGGCCGAACATCCCGCCCCCGCTACTCGCCATTCGTTCCGGAATCTTCGCTGCTGAACACCGCGTTCCAAGCGCGGGCGGGGGACTCGGCCGAAACAATCCGCAGGCGGTCATCGGACTTTCGCCGCGAAGCCGCGACGCCCGTCCGCCGAGGACGTTTCGGACGAGTCCACCGCCCGCGCCACTCGCAGCAAGGTTCGGCTCGCAGCGCTTATACTCCGCGGCCGCGGAGGGGGGCGCATGAAGAAATTCCTCGTTCGAGCGCTGCTGGTCTTGCTCGTCGTTGCAGCCGGCGGCGCGATCTACGGCTATCAGCAAGTCGCAACGATCCGCTCGGAGCGCATCAGCGACGACGTCTCGGTGCTGTTCGGACTCGGCGGCAACGTCGGCGTGCTGCGCACCGAGCGCGGCTCGGTAATCGTCGACACGATGACGTTTCGGATGCAGGGCGAGCGGATCCGCGAAGAGGCGGAGCGCCTGACCGGTCGCGAAGTCGGCGTCGTCGTGAACACGCACTATCACCGCGATCACACGCACGGGAATCCGGGCTTCCCGGCCGGCACGCGCATCGTCGCGACAAAGCGCACGCGCGAGCTGCTCGACGCATTCGACGCCGACTACTGGAAGGGCGAAACTGCCGGAACGCTGCCCAACGAGACCTTCGACACCTCGTACGAAATCGCGCTGGGCAACAAGACGGTGCGCGCCAGCTATCTCGGTCGCGGCCACACCAGCGGCGACCTGGTCGCGCTCTTCGTCGAAGATCGCGTCCTCCATCTCGGCGATCTGCTGTTCAACCACCGTTACCCGCGCATCGATCTCGAAGCCGGTGGCAGCATCGAGCAGTGGATCGGCACGCTCGACCGTGTGCTGGCGATGGACGGCTACGACCACGTGATCCCTGGCCACGGCGCCGTCACGGATCGCGAGGGCGTCCGCCAGTTCCAGTCGTTCTTGAAGGAACTGTGGGCGCAGACATCCGCAGCCGTGCAGCGGAACGAGAGTCTCGAGGAGACGCTGAAGAGCGTCCATCTCACGCAGGACGCGGGCTATCAGGCGGTCGCCGTGCCGCTGCTGATGCGGCGCGATCGCAACTCCGTCGTGACGAGCGCCTGGCAGGAAGCCACCGGTGCGATCGTACCGCGGGGCCCGGCAGCACAACATGAAGAGGGACAGCAATGAGCGTCGCGGATCTCTTCTCGGTGTCGGGCAAGGTCGCGCTGGTGACCGGCGGCTCGCGCGGCATCGGCCTGATGATCGCGTCGGGCTTGGTGGAGGCGGGCGCGAAGGTCTACGTCGCATCGCGCAAACAGCAAGACTGCGACCGCGCCGCCGCGGAACTCTCAAGAGTTGGCACCTGCTTCGCGCTGCCCGGCGACCTCGCGTCGCACGCCGGTACGCGCGCGCTCGCGGATGCGTTCGCCGCACGCGAGCCGGCGTTGCACGTGCTCGTCAACAACGCCGGCGCCAACTGGGGCGCACCGCTTGCCGACTATCCCGAAGCGGGCTGGGACAAAGTGATGGCGCTGAACGTCAAGGCCGTCTTCGATCTGACGCGCATGCTGCTCCCGCAACTCGAGGCGGCGAGCAAGCCGGGCGATCCAGCGCGCGTCATCAATGTCGGCTCGATCGACGGCCTCAGTGTGCCGCTGCTCGATACCTACGCCTACAGCGCGAGCAAGGCCGCCGTCCACCACCTGACGCGGGTACTCGCCCGCAAACTCGCCCCGCAGATCACCGTCAACGCGATCGCGCCCGGTCCCTTCGAGTCGAAGATGATGGCCGAGACGCTGAAGAACTTCGGCGACGCGATCAAGAAGAGCTGTCCGATGGGCCGCATCGGCGAAGCGAGCGACATGGCGGGCATCGCGATCTACCTGGCGTCGAAGGCGGGCGCGTATGTGACCGGCGCGGTGATCCCGGTGGACGGCGGGATCTCGACGACGAAGTAGAGTGTCGCCGGGCGGGGAGGACGCATGCGACGCTCACGAGCGGTCGATCGACTTCTCCTCGCCACGTTCCTGGCCGCCTATCTCGTCGTCCTGGGCTTCACGGTGCGCGAATCCCTCGCGCTCGGTCCCTGGTGGTTCCCGTTCTCGGTAACCGGCGCGCAGGGCGATTCAGGCTATCCGCTGATCCATCGTCTGAACGCAGCCGAGTCGACCGTTCGGGTCGGCGATCGCGTGTTCCGCATCGGAGACCTGGATCTTCGCGGTCGCTCGCGGAGCCAGATCATGGACGCGGTCGCTCCGCTGCTGCGCGGCGGCCAGCCTTTGCGCGTCGAGGGGGAAAGGCGCGGCGAGCGCTTCGACGTGCTCGTGTCGCCGGCGGCCGACGACGATCGGAGCGTGATTCTCACCCTCTATGCGATCACTTGCCTGGTGGCGACGTACTTGCTGCTGCGGGCGCCCCGCTGGCATCTCGCTCGGCCCTTCTTCATCGGCGCGACCCTCGCGTCCATCGCCCTAACGGCCAACCTCGGCGTGTCGAGCCCGAGCCTGGGCTGGGTGTACCTCGTCGCGATGCCATTGGCTGTCGCGCTCCTCGTGCGCTGCGCCTACGACTGGACCGAGCCTGTGCACTCGCCCCCGCGCTGGCAGCGCCTGCTCCCATGGGCGATCGCCATCGTTTTGGGTGGAAGCTTCGCCGCCCATCACGAGCTCACGCTGCGTAGCGGGCTGTGGCCGCCTCGGATCAACTCGGCCACTGCGAGCGCGTCTCTCGCGGCCCTCCTCCTCGGTGTCGTTCGCACCTATCGGCGCTCGGGACCGCTCGAGCGGCGCCAACTGAAGTGGGTCCTCTACGGCTTCTACGTCGGACTGTTGCCATTTGCGACGCTGTCGCTCGCCGTCGCACTTGGCGTCTCGCTTCCCTTCCTCGTGTGGGAGCAGGTCTGTGCGGGCTTCCTGGTCGCGATTCCGGTCGGCTTCGCCGTGTCGATCGTCGGCTACCAGTATCTCGACATCGATCGGCTGATCAGCGCGACGGCGTCCTACACCATTCTGGGATCTGCGGCACTCGGGAGTGCGCTCGCGTTCGTGCCGCGCATCGCGCGTACGGTGAGTGAGGCAGCGGGAATCGATCCCGAGCAAGGTCAGATCGCGCTCGGGGTTGCGCTGGCTGCGGTGGTCGTGCCGGCGCACCGCGCGCTGCGCCCGTGGCTCGATCGCAAGCTCTTCGCCGAGCGGCATGCTCTCGCCCAGTCATTCGATCACTTGTTCCAGCAGCTCTCCGCGTGCCGGAGCATCGAGGAGCTGACGAAGCTCACGGGCGAGGGCGTCGATGCGCTGCTCCACCCCGAAGCGATCGCGATCTACGCCCGCGCTGGGGAGGCCTTCGAGCCGCTCTTCGTTCGCGGTCGCGCCGCACCGCCCGCGTTCGAGTCGGGCAGCGTGCTGGTCAAGGTTCTCGAGAAGCGGAGTTCGCCGCTCGCGGCACGCGCGAACGAGATCAGTCCCTTCGATCGCGCGGCACTCGAAACGCTCGGGGTCGAGGTCGTCGTTCCGATCCACGGCGCCGCGAATCTCGTCGCGTTCATGTGTCTCGGAGCGAAGCGCTCCGGCGACATCTACACGCCGACTGATCTCGCGCTGCTGACGGCGCTCGCGAATCGCTGCTCCGAGGTGCTCGCGCGACTCGATGCATCCGCAAGCGCAGAGCAAGCGGAAAGGATTCAAACCGCTCTGCGTCGCTACGTGCCCGGCGCGGTCGCCGAGCGGATCGTCACGGGAGCCTCACTCGCGCCGTCGGAGCAAGAGGTGACGGTGCTCTTCGTCGACATCCGCGAGTACTCGAGCTTTGCCGAGGCGCGCTCCGCCGAAGACGTCTTCGGCACGCTGAACGAACACACCGAGCGGGTCTCGGCGATCGTGTCGGCGGGCGGCGGCACGATCGTCGAGTTCAACGGCGACGGCATGATGGCGGTGTTCGGCGCCCCGGAGGCGTTGGCGCGGAAGGAACTCTACGCGCTCGAAGCGGCGCGCAAGATCGTCGACTCGATGCCGGCACCCCTGGCAGTCGGTGTGGGCGTTGCAACGGGGCTCGCGTTCGTCGGCAGCATTCGCTCGTCGGATCGGATGATCTGGAGCGCGGTCGGCAACACGACCAATCTCGCGTCGCGGCTCCAGTCGCTCACTCGGGAACTCGGCGCCTCGATCGCGGTCGACGCGACAACGCGCGATCGCGCGAACTATCTGTGCAACGACTTCGTCCGCCACGCCGACACGGCGATCCGCGGCCGCAGCGAGCGCCTCGACGTCTGGGCGCTGCCGCTCCGCTAGGAGCCTGACCAGGATGGCCCGTTGAGCCTGCGGCCGATGCGCGCCTCCGGCCGCGCCGCGCGCTGCCTTGGATCGTTGCTGCGAGCCGCGCGGGCGGTGGACTCGTCCGAAACGTCCTCGGCGGCGGGCGTCGCAGCTCCGCAGCGGGAGTCCGTGGCGCCTGCGGATTGTTTCGGCCGAGTCCCCCGCCCGCGCTTGGAACGCGTGTTCAGGAGCGGATGT
>Ga0315273_10007773_pt1 | contig 13456 bp, 10 predicted proteins | sample YL17G02_0_MG_FD_205753 | JGI IMG/M metagenome (GOLD analysis project Ga0315273, IMG submission 205753) | Sediment microbial communities from Yellowstone Lake, YNP, Wyoming, USA - YL17G02_0 | ecosystem: Environmental > Aquatic > Freshwater > Lake > Sediment | place: USA: Wyoming | collected... | reverse complement strand
CGGCTCTCGCCGCGGGGGCTTGGCGGGCGCCACGGCGGGACCCGGCCGTTCCCGTTGCCGTCGCGCCATCCGAGACGCTACACGAGCCCCAGCCGGCCCAACGTGGCCCGCGTGGGGATGCCGTCGGTGTCCCAGCCGCGCAACTGGTAGTACTCGTCGAGCATCTCGGGCAGGTGGCTCACCTGTCCCGCGCCGGGTCCGTCGGGCAGCGGTTCCTCTAGCTCGCGCGGCGGCAGCGTGTCGTCTGCCCGCGTGAAACCGGCCCGCACCAGGAACTGCCGCTCGGCGTTGAAGATGCGCTCTCCGGCTTCACAGAGTTCCTCGATGGAGTAGTCGGCGCCGGTGGCCGGATTCAGATATTCAAGGATGCCCACGGGCAGGATGTGGATGTCTTTGGTCACCAGCGCCCGGTGGGCGAAGAAGATGCAGAGACCCGCGGAGTCGATGATGGTGGACAAGGTCTGGGCCGAGATCACGATCGCGGCTTTGCCTTCCACCTCCGCGCTGTCCACCAAGACCGGCGTGCCGAACAACTCGAGGTAGGCGGTGTCGCCGCGCATGTGCGAGCCCCCGATCGGCGAGGTGGCGTATGCGACGCCCATCCCCTGCAGGCGCCTGGGGATGTAACCGGCCATCTCCTGCTTCTTCGCGACCATCGCCAGTTCCGGATGGCCGTACCGCTCCGCCAGCCGGTAGCTGCCCTCGGCCAGCAGGTCGCCGAATCCTTCGCGGTTGCCCGTCTTCTCGGCCAGTTCCACCAGCGCCTCGCCGTCGCCCCACTTTAGCGACCGGCCCACCTCGGCTTCGTCCAGGTAGCCTCGGTCGACCAACTCCATAGCGCACGCCAGGGTGACGCCCATGGTGATGGTGTCGAATCCCAACCGGTTGCAGGCGAAGTTCGCCTCGACGATGGGGGCCAAGTCGCTGATCAGGCAGTTGGACCCCATGGCGAACCAGGTCTCGTATTCGGGGCCTTCACCGACGAGAGTCCCCTCCGGCTTCTCCACCTTGCTGATGCGGGCGCACCCGATGGGGCAGCTGAAGCAGGCCCCTCTGCGGATGAAGTGCTTCTCGTGGAACTCCTTCTCGATCCCGCCTTCCCACGGTTTGAACTTCGAGTTCTGGAAGTTCTTGGTGGGCAGGTCGCCCATCTTCTCGCCATGACCCGCGGCGTAGGTGGTGCCGTACAGGCTGAGCCCGACGGGGGTGACTGCCGCGCCGGCATTGTAGGTGTCGATCACCCCCTTGTGGAAGGCGGCGAAGCCCTCGGGATCGTGTAGGGGGACGTCCTTACCCTCGGCCTTGACCACCACGGCCTTCAGGTTCTTCGAGCCCATCACCGCGCCCACTCCGGAGCGGCCGGCCGCACGATGCTTCTCGTTCATCACGGAGGCGAAGCGCACGAGCCGTTCCCCAGCCGGTCCGATGCAGGCCACACGGGCCTTTGGGTCGGTCTCGTCGAACAGGAGGTCGGTGGTCTCCGCCGTGTCTTTTCCCCAGAGGTGGCCGGCGGACCGCAACTCCGCCTTCCCGGGAGTCACGTAGAGGTACACGGGCTCCGCGGCGCGTCCCTTGATGATGATGCCGTCATAGCCGGCGCGTTTCATCTCGGTGGGAAAGTGACCGCCCGAGTTCGACGTGGTGAGGGCGCCCGTGAGGGGGCTCTTGGTCATGATCATGTAACGGGCGCCGGTGGCGGCCCGAGTTCCGGTGAGCGGCCCTGTGAACATGCACATGATGTTCTCGGGGGCGAGCGGGTCTACCGCGGGGTCCATCTCTTTGTTCAAGTAGTAGATCCCCAGACCGCGCCCGCCGACGTAGTCGCGGGCTACCTTCGGGTCCAGGGCCTCGTCGTTGATCTCGCCGCTGCTCAAGTCGACACGCAGGATCTTGCCGGTCCAACCGTTCATGATCTACCTCGCCAGGACGGGTTGCTTGAGAAGTTCTACACAAGCTTACCATCCAGGGCCAGGGAGCCTCCGCCGGCACCGCTACGAGCGGCGCTCGACGGGGGCGGTACAGTCCCGGCTAGAACTAGTTGCGGCGGCCGGTGCGCCGCGAGGTGCGACGGGCTACTCTGCGCATCATCATCTCGAGACCTCCTCTCGTGTGACGACCAAAGGACACAGTCCTGCTCCAACGCAACGTGCTACGCCGATGCGGTATTCCGCTTCTCCATGGAAGCCAGTTCTGCGGCTTCCTCGGCCGTGGCCAGCCCTATGGCGACCAGATCGAGGGGACTGATGAAGCCGTCACTCAGGCCGAAACCGCCCGCCCTCACAATCGCATCACGGAGCGGCACCGCCCAGTGATGCTCTAGGAGAATGAGCGCGGCGGCCGAGTCGTTCGGGATGTCTTCGAGCACGTCCCACGCGAGCTCATCCGAGAACACCTCTACGCCCCCTGCCTCCGCCGCGGCTTCCGCTCCCACGATCGCGCCGATTTCCATGCCCTCTTCGCCTTCGATGCCCAAGCCGATGAGCGCAGCCACCTTGCTCCCGAGCTCGATGGCCTCGTCTTTCGAGAGGTTGCTGAGGTGCATGACCGCTATGTCACCAACTGCGTCCTTGTAGACGGCGAGGGAGTCGATCACCCTCACAGTGTCGCTCTCCCGCAGCTTCTCGAGTTCCTCGATGACCTCGCCGTGGAAATCTGGGTGGTCGAAACCAAGAACTAATAGTTGAACCGGTCCGATCGCCATGTGCCTCTCCTTCAGTTGTTCGTTCAAAAGGGTGCAATCTCCGGTGGCCCAGAGTGTTCACCCCTTTCTCGATTCTGCTCTTCCCGCGGAGCGGCCGCGGGAAACAACGCGCGACACTCCACCACGCAGCGCACAACCGGGAACGAGGTCGCCCGCGCCGGCCGAATCTCCTTCGTACGATCTGCAGGACGTATGCGCCCTACCTTCTCCTTCCCTCCTCGCCTACCCGGCCGGCGAACCCTTCGATCGCCCGCCCTCCCGCACATACTCCTCTTCCCACGTGGGGCGGGTGAGTTTCTCCAGGGCGGAGTCATAGGCCATCAGCCCGGCGGCATAGTCGGGGTCGTTCAGCGCTTCCCGCGCGTTCTCGTCCTGGGGCTCCGGCTCGTGCTCGAGCAGGAGGCGGCGACCGTCGGCGTGACAGTCGCGCATGGGGCAGGGCATGAGCCAGTTGCTGTCATCGCCTTTGTCGGGCCCGTGGAAACCCTTGCCCTTCTGCCACTCACGGATGCCCGCGAAGAAGGGACGCGCCCAGATGTCTTCGATCGTCTCACCGTTCGCGTACGCTTCATTGATGTTGGCGGCCGCGTACGGGAAGAACACGCAGGGCATCACCGCGCCGTTCCAATCCACGGTCCAGTAGCCCCCCTCTCTCCCGGCGGAGATGCACCCCTCGGTGACGGTGGCCATGTTCCAGAAGTCGGCGATGAAGAGCCGGCGGGTCCGGATGAGCTCCCAGGAACGTTTCCAGAGGCGGGCTCGCTGCTCCGGGGTGGGCATCAGGTCGAGCGTGATCGAGCGGCCGATGGGCATGTAGTGGAAGATCCAGGCATAGCTGGCCCCATGACGGTCGAAATAGAACTCCACTGCCCGGTCGGACAACAGATCGTCGGAGTTCAGGCGCGTAGCGGTGAGCGACATCCCGAAGAGCACTTTCTCCCGACGCAGCCGCTCCATAGCGGCCAGGATCCGGTCGAAGACTCCTTTTCCCCGGCGCTCTTCTGTGGGCCCGCGCAGACCTTCCACCGAGATGGCCGGGGTGATGTTCCCCAGTTCGCCCATGCGCTTGGCCATGTCGTCATCGATGAGCGTGGCGTTCGTGTACATGATGAAGAGCGAGTCCGGATAGCGCTCGGCGATGTCGAGCACGCCCTTGCCTTCAGAATGATAGGAGAGAGGCTCTCCCCCGCTGAACGCGAAGAGGCGATTGCCCAGAAGGTCGTGAGCTTCGCCGATGAGGCGGGTCAGTGTGTCCCAATGCAGCTTCTCCCGAGTGGCTCCCGAATCCGCGTAGCAGCCGGTGCACTTCAGATTACAGCCCTTGCCGGGGCTCATCAGCATGATGTCGGGAGGATAACAGCCGTTCCGGGCCTTGAACCCTTCCTTCGCCTCCCAACTCCCCTGCAAGAACAGGTTGTTGCGAACGATGATGCGGAACAGCGCCTTACGGGTGGCGGGGGATACCCGGTCTTCCTCGAGCACCCTCACGATGCTGTGCAGCAGAGACATGCCGAGCTCGTACCGATCCCAGTCCACCCCCGGGGGCCGGAATCCCTGGGTAAGGGCGGTGTCGCGGATGGAGGCGAGACTGGACTCGGTTGCCCGGACCAAGGCCTCGCGGACCGGGTGGATGCGCGCGAGAGTGGTGCCGTACTTCGCCAACATGTCGGTGCCGACTTCGAGGCCCGCCATGCCGACGCGGCTGCTACGCACGCGCAGGCCCATCTGCTGATATCCGCCCTTATACCTGGGGTCGCCGTCTCCGCTCACGATCATTCTCCATTCGGCCGATTCCATGCATCCCGGCTGTTCGGGGTGCGCAGCCAGCTTTGGCGATACCAGGAAACACTATTCCGGTATCTTATCAAATCGACTATCATCGCAAGAAACAGACGCCCTTCCGCACCGGCTGACCCGGCTCCGTCACCGGGGAGAGGAGTGCACCCGCTAGCGTATCAACAAGGAGGACGGCATGGCCGAGGGAGATCTGCTCTCCAAGTATCAGATCGACCTGGTATTCCGCGGTGAGGGCAACGTGCGCTCGTACCGAGCGACCGCTCCCGATGGCAGGAGCGTCTGCATCAAGGTTATCGAAGCCGGCGGCGCCGAGGCGCGGGCCGCCGTGGAACGATTAGGCGCCCTCGTCAGCCTGGAGCATCCCAACGTAGCCCGCGTGCTCGACCGTGGGCTTGTGGCGGGAGGCTACGCGGTCGTCCGCGAGTGGGTGGCGGGAACCCATCTGGGCACGAAACCGCTGCCGTCCGGCGCCACCACGGCGACCGTCGCCGGCTACGTAGCCGATGCCGCAGAGGGTCTCGCCGCGGTCCACAGCCGCGGCATCGTCCACGGCGATATCCGACCGAGCAACCTGGTGGCCGACACGCGGGGGCAGGTGAAGCTGGTGGATGCCGGAGTCCCTCCGGCCGCGGGTCGGGTCGCCGTTGCGGGAGCGCCCGCATCGAGCGTCTCATACAGGAGCCCGGAAGAACTCGACGGCGCACAGCCGACCAGGGCCAGCGACATCTACAGCCTCGGTGCAGTGCTCTACGAGTTGGAGACGGGCCGCCCTCCCTTCGATGGGCCGGACGCCATGGCGGTGGCTCAAGCGCACCGCTCGCAGATGCCCGTACCTCCAAGCTCTCTCAACCCCGCGGTCTCTCCGGCGATCGACGGGGTGACGTTGGGCGCGCTCGAGAAGCTGCCCGCCTCTCGGTACTCTACCGCCGCTGAGATGGTCTCGGCTCTGGGATCGGGCAAGACGGCCTCGGCTCTGGTATCAAGCGACACCGCCTCGGCTCTGGGATCGGCCGAAAGCGCAGCCCCACCGACGCGCGGGAAGTGGTGGATCTGGGTGCTCGTGGCGCTGGCCGTTGTGGTGATCGCCGCCATCGTCGCCTTGCTCGCGACTCAAGGTACGAGCGTGGTTGTGCCTAACGTGGTCGGCATGCCGCAGGCCGAAGCGACCGCGACTCTGGAGGAAGCCGGCCTCAAAGTGGGCAAGGTGACCCAGGATCCTGAAGCCCAGCTGGAACCGGGCTTGGTGGTCTCGCAGGACCCGGCGGCGGAAGCTGAGACCGGCCAAGGCGGCGCGGTGGACCTTGTGATCGCCGCGGTGGCCGCAGTCGAGGTGCCGGATGTAGTCGGGTTCGACCAGGCTGCAGCCACGAAGGCTCTCGAGGACGCCGGTCTGACCGTGGGGAAGGTGACCCAGAAGCAGACGGCCGATGCCGAGCCAGGTGTGGTCTTGGAACAGTCGCCCGCCGCCGCCGAGCAGACCGACCAAGGCACCGCGGTCGATCTGGTCGTCGCCGTGGCAGCACTGGTCAAGATCCCGAACGTGGTCGGGCAGACCCAGGCTGACGCGAAAGCGACACTCGAGGCTGCGGGGCTGAAGGTAGGCGAGGTGACCGAGAAGGAATCCACCAGCGTCGCACCGGGTGTGGTGAGCAAGCAGTCCCCCGACGCGGGGTCCGATGTCGATGGAGGAAGCGCGGTCACTCTGGAGGTCGGTGCGTCGCCCCAGGTGAAGGTGCCCAAGGTGACAGGTCTGACCGAGTCCGACGCGGCGATCGAACTGGCGCGAGTCGGCCTCGCCGTGGGGGATGTCCAATACGTCTCCGACCCCGATGTGGCCGCCGGGTTCGTAAAGAGCCAAGACCCCGCGCAGGGCACATCGCTGCCCGCCGGCTCCAAGGTCGCACTCGTGGTGTCCGAGGGCACGCAGACCGGCACGGTGCCGAATGTCGTGGGGCTGACTGAGGCAGACGCCACGGGGGCGCTCGAAGCCGGTGGGTTCGCCGTGAAGGTCTCGCGGGTGGCCAGCGCCGATGTGGAGCCCGGACTGGTGGCGTCCCAGGCACCCGTCGCCGGGGATCAGGCGGCCTCCGGCAGCACTGTGGTACTCGAAGTCTCCAAGGGCTCGTCCGAGACGGCTACATCGGTGGTCCCAGATCTCGTGGGCCTCGATGTGCCCGCGGCGCTGAGGGCCCTCAGCGACGCCAAACTGAAGCCCACGTTCGAGTTCGTGACAAGTGACCAACTCCTCCTTGTCGTCGAACAGGATCCTGTCGCCGGGACAGAGGTGGATCCGGGCACAACGGTGTTGCTGGTGGTGGGCGTCCCCGCGCCACAAGCAATCGCCCAGTGACATCAGTGTAGGGTAGGATTCCCAGGTAGCTGGGTAGGACGCGTGAGACCGACCCCTGAAGAGACAAGGAGATCGCGGTGAAACGGTATGTGCGGATAATAGGTGTGTCGTCCTTCGCCTGCGCGCTGGCGCTCGCGACCGTCGCGCTCGTTGGCTGTGGCTCGAGCACCCCCAAGGGTGGAACCCTCGAAGGAGTGACCTGGGTGTTGACCTCCTACTCCGTCGACGGCGCCATGAAGACTCCGCCGGCCGATGCATACGCCGACGCCACGTTCGCGGCCGGCAAGGTGAGCGGCCGGGTGGTCAACTCGTACACCGGCCCCTACGACGCCACCGACAAGGGCGGGCTCAAGATCGGCCCGCTCGCCTCTACCATGATGGCCGGCCCACCCGAGCTCATGGCGGTCGAGACCGCCTTCTTCGCGAACATGCAGAAGGCAGCCTCATACTTCGGCGACGACACCAAGCTGACCATCTATGACTCCGACGGCAAGACCCTGCTCGAGTTCGCCAAGAGCACGGCCACGATCACCGGCCGCGACTGGGTCGTGACGGGTTACAACACCGGCACGCAGGCGGTCACCGGGGTCCTGGAAGGCGCCACCCTGACGGCACGCTTCGGTGACGACGGAAGGCTCGCCGGAAACGGCGGCGTCAACACCTACTCGGCCGACTACACGACCACGCCCGAGGGGACGATAACGATCGGCCCCATCATCTCCACGCAGATGGCCGGGCCCCAGGAACTGATGGACCAGGAGACCCAGTACCTCGCCGCACTCGCGTCGGCCAAGACGTACTCGCTCCACGGTAAGATCCTCGAGTTCCGCACCGCCGACGACGCCATCGCCGTAACCATGAGCGAGTAGCATTCGTGAAACGCCACCTACCTCTTCCCAAGCACTTCAACTGGAGGGCGCTCCTCCTTCGCTTCGTCGTGAACGCGGTGGCCCTCGCCGTCACAGCGATCGTGGTTCCCCAGATCTACTTCATGGGCAACTACCGCATTCTCACGTGGCTGGTGATCTCGGCGGCCTTCGGCCTGCTGAACGCCTTCGTGAAGCCCGTGGTGCAGTTCCTGATGCTCCCGTTCCTCTTCGTCTCGTATGGGTTCGTCGTCGTTGTGATCAACTCACTGATGCTCTTTATCCTGTCTGTGATCTTTACCCATCGGTTCCACGTGACCAGTCTACTGATGGCGTTCATCGGGGGAGCGGTGTTCGGGCTGGTTGGCAGCATGCTCGAGAACCTGCTCGGCCTGGTACCGCCGATCACCGACGGGGACGTACCCGGTCTGCGGGGGAAGAGGGGGGCGGCAGGCGCCCCCGGGCTGGAGTCCCGCCTCGTGCAGGTGAGTGAGAAGGCCCTTGGCGGCCGACCCGCTCCCGAGGAGTCTCCGCCGCCGCCGCCGGCGACCCCCGGCGAGGGCTCGCACCAGGGAGGTGGGTCGTGAGGCGCACCGGCGTGGACAAAGTGCGCGAGAACCTGCGCCTGCAGCAGGTCTACAACGTCTTCCTGCGCTACGGTTGGGATTTCGCGTTCAGCCGCTGGGGCATCCTGGGCGACATCCGCCACCGTCTGCAGGTCTGGGTCTGGGGTCTGCCCGCCGACTACGAAGCTCCCAGCACTCCCGTGAAGATGCGGCTCATGATAGAGGAGCTGGGGCCCACTTACGTCAAGGTCGGGCAGATCGTCTCGAGCCAGGCGTCGGTCATCCCGGTCGAGTGGGCGACCGAACTCGAGAAGCTGCAGAGCGACGTGCCCCCGTTCGCGAGCGAGCTGGTGCGGGTGCGCATCATAGAGGAGCTCGGGGCCCCGCCCGAGGAGCTCTTCGCCACCTTCGACCCCGAGCCCTTCGCCGCCGCGTCTACGGCGCAGGTACACCGTGCCACACTGCACGACGGCACCGAGGTGGCCGTCAAGGTGCAGCGCCCGAACATCAATCACGAGATGCGCGCCGACATCGGCATCATGCAGAACGCGGCCCGCGTGATCTCGCGCCGATCGGACCTCGTCCGCTCCATCGACCTCGTGGGTATGCTGGAACAGTTCGGCACCGGTGTCCTTGATGAACTCGACTACCGGGGTGAGGCCTACAACGGCATCCGTCTGGCGAAGAACCTGGAGATGCTCCCCGGCGTCCACGTCGCCGCCATCTTCGGCAACCTCTCCACCTCCAAGGTTTTGACGCAGGAGTTCATCCACGGAGTGAAGGTCAGCGATGTCGAGGCCATCGAGCAGGCCGGACTCGACCGAGAGGAACTCGCGCGAAACGCCCTGCGCGCCTTGATCAAGCAGCTCCCCATCGACGGCTTCTTCCACGCCGATCCCCACCCAGGCAACCTCCTGGTGAACCTGGACACCGGCATCCTCACCTTCATCGACCTCGGTATGGTAGGGGAGCTCGAGGTGCAACAACGCCTGCACCTGATCCAACTGATCGTGGCCGCCCAACAAGGGAGCGTAGACGGGATCGCCCGGGTCCTTCGGGGCATGAGTACCCCCTTCCTGGATCATGTGGATGACAAGGCCTACTATCGCGACTTCAAGCGCCGGGTGGGACGCTACATGGTCGGCGGCGCGCCCGCTTCCTTCGGCGAGATAGCCAACGAGGGCTTCGACATTCTTCGGGCGCACGGCCTCCGGCTCGATCCGAACCTCACCTTGGCCGTCAAGGCCCTCGTGCAGACCGAGAGTGTGGCGAGTGCGCTCTCCACGGGGAAGGACCTCACCTCCGAGGGTGTGCCGATGCTCGAGGAACTCGCCGTACACGTCGTGACACCCGAGAAGATACTCACCGAGGCCAAGAAGCAGGCGATGGCGGGAGCAAGTGAGTTGATCAAGCGCCTTCCCGACCTTTCGCTGGCGTCGGTGAAATGGCTCGACCAGTACCAGAAGGGCCGGTTCGAGGTGACTATCGACACCTCGGAACTCGCGAAGGAAGTGGACAAGCTGAGCCTGCTCGGGCGCGAGGTGGTCGTCGCCATCATGCTTGTGGGCATGCTCATTGGCTCGGCGATCGCGAGCTACGGTATAGCCGCCCTCGAGATGCACGGTTTCATCTGGGATCTCATGGGCACGATCGCGCCCCTGGGCTTCGCCGTCTCTCTGATCATCACGTTCCTGATCGTGCTTCGCCTCGTGTGGCGTTGGATGAGACGCAGCGCTCCCGGAGCGGACTGATCATCGGGGAGCCGGCCGCGCGCCAGATGGATGTGACTGGGCATGCCCCCATACGTGCGGCGACCGGGCAGGGCGAATGCCGCCGCCCATGGTGACCACCGGCTTCCTCATGTTCGTCGGGCTTATCGTGGTGTACTCGCTCGTGGCCGCCCGGCTTGAGCACCTATGGGTGACGGGGCCCATCGTCTTCCTGCTGCTCGGTCTGTTACTCAGCCCGGAGGCCCTGGCTGTAGTCGACATCGGTGTCCTCTCTGAGATCGTCCGCGTGACGGCCGTGGTCACGCTCACGCTGCTCCTCTTCTCCGACGCCTCCACCGTGGACCTGGCCGCGCTTCGACGAGACGCGGGCACTCCGATGCGCCTCCTACTCATAGGTCTTCCGCTCACCGTGCTTCTCGGAGGTGTGACCGCCTGGCTGCTGTTACCCACCATGGCGGTAGGCCTCTGGGCTCTCACCGCCGCGATCCTGGCTCCCACCGACCTGTCCCTCGGTCTCGCCATGTTCAAGAATCCCCGGGTCCCGAACCGGGTGCGCCGTGAGCTGAACGTTGAGAGCGGCCTGAACGACGGGATCGTGGCGCCACTCATCACGCTCTTCATCGCCGTAGCGATCGCCGACACCGAGCACACCACGGGCCCCGTCGCGGAAGCCGTCCGCGAGATCGGCCTGGGGGCGGCGGCCGGCATCGTGATAGGGGTGGCGGGCGGCCTCCTCCTGCGCAGATCTAAGAGGTCGGACTGGTCGTCGGTCGCCTCGCGGGAGTTCGCGGCCCTTGGTCTCGCGCTCCTTGCCTACGTAGGCGCGGTACTCATCCACGGGAACGGCTTCATCGCGGCCTTCGTCGCGGGACTCGCGTTCGGGGCATTGGCGCGCGCTACCGCCCACGCCGCGGCCAGGTTCTCCGAGGAGACGGGCACGCTGCTCAGCCTGGCGGTCTGGTTCGTGTTCGGAGCGGCCGTAGGTCCGGTTCTTCTCCACGAGGGTCTGCAGTGGAGACCCATCTTCTACGCGCTCCTGAGCCTCACGGTCATCCGCATGGTGCCGGTGGCGTTGGCACTCCTGGGCAAGGAGGTCCACTGGTCGACGACGCTCTTCGTCGGTTGGTTCGGGCCGCGCGGGCTCGCGAGCGTGGTGTTCCTATTGATGGCTCTTAGGAGCCTCGAGGAAGCGGGCATCGACACAGGCCTGCTGCTCGTCACCGCCGGCTGGACCATCTTTCTCAGTGTGATCCTGCACGGCGTGTCCGCGGGCCCCGTGGCGGCCTGGTACGGACGCAAGGCCGAGTCGTTCCTGCCGGGCAGCCCCGAGCTCGGATCCGTCGCGGAGGTTCACGTGCGCCGGGGCATAGCCACGCCGTCGTCCCACCGGGAGGCCTGACATGCCGCCCTAATGCGTAGGCGTCCCGCGGCACCGCCGTCCACCACACTCGGAGGTTCTAACTATGTGCTGTCTTACGTCGGTCTTCGTCCTCCTAGGCCCCCGGGCCGGGATCATCTTCTGGTGGATCTTCCAGCCGGTGCGCTGGGATCTTGCCTTCTCGTCGTGGCTCTGGCCTGTCTTCGGCTTTCTCATCGCCCCCTGGACCACCCTCATGTGGGTAGCCGTCGCGACCAATGGCGTCAACGGGTTCGACTATGTGTGGATCGCGCTCGCCGTTGTGTTCGACATCGCCACATGGTCGGGCTCCGGCTACGGCAATCGCGACCGGATCCCGGGTCGCACCGCCTGACCTGATCTCCGCTTCCCGCGCTGCGGGCTGAGGCCGACCTTGGCGTGGAAGCGCACTCAACAAGGAGAGACAGCATGAATGGCACATCAGCCCCCGAAAGGAACGTCCGCCGATCCGCGATAAGACGGGTGCTCGGGCTGGGCGCGGTCCTGGCGATTGCCGTGCTGCTGCTCGCCGGCTGCTCGTCGAAGAAGGAGGTGGCGGTTCCCAATCTCTTCGGCATGACCGAGCAAGAAGCCCGCGACGCCCTGAGCAAGGGCGGGCTCGAACTGGTGTGGGTGGTCTCCCAGAACGGTGTCCAGACCACCGTCGAGAAGGGGAGGGTGCTGAACCAGACGCCGGCCGCCACCACCTCCGTGCAAGAGGGCGCCGCTGTGGACATCGTCCTCGCGGGTGACGCCGGCGTAGCGGTGCCCGAGGTGGTCGGCAAGACGCAGGGCGAGGCCATCACCGAGATCCAGGCCGCGGGGCTGCGTGTGGGCAAGATCGAGCAGGTCGCCGACGCGAAGATCCCGGTGGGCCAGGTGATCGCTCAGTCACCCCTGCCCAACGAGATCGCCGCGCTCGGAGCGGGCGTCGACCTCAAGCTGTCCCTCGGACAGCCGGTGACGAACGTGCCCGATGTGGTGGGCAAGACGAAGGACGACGCCGAGAAAGCCCTCAAGGACGCTGGGTTCACGACCACGGCGACTGAGGTGTTCAGCGACACACCCTCCGGACAGGTAGCGAGCCAGGCCCCAGCAGGAGGCGTCGCTCTGAGTACCGGGGCAGCCGTCACTCTGGGCGTCTCCAAAGGCCCGCTGTCGGTGGCGAAGGTGCCGGATGCGGTGGGCAAGAGCGAGGCGGACGCAACCACGCTCCTGAAGGACGCCGGTTTCGCCGTAGGCAGCGATCGCGCCTACAGCGCGACGGTGGCCACGGGCACGGTGCTGGCGCAGACCCCTCCCGGTGGCGTCTACGCGGACAAAGGCGCGACGATCGAGATCACCCTCTCCGACGGACCAGCGCCGGCGAACGCCGTGACCATCCCGGACGTGGGCGGCATGACCAAGGACGAGGCCACGAAGACCCTGGAGGCCGCCGGACTCGTGGTCGAGGTGTTGGAAGCCTACAGCGACACGGCTCCGTCCGGCCAGGTGTTGGGCCAAGCACCGTCGAAAGGCCTCCAGACCGCCCCCGGAGCCACAGTGAGCATCGCCGTCTCCAAAGGGCCCGCGGCGACGACGCTCCCGGCTTCGACGACGGAAGCGAGTTGAGCACACACACGATGGTTTACACCCCCGAGTAAGCGGGGATTCTCTCTCCGTTCACGGGAGTCAAACTGGAGGCTAAAGAAACATGGCAGACCTGATCGCAATCGGCTACGACGACACCACGACGGCCCTCGCGGCCATGGACGAGGCCACCTTGTTGGCCAAGGACCTGGTCATCCAGCCCGACGCCATCGCGGCTATCATCCGGGACGAAGAAGGCAAGTTCAAGACCATCACCAACCAGCACATCGTCGGAGGCGGGGCCACCTGGGGCATGTTCTGGGGGTTCTTCTTCGGGATACTGTTCTTCGTGCCTTTCCTGGGCATGGCCATCGGCGCCGGCCTGGGGGCGCTCTTCGGCAAGATCGGCAAGTCGAGCATCGACAAGCAGTTCCAGGATCAGGTCCGCGAGCAGATCAAGCCCGGCACCTCGGCCCTGTTC
>Ga0315273_10007772_pt1 | contig 13457 bp, 12 predicted proteins | sample YL17G02_0_MG_FD_205753 | JGI IMG/M metagenome (GOLD analysis project Ga0315273, IMG submission 205753) | Sediment microbial communities from Yellowstone Lake, YNP, Wyoming, USA - YL17G02_0 | ecosystem: Environmental > Aquatic > Freshwater > Lake > Sediment | place: USA: Wyoming | collected... | reverse complement strand
CGAGCGAGAGGGTCTCCTGCGGCTTCGTCTTCGCGCCCATGATCCCCTTGAGCGACGGGTACCGCGGCTCGTTGATCGCGTCCGAGACGGCGACGACTGCGGGGAGCGGCGCCGAGATGACGTCGTAACCGTGCTCGGTCTGCCGCTTTCCGGTGACGGAGCTCGGGTCGATTGTCAGCGACGCAACCTGCGAGATCAGGGGCTGGCGGAGTCGATCCGCAACTGCTGCCCACAGTACGGCTCCGTCTCCGTCGCTCGATGCCTGCCCGAAGAGAACGAGATCGGCCGCTTCGCGCTCGAGAGCGGCAGCGAGCACGCGGCTCGTTCCGAGGAGATCGGAGCCCGAAGCGGCTTCATCCGAGACGAGAACCGCGCGGTCGGCACCCATCGCGAGCGCCTTGCGCAGCGAGTCGACAGCCTTCTGCGGACCGAACGACACGAGCACGACCTCCCCACCCTGCGCCTCCTTGATGCGCAGCGCCTCCTCGACCGCATTCAGGTCCGTCGGGTTGAGCGCGGCCTCGCCGGATCGGTCAAGCCGCATGGTCTCGGGGTCGATCCGCTTGTGGACGGTCGCGTCCGGCACCTGCTTCACGCAGACGGCGATCTTCATCGGCGCGGACTCTAGCGGCGGCCCGGCGAGCCTCGGCGCCACAACTGACCCACTCCTCGAGCTGCCTGCTAGCCTCCCGCCCTTCGAGCGCGAACCGGAGCGCTACCTCGTATGAGACGCCACCGGACGACAGCACGAGCGACCTTCGTCGCACTCCTCCTCGCCGGCCTCGTGGCCGCCGCACTGGCGACCCCTGCTGCGGGCGGCGACAAGCGGAGCGTTCCGCTGCTGGTCTTCCCGCTCGTAGCGAAGACGGAGCTCTGGGACAACTACGGCGACCCGCGCGGAAACGGCCGACACGCCGGGATCGACATGGAAAACCCCTGGCGCGCTCCGGTCGTCGCTGTCGAGGACGGACGCGTCGAATACGCCGAGTCGGGTCTCGGCGGCTGCATGCTCTACCTCTACGGGCGCAGCGGGACGATGTATCTCTACATCCATCTGAACAACGACCTGACAGCTCGGAACGACAACAAGGGTGGCTGCGTCAACGACGTCACCTTCGCGGCACCGGATGGAGCCCGAGTTTCTGCGGGAGAGCAGGTCGCATGGAACGGGGACTCGGGAGACGCAAACGGGAATCCGCACCTGCATTTCGAGGTGCATCCGAACGGGGGCGCCGACGTGAATCCGCTCAAGCACCTCAAGCGCGCGAGCCGGCCGCTCTTCGCGGCGAAGCCCGGCTCGGCGTTCAGCCTCGGACTGCGGGGCTCACTCGTCGCCGCGGGAGCGGGCTCGGTCACGCTCGTGGTCGAGCGGGTGCGCCACTACCCGGGCGGTCGCTGGCTCGAGATCGAGCCGCGGACGCTCGAGCTCACCGTTCCGCCCGAGGCAGCGGTCGCTCCATCGATCGGTCAGATCACTGGCCCGGCGCTCCGCGTATTCCGCACGCCGGTGCCGGTGGCGGCATACACCGTGAAGGCGAAGACGACGGCGGACGCGATCCTAGGCTCGGCCGGCACACTGCAGCTGAGCCGCGTCGCTCCGCTTCCGTAAGCGCGCCAGCCGGTCGAATCAGCAGGATTTCGCGCGATGGTCGGCGACCTCACGATCCTGATGCCCGTCTTCAACGAGCGAGCGACCGTCGAGGCGGCGATCGACGACGCACTCACGGCCGAGCCCCCGGTCACGAGCAGCGAGCTGATCGTCGTCGATGACGGCTCCACCGACGGCACTCGTGAACTGCTCGGCTCGCGCACCTGGCCGGACAACGTGCGCGTCGTGTTCCACCCCGACAATCAAGGCAAAGGGGCTGCGGTGCGAACCGGCCTCACGCATGCGAGCTGCGAGTTCGCCGCGGTTCTCGATGCCGATCTCGAGTACCGCGCAGCCGATCTCGCCGAGGTCCTCGAGCTCCTCGTCTCCGGGGAGGCGAAGGTCGTCTTCGGCACCCGCGCGTGGGCGTCCCAGTCGTCGTTCAGCTTCTGGCACGTGATGGGGAACAAGGCGGTCACGTTCACGACCGACCTCCTCTACAACTGTTGGATCTCCGACGTCATGACGAGCCACAAGGCGATGAGCACCGACCAGTTCAAGTCGCTCCGCTTACGTGAGCGCGGCTTCACGATCGAGCCGGAAATCACTACGCGCGTGCTCCGGTCTGGCGCGCGGATCCACGAGGTGCCGATCTCGTGCCGCGCGCGGACGCGTGACGCCGGGAAGAAGCTCACGGCCATGGACGGGCTGCGAGTAATGCGCACGCTCGTACGCTGCCGCGTGACGTTAGCGACCCAGCTCTCACCGAGGTGGACCCCAGTGTGAGCACGAACTGGGGTGTCGACTCGCGAGCCGCCACGGCGGCCGCCTACGCGATTCTCGGCGCCGTTCTCCTCTGGTCGCGGCTCGCTGATCTCGGCAAGGGCTTCTGGTTCGACGAGAGCACCTTCGTCTCTCACTTCGTGCGAAAGGGGCCAAGAGAGATCATCGCGGGCCCGGATCTCAGCCACGAGCTCTACGGCGTACTCGCATGGACGACGGGGGCGCTGATCGGTGAATCGGAGTTCGCGTATCGCTTGCTGTCGACGGTCCCCTTCATCGCCGGTGTCGTGCTCGTGACTGCCTGGCTCCATGCTCGGGTCAACCCCGGGTCCGGATTGCTTTTCCTCTTCCTCGCGACGGTCTCGCCGCTCCTTCTCGACATCACTCGGCAGGCGCGAGGCTACGGGCTTGCGTTCCTCGCGATGAGCGTCCTGATCGTCTCCGCGCTGGAGGCGAACCGAACCGGACGAACACTGCCGGTGGCTGCGATGTGCGTTTCCGGGGTCGTCGGGACGTGGACGCTCCCGCAGCTCAGCATAGGCTTCCTCGCCACCGGCGCCGTGCTGGCGACCGACCGCGTCCTCCGGCGACCGGCGATCGTCGGCCTCGCCCTGTCCATGGCGGCGATCGGCGCCTGGTACGCACCTCACATCGGACAGATCCACGCTGCGTCCCAGATCGAAGACGGGCGCCAGATCAGCACCGTCTGGCTCGTCTCCGGACCGATCGACCAGGTCCTGCTCCCAGCGCTCCTCTTTATCGAGGGTACCGTTCTCATTCCGGGCGTGATCTGGCTGCCGCTATTGCTCTTGTCGGCGGTCGTGATCGGCTCGAGCCCGCTCGTCCGCGAGCGAGGTTCGGCACTCATTCTCGGCTTAGGGCCGATAGCCACGATCTTGGTCCTTTGGATCGGGCAGGCCTATATCATCCCCCGCTATCTCAGCTTCCTCCTGGTTCCTCTATTCATGTTTCTCGCGAGCGGGGCATCCTCGATTCTGGCTCGACTTACGCGGCGCCAGGCAACCTTGCGATCGGTGGCGTGCGTCGTTGCAATCTGCGCGCTCGCCTTCAACTTTGCAGCGATCGCGCCGGATGTCGTTCGCCTGCCGAAAGAGGCGACCAGAGACGCGGCGGAGATCATCGAAACCCGTAGCGCACCCACGACTCCGGTGCTTACACGTCTCAGCCTCCCGGAAGGCCTCGTCTTCTACCTCGGGAGGCCCGTCCACGCGCTACGGTCGTCGGAGGTCGTCGCTCGTGTCTGCGGGAGCCACGTCGCAGTCGCCTACGTCACGCAGTCGTTCTCGCTGCCGGCAGTAGCCGTCCCGTGTCTAGATCGCTCCGGAGTGAGGCACTTCCGCTTCAAGCAGTACACCCGCGGCGACGAGATGAACGTCTGGTTCGTGCCTCCGCCAGCCTAGGGACGCGCGAATGCGAGCAGGTCGAGTCCATCCTCGGCCGCTGTCTCGTCGCGCGTCACGCGATCGAGCGTGAACTCCGCGCGATCTACCTGAGGCGGCGCGGCTCGTCGCAGCCCGCATCGCAGCGGTGCGTTCACCGACTCTGGCAGCCAGTACCGGAGTCCGAAAGGGTCGAGACGCGCGAGCTTGCGCGCCCGGTCCGCCCGTGCCCACACGGTCGAGTCGGTCGGCTCCGCCGCAAGCACCCCGCACACAGTGACGTCCGAGAAGATCGTTCCGACCAACTGCTCGAACTCGGCCGCCGAGTACTCGCGTGCGTGGTAGCGGTTCCACGGACGTTGCCCCTCGCAGAGCCGATAGGCCCGATTTGGCGTCGTTAGAAGCGCGGTACCGCTCGGGTCGAAGACGAGCGCGTCAACCAATAGCAGGAGGTGATCGAGCTCGCCGCCGCCTGAGCCGCCAAGCGACGAGTCGCGTTACACCACCTCAGACGACTTGACTTCGATCCGTCTCCCACGCATTACCGTCGGTCATTCCCGCCGACCGCCAAAACCCCTCACCGTGCGCCGAGCGCGCGCCTGGACTTCCACAGACCGCGGACCGTAGACCGGAGAGTGGTCTTCGCGTCCTCCCAAGGCATTACGGGGCATTGCAAACGATCGAGCAACGTCGCCTTTCGTTGGGCGAAGTTCGCCATCTTGTCGTCGTGCCATTCGACCAGAACCTCCGCCACGAGAGCGTCGGTGCCGTCCTCGACCATCCGTTCGAGAATGGGGAATTCTGCGCCCTCGACGTCGAACTTCACCACCGGGGGTTCCGGCAGACCACGCAGCCACGCCGAGAAGTCGAAACACGGAACGCGGATGATCTCGTCCCGTCCGGACCACTCGCCGCGCGAGTTCTTCGCCCTCATCACTGTCGAGTCCCAGCCTCGCAGTCCACGGACGCGCGCGAACTCGATCTCACCGTCCTCGATCCACGCTGCCTTGCGTTCGAGGATCACACGTGTCCCCTCCGCCTCGGTCTCTCCCTCGATCAACCCAGGCCAGGGATCGAATCCGTAGAGAACGTCGGGCCGGTGGCGCTGCAGGAGCGGCTCGATCGAAATCTCCTCCCGATGAGGGAAGCAACCGAGGTCGACGACGATCAAGCGACCCGCCCCTCGGGCCGTAGACCACGGCGGCCACATGCGCCCACGCAGGCGCCTCCAGGCTCGGGCACTGCGCACACCAACTCAGCATGCGCTCCTGCGGGGGCAGGCATGAACTCCGATGGTGGCGTTCGCACCGGACGATGGGCTGGACCGACCATCAAGGATGTGGAGGCTAAGGACGCCCGAGGCCTCGAAGTGCGCTGACACCATCGCCTGCTAGCGTCGGATCTGGTGACGCCGTCGTCCCCGCACATCTCGGTGATCATCCCGTGCTTGAACGAGGAGGGCGCGGTCGGGAACGTGGTCGACCAGGCATTCGAGGGAATTCGGCGCTCGGGGCGTCCCGGTGAGGTCGTCGTCGTCGACAACGGATCTTCCGACAGCTCTGCTTCGGTTGCGGCCGAGAGAGGGGCACGTGTCATCTCCGAGGCGCGGCGTGGCTACGGAAATGCGTATCTGGCAGGCCTCGAAGCCGCTCGAGGCCAATACCTCGTGATGGGAGACGCCGACGATACGTATCCCATGCAGGAGCTGACACCGTTCGTGGAGCGGCTCGAGCAGGGCGACGACCTCGTGATCGGGTCACGGTTCAAGGGCACCATTCACGGAGACGCGATGCCGTTCTTGAACAGATTCGTGGGCAACCCGATCCTGACCGGCATGCTGAACGTCCTCTTTGGCGTAAAGGTCTCTGACGCCCACTGCGGCATGCGCGCGCTGCGGCGCGAAGCGCTTCCGGTCCTCGACCTTCACTCCACCGGTATGGAGTTCGCATCCGAGATGGTCTTCAAGGCCTACCGGCGAGGGCTCACGGTGAGCGAGATCCCCATCGACTACTACCCGCGCGTTGGCGAGTCGAAGCTGAACCGCTTCGGCGATGCCTGGCGCCACGTCCGCTTCATGCTCCTGTACAGCCCGAGCTGGCTGTACCTGCTCCCGGGGAGCATCTTCCTCCTCCTCGGCCTCATCGGCATGATCGTCCTCGCGACAGGTCCGACCGACATCTTCGGCCGGACCTGGCAGATCCACACGATGCTCGGGTTCGTCGCGCTGACGCTCATCGGTGCGCAGATCATCCAGCTAGGCGTCTTTGCGCGCACGTACGCACGCGTTCGAATCGGCGAGCGCGACCTGCTGCTCGAGCGCCTCGGTCGCCACCTCCGGCTCGAGCACGGGCTCCTCGTAGGCAGCGGGCTCGTGCTGCTCGCGGTCGTCGGCCTTACGGCCGTCGGCGTCGAATGGGCCGCCAACGGCTTCGGCGTTCTCGGGCGAGCGTACGAGACGGCGCTGCTGGTGACCGCTCTTGGGCTGGGACTCCAGGTCGTCTTCGGCGCCTTCTTCCTCGCGCTTCTGACCATGCCGCTTCGCCGGACCGACCCGTCGTAGCTGGCGACCGTGGACTACCGACCATGATCTCGATCGTCATCCCGGTCAAGAACGGTGGCTCGGATCTCGTCCGCTGTCTCGAGGCGATCGCGCGACAGACGGTCGACGAAGACGTCGAGGTCGTCGTCGTCGACTCCGGCTCCAGCGACGGCAGCCCGCTGCGTGCGCAGAGCTTCGGGGCCTACGTCCACTCGATCTCGCCGAGCGAGTTCCACCACGGACGCACGCGTAACGTCGGCGCGGAGCTCGCGCGAGGCGACATCCTTGTGTTCACCAGCCAGGACGCTTACGCAGTCGGGGACCAGTGGCTCGCGGATCTCACGGCGCCGCTGAGGTCCGACGAGACGGTGGCCGGGGTCTACGGCCGACAGCTGCCGCATGCGGGCGCCCACCCACCGGAACGGTATTTCCTCGACTTCCTGTACGGGCCCGAGCGAAGAATCCAGCGCCTCGAGCAGGATGAGGAGCTGAGTTTCGAGATCACGATCTTCTCGAATGTCAACTCGGCCATGCCCCGCCGTGTCTGGGAGGAATATCGATTCGCGGACGACATCGTGATGAGCGAGGATCAGGAATGGTCGCGACGCGTGCTCTCAGCCGGGATGAGGATCGTCTACGAGCCCAGGGCGAGTGTCCACCACTCGCATTCGTACTCCGTGGCGAGGGCATTCCGCCGCTTCTTCGATTCCGGTGTTTCGGCCGAGAGGTCGTATGTCGATGACGGCCGCACGTCCAGAGTCGCACTGCGGAAAGCCGGCACCCGCTACGCGAAGGGTGAGATCGCGTGGCTCTGGGCGACGGGGCAGCGGCGCTGGATTCCGTACTCGGCCTTCTACGAGCTTTCGAAGTTCACCGGGCTACAGCTCGGGAGACGCCACCGCCGACTTCCCGCTGCGCTCAATCGTCGGCTGAGCGGGTACCCGGACTACTGGAGCGCGTAGCCGCGCGGAGAGCACTTGAAGCAGGCGCGCACGGGAATCGCGGCGACTGGGGCCTTCCGTCGTTCGACGACTCGGAAGTGCCTGGCCAAAAGGAGTTCGAACTCGCTCGGCATCCAGCGGTGAAGGTGGTATCGATCTCCCCTCCATTCGATCCCGTCGCCGAGGATCCACCTCGAGGGCACGTGTTCGCTTGGATTCTGCCGGAGGGCCATGCAGCACAGTTCGTCGGATCTACAACATCCCTCTATGAGTCTCTCTCCCCCGAGAAACGGAAGTGGTAGCGCATGGATCTTCTCGCTCTAACTCGAATGCGCTGAGAGTCTGGACGTCATGACCGCGACGACATCCGCGGGACGCGGGCGACCGCGTGTGTGCCCTACTCGCCGGCGAGAAGAGAGGCGGCCTGCACGGTCAAGCTGCAACGGCACTGCGGAGGAAGTCGACGATCTCGCTCGTCGTCGCCCCCGGCCCGAACACCTCTGCCACACCAAGCGCCTTCAGCTCGGCCGCATCGTCTGGCGGAACCGTCCCGCCCACGACCACGAGCACGTCGTCAGCCCCGTTCGCGCGCAGTCCTTCGACGATCCGCGGCACTAGCGTCATGTGCGCGCCTGAGAGGATCGACACACCGACGGCATCCGCATCCTCCTGAATCGCGGTCTCGACGATCTGCTCCGGCGTCTGGTGGAGGCCCGTGTAGATGACCTCCATTCCGGCATCCCGCAAGGCTCTGGCGATGATTTTCGCGCCGCGGTCATGGCCGTCCAGACCGGGCTTTGCAATCACCACTCTGATCGTCCCCGCCACATGGGCAGAATACCGCGGTGCGCCTGAACGTCATCGGCTCCTCGCCCGCATGGCCAAACCCCGGCAGCGCGCACTCGGGCTACATGCTCGAGGCCGACGGCAGCCGTGTCCTGCTGGACTGCGGGCCTGGAGTCCTGGGCCGCCTGAGAGAGACCGCGATGTGGCCCGAGGTGGACGCCATCGCAATCACGCACTTCCACCTCGATCACTGGGGCGATCTCGTGCCGTGGGTGTGGGGCAGCTTCTACCTCGCGTCCAATGGCCCCGTGCCGAAACCTGCGCTCTGGGTGCAGCCCGGCGGTGCCGTCTATCTGACCGCGCTCGGCGAGCGGTTGGGCTTCCCGGACATGTTCGAGCGCACGTTCGAGCTCAGTGAGTACGAGCCCGACGTGCCGTTTCAGATCGGGAAGCTCGCGGTCACCGCGACACGCGTCCCGCACTACCGGCTCGAGACGTACGCCTTCCGGGTGCAGTCCAATGGCGCCGTGCTCGCCTACTCTGGCGACTCGGCCCCCTCGGAGGAACTCGTGAAGGCGGCCCGTGACGCCGATCTCTTCGTCTGTGAAGCGACGCTCCTCCGGGGAGAACTGGACGGCGAACCGCGCGGACACCTCTCGCTCGACGAGGCCGTCGAGGCCTTCGAGGCATCCGGGGCGAAGCGACTCCTCGTCACGCACCGACCGTGCGAGCTTCCCACCCCAGAGAAATACGAGCTTGCCTACGACGGCCTCGAGCTGGACGTGTGACCCGAGGTCTGCGCCCGGGCTCCTCAAATCGATCGCATCCCTGAAGGGAACCCCGCGTTGAGCCGTCTCGGTGGGAATCGAGGCAGAGCGCTGCTTGCCGTGGTCGGAGTGGCCTCGAGCGCCGTCTTTCTCTGGCTCGCGGTCCGAAATGGATCTTGCCGCCGTTCGACGCGCGATTCAGCAGGCACGGATCGGGCTCGTGCTGCTCGCCGTCGCAGTCTTCGGCTGCGCGTACGCGCTGCAAGCCGCCCGCTGGCGGCGGATCGCGAGAACGCCACACCCGTCACTCCGCAGGTTCTACGGGATGGTTCTCAGCGGGCTCGCTTGCAACAACGTTCTTCCGGTGCGGATCGGCGAGTTCCTGCGTGCGGGCTGGCTGAGAAGCGAGGCGCCGATGCCAGGCAGGCGGGCGCTGGGCAGCGTCGCTCTCGACCGGGGCGTGCGACGTTGCCACGCTCGCACTCTTTCTTGTTGTCGACCTCCAGGCCGTGGCCACCACAGAGTGGCTCGTTCGCCTTGCGGTGAGCGCGGCGATTGCGATCGTCGTGATCGGCGGTGTGCGGATCGGTGCCCGGCTGTACACGTCCCGCCGCACGCGTGACCGCCGGAGTCGTAGTCGCATCCGCCGGCTGATCCGTGACACCGTCGGGATGCTCGCCGAGCCGGTCGGCCGCCGCCGCGTAGCGGTATGGATGGGCTTGAGCACCGGCGCCTGGACACTTCGACCGTCGCAACGATCCTCGCCGGTCGCTCGATCGGAATCGAGTTCACACCTCTCGAGGCCGTCTTCGTGACGTCGGCGCTTGGCTCTGGGCGTGGCGATTCCGTCATCGCCCGGTTATGTCGGGATGTACCAGTGGCTCGGAGTCGCAGCGCTCGGCCTGTTCGACGTGCCGGTCGAGGAAGCGCTCGCCTTCCCGATCCTTCTCCAGGCGAGCTGGTTCATCCCCACGACCATCGCGGGAGCGATCCTGGGCGGCCGCGCGCTTCGACGCAGTGAGGGGATAGGCCCGGGCTGAAGACGACGACCTGGGAGGCCGATACCCTCCTGGCGTGGTCTCTGTCGTCGTCCCTCTGCTCAACGAGGAGCACTCGCTCGAGGCTCTGTACCACGAGATTGCCAACGCGCTCGAGTCGCGTGAAGAGCCCTGGGAGGTCGTCTTCGTGGACGACGGCTCGACGGACGGGAGCATGGACGTCCTTACGCGGCTCAACGCCGAGACTACGAACGTCGTCGTCGTGCACCTTCGCAGGAACTTCGGCAAGGCGGCCGCGCTTCAGGCCGGCTTCCTCGAGGCGCGCGGCGACATCGTCGTGACGATCGACGCCGACCTCCAGGACGATCCTGCGGAGATCCCACAGTTGCTCGCGAAGCTCGACGAGGGATACGACCTCGTATCCGGCTGGAAGACGCGGCGCAGCGATCCCCTCCTGCGGCGGCTGTTCTCGCGCCTGTTCAACTGGGCGACCGCGGTGGTATCGGGCGTTCGGCTCCACGACGTCAACTGCGGTCTCAAGGCGTATCGCGCGGAAGTGCTGCAAGGAATGCGCATCTACGGAGAGCTCCACCGCTTCATCCCGATCCTGGCCTCGTATCGCGGTTTTCGCGTGGCCGAGATCCCGGTCAACCACCGGGCGCGCCAGCACGGGCGTTCTCGCTACGGGCCGGAGCGGTACCTGCGCGGCTTCTTCGACCTGCTGAGTGTCACGTTCATGGGGCGTTACCGCCACCGTCCGCTTCACCTGTTCGGTGGGGTCGGGCTGCTCATGGGGGCAATTGGGTTCGTGATCCTGCTCTATCTCACCATGCTGAAGATCTGGGGCCACGGCATCGGGACGAGGCCGCTCCTGACCCTTGGCGTGCTGCTCGTCGTGGTCGGAATCCAGCTCGTGTCGCTCGGGCTCATCTCCGAGCTCGTCACGTCGCAGCACGAGGAACGGATGGACGAGCGCGAGCGGATCGAGCAGTTCGTCGAAGCCGTCCTGCGCTGAGCTGCAGCGCATGAACATCCTCACGCTCACCTCCTCCTACCCGAGGTTCGAAGGCGACCCGACTGCGCCGTTCATCGAGTCGATTACCCGCCACGTGGCAGCTCGGGGGCACTCGGTTCACCTGGTCCTGCCCGAGCACCACGCCTGGCGCCGGCAAGGGGTCGAGGACGGAGTGCACTTTCACCCGTACCGCTACTCGCCGCGCAGGTCGTGGACGCCCTGGGGGTACTCGGGGGCGCTCGAGGCGGGGCGGCGAATCAGACGCCGCCTGTACCCACTCGCACCAGTCGTGGTCGCATCAGCGCTTCGGACGTGTGCTGAGGTCGCGTCGCGCGAGAGGATCGACGTCGTACATGCGCACTGGCTCGTCCCCAACGGGCTGATCGGCGCACTCGCGACGAGGCGGAACAAGCTGCCGCTCGTCATCAGCCTGCACGGCTCGGACATTGCGGTGGCCGAGCGATCGAGAGCGCTGAGCAAGCTTTCTCGTTCGAGCCTGAGCCGGTCCGCCGCAGTGACCGCTCCGAGCAACGACCTGTTGCAGCGCGCGCGAGCTCTCGGCGCAGCCGGACAGCTCGAATGGATCCCGTACGGCGCCGACCCGGAGCAGTTTCGCCCAGACGCAGCTGCCCGCCAGCGGGCGAGGGTACAGCTCGGGCTCGAGGCTGACGCAGTCGCGGTGCTCGGGATCGGCCGCTTCATCCACGCAAAAGGGTTCGACAACCTCATCGAGGCCACTGCCCTCGCTCGTGCGACGTCGTCTCGGATCCGGCTCGTGCTGGTCGGGGACGGAGACATCCGTGGCAGTCTCGAGGCGCACGTTCAGCAGCTCGGACTCGGCGATGTCGTGACGTTCACTGGGATGGCCAAGCGTGACGAGGTTCCTTCGTATGTCGCCGCCGCCGACATCGTCGCCGTTCCCTCGGTTCACTACGAGGGATACGTCGACGGCCTGCCCAACGTCGCCCTCGAAGCGATGGCGGCGGGAAAGCCGCTCGTCGCCACCCGCGTAGGTGCGCTGCCGGACGTCGTGCAGGACGAGGTCACCGGGCTCGTCGTCGAGGAGGGCGATCTACCGGCGCTCGCGAGCGCGATCGTGAGGCTCGCCTCGGACGCCGACCTCCGCCGGGGCATGGGTGATCGGGGCAGGGCACGGATCGAAGAGAGCCTCAACTGGGCGGTCGTCGCCGAACGCTACGAGGCGGTCTTCGAGAGTGTGCTGCGGAGCCCGACCTGATCCGGGTCAGAACACCGGAGTCTCGCGCCACACGCCCCACACCTCGCGGAGCGCATCGCACATCTCGCCGAGCGTCACGTAGTCGCGCGAGGCCTCGATGATCAGCGGCATCAGGTTGACGCCCTCCTTGGCCGCCGCCTCCTTGAGTGCGACGAGCCGCGACGCCACCACCGCTGAGTCTCGCCGCGCCTTGACAGCCGCCAGCCGGTCGGTCTGCTTCTGCTCGAGCGCAGGGTCGACCTTGAGAATCGGGATGGGCTTCTCATCGTCGATGAGGTAGCGGTTGACGCCGACGATGACCCTCTTCCCGGACTCGACCTCGGCCTGGTAGCGGAACGACGCATCGGCGATCTCGCGCTGGAAGAAGTTGTCCTTGATCGCGGCGATGACACCGCCTAGGCGATCGATGCGACCGAAGTACGCGTACGCCTCGGCCTCGATTGCATTCGTCATGCTCTCGACGTAGTACGAGCCACCTAGCGGGTCGATCGTGTTCACGGCTCCCGACTCGTGCGCGATCACCTGCTGCGTGCGCAGAGCCAGCCGCGCTGCTTCCTCCGTGGGCAGCGCGAGCGCCTCGTCGAAGGAGTTCGTGTGCAGGCTCTGCGTTCCGCCGAGCACGGCAGCCATCGCCTCGAGCGCCGTCCGCACGATGTTCACCTCGGGCTGCTGCGCGGTGAGCGAGACGCCCGCGGTTTGCGTGTGGAACCGCATCAGGAGCGAGCGCTCGTTGCGCGCGCCAAAGCGATCCCGCATCTCACGAGCCCAGATCCTCCGTGCCGCCCGGTACTTCGCGATCTCTTCGAAGAAGTCGAGATGGGCGTTGAAGAAGAACGAGAGGCGCGGCGCGAAGTCGTCGACGTCGAGCCCGCGCTCGATCGCTGCCTCGACGTAGGCGAACCCGTCCGCCAGGGTGAACGCGAGCTCCTGCGCCGCCGTCGAGCCGGCTTCGCGGATGTGGTACCCGGAGATCGAGATCGGGTGGAAGAGCGGCATCTCCCTCGTGCAGAACTCGATCATGTCGACGACAAGCCGCATCGACGGCTCGGGCGGGAAGATCCACTCCTTCTGGGCGATGTACTCCTTGAGGATGTCCGTCTGCGCCGTGCCGCGAAGTTTGTCGCGCGACACGCCCTGCTCCTCGCCGACGCAGACGTAGTACGCGAGCACTATCGCCGCCGGCGAGTTGATCGTCATCGAGGTGGAGACGTCGCCGAGCGGGATCCCCGCGAAGAGCGTCTCCATGTCGTCGAGCGAGTCGACGGCGACGCCCTCGCGCCCGACCTCGCCGAGCGAGCGCGGGTGGTCCGAGTCGTACCCCATGAGCGTCGGCATGTCGAACGCGGTGGAGAACCCCGTCTGCCCGTGATCGCGCAGGTAGCGGAAGCGCTCGTTCGTCTCCG
>Ga0315273_10007771_pt1 | contig 13458 bp, 12 predicted proteins | sample YL17G02_0_MG_FD_205753 | JGI IMG/M metagenome (GOLD analysis project Ga0315273, IMG submission 205753) | Sediment microbial communities from Yellowstone Lake, YNP, Wyoming, USA - YL17G02_0 | ecosystem: Environmental > Aquatic > Freshwater > Lake > Sediment | place: USA: Wyoming | collected... | reverse complement strand
CGCTTCCAGCAGCGCGTCAAGGGCTTCGTTCTCAAGAGTTCCACGCGCAAGGAAATCGGGAATGACGCCGACCCGTTCGATAACAACGCCTTCGGCGGCCAATGCATTCATGATCCGGTCGGCGGGCACGATGCCGCCGTGGCAGTTCACCTCGACGCGGTCGGCGCCGCGCGCGGCGACTATCACTTCGTCAAGCGGCTCTCCTTTTGCGTCGCAGAAGAAGCCGTATGAGAGCCTGCCCTCCTTGACGGGCCTGTGGCCGCCCTCACGGCGCCTGAGATGCCGGCCCACGACTTCCATGGCCCGTGGGCCCCATACGGCAATGACGCTGATACCGCCCTGGCCGGGAGGGGTCAGAAGCGCTGCCCTTAGCGATGCTGCTTCAGCGGCTTTCATCGTAGGCAAGGCGCAGGCCTTCGAATGTGAGGTTGGGGACTGCTGTCCAGCCGGCAGGGGCAATCGCTGAAAGCAATTCCGCATCGCCGCCGGTCAAAAACACCTTGAGCTCCCTGCCGAGCTCGGCGTTAATCCTTGAGATGATTTCCTTCACCGCGCCGAGCGTGCCGAACACACAGCCTGACAGCATCGCCGCGGCGGTGTTTCGCCCGAGAGGCTCGGCCGGCAGCGTTAGCGTAACGGCAGGCAGGAGCGCCGTGCTCTCCTCAAGCGCCTTGAGAGCGACCGCCATCCCCGGCAGGATCGCGCCGCCGACAAAGCGGCCGCGGTCGTCCGCCACGGAGATACTCGTCGCCGTGCCGACGTCGACGGCTGCGCAGGCCACCCCGCTTCGCGCGAAGGCGGCCCTGACGTTGAGAATGCGGTCGATGCCGACCGAGACCGGGTTCTCGACTGAAACTTCGACGCCCGTCGGAAAGTCTCGCCCCGCGAAAAGAGGAGCGCTCAAGCCGGACTGGAAGCAGATCTCCGCCAGAAGTGGCTCGGCGGCAGGGTTGACGCTGGCGGCAACGGCCCTGGCGCCCGTGTGCGCCGCGAGAAGCCCGCGCGCTTCGCTGCCGATACTGTTGACGTGGTATGCGCGCACGCGGCCGCGCCCCGCCTCGACCTTGAGCGTGGTGTTGCCCAGAAGAAAGAAAACAGTGTCTTGCACAAACGCCCCTCTTCGTCGTGGCTTTGGTCAAAGAAGTATTATACAGCCCGGGCGCACAAGTTGAACGCCGAAGCAAACCATGACCGAGGCAGGCGTCGCCGTCAGTTCAGGTAGCCCAGCGCCCTGAGCTTCTCCTGGTCGCCCGCCGTGAGGTTCTGCTGGTCGAACGCGGGAGCGTTCTGGCCGCGGAGCGCCGCATGGACGTCGAGCAGCAGCTTGGCCGGCAGTTGGGCCGCCGCAGCCGTGACAACGGCGCCGCCTGCGCCGGCAAGGTTAAACGCCTTCACGTCAGCGAACTCCCCCGTATCCGTGAAACGCCCTTCGATCTTCACGTTGCCGTTAATGTACGAGAAGCCGTTAAAGCCTTCGAAGTTGAGAGCGCTCACAATGGGGGCCCAGCGCCGGCCGGTCTCCGCGACGACATCTGCCGGATTTCCACCGTCCGAAAACCCCCGTATGAGGCCATTGATGACCGCCGCGCTCGACACCGGCGGCGTCACCGACCCGGCACCGGTGAATGCGCCGCCCTTCTTTTGCCATACAATCAGGGGGCTGTGAATCTGAGGCTGGGACAGGTTGCCGTTATGTCCAACCCAGCGGCGCTGGTCCTCGGCGTTGTCGAGAAACTCCTCGCCGTGGTCGCTGGTGAAGATGACGAGGGTGTCATCGAGAAGGCCGCTGTCATCGAGCATCGCGAGAAGGGCGGCAACCGAGCGGTCCGTCTCGTACACGGAGGCGTCATAGTGGTCCTTAAGGCGCGTCAGGGCCTCTTCGAGCGTGTAGCCAAGCCGGGCCGGCTCGGCGGCGCCTGCTTCGGCATCCTCCGTTTTTTCTTGAGAGGGAGGCAGGTCGTGCGGCAGGAACTGCCGTCCTTCCTGCACGGCTTTGTTTATCCTCGTCGTAAAGATCTCCGAATCGAACATGCCGCCGAGGGTCTGCATCACCTCCGTTAGCGCGAAGTATGGTTCGTGCGTGTCAACGTAGTGGACGTAAAGGAAGAACGATTTGGAAGCGCGCAGTTGTTTCCTGAGCAGTCCGGCCTTCTTGTTCAATTCGCTTGACGAACGGTAATAGAGCCGCGCGTTGACCCCCTTGCGCGCCCTGCCAGGCGAAAAGAACGTGTAGTCGAACCCCTTTGTCACCGCGGGGACATCGAGAACACAGTTGCCGCTTATGACGGCGTTATAGTACCCCTTCTTCTTCAGGAGCTCGGTGATGCTCTCGTTGGTGGAGTCGACGAAGAAACCCTTTGCGCCGTAGCCCACTTTCGTGGGAGGGGCATTGTAGAGTATGGATGCGATCGATATTGTCGTCCAACTCGACGGAGCCATCGCCCTTTCGTACAAGCATCCCTGGGAGGCGAGGCGGTCGAGGTTGGGCGTGATGCTCTTCCTGAGGCCCCCCTGCGCCCTTTGGTAGCCTATGCGATCGCCTCTAAACGCATCGGCGACGATGAGGACGACGTTTCTCTTCGGCACGTGCCAGAACTGGCGCGGGAAACCGGCAAGGAATATGCCCAATCCGGCAGCGACGGCGGCGACCGCTGTCACGGCGATCTTCCACTTGACTCTTTGAGCGACGGGCATGTCGTGCCTTGGGTCAATGGACGGACGTGCATGTAAAGCAACTAAAGGGCTGGTCCCCGCTCAAGGCAGTATACGTCCCGCCTCCCCCTTGAGTCAACTACCTTGTCTGGCCACTCCAGGGCCGGAAAGACGCCGCGTGTAAGCGGCGCTCGGCGAAACCCGGCGGCGGGAATCAGCGCGTGACTTTTACGCTGCCGTTCTCGATGTCGGGATACAGTTTGACGGGGCCCGTCACATCGAGCTCAAACGTGCGCCGGCATGTCCCTATTTGCATCGCAACGCCGGCGAATATCTTCTTGGACACCTCTATGAACATCTCCGAACCGACCTGCATCTTGGCGATCATCGCCGAATGCTTGGCCGCCAGCTCGTCTCCCCTCTGGACCAAAAGGTCCAGCTGCCCCAATAGGCGCCTGGCGATCTCGGCCCTCTCCGGCGCAAGCGTCGAGATGACCTCGCCGTCGGCCAAGAGCGGCCCGAGAGCACCCTCGATCTTCTCAACCGCCTCCCGCATGATCGCCAGCTCGCGCTCCATCGTGACCAGCTTGTCCTTGAGGTGGTAGTCCATGCCCACGACGATGACTGTTCGCACTCCGAGAACGCTGCCGATCTCAGGGCTTTTCAGCCCCTTTTGGGCGATTACGTTGGCGCCGCGAATGCCGCCGGTATTGACCACTATCTTGCCGAGGCTCTTAACGGTGGCATTGACGATGCTGTTGGCGATGAGGATGTCCCCGCCGGCCTCCACCGCAACGTCGCTCAGGTATTTGGCCTCGAGATCGCCCTTGCAGACGATATGCGCCCTGCCTTTGCCCGCGATTCCCCCATGTACCCTGACAAATGAGCCGGACTCGAGGCTCGAGCCCTCAACCATGCCCCCGATCTCGATTTCCTTGCCCGCTTTGATCGTGAAGCCGTCGTGGACATCGCGGTTTACCTTGACGGGGCCGATGAAGTGGATGTTGCCGACGCTCATGTCCACGTCATTCTGGATCACGAGCATGGGCTCGACGAGGACGGATTCTCCCGAACTCTGAAGCATCCCGCTGACCTGCGCGAAAAACTCCTTGCCGTCGGGCGTGACGTCGACGTTCTTGCCGCGCCGGATGTTAGCCGGGCGTCCGGGCTGGCACGCGATGCTGTTGCCGAATATGTCCTGCCCCGCCTCGCCCTTGGTGGGCTCGGCGAGCGAAAGGATCTTCTGGCCCTGCCGGACGTTGATGATCTGGTTGGTTTCCCGGTAATCAACGCGCCCGACGGTTGCCTTTTGCTGGCCGGCCTGGTCCGGGCGCGGAACGAGCCATTCAATCTGGCCGTCCTGGCCGTTGACGGCGGGCTTGCCTTTAGCAACCAACAGCGGCCCGATCGCGCCGGAGCCTTCGCCGATCTTTTCGAGCTCCTTTGCGATCGCGACGCGCCCTTCGTCGGAGACGACGACTTTCTGCCCGGACAGAAAAGACAATATCTCTTCAGCGGTCACCTTTGACTGCGCCCCGTGACAAACGACCTGCACGTAGCCTTCGAGGCCCTTCTCGTCCGTTACGAGTTCGATGTCCCGGGTGTCGTTCTTGGAAGCCTCGTGGACCTTGAACCCGGCTACGGTTTTGGCCAAGGCACCGGCAGGGACAGCTTTTCTATCCTTGGCCATCGCGGCAATCCTGATAAAGAGGACGCAGTTTACACGGCAGTCTACACGGTAGGAATCGACATAAAGCCATGAAAAGTTTAGGCTTGCCGCTTCAGCGCGCCGGCGGGGAGACGAGCTTGGCCACTGCCGCGAGGAACGCGTCCGCCCCCTGCCCCGTTGCTGCGCTGACGGGAATTACCTCTTCAGCAAGGGCTTCACGGAGGCGCTCGAGCCCCTCCCGGGCGGCCGGCAGGTCCATCTTGTTGGCGATTACGATGCCCTTCTTGCCGGGCACGCCGCAACCGTAAGCCTCAAGCTCCGCTCGCAGGACGCGGTAATCCTCGACCGGATCGGCCGCGGAGGCGTCCACGACATGAACGAGGACGCGGGTCCGTTCGATATGCCGGAGAAACTCGTCGCCAAGACCGACTCCTTTGTGCGCGCCCTTGATGAGCCCCGGGATGTCCGCCACGACCATCCTTCCGTACATCCCGACTTCGGTAACGCCCAACTGGGGGTAGAGGGTGGTGAAAGGATACGGCGCTATCTTGGGATGCGCCTGGCTGATCTTCGAGAGGAGTGTCGATTTGCCGGCGTTTGGCAGACCCACGAGGCCGACATCGGCGATCAGTTTCAGCTCGAGCTCGAGCTGCCTTGTCTCGCCGGGCTGCCCCTTCTCAGCCGTCCGTGGAACCTGATTGGTCGGCGTCGCAAAGTGGACGTTTCCCTTGCCGCCGCGGCCGCCGCGCGCAACGACAAGGTCAGCGTCAAGCTCGTCAAGGTCGCGCAATACGAGCCCGGCGGCAACGTTGCGCACGATCGTGCCCGCCGGCACGTCGATGACGAGTCCCTCGCCTGTCTTTCCGTGCCGCTTCGCGCCCGTGCCGGACCCGCCGCTTTTGGCCCTGAAGAGTGGAATGCCGGCAAGGTGCGAAAGGTCCTGAACGGAAGTCGTCGTGTGCAAAACCACGCTCCCGCCGTTGGCGCCGTCGCCGCCGTCCGGACCGCCGCGAGGGGCGAACTTTTCATGGCGAAACGAGGCGGATCCGTTCCCGCCCGCGCCTGCTTCCACTTTGATTCGGATTTTGTCGAGAAATGCCATATCCCACTCATTTCGTGAAACAAAAAAGGGGCCCGTTGGGCCCCTTGTCAAGACCGATTGGTGCGATCAATTCTCCTCGGGACTCACGCTCACTTTGCGGTTGCCCGCAAAGCTCACGACACCGTCCGAAAGAGCGAATAGCGTATAGTCCCTGCCCATGCCGACATTGAAACCCGGGTGGAACTTAGTCCCTTTCTGCCGGACGATTATGCTCCCGGCGGGCACCCACTGGCCGCCGTAAACCTTCACGCCAAGCCGCTGGCTCTGGCTGTCGCGGCCGTTTCTCGAGGAGCCCTGACCCTTCTTGTGCGCCATATCAGTATCCTCCGCGGGGCCTGTCGTCAGGCCTTGATCTCTTTTATCCTGACCTTGGTGTATTTCTGCCTGTGGCCCTTGCGGACCCTCGATGCCTTGCGGCGGCGAAAGGAAATGCCGTAGACCTTCTTGCCCTTCACGTTTCCGAGAACTTCCGCTATGACCTTGGCGTCCTGGACAACCGGCCTGCCGATCTTCACGCCTGAATCATCGCTTACGAGAAGCACACGTTCGAAAACGACTTCGGAACCCGGCTCGACATCAGCGAGGTCTACGTTAATGACTTCGCCCTCAGATACCTTTATCTGATTGCCCCTGTCATCTATAACCGCGTACATTCATAGCCTCCAGGCGATGCGGACAAACGTCGAAAACCAGTATTATACGCCGGCAAAAAGGCGTGTCAATATCATAAATACCATTTTCGGCGTGTCGCCGAACGAAAAACAGCCGCCAGGTATACTTTACGACCCGTTTGCCCCCACAGCCGCGGCAGTCCACTCGGACTGAGCGCCCGCCTTGTCGTAGCAGACGAACCGGACCGCTTCACCGAATGCCCGCGGATCCGCGCTGACGACCACACTCTTTTTCGTTCTTTCCTCGATCTCGGCGATGTCACGGCGCCTGGTGTTGTTAATGTAGCTGGCGACATCGGTGCCTGCAATGATCTCAACCTTTGTTACCTCGTCGCGGGTGAGCACAAGCGGCAGCTGCCTGATCACGGCAACCGCCACGCTTTCCACCGTTCGTATCTGCCCGGTTCCCTTGCAGTTAGGGCATTCAAGGAAGAGCGCTCTTCGAACGGAAGGCCTCATCCGCTGCCTGGTCATCTCCACGATCCCGAAGTCCGACATCCTGAGCACTTTGTAGCGCGCCTTGTCGTTCTTTAGTGCATCCTGGAGCGCCTTCTCGACGTCACGGCGATGCTTCTGGTCAAACATGTCAACGAAGTCAATGACGATGACCCCGCCAAGGTCCCGCAGGCGCAGCTGCCGCGCTATTTCCACCGCCGCAATCATGTTTAACTGGTAAGCGTTCAGCTCCGGGTCCCTCTGCTCCCTGAAGGAGCCCGAGTTCACGTCTATAGCAACGAGCGCCTCAGTCTGATCCGTCACGATGTAGCCACCCCCCGGCAGCTGGACCCGCCGCGAGTAGATCGCCTCGATCTGGTCTTCGACGCCCTGCGCGTGGAAAAGAGGCTCAGAGCCTTCATGCAGAAGCACGCGCTGAGCATAGCGGGGCATGACGCCCTTGAGAAAATCGATGGCCTTTCTCTTGACCGTTTCGTTGTCGACGATGATCTCGTCGGTCTCCGGGGTAAAGTAGTCCCGGATAACGCGCGTGACAAGGTCGCTTTCCTGGTATATGAGCGCGGGGGCCTTTCCCTTCTTGATGCGCTTGTTGATGACGCTCCAGAGCCGCATAAGGTAATTTAGGTCGCGCTGAAGCTCGCGCTTCGTGCGGCCTTCGCCGGCGGTCCGAACTATAACGCCCATGTCATCGGGCGTATTTATCTGCTGGAGAGCATCTTTGAGCTTCTGGCGCTGCTGCTCGTCCTCTATCTTGCGGCTCACGCCGTGCCGCTTGATGCTCGGCATGAGCACAAGATATCGCCCTGCGAGGCTGAGGTAGGTCGTGAGCGCCGGCCCCTTGGTGCCGATCGCGCTTTTCGTGACCTGAACGACGACCTCCTGGCCGCGGTGCAGCACGTGTTGGAGCTTCGGGAAATGATGCCCCTGCGGATCCTGCTTTGCGTGCGCCTGCCTGAAGTAGGTCGAATTAACGTCGCTTACGTGCAGGAAGCCGTTGCGCTCCAGGCCGCACTCGACAAAAGCAGCCTGGATGCTTGGCTCGACGTTTTCGACGCGCCCCTTGTAGATGTTACCGACGTGATGCTCGGAGGATTCCCTCTCGATAAAGAGTTCTTCGAGCTTCCCGTCCTGAACTACGGCCACCCGGCATTCTTCCGGGTCGGTCATGTTGACCAGCATTTTTCTCGGCATTCACTCCTCCCCTGGCGGTTACGGCGGGGATGAGAGGTCGAGGCGTGTTCGGGTGATGGCCAGGGGGGCAAGCGCCTCAGCTGGGCCCTGAAGGACAGCCTCCAGAACCTCTTCCGGGCGCACACTGCCGGCGGGGGACATGCTGAGATCGAGCCTCAGGATATCGCCGTCAAGCTGGGCGCGTCGAACAAAGTTCCTGACGTCAATGCGTTTCGCCCCGGCCTTGGTCTCGCGCGTAACAACCGCAGATCTCGCGTCCAAGAAACCCCTCAGTCTCGCTGCAAATTCAGCCGGCACGACGCCCATCTTGACAGAATACTCGCACGCAACAACATTCGCCTTTTCCCCGTAGCCAACGGATTGCACGCTGCTAATCGAAATGCCTCGCGGCATCTCCCTTTCCACGGCCACTTTCGCGCGAGTGGTGGACACCCAATGCGTCAGTTCCGCTTCGAACAACTCCGCAACGGATTCCACTCCCAGCGCAAGCGCGACCGGAAAGGATACCTGAGGACGGGGGTTAAACCCCTCACTCAGTTTCAGCGGCAAACCCGCACGTCTCATCGCCCTCTCAAACAGGCGCATAAGATCGTGATGGCTTATGAACCTTGCGAACCCCTCCTTTTTGAAGAAAATCCGTAACCTTTGCCTGAACATTTCCTATTCACTGTCCGTGGCGTAAAATACGCACACTTAACGACTTCGACGCATTATACCCTCGGGCGCAAAACGCGCAACACATATTCCCCGCAATTTGCGGCCAAACACGGCGAAAAAGGTAAGGGGCGGCCAATTGGCCGCCCCTTGTGGGCTGGTTTGCTCTCTTCATCAGTTGCCGTGCCTATTTCTTGACGTCGAACTTCTCAACGCCCTGTTCACTCTCCTCCCAACCGCTCCCCACCGTGTCCTTGGCCGCGCTTGGCGCGGGCGTGGGCTCCGCAGCCGGCGAGGAGGCTTTGTCGGCGGGCATATCCTTTTCATCAAGGTTCATGCCCTCAAGCGGCATGCCTGGCTTGTAGGGTTTCATGTGAGCGCCGGGGACGTCGAACTCCGTAAAAACTTTCTGAACGTCCGCGCTGCTGCGCATGATCCGGATGGTGATGAAAATGTAGAGATTGTTGATCGTCGTGTTTCCTGTCCTGTTCTTAAACAGCCAGCCGATGACCGGGATGTCGCCGAACCACGGCAGTTTCGTCCGGGTATCACTCTTGTTTACGCTAATGAGGCCGCCGATGACGGCGGTCTGCCCGTCCTCCAGAATCATCGTGGTGACCACGGTCCGCGACGACAGCCTCGGCAGGTCGATAAAGGAGTCGGCAACCTGGAATCGCTCGAAGCCGGACACCGTCGGAGAGGATGTGCCGGTAAGCTCCTGGCTCGTCGGGATGATCTGCAAAATCACCTTGTTGCTGTCCGGAATTATGTGCGGCATGATCATCAGCTGCGTGCCGACCTTGATCGGCGAGTTCTGCGAGGCCTCCCGGATGCCTTTCGATAGTTGTCCGCCCTGGGCGCTGCTCGAGAACTCCTCCGCGAAGTGTATCTCGTCCCCCGCGAACACGGTCGCCGCCTTGTTGTCGGCGACAGTCAGCACCGGCGCCTGTATTATCTCGCTCTTGCTATCGGTCTTCAGAAACTCCAGGACCGGAGTGATATTCGAAAAGTCGAGCACGCCGAAGGTATACGGCGGATCGCCGCCGAGGGCGGCCGTTACGTCCGCCGGCGTTGGACCTGAGCCCGTGACGCTCAAGTCGTCTTCCCAGGAACCGCTGCCCAGCTCGAACGGCAGGCGGTGGACCATGCTTCCACCGGAACCGGATATCATGAAGCCCTTGGGGTACTTGACGCCGGCATTGAGGAGATCCGTCCGACCCGTGGTGACGAACTTCACGTCAACGTACACCTGGCCGGGCTCCACGTCGACGAGCTTGATGGTGCTGGCGACCTGCTCCAGAAGCGGCCGCGTGGTGGTGACTATGAACGCGTTCGAATCGAAATCGTATTCGACCGTGCCCTTCGCCCCTACCAACTGGTCGATGGCCCTGAAGAGGGTGAAGTTCTCCCTCAGCTGCTTTGCGCCACCCGTGCTGGTGCCCGACTGTCCGCTTCTCTTCTCGGCAAATTCGTTCTCGATCCTCGGCTTGTAGTCGGAAGGAGGCTGGATGTACTTCAGCTTGAAGACCTGTGTCTCCTTCTGCTCGCTGAGCGAATCGCTCTTGACGACCCGGTAGACGCCGCCCTCATCGTGAACCACCGTGAACGGCCCGGCGGTCTTGACAACGGTCTCAAGGGCGGTCTGCCAAGGCACGTCCTGCAGGTTGAAATGCACTACCGCGTCAACATTCGGCGCCACGACGATATTCTGGCCGCTCTGCTGCGCGAGAAGGCTGATAACCTGCTTGAGCGAAACCCCTTCCGCCTTTGTCGTAAAGGAGAAATGCGGCGTCGCGATCATGTAGATGTTATTGTCGCCCTTGGCGACAAGGCATCCAATCTGCTTGGCCGCGATGTCGAGGGCATCGAACCACGGCACGTCGTGCAGCCTGACGCTGACTTCGCCGGTGACGCCCTTCTCGACGACGATGTTGACCCCCGCCTTGACCGCGATGTAGTTTGCCACGTCCTGCATCGAGGCCTTCTGGAAGTCCACCGACACCCTTGGCCCTGTTTCGGCCGCCTCAACGGCCATTACCACAACAGCAGAGGCGACGAAGAGGCCCGCGATTGCTGCGCCTATCCAGCCCTTAGTCATCGTGTCATACCCTCCTTGCCGCGTTTTCCGACGGGCTGGCCCTCTTTCGGTGCCGCCAACCCCTGGGAAATCTTCTCCCCTTTGTAATCGAATGTCACCTTGCCGGACGCGACTGCGGCAAGAGTCAGTTCCGGCGCAACAAGCGCCCCCTCACCGGTAACCTCACCGTTGATGATTGCGAACGATCTGCCCTCAGGGAAACATGAGATCGCATCCACTTTGAGATCCTTTTTGGTGAATTCCATATGGATCTCGGCCCTGCGTTTGAGCTCGGCGCACTTGGTGAGAATGTCAGCGGCCGTCGCGGCTACTTCGAGGTTCCCGAGACCCTTTTCATCGTTGAGAGCCTGCAGCTCAATGTACGCCGAGAGCACCTCTCCGAATCGCTCTGAGTCGAAGTACGCCTGCATCCTGGCGGCCAGCTGCAGCGCCTCGGCAAGGGCCGCCCTCGCGCGAATCTTCGAGTACTCCGCGTTGAAGTCGGCGAACTGCTTTATGACGACGGCCATCTTGTCCTTGGCGGCCTGCGTCACCATCGGCACGGCGATCATCTGCTTTATAGTGTCCACCTTCTCGTCGATGGCCTTGTAATCCGCCTGGCCGAGACCCGCCTGGGCCTCCGCGAGAAGCGCCGCGGCGCGTTCGGCGAAAGCCACCTCTTCCATGGGCGTCCGCGGCAGCTGTATTTTGCCCGTTTTCTTGCCGGCCACGCCGCTGTCAAGAATATGCAGCACGCTCTGGAAAGGCTCCCTTCCGCGTAAGCGAGGCTCCTTGTCCCACGTCAGGATATACGCCGGCTCGAGGAAGCTCTCCGCCTCCCTGTCGGCCTTCTCTTTAGCCGTCGCCAGAGCCGGGTCCGCCGTCATCCCTGGCGATGCCGGCATCTCGGCCGCCTCCTGGGCTGACAGCGCCGCTGTCACGAGCGCCGCGCAAAGAGCAATCGCAAAGATTGCCGCTAGTCTCATTTCACCACTCCTTTCGCCGGCACCTTCGCGGCCGGGGCAACCGCCGGAGCGTCGACGTACGTGAAGGTGGCGAATTTGAGCTTGATGGTATCAGGGTCTCCCAGTTTCCGCCCTCCGCTGATGATGAAATCATCCACCTTGATGAAGCGCTTGTAGTTCTCGAGGTAGTTCACAAACGCCACGAACTGGAAAAAATCGCCCTCGAGGTCAATGTTGAATTCCGCTTCGTCAAAGCGCTTCACGGCGCCCTTGGCCGCCCTGAAAGCCATCTGGCGCACGGGCTCGGTCTGGAGAATCGTCACGCCGCTCTTCTTGGCGAACTCGCTCAGGTTGTCGACCAGGTTCTCAATCTCTTCCTGGCTCGGCAATATCCTTTCAGCCACGTCAAGGCGCGCCTGGGCCAGTTCCCGCTGAACCCTCAGGACGTTCAGTTTCTGCAATTTGCCGTTGGCCGTGTCGTACCTGGCTTGGAGCGCCGCGTTCGTCGCGCGCAGGTCGGAGGTCCAACTCCCCAAAAAGTAGCACAACACCCCCGCCACCAGCGCGATCACACCGCACGCTCCCAGCACAGCCAGAATGATCACTCTTTCCTTCTTGGAGCCCATCGTGCTCTCCTTAGATCACTTTGCCGCCGCAGGCGCCGCGGCCGGCCGCGCCGTCTGCGGCTGAGCGGCCGCCGCCGTTGATTTAAGGTCAAGTTCCAGACTGAACTTCAGCGCCACGCCCTCTTCCGTTTCGGGGTAATCCTCGCGCGACCATCCAGAGTACCCCAGTTTCGCGAAGTCCTCGAAGAACTGCGCCCCGTTGTACGGTCCCGTGCCCACCAGTTCGCCCGTAAGCACGCGCCGGAATTCCGCGTATCGCTTCTCATCAGCGCCCGCCAGAAAGCAGTCGAGCGTCAGCTTCGCGGTCGGGCCGGTGTTGGGCGTCGCGCCCCTGGCGGTCTTCAGCTGGACCTTCTCGAACCAGACGTATTCCGGCAGGATCGCGTACAGCTGGTCGAGTTTCTTGCCCCACCTGACCCTCGTCGCACGGATTTCCTCGATCGTCGTGAGCCTGGTCTCGATGCCCTTCAGCTCCGCGCTAAGGACGTCATATTCCTTCGCCAGCGGCTCCAGGCGATTGACGTCGGCCGTCAGCCTCTGTTTATCGTCCTGAGCCGCGTAGTAGTTCTTCACAAACATCGTCACGCCGATGACCGACGCGCTCAGGAGGACCACGGCGGTGACCATGCTGGCCAACCTCTTGAGAGAGGTGCGGTCAATCTTCCTCATCTCGGGAGGCAGAAGGTTGATTTCTATCATCGTTACACCGTCCTCAGCCGACTGGCCAATCCCAATGCGACCGCGAATTGCGGCGCGTTTTCCCGGAATTTCGCCGCCTGTTGCTGCGGCAAAGACACTTCGACGCCTGCCGTCGGGTCCCATGACGCGACCTGGCGCGTGAGCGTCTGCGACAGCACCCCCTGGATGCCTTTCAGCCTTGAACCGCCGCCGGACAGGTAAACTTTCTTTATCTCCGTCTCGAACTGGTTCTCGAAGTAATCGAACGACAGGAAGACTTCGTTGGCGAGGTCGTCCAGGGTCTGCGCCACGGCCTCAAGGACTTCCCCTTCCCTGTCGCCCTGGCGTTTCACCGCCTCGGCCTCCTCCGGCGTGATGCCTAAGTGCTTGGAAATGGCTTCGGTCATGTCCTGACCACCGATGTAGACTTCGCGTGTAAAGTACGAATTGCGGCCTGCGAGTATATTGATGTTCGCCTTCTGCGCCCCTATGTCCACCAGGGCGAATACGTCCCCGGATAGGCGCTTGCCCGGCTCGGCCTGCGGCTTCTCGCCGGATTTCTCCTTGGCGCCGCCGGCGGCGGCCGACTTGTCTTCCTGCGAATCCCCGGCGGGCTTGGCCTCCCGGTGCGTTGCCTCGGCTTTTTCGGTTTTCTTCTCGGCCGCTGGGGTTTCGTCGTCGGACGTGCCGATTGTGACGGCCTTGCCACCGGCAAGG
>Ga0315273_10007770_pt1 | contig 13458 bp, 8 predicted proteins | sample YL17G02_0_MG_FD_205753 | JGI IMG/M metagenome (GOLD analysis project Ga0315273, IMG submission 205753) | Sediment microbial communities from Yellowstone Lake, YNP, Wyoming, USA - YL17G02_0 | ecosystem: Environmental > Aquatic > Freshwater > Lake > Sediment | place: USA: Wyoming | collected... | reverse complement strand
GCGGTACCGGTCCATGGATGGCGGGGGAGCCCCACGCCCAACATGCACCAGGGGGGCGACCGGATCTATTACAGCATGATGCTCTCGCAAACGCTGAATTTCTGGCGCGGGAAACTGGAGAGGATCCGCATCACCCTCCCCCCGTCGGCGCAGGATGTGGTGAACACTCTGAAGTCCAACCTTGCGTATATTCTCATCAACCGTGACGGCCCGGGGATACAGCCCGGCTCGCGAAACTATGAACGTTCCTGGATACGGGACGGATCGCTGACGTGCTCGGCCCTCTTGCGCACGGGAAATGCGGCCGAGGTGCGGGAGTTTCTCGACTGGTATGCACAGGGGCAGTTTCCGAACGGCAAGATTCCGTGTGTTATCGATGCACGGGGACCGGATGCCGTGCCGGAACACGACAGCCATGGAGAATTCATCTATGCAGTGCTGCAGTACTTCAGGTTTACAAAGGATACCCTCTGGCTGCGTGGTAAGTTCGACCATGTGGTGAAGACTGTCCGGTACATCCAGTCGTTGCGCGGGGAACGGAAGACGGATGTTTACAAGAACGGGACACCGCAGCAACGCGCAGTGTACGGCCTGGTACCCGAATCCATCAGTCACGAAGGGTACTCGGATGTTCCCCGTCACTCCTACTGGGATGATTTTTTCGTTTTGCGCGGCCTCAAGGATGCCACCACTATCGCGTCTGTCCTGGGAGAGAAGGTGTTTGCGGCGGAGTGTGCCGCCGAGCGCGACGATTTCCGCCGGGATCTCTATGCTTCAATGCGTCTGGCCATGAAGAATACCGGGGTTGACTACATACCGGGCTGTGCCGAGCTGGGGGACTTTGATGCCACCTCCACGACCATCGGCGTGGCGCCGGGAGGGGAACTCGGGAACATTCCTGAACCGCAGCTTCACAATACGTTCGACAAGTATTACCGCTTTTTTGTCGAGAGGAAGACCAAAGAAGATATTGTGAATTACACGCCGTACGAAACGCGGGTGATCGGGACGTTTGTTTATCTGGATCAGAAGCAGCGCGCACAGGACGCTCTCGCGTTTTTCATGAGCGACCGGCGTCCGCCTGCCTGGAATCACTGGGCTGAAGTCGTCTGGCGCGATCCCTTAACCCCGAAGTTCATCGGCGACATGCCGCACACATGGGTTGGATCCGATTTTATGCGATCGGTGTTCAGCATGTTCATGTACGAGAGGGAACAGGATGGTGCGGTGGTCCTCGGGGCGGGGATTCCCGATGCGTGGGTGAATGACCCGGCCGGCGTGGACGTGAAGGATATGCCAACCGAGGACGGCAGTGTGAGCTATTCGATGAAGAAAACCGGTGCTACGGTGCGGGTGCTTATCTCCGGCACGATTCCGGTCCCGCGCACAAAGCTGGTGCTGAAATCCCCGCTGGGACAAACTCCGCGGTCGGTTCGCGTGAACGGCAGGCGTCTTCCCTCCACTCGGGCAGGGGAGATTGTGCTTACCGCGCTCCCCGCAAAAGTCGAGTTTACATACTGATGGATTCCTCACCGATCGAAAATCAGCCATCGCAGTCGACAGCAAAGTCCGGGCAACCCAGAGTCTTGATACGGCTCAACGGACAGTGGGATGTCCAGCCGAGCCGGGGATTGCTGATTCCGCCGGAATGGTGTTACACGGTTCAGGTACCCGGATTGGTGGACGGTGCCGAGCCGGCGTATGACGTGCAGGCGTTCGATTGTCACTGGCACCGCAAGACGTTCGATCTTCCGCCGGAGAGTATCCGACCGACCGCGCGGCTGGTCCTGGAGCAGGCGATGTTCGGTACGGAGGTATGGCTGAACGGGCGCCGGTTGGGGGGCGATATCGCGTGTTATACGTCTCAGGTCTATGATGTTCCGGACGGGGTTCTCCTTGAGCGGGAAAACGTGTTGATGGTCTGCGTGGGGAGCAGGCGGACACTCCCGAGTGAAAGCGCGGTGGGCAAAGACCAGGAACGGGAGACGTTTATTCCCGGCATCTGGGGAGATGTTTCGCTGATCCTGGCCGGGACCGTACACATCACCCATGTGCAGGTTGTACCGCAGGTCGACGGGGCGGCGGCCGAGTTACGTGTGACGGTGCGAAACCGAGCGGCGGCTGAACGTGACATCCGGGTCAGTACGCGGATCTATGAAAAACGTTCGGGCCGGCAGGCAAGCGGGGAGATCGAGATGCAGGCAATGGTCGTGCCGGAGGGAGAAACCGTCATCACGTTCCATCACGGCATTCGGGACATGAAACTCTGGTCGCCAGAGTCCCCTTTTCTCTACGAAGTGGTTGCCGGTGTGCGCGTGGAAGCGGCACCGGAAGACATGTCGCGCACCACGTTCGGCATGCGTTCGTTTGCGATAAAGAACGGCCATTTCTTTCTGAACGGTCAGCGTGTCTTCCTGCGCGGCGGAAACATCGCTTTTCACCGGTTTCTTTCAGACGCGGAACGCGGCACACTCCCCTGGGATCCGGCATGGATCAAACGCGTGCTGATCGATATTCCCAAAGCACATAATTTCAACTTCTTCCGGAATCATCTCGGACAGATGTACAACCGGTGGTACGACATCGCCGATGAATACGGCATGTTGTTGCAGAACGAGTGGCAATTCTGGATGGCCACCGGGACGCACGACCAGATTCTCCGAGAGTTTAGCTGCTGGGTGACCGACAATGTCAACCATCCGAGCATCGTCATCTGGGATGCCCTGAATGAGTCTTCGGATGCAGTGGTGCAGAATGAAGTTGTGCCGGCGATGAAGCGGCTGGATCCCACGCGTCCCTGGGAGTCGGTGGATTTCGTGGAGGACCATCCTTATGTGTATTCGCTCGGTCCGGTGTTGAACGACCGGAAGTTCGGATGTACGCGATCTCTGGAAGATATTGCGTACTCACCGGAACCCACGGTGATCAATGAGTTTCTCTGGTGGTGGCTGGATCGCGACGGCAACCCGGCTCCGCTGACACACGAAGTTGTGGAACGGTGGCTGGGGCGCGAATACACACAAAAAGAGCTGCAGGAACATCAGTGTTTCCTTGCCCGCGAGCTTGTGGAGTTGTTCCGACGGATGCGGGTGGATGCCGTGCAACCGTTTGTATACCTGAGCAACAATGCGGGACCAACCGCGCACTGGTTCTCGGGTCCCATCGCCGAACTGCATCCCAAGCCAATTCTGAGCGCCCTGAAGGAGAGTTTTGCTCCATTCGGTTTGAGTGTAGAATTGTGGGACAGGCATTTTTCTCCCGGCGAACACCGGGCAATGCAACTGTTTATTTTCAACGATAACCCCGCTCCGGCGGCGGGATCAGTCTGTTACGGGGTTCAGGCCGATGACGGACGCTGGATCATGTCCCGGACTATGGAGGTTGTCGTCGAAGCATCAGGTCTGAAGATCGTTCCTATAGTCATGGGAATGCCCGGTGCCGACGGCCGGTATTCCTTACGGGCGGAGCTCCTGGTTCCCGGAGAGGAGCAGCCTGTTGCGGCCAGCCATAAGCCCGCGTTTGTCGTCTCCGCAACCGCCCCCCCTCCGGCTCTGCTCCCGAGCGGAGTTGTTATGACAGACGGGGCGGGTGAAGTGAGTTCCTTCGTGGGTCAGGCGGGAATCCCGTGCACGGGGTTGGAACAGGCCGATCTGAGCCGCACGTGGCCGGTGATCGTTGTGGAAGACATGATCCAGTCCGCGGCCTACCGGTCGAAAATGGCCGATCTGAGTCTGATGGTCGCAGCTGGTGGAACACTGATCCTGCTTGAGCCGGAGAAGGGTGTGCTCGGGGCGGTGACAATCCCGATACTCACCGATGTGGATCTGCACATCCGGCTGCGCGCGGATCTTGACAAAGGAGGATACGATTCGTACGTCTTTGCCGAGGACCACGGTCATCCGTTATGGCGCGGTATCACGCGAGACCATCTCAAGATGTTCAACGGGGCATTCGGGGGCGAAGTCGTATCACAGCACGACGTTATTCCCGGCCGTGCGGTGCATGCTCTGGCCCGGTGCGGGTTGAAGTTACACACCCCCGCGGTCATGGAGATCCCGTACGGGAAAGGCCGGGTGATTGTATCCCGGATCCAGACACGGGGCCGCCTGATCGGCAGTGCCGATCCCGCTCCGTTATACGCCCGACGGAAAGATCCGGTGATCCAGCGGTATTTCTTCAATCTGCTTTCGTGGGCAGCGGTACCGCGGGGGGGGAAGCATTGATTCATCGAAGCCGCCACATAGCGCCGGGTGTGCAGGCGGTATGCATCGGACTGCTTGGTATTCTGGCGGGTGGATGTGGCCCTTCGCGGCGGGAGCCGACCGAAATTCGTTTCTGGGCAATGGGCGCGGAAGGGGAAAACGTCCAACAACTGCTCCCCGAATTCGAGCGCAGGCACCCTGATATTCGTGTCCGTCTGCAGATCATTCCATGGACTGCGGCGCATGAAAAGTTGCTGACCGCTTATGCGGGGAATGCCACGCCGGACGTGTGCCAGCTCGGGAACACCTGGATTCCCGAATTTATCATTCTTAACGCACTTGAGCCTCTCGATCAGCGGCTGCGCTCTTCGGCCGGCATTCACGACTCAAGCTATTTCCCCGGTATCCGGGAAACCAACATGGTGGACGGCATCCTGTACGGGATTCCGTGGTACGTGGATACCCGCGTACTGTTCTACAGGAAGGACATCCTGGCGCGGGTCGGGTATTCCCAACCACCCCGGACGTGGGAGGAGTGGCACGATGTCTGCCAGCGTATCGTGGACACCGGTCCTGAGACAGAGCACTATGCGATGTTGCTTCCCACGACGGAGTGGCCGCCACCGGTGATTCTGGGGATGCAAACCGGGTCGCGATTCCTGCGCGACCGTGATACGTACGGCGATTTCTCCGGGCCGGAGTTTTCCCGCGCGTTCACATTCTATATCGACTTCTTCAACCGGAGATACGCACCCGTCGGTCTTATGTCGGTCACCAATATCTACCAGAGTTTCGCCGAAGGATATTTTGCGATGTATATTACGGGCCCCTGGAACATCGGCGAGTTCCGGCGCCGGCTTCCACCGGCGTTGCAGGATGCCTGGATGACCGCGCCGCTTCCGGGGCCGGATATCAACACCCCCGGCATGTCGCTTGCGGGAGGATCCAGTCTCGTCATGTTCTCCGCCTCGTCGAAGAAAGACGAGGTGTGGAAGCTGATCGAGTTCCTTTCCGAACCGGAACAACAGGTGCGTTTCTACCGGATCACCGGCGACCTTCCTGCGCGCACCGAGGCGTGGCAGGACACATCATTGACGGAAAACCCGTATGTCCGTGCCTTTCTTGCACAGCTCAAACATGTAGGGTCCACACCGAAGATTCCCCAGTGGGAGCAAATCGCCATGAAAGTGCAGGACTACGCAGAGATTGCCGCTCGAAAGACCAAGACGGTGCAGCAGAGCCTTGAAGCCCTCGATCGCGAGGTGGACCTCATCCTTGAAAAACGCCGGTGGATGGTCAATGCGCGTTAAACCCTCTCGAGCGGCGCTGGTGGTATTCCTCGGTCCGGCATTGGCGGCGATCGGTGTGTTCTTTTTCCTTCCCGTGCTGGCTGCCTTCGTGATGAGCTTCACCGACTTCGATGTTTACTCGCTCGGTAACCTGCAGTTTGTACGCTTTGTCGGTTTCCGGAATTACCTGCAGCTCTTTCAGGACCCCCTGTTCTGGAAAGCCCTGAAGAATACACTGTATTTTCTCCTCGTTGGCGGACCGCTGTCCATCGGTGTCTCGCTGGGTGCCGCCGTTCTCCTGCAGTCGCGCCTGGTGCGTTTTCAGAGCTTCTTCCGGTTTGCCTATTTTGCGCCTGTTGTCACCACACTGGTTGCCGTGGCGGTCGTCTGGCGGTATATCTACCACCCCCGGTTCGGGGTGCTGAATTTCCTGCTCGGCCTGGTCGGGATCAACCCGATCGACTGGCTCGGAGATCCGGCATGGGCAATGCCGGCAATCATGCTGATGGCTGTCTGGAAGAACTTCGGTTACAACATGATCATCTTTATCGCCGGCTTGCAGAACATTCCGCAGTCTCTGTATGAAGCAGCGAGCATTGACGGAGCAGGGGCCATCCAGCGCTTCGCAACCATCACCCTGCCTTTGCTTGCCCCGACAACGCTTTTCATCAGCATCATCACGATGATCGGGTATTTTCAGCTTTTCGCCGAACCGTACGTCATGACGCAGGGTGGGCCCTTGAACAGTACGCTCAGTCTCGTGCTCCTCATGTACCAGCAGGGATTCCGGTGGTGGAACATGGGCTATTCAGCGGCGCTGGCGTTCGTGCTGTTTGCGTTTATTCTGGCGGCATCGGTGATCCAGACGCGTCTGCAACGAAAGGGGGGAGAATAACGCATGCGGCGCCTGCAGCAAAGTGGGTTGATGCTGGTGGTCCTGATGCTGGCGTGCGCGACGTTTGCCCCGCTGGTCTGGATGGTGTCCGCGTCCTTTATGCCTTCCGGACAAGCCGCCACTTTTCCGCCACCGTTCTTTCCGCGCCAGGTGACCCTCGATCAGTACGTGAGTCTCTTCACCCGCCTCCATCTTGGACGGTCGCTCTTCAACAGTATTGTCCTTTCGGTGGCTGTTACGATTGTGTCGTTGCTGGTCAATTCGATGGCCGGCTATGCATTTGCCAAATACCGGTTCCGCGGGCGTGCACCGCTCTTCAAGCTGCTCATTGCCTCGATGATTATTCCGGCACAGGTGACGATGCTTCCGCTCTTTCTGTTGTTGAACAAGATGGGATTGATCAACACCTACTTTGGGGTCATCATTCCGGGTATGGCAAGCATCTTCGGTATTTTCCTGATCCGGCAATTCGCCCTGTCAATCCCGGACAGTCTGCTCGAAGCGGCCCGGATGGACGGTGCGGGCGATTTCCGCATTTACTGGTCGTTGATTCTGCCCCTCTGTAAGCCGATCCTGATCACGCTGGCGATCTTCACGTTTATGGGGACGTGGAACGATTTTCTCTGGCCCCTGATCGTCATGACGGATGAGAGCATGTATACGTTGCCGGTGGCACTTGCCAATCTCTCGGGAGAACATGTGCAGGACACCGAGCTGATGATGGCGGGCTCGGTGATGACCATTCTTCCGGTTCTTCTTGTATTCGCTGCTGTGCAGAAGTACTATATTGCGGGGATCATGGCGGGGAGTGTGAAGGAGTGATTTGACAGGCTCATCGGTTTGAACTGGTTGCCGCTGTTGTGCCCCTGTGGAATGTCCATGCATGCCTTCGCGGTGGACTTTCAGTCGTAATGCTTCATGCTTTTCCATAGCTCGTGCAGAGGCGTCCGGAGGCCGCGGCAGAGAAAGATCTTCAGATTGTTTTCGTACGGCATACAGTAGGGGCTTGACACAGATCCGACGATTTCCACCTGTGCAAAGTGCTCCTGTTTATCCTGCAGTTCCCCTCCCAGAATCAACACCAGGTCGCCTGTATACTCCCGGGGACCCCAGATCCAGTAGTTGTTGTGTTTGCCTATGGACTTCGGCAGACCGTAGTGCCGCCCGTAGTAATCCAGAGCTCCGCAGCGGCCGTAGTTGTCGGCGAACACGGCACAGCGCACCTGCTCTTCAGGCGTAAGACGGTGGAAGGCTGCTGCAACGGCAGCCACCTTTTCCGGCCAGCCGTGCATGTCTGCATAAAACTGCGGAAGCTGTTCGAGTGTCTTTCCTTCGGGACTGTCCGGGCTGAGTCCTAGTTTTTCAGTGTACCGGATATATTGTTCCACCGGAAGCATCGGAAGGGCGAACGGTGCGAGTGCTGATCCGGAAATGAGGAGCAGGCCTGCATACACCGGCCGGAGCCAGCGCCATGCGCGTTGTTGGGTGAAACGTTCAAACAGTGTTGCCCCGGCGGCAAAGAGGACCGGATACGCGGGTGAGAGATATTCCCCTTTGCTGTGCTGATTGATCAGAAGGATTGCCAGCACGACAAGATAGGCAACCCCCAGCGTGCGAAATAATTTTGCGTGGGAAGAAAAGAGAAGGAACAGGAGCCCGGCGAACCAGAGCGGAGCTATGACGGGATTGTGGATGAAAAACTGCCCAGCAAGGAATGTGAGTGCCGAAAGCCCGGAATATTTACCTGCTGTGGCATTCCGGATAAACTCCAGATGGGCAAAGTCGTGCGAGATGTTCCAGAGAATGAACGGTGAAAAAACCAACACAAGAAGAGCGCCTGCAACGTAGGGCCAGCGGGTGAGAAACCAGGTCCGGAAGCGGGTGAGTCCGAAACCGGCCGTGAGACCGGCCGCATACCAGAGGATGCCAATCTTGTTCAGGGCGCCCAGACCGAGAACGAGTCCGAGCCCGAGCCAGTAGCGGGGATCTTCGGTTTTCAGCAGGCGGATCGTGAGGTATGCAGCCAGGGACCAGAAGAGAAAGTCGATGCCATTCATCGAGTATACCGAGCAGATGCCCAGGAGAATGGGGCAGGCGACCGCGCAGAGGGCGGCGAGCACCTGAGCCACGCGGCCTCCGCCGAGTTCCCTTGCCATCAGGCCTGTCAGGAACACCACGGCCGCACCGGCAACTGCCGGAATGAGCCGGATGGCAAAGAGGGAATCGCCGAACACCAGCCGGCTTACGGCGAGAAGATAGATGGACAGGGGGGGCTGATCGACGTAGCCGAGATCCAGATGATCGGCACAGGCGAGGTAGTACAGCTCATCCCGGAAGATTCCGTAGCCGCCCAACGCATTTGTTGCGAGGTGGATAAGGAGTTTTGCAAGCGCGAGTGAAAGAAGAATCGCGGTGCTTCCAGAAAGTGTTGAGCGCCAGGAAAATGATGGAAAAGGTTCTGCCGTAGCGCCCATCCGCTCCTCCCGATTTTCTGGAGACGCTGCACACAATGCGGAACAGGCCGATCGAGACGTACATCAGCCCTTGCCTATGATGTACGATCGCTAGGGCAGAGAGTTGCGCCGCAGGCTCCCGGGCGTCACAAAGCTGGAGACCCGCGAAGTCCTCCGACAGCCTGTTCCGGGTGTTCGGAATCGCGGCTGCTGGATCGGGAACCCCACCCTCCGCCTAAGAGGGAGGCGGGGTGTGTGTCAGGCCGCCGGTACGGGGAACTGCTTCAGTTCGGCAAGCGATGCACGGATTTCCTCTGTTGTCAGTTCGATGTTTTCCAGCTTCCCGGCGAAGTAGGCATCGTACGCACTCATGTCGAAATGGCCGTGTCCGCTCAGGTTGAACAGAATCACGGGCTTTGTCCCCTCTTCGCGAGCACGCATGGCTTCGTCCATTGCGGCTTTGATTGCATGGGAGGACTCCGGAGCCGGAATGATCCCCTCGGTGCGTGCGAACAGCACAGCCGACTCGAAAACTTCGTTCTGCATGTACGATCGCGCCTCGATCAGTCCGCTCAGCAGCAACCGGCTCAGGATCGGCGCAATACCATGGTACCGCAGTCCGCCTGCATGGATCGAAGGGGGGATAAAATTGTGGCCGAGGGTATGCATGGCCAAGAGCGGCGTCATCATGGCGGTATCGCCGAAGTCATACCGGAATTCGCCGCGTGTCAGCGTCGGGCACGAGGCGGGTTCTACAGCGATGGAACGGACCCTTTTGCCGAGTATCCGTTCGCGCACGAACGGGATGGCAATCCCGCCGAAATTCGATCCGCCTCCCACGCATCCGATCACGATATCCGGAAAGCGGTCGATCTTCTCCATCTGCGTAATACATTCAAGACCGATGATCGTTTGGTGCAGGAGCACATGATTCAGCACGCTGCCCAGGGAGTAGTTCGTGTCGTCCCGCCCCGCGGCGTCTTCCACCGCCTCGCTGATCGCCATGCCGAGGCTTCCGGGAGAATCGGGATGCTGGGCAAGGACGTTGCGCCCGGCATTGGTGTCAGGACTCGGACTGGCTACCACCTCGGCGCCCCATGTGCGGATCATGGAACGGCGGTATGGTTTCTGATCGTAACTGACACGGACCATGTAGACCTTACATTCCAGACCAAACAAGCCGCACGCAAAGCTTAATGCACTTCCCCATTGGCCGGCGCCTGTTTCGGTCGCCAGACGCTTGATGCCGGCCTGCTTGTTGTAGTATGCCTGCGGAATGGCCGTGTTGGGTTTGTGGCTGCCTGCCGGGCTGACACCTTCGTACTTGTAATAGATTTCCGCAGGCGTGTCCAGCACCCGCTCGAGGTTGAATGCGCGGATCAGCGGTGTCGGACGGTAGATCCTGTAGATACGTTGGACTTCCTCGGGGATCGGGATGAATCGTTCGGGGCTCATCTCCTGCTTGATCAACTCCATCGGGAAGATGGCTGACAGATCCTCAGGGCCGATTGGTTTTCCGGTGCCGGGGTGCAGGGGGGGTGCAAGCTTATCGGGCATATCGGCCAGAATGTTGTAGTAGGCCGTGGGCATTTCCCGTTCTTCGAGGTAGATTTTCTGTTGCATGTGTCTCTCCGGATGGTTGGACTGTACTGTGGTATCTGTAAATGAAAAATCGTGGGTGGAGGTGCCCACGATTCTTGTTGAAGAGACAACAAAAAAGGTGGGAACACTCCGAGCGGCGTTCCCACCTTTGTGACGTTACAACAACGATCAGGGGAGTGGGGACACCGTCGGGCGCCACCACCACCAATAGAGCTGTACCGGCATGGTATGATTGTGTACCATCATGACGAAGAATACTGAAGTTTCAGGACATTGTCAAGAAAAAATGCGGGGCACATTGCTTCATGTGTTTTGGTTTTGATGTAGCGAATGGTCGATCTCCGGCGTATATTCGTATGATCCACTTCCAAGGAACACTCATGAACCCCCGACGTCCTTCGCCTGTCATAGCACCTTTTTTTGCGTCACTCCTGTTATTCCTGGCTGCCGGCTGTGCACCTCCGGGTGAAGACAAAATCGCCGCATGGATCAACGACGGCGAATTCGCCAGGGCGGAAGAGGGAATCGTGAACATGCTTCAACGCGATACGGCGCTGACCGTCCAGCGGCGCCTCTTCTGGGAGTTTGAGATCGAGCGGATGCGCCGGATCAGACTCGATTTCACGAAGACCGAGTCGGATGTTCACGCATACGTCACCCGGTACATCCCTCTGATGGACCACGGCACGTACCGGCGCCTCGAAGAGTCCCACGCGCTGGAAGCCATGACCATCGACGGCGAGAAACGGTACTTCAAGGCTGCAGCCCGGAATCTGTTCCTTCTGGATCCCGAAGCGAAGCTGGTCTGGAGGGAAGAACACAAAGACACGCCACCGGACTCAGGGCTTGCGGGCGAAGCCGGACTGGATGCACATCTACGGGAGGTGATTGAAGCTGCGTTGAAAAACGGCAAACCGTACGTGAAGCCCGTTCGCTTGCATATCACACATACCATCGATATCAATCCGGACGCCGTGCCTGAAGGTGAGATCATCCGCTGCTGGATCCCGTTTCCGAGGGAGATTCCCGGGCGCCAGGAGCTTCTGACCATTCTCGCCACGGACCCGCCGCAATATCTTGTGGCCGACAACACGGCACATCTGCAGCGCACGATCTATCTTGAGAAACCCTCTCTGGGGACGGCCAAAACACGGTTTAGCGTGGAATACGAATACACATCCAACGGGGTTTTTGTTCCCGTGGATCCTGCGAAGGTGAAACCCGTTGCCATCACCCCGGAACTTGCGCCGTTTGTGAAAGAAGAACCGCCGCACATCGTGTTCACTCCCGAACTGAAGGACCTGTCCCGGAAGATCGTCGGCAGCGAGACCAATCCGTACCTGATTGCCCGGCGGCTCTTTGCCTGGGCTGACACAAACATCACATGGGCGACAGCGAGAGAATACTCAACCGTCCCGAATCTCAGCATGTACCCGTTTATCAACCGCCACGGCGACTGCGGGATGCAGACGATGCTCTTTATCACACTCTGCCGGATGAACGGCATCCCTGCCCGCTGGCAATCAGGATGGGAATTCCGTCCGCCGGACAATAGTATGCATGACTGGGGGATGATCTATTATGAGCCGTACGGATGGGTGCCCACGGATGTCACCTACGGGATGCGGGAGGCGGCGGACGACCGGTTCCGGTTTGTATACCTGAACGGGATGGACAGCTACCGGTTGATCTTTAACGATGCCACCTCGGCTCCTTTCTATCCGGCAAAAATGTTCCCCCGGTCTGAAACGGTAGATTCGCAGCGCGGCGAGGTGGAGTGGAGGGGGGGAAATCTGTATTTCGACAAGTGGGACTGGGAGTTATCATCCTGCGCCCCGGGTTTTTCAGCGGGGCGCAGGATCTCGTCGAGTGCTCAATCTGAACCTCAACCTCATCGGCGTCGTGATGGCCCTTGATACTATTTTATCACTGCCATCTTCTTTGTCTGCACAAAGTCACCTGCCACAAGGCGGTAGAGATATACACCGCTCGCAAGTCCTGCGACGTTGAAGTGCAGGGAGTGCTTTCCTGCCTCCTTCCTTTCGTTCACCAGCGTCCTTACTTCTCTGCCAAGGAGATCAAAGACTACCAGCTTCACGGTGCTTGCTGCAGGGAGCTCATAGCCGATGGTCGATGTTGGGTTAAACGGATTCGGGAAGTTCTGATTGAGTGCATACTGCATCGGCACCTCCTCCGTCTGTGGAACGTCCAGAGCAAGGTCCACGGCATCAAAATAGATATTTTGCGGACCGGAGCCGACATAGAGGACATTGCCGCGGTAGAATGTTCCACCGATGTCACGATCGAATCCCACTGCCGGAGTAATCATTGTTGATGGCAGGTACTGGCTTATATGAGTCGGTGGCGTGGTATAGAAGCCGGCCATCGCCCCATAGAGTCCCTTGTAGTTGATTGAATCAGTCCCTCCGCTTGTTCTATATGCCACACGCCAATAGTAGCTGGGTGGCCAGGGGGCATAACTAATCGAAGTCAGTTCCTCATTACTGGCAGTCACGGCGATACTATCCTTCGTGAACGTGTGGAAGAGGTCCCTGGAGTAGAGGTACATCGCGTCATTGTAGGTCGGGGCTCCTGTCGCGCGCGTGTACGATATCATCGCATCGCGGGTTGTTGGATTGATTGCCATCGCAGGGTCATAATCGTCTTTGGCGTCGATCGGGTACGTGATGTCCCATACAGTGGTGAAACTCAGCGTGTTGGAAGCCACGCGGATCACCCGTTGACCCGTGGTGAATGTGCGTGAAAATCCAACCAACAGGCTATCAGGGTTTGTGCCCCACGTTATCCCGATGACCGGCGTTCCCTCCCTGAACCCTCTGATCGTGGTATCCGGATTTCCCCATGTTTTTCCCCAGTCTATGGTGCGCCTGATATAGAGACTCCGGGATGAATCGTTGCTTGGTGTGACGCACTCTGCTGCGATATAGTGATAGGTGCCTGTTGGAGCGTAATTTGTGCCGTCGGTACATATACTCGGATTTCTGTAGCCTGTCGTT
>Ga0315273_10007769_pt1 | contig 13458 bp, 3 predicted proteins | sample YL17G02_0_MG_FD_205753 | JGI IMG/M metagenome (GOLD analysis project Ga0315273, IMG submission 205753) | Sediment microbial communities from Yellowstone Lake, YNP, Wyoming, USA - YL17G02_0 | ecosystem: Environmental > Aquatic > Freshwater > Lake > Sediment | place: USA: Wyoming | collected... | reverse complement strand
TCCCACCGCCCCGCAGTCCCTTCCCATTCACATCGATCAACCCACCGGCCTGCACGTCCAGAGTGCCCGTCACGTTCAGCACCAGCCCCGCGACCAACCGGATCGAGTGCGTCACCACACCGCCACTCTGAACCGTTAACGACCCGATCTGATCGGTCGCGCCGAACGACCCGTCCTTGCTCAGCGTCAACGTGTTGCCGACGCTTCCGATCGTCGCCGCATTCGCAGCGATGTCGAGACGGCTCCCGGTCGGCAAGTTCACCGTCCCCGAGATGAAGTTCGAAGGTGTGAAAGACCCGATCGAAAACGTCCTGTTGTTCAGGATGTTCAGCGTTCCGCTCCCCGTCAGCTGAAAATCCGACGCCACCGGATAGCTCAGGTCGATGCTCGTGCTCAGCGTCCCGCCGTTCACCTGGAGCGGCGACACGCTCCACGTCGTCCCTGGGTTCAGCGTCAACGTCGACCCACCCGACACGACGATGTCGAATCCCGTCGGGTTCGTCACCGCAAAGGTCACACCACTGTTGACGTTCAACTCGGAGTTCCCGGAGAGGCTCACTGGCTGCTGCACCGTCAGCACCGGATTCTCCGTCGCCGAGAGGTTGACCCGGCCGCGATTCCGAATCGTCAAACTCCGAAAGGTCGTCATGGCGGATCGAATCGGCGTGGTGAGTGTCGAAGTGGAATTGCCATTGTCGATGATGATGTCGCCATAGGTCTGCGCGTTGTCCTTGAAGTAGATCGTCCCCGCGGAAGTCCCTCCGCCGCCGCCCTTCGCCTGGATGTTGGTCGAGGCCAAGCTCAGCGTGTCGTAGGACACCGCAATCCGGCCGCCACCACCCGAGGCGCCGTATATGGCTTCGTTACTGCCGGTGGCCTGAATCAACCCCGCCCCGGACAGGCCTCCGACATCCATGCGAATCGCGCCGCCCGAACCTCCGCCCGCGTTGGTATTGGCACCGTTGGCTCGAACCGTGCCGTTGACGATCACGCTCGGGGAGACGATCCGGATTCGGCCACCACCGTTGACCGCGGAACCGCCACCTCCACCCGAGCCCAAATGTCGCGGATCCTCCAACACACCGTAAACGGGGTTGGACGGCGAACTTCCGGCCCCAACCCCTCCCAGACCGCCGTAGCTCGCCCCCGTGATGCCGGCCCCCCCCGCCCCCGCGACGATCGTGTCCGTCGCATCGAATGTCTCCCCAGACAACCCAAACGCCGATCCGCTCCCACCGCCCCGCAGTCCCTTCCCATTCACATCGATCAACCCACCGGCCTGCACGTCCAGAGTGCCCGTCACGTTCAGCACCAGCCCCGCGACCAACCGGATCGAGTGCGTCACCACACCGCCTGACTGAATCGTCATATTCCCGGTCGCGTTGACCGCAGCATCCGCCGTGAGGGTGCCCCCTGAGGCGACGCGCAGATTCAAAAACGTGCGAGGAGCAGAAAACACCACCGCAGAAGCCACGACGGTGTCGGTGTCGCAGACATCGCCGGTGGCGTCGCCGTCGAGATTCTCTTGGCCGGAGTTCGCGATCGCCGGGCAGTTGTCGATCGCGTCGTCGATACCATCACCGTCGGCATCCGCGGCGAACACGGGTGATAAACCTGCCGCGGCCACGAGAACGATCACCGCGGCGATTCTCAGCGGCCGTGCATCACCGCTGGCAAGAGCCTTACGTATTGTCACGCTTCCCCCCGATCGGCTGCTCCGGACTGAAAAGGTCCGAAATCTGCACGTACGAGTACCCCTGTCCGCGATGAACGTCAATTGCTATTCCGGTTTCGCGGCCGAATCCTGCGGACGCCTCGGGCCGGTCGCTTCTATTACCTGGGCTGTTGCGAGCCCTTCTCCACCGCCACCGCCTCCGCTTCCTTCCCCTCCAACCTCAGCGTGATCGCCAGTTGCCGCCGCGCGTTGACGGCATCCCGGTTGGTCGGATCGAGCTTCGCCTCGGCGATCGCGACCGCTCGCCGAAGGGTGGCTTCCGACCCCGGGAGGTTTTCTTGATCGCGCTCAACGAACCCGATATTGACGAGCGAGACCACCAGCTCCGGGTGGTCCTTCCCGAGATTCGTTTCCTTGATAGAGAGGACCCGCTGCAGCAGCGCCTCCGCTCCGTCGAGATCGTTCGACCTTCGCGCCAGGGTCGCGAGCCCGTCGAGCGGCCCGGCGACGTCGGGATGGTTCGGGCCTTCCTTCGATTCGTAGATCGCAAGGGCGCGCTCGAGGTCGCGCCGCGCGCCAGGCAGATCCTTGAGCTGCAGGCGTGTCGAACCGACGTTGACGAGTTGCTTGGCGACGTCGAGGTGATCGGGTCCCAACGCCTTCTCGCGCACGGCCAACGATTCCTCGAGGAACGGAAGCGCCTTCGCGTAATCTTTCAATCCGCGGTAGGCGTTCCCGAGGTTGTTGAGCGCGCGTGCGCGTTCGATGTCGTCGGGCGCCAGGATCCTTCTCTCGATCGCGATGACGCTCACGAGCATCGGAATCGCCTGGTCGTAGTCACCTCGCGCGACCAGAGCCCCGGCGAGCGTCGTGATCGTCGCAGCGACCTCGGGGCTGTCGTCGCCATGCGCCATTTTCTGATTCAAGACCGCGGATTCCAAGAGCGGCTGCGCATCGTTATAGAGCCCAAGGCTTCGATAGACCTTCCCCATCACCTCGAGCAGGCGCGCCTTCTGCGCCGGACGGTTTTCCATCTCGAGGCGAATGCGTTCGGTGGCGCGATCCAAGATTTCTTTGGCGGTGATCGTGCGGCCGCGGGCCTCGCTCGGGTTATTGATCTCGAACATCGCAAGCATGAATTGATTGAGCTGGCTGGTGGTTTCGGCCTCGAAGCGCGCCTGCCTCTCGGCGCGGACCGCGCGGACCAGCCCGTAGGTCACTCCAAAAAGCCCGCCGAGAATCGAGACGAGCACGACCGAGCCCGTCGCAACGGCGACACGGTGCCTCCGCACGAACTTCCTCGCACGGTAGCCGGCGCTCGGAGGGCCCGCGGAGACGGGCTCGTTCGCCAAGTGGTGCTTGAGGTCCGCCGCCAGCTCCGACGCCGACCCGTAGCGGCGCGTGCGGTCCTTCTCGAGCGCCTTCATCGTGATCCAGTCGAGGTCGCCCAGGCACGCCTTGACGAGGTTCCCTGGGCTCGACTCCCGGCGGCGCGCGATGTCGACACTGACCGCGCCGAGCGAGCCGTAGCGCGTGCTCGGTTTCGCGGGCGTCTCCTTCATGATCCTGCGCCGCATCGCCTCGTAGCCCGAGGCCCGCAGTTCCTTCGGATCGAACGGCAGCGCTCCGACGAGCAGTTCGTAGAGCACGACGCCGATCGAGTACACGTCCGTTCGCGTGTCGACGTCGAGGTTCCCCATCTCGGCTTGCTCGGGGCTCATGTACTCCGGCGTGCCGACCATCTGCCCGAACTCGGTGAAGAGCTCCCGCTCGGTGATCGGACGATCGACCGCCTTCGCCACGCCGAAATCGATGATCCGTGGAACCGGCTTCCCGTCGATCTCCTCGACGAGGATGTTCCCCGGCTTCAAGTCGCGGTGGATGACCCCCTTCTGGTGGGCGTGGTGCACACCGTCGCAGACCTGGATCACCAGGTTGAGCCGCTGCGTGGTCGACAGGTGGTTTCGGTCGCAGTACTCGGAGATCGCGATCCCCCGGATGTAGTCCATCACGAAGTACGGGCGGCCGTCGGCGTCGCTCCCCGCGTCCAAGACGCGCGCGACGTTCGGGTGGTCCATCAAAGCTAGGGCTTGGCGCTCGGTTTCGAAGCGGGACAACACGCTGGCGCTGCTCAGCCCGTGTTTGACGAGCTTGATCGCAACCGTGCGCCGGATCGGCTTGTCCTGCTCCGCCTCCCAGACGATGCCCATCCCCCCCTCGCCGATCTTCCGGGTCAGGCGATAGGGCCCGATGCGGTCGGACTGGGTCGCCTCGGGGCCGGCCGTCGCCCCTTCGGGTTCGACGGACGTCGGACGAAGGTCTTCCGACTGAGACTCCGCGTCCGCGACGAGCAGCGCTTCGACCTCGCGGCGCAGAGCCGCATCGTCGGCACAGGATTCTTCTAAAAACGCTGTGCGCGACGCGGCGGGCATTTCGAGGGCGATCTCGAATAGTCTGCGAATCCTGCGCTGCCTGTCTTCGGCCATGGGCTCATCCTCCCCGGGGAGCGATCGGCGCCTGTCTTGTACACGCGTCATCCGTGGGGATGCGCGTCACAGAAGGCGCGTGATTGACGGTCCTTCGCGGCCGAGCGTAGCATCCGGCCACCTCAGAGCCGATGCACAAAGAGGGGTTTCTTGAAAGAACCGGCCGAGATCACCCCGCTCCTCGAGCGGGCGCAGTCGGGCGACCACGAGGCGATGGACGAGGTCGCACGACGCGTCCACGCGGACCTCTCCCGTCTTGCGCGCAAACTGACGGCGCGCGAGGAACGCCGCGGCCGGGGACCTCTGACCTTGGAGACAAGCGCCCTGGTCAACGAGACATTCATTAAACTCTTACAGCAGCGGGGCCGATGGAAGAACCGCGAGCACTTCTTTGCCATAGCGACGCGCGCGATGGTCCGGGTCCTCCTCGACTATCACCGCGCGCACGGCCGGGACAAACGCGGGAGCCGGGCGATTCGGGTCTCGCTCTCGGCACTGGGCGCGAAAGAAGCGATCCCGCCGTCCATGGCCATTCCCGATCTTGAGGCCGCTTTCGCGTCGCTTGAAGAGGCCGATTCCCGCGCCGCTCGCGTGGCAAGGCTTCGGGTCCTCTGGGGGCTGGACAACGACGAGATCGCCGACGTCCTTTCGATCTCGCGTAGTACGGTGGACCGCGATTGGCGCTTTGCGAGTGCGTGGATCAAGGCCCGCCTCTAGGCAATCTACCTTGTTCTCCCACCCATTTCGCCGTAACCTCTCGGCACGATTTTCTGGGGAAAGTTACCTGACGTCCGGGGGGGAGCAGCCTTCACAGGTTGTTGGAGAACGCCCATGAATACGGTTGGAATCAGTTCGCGAATTGGCGCGGCGGCATCGCTGGCTTTTCTGTTGTTCGCAGCGTCTCCCGTGGCGCAAGCGCGCGAACTGACCCTCGACCAACGCGTCGCCGCACAGAAGGCCATCGAGCAGGTGTACTGGAACCACCGGATCTGGCCGAAGGAAAACCCCGGGCCCAAGCCGCCGCTGTCGGCCGTGATGTCCGATGCGGCGATCCGAACCAAGGTCGACGACTACCTGCGAATGTCGACGCTCCTCGCGTCGTATTGGAACCAGCCGATCACCGCAGCTCAGCTTCAGGCCGAGCTCACGCGCATATCGCACCAGACGAAGGCGCCCGACACCCTGCGCGAGCTGTTCGCCGCACTCCACGACGACCCGTTCCTGATCGCCGAGTGCATCGCCCGTCCGACCCTGGCGCAGCGGCGCGTCGAAGCCGCCTTCGCTGGGGACCAGAGAATTCACGGCGCGCGTCGTGCGGCGCTCGCGTCGAAGCTCAACGGTGTCGAGGACATCACGGCGCTCGAGCGTGTTGGCGGCGATCACGCGGAGATCAAGTTTGTTTTGGATGACGACGGCACGGCGGCGAACCGAGCGGCAATGGACCCGACCGATCGCGCCATCCATCTGAGCCGAATCGAGTGGGACAGAGAGATCGCGCGGATTGCGGAGGGGCTCGGCGTCCAGACTTCTAACGGGCTGTCAGCGATTTCGATCGGCCGCGTGTCCCGGATTGTCGACCGAGGTGACCAGTTCGTCGCGCTCGCCGTTCGAACGAAGAGTTCGACGAGCGTGACGGTGACGAACGTGTCGACACCGAAAAAATCCTATGACGAATGGGCGCGCGAAACCACCGTCACGCCGACGCTCGATGCGAGAACGATCGCCACCGCGCTTAAGGGCTATGAGATACCTGCGCTTCCGTTGGGTGGATGCACCGACGACACGTGGACCGCAACCGATTTCGGCGCAAACGTTCCGTCCGGTCGCCAGCACCACACTGCCGTCTGGACCGGTTCCGAGATGATCGTCTGGGGCGGATACGGCAACGGCTATTACCTCAGCACGGGCGGGCGGTACAACCCCTCCACGGACTCGTGGGCCACCTCGGCGCTTACGACCGGCGCCGGCGCGAACGTCCCTAGCGCTCGCCTCTTCCACGCCGCTGTCTGGACAGGCTCCGAGATGATCGTCTGGGGCGGCGAGGACGGAAGCAGTTTGTTCAACACGGGCGGGCGGTACGACCCCTCCACGGACTCGTGGGCCGCGTCGTCGCTCACCACCGGCTCCGGCGCGAACGTCCCTAGCGCTCGCTACAGTCACACCGCCATCTGGACCGGCTCGGAGTTGATCGTCTGGGGCGGAGTCTACGGTGGCACATTTTCCAACACCGGGGGGCGATACGACCCCACCACCGACACATGGGCGACGTCGTCGCTCACCACCGGCTCTGGCGCGAACGTCCCCGAAAGCCGCCTCGACCACACCGCAGTTTGGACCGGCTCTGAGATGATCGTCTGGGGAGGAAACGCGGGCGTTTCCCTCGCTACGGGCGGGCGGTACAGCCCCTTTACGGACTCGTGGGCCACGTCGTCGCTCACCAGCGGCTTCGGCGCGAACGTCCCCGACGCCCGCTACGAACACACCGTCGTCTGGACCGGCGCCGAGATGATCGTCTGGGGTGGCTGGAGCGGCAACAGCCTTTTGAGTACCGGAGGGAGGTACGACCCCACCACCGACACATGGGCGACGTCGTCGCTCACCACCGGTTCCGGCGCAAACGTCCCCAGTGCTCGCAACAGTCACAGCGCCGTTTGGACCGGGTCGGAGATGATCGTCTGGGGCGGTGTCGATTTCGACTACTACCTGAACACGGGAGGGCGGTACGACCCAGCCACGGACTCGTGGGTCGCTTCGTCGCTCGGCGCCGGTTCGGGCGCAAACCTCCCGGCCGGCCGTTACGATCAATCCGCCGTCTGGACCGGATCCGAGATGATCGTCTGGGGTGGTGTTGGCGTCACCGGCCACCAGAACACAGGCGGGCGGTACAGCCCGTCCACCGACTCTTGGGCAGCCTCGTCGCTAGCCGGCCAGAACGTCCCGGACGGCCGCTTCCGCCACACCTCCATCTGGACCGGCTCCGAGATGATCGTATGGGGTGGCGGTGGCCCCTACCCGTTCAACACCGGCGGGCGGTACAACCCCGCCACGGATGCGTGGACCCCGTCGTCGCTCAGCACCGGTTCCGGCGCCAACATCCCCGAGGGGTGTTACTACCACACCTCCATCTGGACCGGCTCCGAGATGATCGTATGGGGTTGTCCTGGAAACACAGGCACTCTAAACAACGGCGGGCGGTTCAACCCAGCCACGGACTCGTGGACCGCGACGTCGCTCAATACCGGTTCCGGCCCCAACGTCCCCGACGCCCGCAACATACACACCGCCGTCTGGACCGGCTCAGAGATGATCGTCTGGGGTGGACAAGGCGGCACCGGCTACCTCAACACGGGCGGGCGGTTCAACCCAGCCACGGACTCGTGGGCCGCATCGTCCCTCACCTCCGGTACCGGCGCCAACGTCCCCGAGGGGCGTTACTACCACACCGCCGTCTGGACCGGCTCCGAGATGATCGTCTGGGGTGGTCTCGGCTCCGGTTGGCTCAACACTGGCGGGCGCTACAACCCCGCCACGGACTCGTGGGTTGCGTCGTCGCTCAATACCGGTTCCGGCGCCAACGCACCTGGCGGCCGTGCGTGGCACACCGCCATCTGGAACGGCTCCGAGATGATCGTCTGGGGCGGGTACTCCGGCCTAGCTTCGAACACAGGCGGGCGGTACAACCCCGCCACGGACTCGTGGTCAGCGACGTCGCTCACCACCGGTTCCGGCGCATACGTTCCCGACGCCCGCGAATTCCACACCGCCATCTGGACCGGCTCCGAGATGATTGTCTGGGGCGGGTTTTACAGTGACGGCACAGACCACAACCTGAACACTGGCGGGCGATACATCCCCGCGACGGACTCCTGGAGCGCGTCGTCGCTCACCACCGGTTCCGGTTCGAACGTTCCCGCCGGGCGCTTCGAACACACCGCCGTCTGGACCGGTTCCGAGATGGTCGTCTGGGGCGGCACCGACAACAACGGATGGCTAAATACTGGCGGCCGTTACTGCGCCGTCTGCACGCCGCTGACCTGGTACCCGGATGCCGACGGAGATGGCCACGGGGTCCCGGGCGCAACGCTGTCATCTTGCGAGCAGCCCGTCGGCTACGCCGCGTCCAGCGACGACTGCGACGACGCGAACGCCGCGAACTACCCCGGAGCACCCGAGATTTGCAACGGCCTCGATGAGAACTGCGATGCCGCCGTTGACAACGGCGGCAACGCGCTGTGTAACGACGGCAACGGCTGCACCGACGATGTCTGCGACGGCGCCGACGGATGCTCGCACGCGAACAACACATCCCCCTGCGACGACGGTAACCTCTGCACGACGAACGACGCGTGCAGCGAAGGCGTGTGCACGGGAGCCAACCCCGTGACGTGCTCGGCCTTGGACCAGTGCCACGTCGCGGGGGTATGCGACCCGGCGACCGGCGTGTGCTCGAACCCAGGAAAAGCGAACGGTACGTCGTGCGACGACGGGAACGCGTGCAGCGTGGGCGACACGTGCCTGACCTCCGAGACCGGCGGTTACCTCTACACTGGGCTGATGCAGGGGACGGACGGCGCGCTCTACGGCACGGCGTATCGGGGCGGCAGCAACGGCTACGGCACGGTGTTCAAGCTCATCCCGGACGGGACCGGCTTCACCGTCCTTGCGAACTTCGACTTCTCCACTACCGGAGGTTACCCTCGCGCCGAACTGATTCACGGGATGGACGGGGGGCTCTACGGCACGACCTCTCAGGGCGGCAGCAACGGCTACGGCACCGTGTTCAAGCTGAACCCGGACGGAACCGGCTTCACCGTCCTTGCGAACTTCGACTTCTCCACCGGCGTTAGCCCCCTTGCCGGGCTGATGCAGGGGACGGACGGCGCGCTCTACGGCACCACCATCGAGGGCGGCAGCAACGGCTACGGCACCGTGTTCAAGCTGAACGCGGACGGGACCGGATTCACCGTCCTCCAGAACTTCGATTACTCCACTGGCGTTAACCCCTTCGCCGGGCTGACGCAGGGGACGGACGGCGCGCTCTACGGCACGGCCAATTCCGGCGGCAGCAACGGCTACGGCACGGTGTTCAAGCTCAACCCGGACGGGACCGGCTTCACCGTCCTTCAGAACTTCGACTACGCCACGACCGGCGGTTACCCCCTTGCCGCGCTGATGCAGGGGACGGACGGCGCGCTCTACGGCACGGCGTATCAGGGCGGCAGCAACAGCCGCGGCACAGTGTTCAAGCTCAACCCGAACGGCGCCGGCTTCACCGTCCTTGCGAACTTCGACTCCTCCACCACCGGAGGTTATCCCGTTGCCGCGCTGATGCAGGGGACGGACGGCGCGCTCTACGGCACGACGCTTCAGGGCGGCAGCAACGGCTACGGCACGGTGTTCAAGCTCAACCCGAACGGGGCCGGCTTCACCGTCCTCCGGAACTTTGACTACTCCACGACCGGAGGTTATCCCGTTGCCGCGCTGATGCAGGGGACGGACGGCGCGCTCTACGGCACGGCGTATCAGGGCGGCGGCAACGGCTACGGCACGGTGTTCAAGCTCAACCCGGACGGGACCGGCTTCACCGTCCTCCAGAATTTTTCAATCGTCCCCGTCACCGCGTGCACCGCAGGCACGAACACGCTGAACTGCAACGACAATGATCTCTGTACCGGCGACTCGTGCAACCAGGCCACCGGATGCGTCCACGAGCAGTGCAACGACAACAACCCGTGCACGGACGATTCGTGCGACCCCGAGACGGGCTGCGTGTATGTGAACAACTCCGCGACGTGCGACGACGGCAACCTTTGCACGACGAGCGATACCTGCAGCGAAGGCGTGTGCGTCGGAACCGGCGGCGTCTGCGTCATCGCGGTCGATCCGTCGGACAACACGATAGGCGCGGGGATCAGCACGAACGTCACGCTGACCTACCACGATCCCGTCGACCCGGCGACGGTGACGGCGAGCACGTTCCGGCTGATCGGGCCTGACGAGGTCGCGGTTCCTGCGGCGCTCGTCGTTTCGACCTCCGGGACGCGACTGACGCTCGATCCCACGGGAGCGCTCGCGCCCAACACGACGTATCGCGTCGAGTCGACGTCCGGGATCCAGGGCCCGGGTGCGACACCGACGCAACCGTTCACGAGCTACTTCAGAACCGGAGCGGGCATCACTTCCAACCCGATTACTATGGTCTCCGAGCAGACGAGTCCCCTTCCGACACTGGCCAAGGGGGGCTCGTCGGTGTCGGCGGCAGGCGACCTGAACGGGGACGGAGTTCAAGACTTCGTCTCGGGAGCGCCGGGCTACGCGGCGGTCGGTGCTGTCGCTGGGACGAGCGCCGTCGAGGCCGGTGCGGCGCTTGTCTACTTCGGTAGCCGCGACGCTGCGGAACGCGGCCAACCGGACATCATCTTTACCGGCGTCGAGGCGCACGACCGCGTCGGTGTTTCGGTCGCTGGTGACTTCGATTTCAACGGCGATGGGTTGAAGGACATCGTGATTGGTGCGGAGCAGGTGGATCGCACAACGAATCCGAATAGCCCCCTGCCTTCCGGCAACGGCAAGGTCTACCTGATCTTCTTCGACCCGAACGACGCGGCGCACTACCCGAACATCGGCAACCCCGCCAGTTCCGATACGGTGAGCTTGTCGCTCGTTGGGCAACCCGGCGGGATTCCGGGCGTCGTCTTCACCGGAGAAGAGCTTGGCGATCAAGCGGGCTTCTCGGTCGCGGGAGGCGGGAAATCAACCCCTGGAGGAGGGACCGACATCGTCATCGGGGCGCCGGGCGCTGACCCCGAAGGCCGGACCGACGCGGGGGCGGCGTACGTCGTGTTCGACAATTCCACAATGTCGGGCAACGTGTCGCTGACGCGGATCTCAAGCGGGCTGCCGGACCAAGTACCCGGCAAGGCGTACCTCGGCGCTGCGGCGGGCGATAACCTCGGCTTCAGCACGGCCTTTGTTGGACCCGTCGTGCAAGGGCAATCGGCCCTCGGCGGCACCGTGTTGATCGGCGCGCCCGGCGCTGGGGGAAGGACGGGCAAGGTGATCGCGCCGCCCGACGACCCGGACACGACGCCGATCATCGTCGACGCGATCGGAACGACGCAATCCGGATTCCAGATCGTCGGGACCCAGCCGGGCGAGCAGTTGGGCTTCGCGGTGGCCGATGGCGGCGACGCGCTCGCCGATGGCGTTTCGGACATCCTGATCGGGGCGCCGACGTCCGACGTCGGAAATAAGGCGGACGCCGGGCGCGTGATCCAGACGACGCAACTCATCCGGAGCGGTATCTACAATGCGGACGCCGTGGGCACGACGATCAAGGGCGTGATCTGGACAGGCGAGGCCACCGGGGATCAGCTTGGGTTTGCGGTCGCGGGCGTCGGTGACGTGACCGGCGACGGCTACGACGACGTCGCGCTCGGCGCGCCGTTCGTCGACCCGGTCGCCACTCTTGTGACTCTGGCGGATGCCGGGGCCGTGTATCTCATCGACGGCTCACCCGCCGCCGGATACCTCGGCTCACGCAGCGTGGCGGAGGTCGGAACGGCAATCGCCGGCCAGCGCCTCACCGGAACGCAAGCCGGCGAGCACGCGGGATCGTCGATCGCCGGGACGGGAGACTTGAACGGCGACGGACGAAACGACTTCGTCGTTGGCGCTCCCGCAAGGGACGCCGACTCGGGCACCGTCTACATGGTGCTCCGCGAAACCTCTCCTGCCGTCGGAAACTGTGGACCGGCGGGATGCCGAGTGGCCGACCTCGCCACCGGCGCCGAGGTGGACGTTCCGGCAGGAGGACTTACGACAACGGTGAACATCGCCGTGACGGGAATCTTGGACAGCGCCGCGCTGCCCGCACCGCCCCCCGCGGGGATGGCACTGTTCGGCGCGGCACAGTTCACGCCGAACGGACAGTCCGTTCTCTCCCCTTTCGCGACGATTTACATCCCGACGAGTCAGGCACTGCGGGCTCAACTCGTACCGAGCGACGTGCTCCCCCTCTCTTATTTCGACGGTTCGGGTTGGGTCTCCGCAGGGATCAACGGCACGACGGGTGCGAATCCCTCTTATCCGTCTAGAACGGCGGTGAACGTGACCGCCGGTGTCTTGCGCGTCTACGCTGTCTTCCTGAACGACGCCGACGGAGACGGGATACCGGACGCAACGGACAACTGCCCGGCGGTCCCGAACCCGACGCAGGTCGACACCGATGGAGACGGCATCGGCGATGCCTGTGAGTGCGTCAACGTCAATTGCGACGACGGGAACTGCTGCAGCGTCGACGCGTGCAGCCCCGCAACGGGCTGCACCCACACGGCGAACACCATGGCGCCGGTGTTTGTCCAGCAGCCTTCTCTCGGATCGTGTGCGATGCTGTGGCCCCCGCAGCATGGCTACGCCGACTTCACGGTCGCCGACACGGGCGCGACCGCGACGAGCGCCTGCGGTATCGCATCGATCAAGTTCGTGAGCTGCAACTCGAGCCAGCCCGAGAACTCGACGGGCGTGGGTGACGGCAACTCGACTCGGGACTGCGTCTACGAAACCGGCGCCATCCACCTGAGGGCGGAGCGCGACGGCGCGTGTAGTCCGGTCGGTCGCGTCTACACGATGCAGATGGTCGCGGTCGACGTCTGCGGCAACACCACCACGTCGAGCTCGTTCGACGTCGGCGTCTGGCACGACCGAGGCCGCGGACCGACGGGCGGGACGGTCTACCACAGCAACGGCGGTACCAACGACACGCGCGATGGCGCGAACGGCACGTACGGTCCGGGTTGCGGCCCGGGAAACCCCGCCTGCGGCGAGGTTGGCCAGTCTCACGACCACTCCGACGCCGACCCTGAGATGGAGATTTCTCAGACCGCGTCGATCAGCGTGGATAACCTGGCCCTCCAGAAGACGAGCGGAGGGAACGTCAAGTTGACGTGGACCGAGCCTGTACACCAGGCCCAGATCAATTTGACGAGATTCCACATCTATCGCCTGGATCCGGCCACCTTGTTCTGGACCCTGATCGCCGAGGTCACCAAGCAGACCACCTCGTACCAAGACCCGATTCTGAACGACGGGAATGATTGGCAGTACAAAGTGACGGCGATGATCAAGTAGAGTGGTCACCGCAGATTTGACGATGATCGACTCTTTCAAATCACCCGCATGGCTGGAGCGTGACGACGCCTCGACGGTGCCCGTCCTGGGCTCCTGCTCGATCGGCCGCGCGCCCGGCAATCAGCTCGTGCTGGCCGACGAGAAAGCGTCCCGCAAGCACGCGCTGAT
>Ga0315273_10007768_pt1 | contig 13458 bp, 9 predicted proteins | sample YL17G02_0_MG_FD_205753 | JGI IMG/M metagenome (GOLD analysis project Ga0315273, IMG submission 205753) | Sediment microbial communities from Yellowstone Lake, YNP, Wyoming, USA - YL17G02_0 | ecosystem: Environmental > Aquatic > Freshwater > Lake > Sediment | place: USA: Wyoming | collected... | reverse complement strand
ATCAAGATGCTTTTCCTCAAGACGGAGCACACCGATCCAAACAAGAACATCGTGGTCCGGTGGACGCGCCGCCTGTTCCCGGTGACCGCCAGGTTGCACGGCGAGCACTTCATCGTTCGCGCCGGTGCACCCGCGTCGTACGAGAGTGAGGTCCCCGGGGCGCCCACGATTCCAGATGAGGTCGTGGACAAGGCTCGGCCGGGAACTTGGCTCCTCACGCCTCTGGCGCTGGCGCTCGTCATGGTCGAAACGACAGATCTGATCTTCGCCGTCGACTCCATCCCAGCCATCTTCGCCATCACGGGCGACCCGTTTTTGGTGTTCACCAGCAACGTGTTCGCGATGCTCGGTCTGCGATCGCTCTACTTCGCGCTGGCCGGGATGGTGAAGAAGTTCCGATACCTGAAGGTCTCACTCGCACTGGTCTTGATGGTAGTGGGCGTGAAGATGTTGCTTGCCGAATGGCTGAAGCTCACCCTCGGGAAGCACTTCAACTTGTACTTGCTGACTGTGATTCTCTCGATCCTGGTCGCGGGCATGGCGGTATCCGTACTAGCGGAGCGCCGTCGAACGAGCCGCCTAACAAGCCGATGAAGCTGACGGTCGCCTTCGGCGCCCGCAGCATATCGGCGAGCCGTTAGCCGGACAGGGGCACGACTGCGATGAAATGGTCACCTCAGGAGCGGCGGACCCACGCGCTGTCGATTCTTTTCGCCGCAGTCCCCTTCGCTTTCGCGCTGATTCGCTTCGGCCAGACCGGGTACGATGTTCGGTACTTATGCGTTGCGCTTGCATCACTGCTTGGCGCAACGATGGTAATGGTGGTCGGAAACGCGTATACCAGAGGACTGACAGTGAGGGTCGCGCTCTCGGCTGGCGCCTTCGTCATTGCGACGCTCTGTGCGATGCTGGCGGCGGTGCTCCTCGGGACAACAGTGGGTTTGGGGATCTTGGTGGTTGCGTCTGCCTTCGGCTTCTGTTGCGCAGCCAGTTGTGTGCTCCACGTACTCGCGCGGCCTCGAGTTCTCTGAATCGAGCATTGCCGATCTGCGCAGGCACAACGTGAAACGGCACGGTTGGGTGGTCTTCGTCCTGGCGGCAATCAGTGGGGTGTGGTGCGTCTTGATGCACGTCTGGATCTCCTTCACACCACTTTGGCACCAAGGCGTCGTTCAGGGTGCGGTGCTCGTTCCAACGGTCTTGTCAATTCTCGCGACTTGGGCTGCATGGCGGCGCAGTGGAGTCGGAGTCGGTGCGTTCGCACTTCTCTTCGCGGGGTTCACGTTCGTCACCGGCTTCTCGATCGGCAATGCGTACGTTCCGGCGGCGGGACTGCTGATTCTGGCGGCGGTTCTTGCCGCGTTGATCGGCTTCGGGAAGCGCGAACGAGAGGTTGCCGTCTAACGCAATGAAGCCGGCGCCGGCCCATGTCCAAGAGCGACTGCGCCGGCGCCGCTTATTGCTATCGGCCTGCTCGGCGAGGGATTTCCGTTCATTGGCGCGTGGGGGGAGACGTTGATCCGGAGCGTGACGCTTGCGTTGTTGATGTTCTCTGTTGCTGCCTGCGGCGGAGACTCCAGAGTCGGATCCCCGGCTAGCCCGTCGGTCGCGGAGCCGACCTATGACATTGTGGGCCGCGGAATCCCGCAGTTCGTTAGCCAGCGACACATTGCGTTGGTCAACATCGACCGCATCTCGCGCTTTCGGTCAGCGGTGGGCCACTCCTACACCGATTCTGCCGAGCAGTGCCGCAGCATGAAGCACTACTTCACACCGAAGGGCACGACGAATCCAGCGACGCTCCTCATCTACTCGCCCGTGGATGGCACAGTGCGGGCTTTCGATCCGGAATCCTCGGGATTCGGATTCCAACTCAACATCCAGCCTACGGTCCAGCCAGCCTTCCGCGTCATCATCTTTCACGTCATCCCGACTATCCCGATCGCGGCAGGCACCAATGTCAGCGTCGGCCAGTTGCTCGGCAGCCACTACGGGCTCCAGACCGATTCGGATGTCGCCGTGGGTGTCAACACGCCACAGGGTTACCGCCTCGTGTCATGGTTCGACGTGGTCACAGACACCTTGTTCCAGGAGTACCGCGCCGCCGGTGTGGTCGCGCGGGATGACATGATCATTTCCCGCGCGGCGCGAGATGCCGATCCGCTTACGTGTAACGGGGAGACCTTTACGACAACTGGCACCCTCGCGAGCTGGGTGGCGCTACGGTAGCCTCCATCTTGCGCTTCCCCGCTCGAGGCCTAACGAAACGAAGAAGACTTTTTGTCGCGCTGAGCCGCGACAAAAAGTCGGTTAACGGTTTGCAGCCGACGGCGGCTGGCATGACAATAAGCCTGCCGCGGCTGAAACCTGGCCGTTGGGCCGGCAATCTCGGGAGCGCGAATGAGTTCACGAATGGCCTGCTGCGCCGCTCTCGCGGCTCTCTTGCTACTGTCAGGTTGCGAGAGCGACCGGCAGTTCCACACTGTGGCCGTGTACGAGGCACCTCGTAGCGGCTACGCCGTTCGAATGGTGTCAATTGGGGTCGTGCGCGCTGGTGCGGACATGAGCGAGCAATCGACGGCGGTCCTCACGTTCTGGAGCGCGTCAGGACCTGCAGAGGCCGCTCCTTCCATCACCGCCTCAGTCGCCTTGCGACACGGGCAAGTGGAGTTCGGTGGGGAATCCTCACTTGAGGGAGCTTGGCCGGCCCTGGGCGGAGACGGGCTCTCCCGGCTCCTGTCGAACGCGGGGTACTCCTCAGTGCCGGAGGAGCTGGACGAGCTGGTGTCCGCTACCTATGGCGTCTTGCTCGGGCCGAAGGGGACGCGGATGCCTGGTCAGACGAGGGCGCTCAGGGTAGTGTCGGTTGCGTTCGACCGATGAGCGACTGCACGGAGTTGGAGCGGCACACAATGGCTTCCAGCAGACAGCTGCCAGGCGGCTGCAGCCGAAGCCACACACGTTGATAGGACTTCCTGTGTCAACTGCAAGGCACCCCCCCCTACGCGGTCTCGATCCCGCCGATCCGTCTTCTGTCTCGCCAGGCTTCTCGGGGATGAGGGACGGGGCCACGACCATGCACGAGACTCCCTTGTTGGTGGGCTGGCGTGGGCCACAGCGATGGTGTCCTGGTGGACGTCCAGACCGGCGAAAAGGCTGACAGGCCCTGCCATGGCTGACCTCCGTGAATGTGCGTTGAACGTGAACTCAACGGGCGGCGCTGGCCCGATGAAGGCTAACCCGCGAAACCGACGGAGGTCAGCCTCATTGTTCGCACGGTACGGAAGTCATACTGTCCAGGCGGCCTTGCTGCCCCGTGAGCGCAGTCGCCGGCCAGACTCGCTTTGACTGCCGTCTCACACGCGCTAGCTGCCGACGAGGCCTATCGGCTCGCGGAAGAAGCACAAATCGTTAGGCGGTACCCACCAGCACATCGCAGAACTCCCGGACCCGCACCCTCGGGAAGCCGCGCCAGCCCGGAGAAAGAGGGAGCGATTCCGCGGGTTGCTCTTTGACGCAGAGCTCTCTATCGTAGTGTCGGGTCCCGTCGCTCACAGCGAAACCATCGGGTGGCGAAATGAATCCATTAACCATGCTGAAGCACCCGAGCGCCTTCCTTCCCGTGGCAATGTCCCTCGGTGCCCTCGCCGCCGTGTTGATGTTCGTCGCGGTGCACGGTACGGCGCCTCAAGCGGATGAGGGTGCAGCGGCCCACATCTGGCAGCTCCTCATGGCTGCCCAGGCACCTATCGTGTTGTACTTCGCGATCAAGCGGGTGCCGCAGTCACCACGACAGGCTGTGCCCATCCTGGCCCTGCAAGTCGGCGCGGCTCTGGCGGCGATGGCGCCCGTCTTCTTGCTCCACTGGTAGGAGTGCGCTTGGCCGAACGTGCCCGCTGTGAGCCTCACCGTGGCTTGTAGCCGTCGGTCGCGCGAAGCCCGAGCGGCCGCGGGTGAACGCCAAACGCCAGGCCGACAAGCGAGAACGAATCATGGCCGAGCAAAACTACATCAACCAACTCCAGTCAGTCGTTGAGCGCAGCACCCCTGTGCTTCTCGGCCTGTCTGAAGCGGACAGTGCGCGCCATCCGGCGCCTGGAAAATGGTCGCCTCGGGAGGTGCTCGGCCACCTCATCGATTCGGCCTCCCACAACCATCAGCGCTTCGTCCGGGCGCGCTTCCAGGACGACCTGGTGTTCCAGGGTTACGAGCAGGACGGCTGGGTCAGCGCGCAGGCGTACCAGGAGTCGCCCTGGGCAGAACTGGTTGCACTGTGGCGAACGTACAACCTGCATGTCGCCCGCGTGATGGCGCTCGTACCGGAGCCGGTGCGTACCCGCGTGCATCACCGGCACAATCTCGACGACATCGCCTGGCACACTGTGGCGCCGGGAGAGCCCACGACCCTTGACTACCTGATGGGTGACTACGTCGATCACTTGACGCACCACCTCCGCCAGATCCTCAGGTCGGGGTGGGAACGTCCGGCGGCGCCTGGTGTCAGGATGAGGTTTCTGCTCTGGATCCTTCTCTTCGCCCCGCTCGCAGCCTCGTGCGCGTCCGGATCGATCACGCCAGCCGCGAACGCGCTCACGCCTCGCGTCGTCACCGAGCCGACGACATACGACACCGATGATCCCGCCATCTGGATCAATTCCGCCGACAAATCGAGAAGTCTCATCGTCGGCACCGACAAGGATTCCGACGGCGCGCTCTACGTGTACGATCTGGGCGGGAGGATCGTGAACCGCGTCGGCGACCTGAAGCGCCCGAACAACGTCGACATTGCCTACGGCCTCCCGCTCGGCGGCACACCCACCGACATCGCCGTCACCACTGAGCGCGAGAAGCAGCGGCTGCGTGTCTTCTCGCTGCCCGACATGAAGCCGGTCGACAACGGCGATCTCGTCGTATTCGAGGGCGACACAAACCGCGCGCCAATGGGCATCGCGCTCTATCGGCGTCCGCGCGACGGCGCGATCTTCGCGTTTGTCGGTGGCAAGTCCGGCCCGCGCACCGGCTACATCGGCCAATACCGGCTCGCCGACGACGGCACAGGCCACGTGAAGATGGCGCTGGTCCGCCAGTTTGGCGCCTACAGCGGCACGAAGGAAATCGAGGCGATTGCCGTCGATGCTGAGCTCGGCTACGTGTACTACTCTGATGAAACCGTCGGCGTCCGCAAGTACGCCGCCGATCCGGACGCGCCCAGGGCGAACACGGAACTCGCGCTCTTTGCCACGAGCGGGTTCGCTGGCGATCACGAAGGCATCTCGATCTACAAGATCAACGACGGCACCGGCTACATCCTCGTCTCCGACCAGCAGGCGAACCAGTTTCGGATCTACCCGCGCGAAGGCGCACCCGGCCGCCCGCACGAGCACACGCTCGTCAAGACCGTTCCCGTCTCCGCCATCGAGAGCGACGGCAGCGAGGTCACCAGCCTCGCCCTCGGGCCGAAGTTCCCCCGGGGCCTGTTCGTCGCGATGTCCAACGGAGGAGTGTTTCACTACTACGCATGGGAGGACGTCGCCGGCCCCGATCTGAAGATCGCGCCCAACGGCGTTCCGCCTGGCAAATAGCGCCTCACGCGTCGGTCGTGCATGTCGCCACTCCTGCCACGCTCAACGAGAAGACGGGGCGGCACCAAGAGTGGCGCCGCCTTGGCCGCCGGCTTCGGCGGGCCAAGGCCGCCCCGACTGAGCACTACTGCGCGGCTACTGCAACACGATGGTCTTCTGCACCGTGCCGCCCTTGACGCTGTCGTACTTCACCGAGATGCTGCCGGTGCCCTTGACGAAGTACTGAATCGTCTTGGTGGTTCGGCCCGGGTGACCGTTGCGGACCATGATCCGCTTCAGATCCTTCTGATCGATCATCTGCGCGATCGCCGGCCGCCACTTGGTCGGCAGCCAGCTCGCCGACACGATCTCGACGCCCTTCCCGTCAACCGTGATCAGGTCCGGGCGCACGACGTTGTTGGCCGCCGCCTTGGCCAGGATGGTCGGCGTAATGCCGTCATTCTGGATGTCGAGCCACACCTTGAACACGCCATCGGCGAGCTTCTCGACCTTGGCGTCGCCCATCTTCATCTGGGGCATTTCTTCCGCCTGGTAGAGCGTGAACGCCATGTTGCGGTGGCACAGCTCTTCGTTCATGAATCGCGGCGGCACGCGGCCGAACGTCTTCTTGGTCGCGCCGCCGATCTCGACCTTGCCGAACTGTGGATGGTTGAACTCCTTCCAGTCCGTCTGCTCGTCGCCGAACTCGAGATAGTCGTTGAAGAAGTTATTGGCGACGCGCGGGGCAATCGGACTGTTGGGATCCTTCTGCTGTTCCTTCAGCTCCGGGCTGGTGAAGTACTGCCCGTTGCTCCAGAGCTCGTTCGAGTAGGAGAGGATGCCCAGCGTGTCGTTGCTCCAGTCGGTCGTGCCGCCGTGCACGGTGTAGAGGCCGCTCCAGATGACCAGGTAGCGGTAGAACGGCAGCATGCGCTCGCCCATCCTCCCTATTTCGTCGTAGGCGCGGACATCCGACGCCGGGTACTCGCCGGTCTGCTCAGCCCCCGGGCTGCGCAGGATCATGCCGCCGCTGTTGTGATAGGTCTGGAGCCCCGCCACGTTCGGGTGCGCCAGCATGAAGTCATTCACGGCCTTCGCTTCGGGCAACTGGAACGGGTAGTCCATCGCACCGCCCTGGATGTAGTCGGGCTGCCAGTCGGCCGCGAAGTTGCGATTCGGATCGTAGCTGCCGACGCCATCCTCGCCCACGCGGCCGTCGCCGTCGTGGTCGATGCCTTCCTGACCGAGCAGGATGTAGTCGCCCTTTTCTCCGAAACCCACCGGTTCCATCATTCGCGGATCGGCGACGCTCTTCCTGTGCGTGCCCTCCCCCGGAACGTACTTGCGGATCTGCTCGATGATGCCGTTCCCGTTCAGGTCCTCCGGGCCGTCCTCATCGAACTGATAGTCGTTGTCATCGTCTACGGGCATGTGACCCGTGCGCGCGTTGCCGCCGGGGCCGTGCATAAAGTAGTCGCGGCCGTCCGGGTTGACCGTCGGCACGATGTAGAACACCCGCTCGTTGACCAGTTTGGTGATCTTGTGGATCTTGCCGTAGTTCTCCATCAGGTACCAGATCGTGTAGATACAGATCTCTCCGCCCTGGATCTCGTTCCCGTGCATGTTGGCTTCGATGTACATCGCCGGCTTCGTCGTATCCGCTCCGGTGTCGGGGTTGTTGACGATCATGGCGGCCAGATCGCGCCCGCCGTAGCTCTTGCCAAGCGAGATGTACTTCAGGAACTTCGGATACGCCTTTTCGAGCGCCCGCATGTCGGCCTGGAGTTCCGCGACGTCGTGCCAGCGGTTGAAGTCGAGCTTCACCTTGTAGGCGCGCTCGGAGGTCGGGTTGTCCGCCCACGTCTTCGGCGCCTGCGTGGGCGCCCCAGTCCTGGGCGCCTGCGTGGCCGCCGCGGGTTTCGGCGTCTGAGCCGCTGCCGGTTTGGCCTGGCCCGAGACGCCTGATGAAGCGCAGACCGCCACTGCTACCAGCAGACCAGCGGTCGCGATGAGCTTCGCATGCGTGTTCATGTCTCTTCTCCTGCGAGTGCTGGTATCTACTGGAGGGTGATGGTGGCGGTATCTGTACCGCTCTTCTGCGACACGACTTTCAGGGTGATGGCTTGCGCGGGCTTGCCCTTGATCACCCATTCGTAGGACTGGCGCGAGCCCGTCCCGGCCAGTGCGCTGATGCTGTTGGTCTTTTCGTTCCCCGTGATGATCGACTCGGGGGGGACGCCAAGCTGCACCATGACGGGCTTGACCGCGCGAGCGACGACACCCTGCGCCATCGCGGTCGGCAGATAGCCCGTGTTCTCGACGTCGGCCTTGATGCGGTAGATCCCGCCGCCTAGTGCGGTGGCTTCGGCCTTCGCGATCTTCACCTTCGCAAAGATCGAGGTGAGATAGAGCACGAACTTCGCGTGGCTCGCCCCAAGATCCGCGATCTTCGCGACTGGCGGGTTGATGGTGGAGTAGGGCTTGAAGCCGCCAATCTCCGCATCACCCAGCGTCGGATGCTTGAACGGCGTCCACTTGACGAATCCGTCGATCTTCTCGCCATCCATCCACTGGAGCAGCCGCAGATCGATCCCTTCGGCGAAGTCGGCTTCGCTGCCGCCGCCTCCGGCCATCATCCCGCCGCCTGCACCACCGCGGCCCCGGCCGCCGCCAGCGGCTGCAGTCGCGCCGCCCGCCATCCCGGCCGGTGGCATGGCGCCTCGTCCGGTATCGCCGCCCGGCGCTCCCGCGCCAGCCGGCCGACCCGCACCAGGCAAGCCCCATCCCGGCGTCGAGAACGACGGGACGCCGTACTGGTAGTAGCCGTATTCAGAGAACGCGCCGGCCGGCGCGCGCGTGTAGCCGGTGCTGCGCAGGCCCGTGAATTCGCGGTACTTGCTGACGATGGCATTGATGTACTCGACGTCGGCCGCGTTCACGGTGGTCGCTGCGACCGCGCCGCCTCCGCCGCCCCGACCGCCAGCCGCGGCTGCGGCCGGCTGTCCGCCGCGACCGCCCTCGCCGCCGCCCATGAATCCGCCGCCCCCGCGTCCCCCGCGCCCGAATCCGCCCGCGTCCTGGAAGATGCCGACGCGCCGCGCATTCGCCACGCTGCGCTCGGCGAAGTCGAGCAGGCTGATCGGGTTGGCCGCCCCGGCGCGCGCGGAGATCAGATTGTCGTTCTCGCCAAACGTCAGCACCGCCGCGATGTTGCCGTGCTTGAGCACGTAGTCGAGCATGGCGCGCGTCTCGGATTCGCTCGCCATGTACCGGCCCGCATCAGTCTGGTAGTACGGGTACTGGTGCATGAAGTTGCGGTTGATGTCGGTGCCGCCCGGGCCGTCTTCGGCGATGAATCCGTCTCCGTCCTTGTCGGTGCCTTCCCAGTACATCGCGTACCCGCCGTTCTCGCCCTTGGCCGGATCCGCGCGCTTCATCAGCCGCGCATCGTCCGGATGAATCATGTACGGACCTTTCGGGTCCTTCACCCGCATCACCGTGATAACGCCATCCTTGTTGAGATCCTCTGGACCATCCTCGTCTATGCGGCCATCGTTGTCGGCGTCGAACTTCGTGCCGTTGGTTCGACGGCCGGTCTTCACCGGGGCGAACATCAGTTCGGCACCATCGGGATTGACGCGCGGCACGATGTAGAAGACATGGTTGTCGAGCCGCTGCTTGACTGCGGCATCTGTGGCGTACGACGTGAGCAGATAGTCGGCGAGGTAGACGGCCAGCTCGCTGCCGATCACGTGGTCGCCTTCGAAGTTGGCCGCAATCAGCAGGCCCGGCCGTTGGTCGACGGGCGTGCCCGACGCGCTGGCGATCTCGATCGCCCAGATGTCGCGCCCTTCCGCCGACTTGCCGATCGACACGAGCGTGGCCAGATTCGGATGCGCGGTGGCGGCCGCCTTCAGAGCCGCCGAGAGCTCGGCGTAGGTGTGGTACTTCGTGGTGTCGGCCGCCCCGGTCGGGGCGACGGCCAGCCATCCGATGATGGCCGCCAGCACCAGCCGACGAGCCCAGGCCCGACCGACGCGTCCTGCTGTGATCCGCACTGCGTCCTCCTGATGTGAAACCCGAAGAGAGGGTGCAGAACCCTGCGCCGTCAGAGCATGAGAGAGCGGGGTGCTGCAGGCAGAAGATGGACTCGGCAAGCGGGGGGACTTGCCTGAGCCTACGAGAAGCCCCAATGTTTGACAGAGGCTATCACAGCTGGAGCCGCCGCGGTCTGGATTCCAGCGTTCGTGGATCAGGCGGTCGCCGGAATGACGGGACACATCCACCCTCGTCGGCAGCCCGCGTACGGGATTCGGGATTCGGGCGGGACCCGTAGGGGCGGGCCCCCGTGCCCGCCCAAGACCCCTTGCACGGCTGTCCTTACCAGAATGCGTCCGACGAAGCGCCAGCTCTGTGTGAGACGACGCACAGGCCGCGACGACGTGAAGCGGGCCCGCCGGTATCGACGTCAACCTGCTTCAGGTTGTGCTCGCTGGCGCCCCTGACGGCGATCGCTCGAGAGGCGGCGTCCCGGGAACGGTCGGCCGCCGCTCAGTAGCGCAGCCGCAGCACGGCCGGCGCGACCGCCGCTCGTGGCAGCACGATAAAGAGATTGTCGTACTCGTCGGGCGCGATGGTCACCGGTTCGGTCGAGCCCATCCCACTCAGGATCTTCGGGACCGTATCGCTGTGGCCCACGACCAGCACACGGGCGTCCGGACCAAGCGCCCGCAGTCGCGCGATCAGGTCGGTCGTCTGGGCCGCGGGAATCCTCTGCAGCGGGACGCCCAGGCGGTCTGCCAGCGGTTTGGCCGTGTCGGCCGTGCGTACGAATTGCGTCACGAAGATCGCGGTGATGCGGGCGTCGCGCAGTTGCTCGGCCAGCCTGGCAGCCCGCCTCTGGCCTTCGGCCGCAAGCGGAGAATCGCTGGAGTTGTCGAGCCGCTCGGCGTGCCGCACGACAAACACCGCGTCCTGGGCTGAGGCCGGAGCGGCCCAAGGCCCGCCGGCCATCGCGATGGCGCAGGCAAGCACGCAGAGGATCCTCTGGCTGGAAGTCTTCACGCGCCCTCCCATCTGTGATGACGGCCGATGATACAGTGACGTTCTCCCCCGAACTCAGGAGAGGTCGCCGGCGTCTTAGGCCCTGAGCTTACTTGTGTTGGCCTCGCGGACCTCCCAGAGACCCGGCGAGGGACGGGCAGACTGGGCCGACGGCGTGCTCAACACAACTGAGCCGAAGGGTAAGCTCAATAGTAGCTGGAACGGGAACCCGGGAGATGCCTATGTGCCGCTTCGCTGCCCGAATCGCGGTCGTTCTCACGACCATCGCCATCGCCATCGTCAGCGCGTCGAGCGTGCCAGTGGCGCGGGCCGACGACCGGCCCATCGTCAGCGGAGAGGTCGGCCGCAAGCTCGACGACTACTTGACTCGGATTGAGCGGTTCGGCTATTCAGGCGGCGCGCTCGCGGTTCGCGGCAAAGACGTGCTGCTGATGAAGTCGTACGGCCTGTCCGACCGGGCGCAGAAGATCCCGCTTGCCACCGATAGCGTGTACAACCTGGGCTCCATCACCAAGCAGTTCACGGCCGCTGCCATCCTGACGCTCGAGATGCAGGGAAAGCTGTCGGTCAGCGAGCTGGCCAGCAAGTACCTGGATGGCGTGCCTGCCGACAAGGCGTCCATCACCCTGCATCATCTGCTGACGCATTCGTCGGGCCTCGAATCGGATTTCAGCCAGACCGACTACGAGCCGGTGGGGCGCGAGGAGTACGTGCGGCGCGCGCTGCAGTCGACGCTCCTGTTCAAGCCTGGCACTGGCTACGAATACTCGAACGCCGGCTACAGCCTGCTCGCCGCGATCGTGGAGAAGGTGTCCGGCCAATCCTACGAGACGTATCTCGCCGGGCACGTGCTGAAGCCGGCGGGCATGCTCGAGTCTGGCTACAAGGCCCCGGCGTGGGAGAAATCGCGCATCGCGCACGGGTACCGCGATGGCGAGGACTGGGGAACCATCGTTCAGCGCATCGAGCCGCCGGACGCACCCTATTGGATGCTGCGCGGCAATGGGGGATTGCATACAACGCTGGGAGACATGCTGGCATGGCATCGCGCGCTTGACAGCGATGTGGTGCTGTCCAGGGAGGCGCGAGCCAGGTACTTCAAGCCCTATGTCGCCGAGGGTCCGGCCGAGCGCTCGTTCTACGCGTACGGCTGGGCGGTCAGCAAGACGCCGCGCGGAACCACTGTCGTTCAGCACAACGGAGGCAACGGCATCTACGTTGCGGAGTTCATGAGATTCCAGGAGGAAGACGCGATGCTCTTCCTGACATCAACCAACGCAGAGATGAAGGCGAGCCCAGTCGTGCAGATCCTCGAGCGGATCCTCTTTGGTGGAGCGGTATCGATGCCCCCGGCCGTTGTTCACGTGGCGCCGGACAGGCTCGCGCCGCTGGCCGGCCGTTGGGTGTTGCCGAAAGGCGGCGCGATCACCATTGCCGCCGACGGCAACGCGCTTGCCGTGCGCGCGGACGACCCGGAGGCCATGTCAGCGCTCGCCCCACCGCCGGCGGGGCAGGCCGTGCGGTTTGCGCAGTTGACGGCTCGGACGGCCGACATCTCGTCACGTTCCTTCAAGGGAGACGTCTCGGGTCTACACGAGGCCATGGGCGGCGACATGCCGCTTGACGACGTCAAGGCACAGGAAGCCGGGATGATGCGCGACCGTGAAGGGCGGCTCGGGCGCTTCGTGAGGTCGAGCGTGCTGGGGACGGTTCCACGAGAGGGCGACACCGTCCAGACGATTGTGCGGCTCGAGTTCGAGAAGGCGTCGGTGTTCAATATCTACGTCTGGGGTCCGCGTCGCCTCCTGGGCATCCGCGGCACGCCGCAGCTTCCCGCACTGCGCTACCTGCCTGTGTCGGATCGGCGCTTCGTGGCCTATTCGCTCGAGATGGGCGGTGCCGAGCAGACATTGTCGTTCGAGACGACTGGCGGCGAAACCACCCTGGTGCTGCCGACGGCGGCACGGCCGGTGACGGCCCGCAAGAGGAAGTGAGCCCTCTTACAAACACGTCGGCATCCATGGCTGGATCCCGGCGTCCGCCGGGATGACGACAGAACGCTTCATCCGATCAAGTAAAGCCAAGAGAAGGCAAAGCTAGCCGCGGGCCGACGTCCTCGCCGGGATCAGCAGGAACGTGATGGCGGCCAGGCGGCCGAGCATGACGGCAATCGCGGCGGCGAGTGCGCCGACCATGTCAAACGTCCCCACGCACAGAAAGAGCGCCGTCGCCAGGCAGACGGCTTCGATGGCGGTGGCGACCGTCACCAGGCGGGTGTTCCGCGCGACGATCAGTCGCGCGCGCTGGAACGAGAGGAGGTACTCGAGCGCTGGCAGCAGCACCAGGATGCGTGCAGCGCCGATCGCGAACGCACGCAGATCGCTTTGCAATCCTGCCACCACCCGGAACCAGAGGTCAGCAACCGGTGTGAAGACGATGACGCCCAGCGCGAGGGTGGCTGCCGCAGCCAGCAGGCCGGCCACGCGCCGCACCTCGGGGACGTGCTCGTGGTGTGTTCCGATCAATGCCACGGCGACTTCCTGGTACCCGATGCCGCCGCTTCTGAACAGAAACACGAATGCGCTGATGACCGGCCAGACCGCGAGCGATTCGATGGGGGAACGGCTGTGGCCCAGAAAGAAGGTGACCAGCGGCAGTGTGATGAGCGAGATGACGGAGGTCAGCGCGAGAGGATAGTAGAACCGGCCAATCTCCCGCAGCGACAGGGCTGAAATCGACTGCGCCTCGGCCCCGGCAAGCAACTGAGCCACCACGTGCCGCGCCATCCATCGGCTCGCGGCCGCTTCCGCCATCACGCCGGCTGAAAGCGCGA
>Ga0315273_10007767_pt1 | contig 13460 bp, 10 predicted proteins | sample YL17G02_0_MG_FD_205753 | JGI IMG/M metagenome (GOLD analysis project Ga0315273, IMG submission 205753) | Sediment microbial communities from Yellowstone Lake, YNP, Wyoming, USA - YL17G02_0 | ecosystem: Environmental > Aquatic > Freshwater > Lake > Sediment | place: USA: Wyoming | collected... | reverse complement strand
CCCGCTCCACTGCGGCTCTCGGAATCGACTCCATTTTCACCCCCGCCTCGGAGTCTGTACCGATTCCCGCTCAAGCGGACAGATCGTGTGCTAATTCGACCGGACAATTCGTATGCTACCAACAGCCGGCGCTACAGCGACCATCCGGGCCAGCACTTTCGTGTTAGACTGCCCGTGGTTCCCCTGCACATTTGGGCCCTTGGAGGCGTGTATATGCGAAGGGGCTCGTGCCTGCTTCTCTCCCTGCTGTTTTGGGTGAGTGTCTGCGTCGCCCAGTCAGCCAAGGTTTACACCATCGATACCGTGGTGGGTGGCGCCGTCTATGACGGCCTGGCCGCTACCGCCACTCCCTTGAATTCTCCCAATGGGCTGTGGTTGGACCGCGACGGCGCCTTATGGGTGGCCGACACCGGCAACCAGGTAATCCGTAAGATTGACCCAGGCACGGGAGTCATGAGGCTGATGGTGGGTGGGGGCACGGTGATCGAGGATTCGGTTCCTGTTCCCGGCACCAGTGTGCAGTTGAACCGCCCCAGCCACATCGTAGGAGACGCCGCCGGCAACATCTACTTCACCGACAGCGGGTTCAACCGCGTGCGCAAGCTGACACCGGACGGGCTGGTAACGACTGTGGTGGGGACAGGCGAGCAGGGGTTCGCGGGCGATGGCGGGCTGGCGCGGCTGGCCAAGCTGAACGCTCCCAGGGGACTCGTGTTCGACGCAGCCGGGAACCTGTTTATCACGGATCAAAAGAACTCTCGGGTTCGACGCGTCGACGCGGCAGGTGTTATCTCTACGTTTGCCGGCAACGGCCAGTATGGGCACTCCGGCGATAACGGTCCGGCTCTGAGCGCCAGCCTCGACACGCTTGTAAGAGCGGAAGGACTGGCCTTTGACTCGCGGGGGAATCTCTACATCTCGGCCAACAACACGATCCGGCGCGTTGACCGCGCCACCGGCATCATTACGACCGTGGTCGGCATCGGCACTGCCTCGGACTGTAATCGCATTCCTGACGGCACGCCCGCGAACGCCCGAGCGACGTGCGGGCTGGGCGATGTTGTTTTCGACCCCGACGACAACCTCTATTTCGTCTACAACGGCAACCTGGCCAAAGTAACCGCGGCGACGGGTTTGCTCACCAACATCGGGGTCGGCACAGCAAGATGGCTGGTTCGCGACCAGTCCGGAAGGCTCATATACAGCACGGCTGGACAGGTGCGGCGCGTTGGCGCGAGCGGGGGGGCTATTACGGTGATTGCCGGCAGCACCGACCCGTTCGATGGCCCCGGACAGTTCGCGGTCCTGACTTCGCCCCTTGGCATGGCAATGGACGCCGCCGGGGTGCTGTATATCGGAGAAGAGAGTCGGATACGGCGATTTGATCCATCCACGGGATTGGTGACCAGGGTCGCCGGCGGGGGCTCCGCGGCCTTGGCCGACGGCATCGCCGCCACGGCGACGAAATTGAATGACAGCGTCGCTGCCCTGTCCGTCGATTCGCGAGGCAACTTGCTTTTCGGTCACTCCGGCACGGCTTGGAGAATGGATGCCCGTACAGGAATGCTCAGCCGGATTGCGGGCAAGGACAGGTCATACGGAACCCCTTCCTCCGGCGACGGTGGCCCCGCCCTGGAGGCGACTTTCTTCGACACGGCCGGCATCATGGCCGATGCCGCGGGCAACGTCTTCGTCAGCGAGGGGTCTGGCAATCGAGTGCGCCGGATTGATGCAGCCACCGGAATTGTCACCACGATAGCTGGAACTGGCGTAGCCGGCAATTCGGGCGACGGGGGACCGGCTACAGCAGCCTCCCTCAGCCCTCCCGGCGATCTGACGCTGGATCTGCAAGGGAACCTCCTCATTGCTGCTACTGGTGTACTGCGCCGTGTCGACCTGTCTACGGGTTTGATTGCCACGGTGCAGGCGCGTTCCAAAGAAGGCGACCCGCTGAAGCCTTTCACAGGTAGTCCCATAGGTGTGGCAGTGGACAAGACGGGGAACATTTTCCTCGCCGAAAGACAAGCGCAAGTTCGCGAAATCCGCGCTTCCGATAGTGTGCTGCTGACAGTGGCGGGTTCGACCGAAGGGTTCTTCGGGGACGGCGGGCTCGCCTCGCTGGCGCGCATCGGTAATGTTGATGGGAGACTGGCCGTAGACGGCGCCGGAAACGTCTACCTGGCCGACACGAACAATGGCCGGGTGCGCAAACTGACCCCCACCGTCATCCTCCCTGTGGTGGCCATTTCCCCCGGCACGCTGTTCTTCACCCAGGTGCAGGGCAGTGTGGCCATCGGGGCGCAGGTGCTGAACATCAGCAGCGCGAACAGCCTGCCCTTCAACTGGACACTGGATATTTCGACCAGCGCCGGCGGAAGCTGGCTGAACGCCAGCAGCCGTTCTGGCAGTGTCGCGGCAAGTGGGACCGCAAACGTGATGTTACTGGTCGCTTCATCGCGGCTCGGGGCCGGCACCTACCGCGGCACCGTGACCATCACCGCAACGGGCGCCACAAACTCGCCGCAGATCGTAGAAGTGGTGCTGACAGTGGCCGGCGCAGCGGGCCCGGCTGTCGGGCTGTCACAGCAGTACTTGAACTTCCAGGGCGTGCAGGGCGGAGCGAATCCGCCGCCGCAAACGCTCACCATCAGCAACGCCGGCAGCGGCACTTTGAGCTGGAGCGCCACAGCCGAGACCTCCAGCGGCGGGCAGTGGCTGCGCGTTTCGTCGGGGTTAGGGACGGCGCCTTCGGCCCTTACCGTGTCCTGCGACATCACCGGATTGTCACAGGGCGTCTACCAGGGCCAGGTCACCCTGCGCAACCTGACGGGGAATGAGACACGTATCATCTCGGTGGTGCTGACCGTTACGCGGACGCAGCCCATCCTGCTGCCCACGCAGACGGGCTTCCTGTTCGTCGGAATAGAAGGCAGCCTGGTGATCGGGCCACAGAGCTTTGCCATTCAGAACGCCGGGCAGGGGCGGATGGACTGGCAAGTCCAGGTGAATCTGCCGGCCGGTGGCGACTGGCTGCGGGTCAGCCCCACCAGCGGCACCAGCGATGCCGCGGTGTCGGTCGCGCCGACCGTGACGTTGCTGGTGGACCCCTCGAAGCTGCGGGCCGGCGTGAGCGTGGGCCTGCTGACAATCACGGCGAGCGGAGCGCTGAATGCGCCGCAGACGGGGATCGTGCTGGTGAACATGCTGGCGCGGGGCTCATTGCCGGTGGGAACCATCAATCCGCTGGGGGTGATTTTCACGGCGGCCAGCGGGGCCAGCGGGGCGCTGACGCAGGGCATCTCGATTGCCAGCACGGGCGGGCAGGCGCTGCAGTACCTGGCGCGCACGCAGACGCAGGCCGGGGGCAGTTGGCTGTCGGTGACACCGGAGCAGGGCGTACTGCTGAGCTCGGCGGAAAGCGTGAGCTTGCAGGTGCAGGCCAACGCCACGGGGCTGGCGGCGGGCGTTTACTTCGGCACGGTCACGTTGAGCTTCGGCACCGGCGTGACGCAGGAAGTAGCCGTGGCCTTGGTAGTCTCGCCGGTCGCCACGTCACAAACAGCGGGCCCCCAACTTGAAACCTGGAACCTGGAACCTGGAACCTCTGCCGCAGCTTGCACCGCCCGCCGCATGGTGATCGTCGAGACCAAGCTGGGCAACCGCTTCTCGCTGCAGAGCGGCTGGCCCATTCCCATGCTGGTGCAGGCGGTGGACGACTGCGGCTCGGCGGTCAGCTCGGCCACGGTGGCCGCCGGCTTCACCGGCAACGAACCGCCGCTGGTCTTCCAGAACCTGCGCAACGGCAACTACATGGCCACCTGGGTGCCGGCCACCAAGGGCTCGATCGGGGTGACGATCCGGGCGGTGGCCAGCGGGCTGGAAGACGGGGTGTTCCAGTTCTCGGGGACCCTGGGGGAGGCCAGCAAGCTGCCGCTGGTGTTCCGCGACGGGTGGGTGAACGCGGCCAGCTTCGACCGCTACAAGCCTTTGGCACCGGGGATGATCTTCTCGCTGTTCGGGAGCAACTTGGCGGAGGGCAGGAACCTGGCCTCACAGATCCCGCTGCCGCGCTCGCTGGGCAACATTAGGGCGACGATCGGAGGGTACGAGGCGCCGCTGTTCTATGCCGACAGCGGGCAGGTGAATGCCCAGGTGCCGTTCGAGCTGACGCCGGGGGTAGCCACGCTGGTGGTGACGGGCAAGGACGCGGCGGGTGCGCCGGGCACGGTGACCATCGTGAACGCGCAGCCGGGCGTCTTCACGGTGAGCCAGAGCGGGACGGGGCAGGGGGTGGTGCTGGACGCTCTGAACAACCTGGTGGACAGCAGCCATGCGGTGAAGGCGGGGGAGGCGGTGGTGATCTACGCCACGGGCTTGGGGGCCACCAGTCCGGCGGTGGCCACGGGGCAGGCGGCGCCGGCGGTGCCCCCGCTGGCGCTGGTGACCACGCCGGTGAAGGTGACGATTGGGGGCGTGGAAGCGGCGGTGGAGTTCGCGGGGCTGGCGCCGGGCTTTGTGGGGCTGTACCAGGTGAACGCGCGGGTGCCGGCGGGCGTGACGGCGGGCAACGCCGTGCCGCTGGTGCTCACCCAGAACGGCGTGGCCAGCAACACCGTGACGATTGCCGTGAAATGAGCTGTTTTCTCACCACAAAGACACAAAGCACACAAAGCCTCACAAAGAAGGACCGTTGTAGCGCCGGCGGCCCGCCGGTCACTGTTTATTAAACGTCAATTTCTGTGTGGCCTCGCCCTGCGGGCTCTTCAGCTCCCGCTTGAGCGTCATCACGTTGCCATCGTCGCTCAGCTCGGCCGTCTCCTTGATGTCGATGTTCGTGCCGTTCTCCAGCTTCAGCGTGCCTTCCGTGATGAGCCGGTTCCCGTCCCAGCGGCTCTTGGAGGCGTATTCGTTGGGTCCCACGGTGGTCTTGTTCTCCTTGCCGTCGGTAGTGATTTCGCGGTCTCTCGTCCGCTCGCCGCGCTGGTCTTTGGTTGTCTCGCTGATCTTCAGTTTCGGTTCCTTGTGATCGATCACGCGCACCTGGCTGTCGGGCGCGGGCAGCGGCTCGAAGTTGCTCTTGGAAAGGTCCAGGACCCACTTGCCGCTAAAGTTCGGCTTGTCCTGCGCGGCGGCGAAGACCGCGGCCAGCAGGAGAATTGTCGCGTAATGAAGGGCTCGTCTCATACTTGCTCCGTCAAAGGAAGGTTGTGGCGCCCAACTTCCTAACCCGAGGCCGGCGCCGGAGTCGCATTTCTGAATGCGCCCGCCGCCTCTGTAGTGAATAATACACTGCCATGAAGAACGCGGATCTGACTCTGGCTTTACTCAGCGTGTGGCTGTTGTCGCTGTGCGGGTGCCAACCGCCCCGGCAGCCAGCCTCAGGTAACCAGCCGGCGGGGGCGGGCAAGATCATGGCCCGCGTGCACAACTCGGGGTTCGAGCTGGCCCACGACAGCTACAACTGCATGTCCACGGCGAGCGACGGCAGGATTTACTACGTGCTGTCCAGTGAGGTGCACGACGCAGGCGCGCGGATCTTCGTCTACGACCCGGCCGCCGACCGCATCCGCATGCTTGGCGATCTGACCGAGGCCTGCGGCGAGAAAGGCCTCAAGTCGGTCGCGCAAGGCAAGTCGCACGTGCCCTTTTGGGAGGCGGGCGGCAAGCTGTACTTCGCCACGCACGTGGGCTACTACATGATCAAGGACGGCATGGAGAAGATCGGCGATCCGCCGCCCGGCTACAAGCCTTACCCCGGCGGGCATTTCCTCAGCTATGACCCGGCCGGCGGCAAATTCGAGAACCTGGCCACGGCGCCCAACGGCGAAGGCATTCTGGCCATGACCATGGACAGCGAGCGCGGCCGGCTCTACGGGCTCACCTGGCCCACCGGCTTCTTCATCACCTACGACCTGCCCACTCGGAAGTTGAAGAACCTGGGACGGACGTCGCGGGATGGCGAAAACGGCAAGGGGGCCAGTTACCGCACCATATGCCGCGCCATCATCGTCGATCGCACCGACGGCTCCGCGTATTTCACCACCGGGGACGGCGCCATCCTGCGCTATCGTTACGACCGCGAGGCCATCGAGCCGGTCCAGGACGAGGACATGAAGAAAGACTACTTCGGGCTGTATGACCCGACCTCGCCCGGGCACATGGGCTACAACTGGCGCCAGGTTGTCTGGTACGCGCCCGACAAGGTGATCTACGGGGTCCACGGCAATTCCGGCTACTTGTTCCGCTTCGATCCCAAAGCGCCGCGCGTCGAGGTGCTGGAGCGCTTGACCTCGGAACCATCAAAGCGCAGCGGCATGTACGACCAGTTCAGCTACGGCTACCTGGGCTTCACGCTCGGACCGGACGGGCAGACCATCCATTACCTGACCGGCGGCCCGATCTACCAGGAGGGCAAGCGGGTGCGAGGGAAAGCCAGCACCGCCAAGGGCGAGTCCAAGGGCCGGGAGGACCTGCACCTGGTCACCTACCACATCCCGACGGGCAAGTATGCCGACCACGGCCCGATCTTCTTGCCCAACGGCGACCGGCCGGCCTACGTGAATTCCATCGCCGTGGGGAAGGACGGGCAGGTGTACACGCTGGCGCGTGTCACCGAGAACGGGCGCACGCGCGCCGACCTCATCAGCTTCCCCGGCCCGCTGAAATCGCCAAAGTAGTCTGGCTCAGGCTCCCGGGGGGCTCCGGCTGAAACCGTTTTCAGGGCCTCAATCTGTGTTAAAGTAGCCGGTTTGGACGGGCCCAGCGCGCCTTTCTCATATCACCATGAACAGAACTGAGAACATGATCGAGCTCAAACGGACGGCGAACCGCATCCGCCAGGACGTGGTGCGGATGATCGGCGAGGCCGGTTCGGGCCACCCCGGCGGCTCGCTGTCGGCCGCCGACATTGTCACCGCGCTTTACTTCAACGAAATGCGGCACGACCCGGCCCGCCCCGACTGGCCGGATCGCGACCGGTTCATCCTCAGCAAGGGCCACGCCGTACCGGTCCTGTACAGCGCGTTTATGGAAGCCGGCTACCTGTCGCGGGATTTGCTGCCGACGCTGCGCAAGCTGGGCAGCCCCCTGCAAGGCCACCCGGACCGGCGCACGGTGCCGGCCCTGGAAGCCTCGACCGGCTCGCTCGGCAACGGGCTCTCCATCGGGCTGGGGTACGCGCTGGCCGCCCGCCTGGACAACCGCGACTACCGCGTCTACGTCATGATGGGCGATGGCGAGAACCAGGAGGGCCAGGTGTGGGAAGCCGCCATGTGGGCCGGCTACCAGAAGATCGACAACATCGTCGCCATCGTCGATTACAACAAGCAACAGCTTGACAACTGGGTGATTAAAATCCTGGACCTGGAGCCGCTCCAGGCCAAGTGGGCGGCCTTCAACTGGCACACCATCGTGATCGACGGCCACGACATGAGCCAGATTCTGGCCGCCTTCCGCCAGGCGCGCGAAACCAAGGGAAAACCCACCTGCATCATCGCCAACACCGTCAAGGGCAAGGGGGTTTCCTTCATGGAAAACAACCTGGAGTTTCACGGCATCGCTCCGATGCCCGAGCAGGTAAAACAGGCGATCTCAGAGCTGGAACGGGAGGCAGCTAACCTTGGCTGATACTGCGGCGAGACCGAAATTCGAGCTGAAACTGGGGATGGCCACGCGCGACGCCTACGGCAAAGCGCTGGTCGAGCTGGGCCGCGTCAACCCCAACGTGGTGGTGCTGGACGCCGATCTGTCCAAATCGACGAAGACCAACCTGTTTGCCAAGGAGTTTCCCGGCCGCTTCATCGAGTGCGGCATCGCCGAGGCCAACATGGTGGGCATAGCCGGGGGGTTGGCCGCGGCCGGCAAGATCCCCTTCGTTTCCAGCTTCGCCTGCTTCCTGATGAACAAGGCCTTCGACCAGCTCCGCATCGCCGTGGCCTATCCGAAGTGGAACGTAAAGGTGGTGACCACGCACGGGGGCATCAGTATCGGCGAGGACGGGCCATCCCAGCAGAGCGTCGAAGATTACGCGTTGGCCTGCGCGCTGCCCGGTTTCGTGGTGACCTCGCCGGCCGATGAAACCTCCACGCGGGCCCTGGTCCTGCGCGCTGCCGAGCATGTCGGCCCCGTATATATGCGCACGGGCCGGCCTCGCGTCCCCATCATTTATCCGGACAAGAACGAGCTGTTCGAGTTCGGGCGGGCCAAGCGGCTGCTCGATGGCGGCGACGTGACCCTGATCGGGTGCGGCGTCACGGTGGCCGAATGCCTGAAGGCCGCCGAGGCCCTGGCGCAATCCGGCATCCGGGCCCGCGTGCTCGACATGCACACGCTCAAGCCGGTGGACCGCGAAGCGGTGGCCGCCGCGGCTCGTGACACCGGCGCCATCGTCTGCGTCGAAGAGCACCTGCTGGACGGCGGGCTGGGCTCGCAGGTGGCCCGCGCCGCGGCCGAGCTGGCGCCTGTGCCCATGGAATTTGTCGGGATTATCGACACCTATGCCGAATCCGGCACGCCCGACGAGTTGCTGGAGAAGTACGGCCTGACCGCGCCGCACATTGTCCGCGCGGCGGAACGTGTGCTCAGGCGCAAGAAATAATCACCACGCCCTCGCCTTTGGCGCAAGCTTGCTCAAAATAGGAACCATGCTGTAGCAGGCGGCACTGTGGCAGTTCTCAACAGTGGCGCCGCCCGCAGCCTGATGTATCATGTATCACCGCCTGGGGGCAAGAAGAGGGAGGGCTTGGCATGTCCATCGTCACCATTTCCAGAGGCACCTTCAGTGGCGGGAAAATGCTGGCCGAGTGCCTGGCCGAGAGGCTGGGCTTCCGCTGCATCGACCGCGACGTGATCGTGGAACGAGCGGCGGCCAGCGGCGTTTCGCAGGAAGAGCTGCGGGATGCGCTGCAGAAACCGCCCTCATTCCTGGAACGGTTCCAGCACAAGAAGTACATGTACCTGGCGCTGATCCAGGCGGCACTGGCCGAGGAGGTGCGCACCGGCCGGGTCGTCTATCACGGCAATGCCGGGCACCTGCTGCTGGCCGGCGGCAATCCCGTGCTGCGGGTGCGGATCATCGCCCCGCTCGAGTTCCGCCTGAAGATGGCCCAGGACCGGCTGAAATTCAGCCGCAACGAAGCGCTGGCCTACATCGAGAAAATGGACGAGCACCGCCGGAAATGGACCCACTACCTTTACGGCGTGGACTGGGGCGACCCCACGTTGTACGACTTGGTGCTCAATCTCGAGCACATCAGCGTCGAGGAGGCATGCAACGTCCTGGTGGCCACCGTGCGGGAGAGGTGCTTCACACTCACGCCGCAATGCCAGGTGCGGATGAACGACCTGGCGATCGCCTCACGGGTCCGCGCCAATCTCGCCTTGAACCCTCCCACCTCGGGCCTGGAGGTCGAAGTCACCGCCACCGAAGGCCGGGTGCGCATCCGGGGAAGGCTGGCCGGCCTCGAGCAACTCGAGGAGGTACGCCGGGTGGCAACGAACAGCCGCGGCGTTGTCGAAGTGAACCTCCAGGAATTGAGCCTGACCGCGCACAGTTGAGGTCCAGGGGTCCAAAGTCCAAAGTCAACGACCTTGGACCTTTGGACCAGTCGACCTTTGGACCTTGGACCCCGCGGTGAGCAGGCCGGCGGCCCACTCGGGAGCGCCGACTGCGTGCAGGTGGGTATAGCTGGCCCAGACGTTTCCAACGATGACCGCATCGCGCGCCGCGAAACAGCCGCTGCCGCGCAGCACCGCGCAGGCGGTCGACGGCTGCTCGCCCTCCAGCACGATTCTCGAATAGTGGAACTCGTGCCCCCGCAAGACCAGGCCTTCGGGGAAGAAAGGATTGGGGTGGTCAACCCGCAGTTCCGAATAACCGTGTCCTTGCGGCGAGGCCTGCATGTGCACGTCGAAGGGGAGCACGCCTGCCATGGCGTAGCGATTGCCCTGCCAGACGATGGCCCGCGACAACAGCATCAGCCCGCCACATTCGGCGTAGATCGGCAGGCCCGCCTCGGCCCGCCGGCGCAGGGATTCGAGAAACGGGCCGTTCGCGGAAATCCTGGTGGCATGGGTTTCGGGAAAGCCGCCGCCGATGTAAAGGCAGTCGAGGTCTTCGGGCAGCTCGCTCTGATCCAGCGAGGAGATCGCAATCAATTGGGCGCCGGCCTGTTCCAGCGCCTCCAGGTTGTCGGGGTAATAGAAGGTGAACGCGCTGTCCTTTAGATAGCCAATCCTCAGCCCGCCCCCTCCAGCTTCAACCGGCCGCTCGGCCCCCTGACACCTGGCACCTGGCACCTGACACCTGCCTTCGCCGGCGATCGCCAACAGCCGCTCGAGGTCGAGATTGCCATCGAGGAGGCGGGAAAGGTTGGCCTCCAGTTCCTCTCTGCCCGGATGCTCCGCGGGGGTCACCAGCCCCAGGTGGCGGCCCGGCAACAGCAGTTGCTCGGTTGCGTGCGGCACAACGCCGAGGACGGGAATGCCGCAAATGGCCTCGATCGACTCCCGCAACACGCGCTCGTGGCGGGGGCCGCTGACACGGTTCAGGATCACTCCGGCGATGCGCACCGCCGGGTCCAGCTTCTGGCAGCCGAGGACACAGGCCGCCAGCGTGCGCGTGACTTTGGCCGCGTTGAGGGCCAGGACCACCGGGGCACTCAGCGCCTTGGCCAGTTCCGCGGTGCTGTGCGTGCCGCTGGAATCAAACCCGTCGTGCAAGCCGCGGTTGCCTTCGATCAGGTTGAACCCCGCGGGGGCCGCATGGCGGGCGAACAGGGCCACGGCGCGCTCCATGCCCATCATGTAGCTGTCCAGGTTGCGGGCCGGCGAGCCGGCGGCCCAGGAAAGCCAGGCGGCATCGATGTAATCCGGGCCTTTTTTGAAGCCGCGCACGGTCAAACCGGCGCGCCGGGCCGCCTTCAGCAGGCCGGCTGAAATCAGCGTCTTGCCGCAGTCGCCGGAGAGCCCGGCAATGACCAGCCGAGGCTGGAGGCCGGAGACTGGAGGCTGGAAACTGTGATCCATTTCAGTGTCCCGGCCCAGGGGCCTTTGCTCTGGCCGCGGCGGCCTTGGCCTTGGCGGCTGTTTCCTGCGGCTGGGCGGCTTCGGGCGCCGGCTCAAGTACCACCGGCAGCCTCCGCCTGGCTCGCCGCTTGATCAGCCGGGAAGCAAGGAAATCGATGGTGAAGCCGGCCAGCACGGCGATCACCACGGCCATGGCGCCGTAAAGGGAACCGTGCTCGCGGGCCAGCCGGGCCAGGCGCGCCGGGAAGCCGACCGCAAGCACCTCGAGCGGGATCGAGGACTGGTTGATAACTTTGCCGTCCCGGCACTCGTAGACCCGCACTTCATAGCGTCCGGGCGGCGCTTTCTTGGGCCAGTGGAATTCAACCGAGAACGGCTCGCCGGCCGGGGCCGGAGGCCCCATCTTCACCGCGCCGCTCGCCACCTGCAGGCTCCCGTCCTGCCTCTTCAATTTCAGATAGTGCTCGCGGATGATCTCCTGGTCCATCGCCGGCGGTTCCACGCTCATCTGGCTCTTGAGCGCGGCCTCATCGAGCTGGTAGCGATCGATTTCGCCGCGGTTCAGAAGCGCCGCGACCGGTTCCGGCGTGAAACACAAGAACAGGGAAGGGACCGCCGAGATTTCCACCTTCCCGGCGTTTACCCAGATGGGACCGACCCGGCCTTTACGGTTGAAGACTTCCTTGATGCCGGCGCCGCGCACCACCACCAGCGCCCTGGAGCCCGGTTCGGCCAAACCCTCGATTCGCACCCGGGCGCCGTCGTAAAAAACGCCCATTTCGATCGTGGGAGGCGTAACGCGAATGGGGGGCTGCGCGGCCATCAGCGAACCGGCGAGCACGGCGATGGCCGTGATCCAAACACGCGTGGCTGATCGTTGGTTCGCCATAGTTTCAGCCGTGCGGCACGCGATCTTGAACGGAGCCGTCGCGCCCCGCGGGATCAGCGGGCGGGCGCTTGCGCGGCGCCGCGGTTCCATTCAGTTTGAGCGTCGGCGATGCGCGGGCGCCCGCTCTTTCACTGTCGCGGCTCTGCCGGCCATCCGCTGCAGCGATCAGGACGCCGGCGTTGTACGCCTGCTGAGCGGGCAGAACCCGCATCAAGGCAGGCGGCCGCAGAAACGCCTCTCCTTTGCTGCGTCCCAGGATGCAAGACGGCGTCACCAGGATGCTGACCAGCATTTTCGCCATGACGAATAGCACCAGGCTGGCCAGCACGATCATCAGTTGTTCGCCGCGCAACCGGCGGGTCAGGCGCGCGCCGATCTGCGCCCCGATGGTGGAACCAAGCGCCACCAGCAGCGCCAGCACCAGATCGACGGTGTGGTTGGTGGTGGCCTGCATGAAGGTGACGCCGGCGCAGGTGAACAGGATCTGGAACAGGTCGGTGCCCACGGCCAGATGCGGCGGCATGTGCAACAGGTAGACCATCATGGGCACCATGATGAAGCCGCCGCCCACACCCATGATGGCGGCCAGCATGCCCACCAGCAGGCACAGGAAAAACGGGACCAGCACCGAGTGCTGGATGCCGGAATGCGGAAACGCCATCTGCAACGGCAGGCGGGAAAGGAACGGGCGCCGCGGCCTGCGGGGGCCGCGCTCCCGAGGCACCATACCCTCGCCCCGCAGGCTCCGCACGCTCTTGACCACCATGAAGGAGCCGAGGCTGCCCAGCACCACGATGTAGGTGATGGTAATTACGAAATCGGCGTTCCCCAGCGCCCGCAGCAGCTTGATCAGTTGCACGCCGATGGCCGCGCCCACCAGCCCGCCGCACAGCAGGATGCTGCCCAGCTTGTAGTCCACGTTGCCGAGGCGGAAGTGGGCGGCCACGCCCGAAGAGGAGGTGGCGACGATGGCGCTGGTGTCCGAGGCGGCGGCCACCGTCGGCGGCACGCCCAGCATCATCAGGATCGGCGTCATCAGGAAGCCGCCACCGACCCCCACCAGGCCCGACAACAACCCCACCATCATGCCCGCGCCCACCACCAGGAACAGGTTGATGCTGATGCCGGCCACGGGAAGAAATACCGACACGCGTCCCCCCTCTCTCCCTCCCCCGTTGTACGCTACATCACTTCAAAATCACGCGGCTGAGCCACACCAGGACGACGATCAGCGAAAGCCCCAGCGCCAGGCTCCATCCGATCAGCTTCTTTTCGATGGGAAGCAGCGGCTCGTACTCCATCCGCTTCAATTCTTCGGCAAGTTTCGGCTGCTCCATATTGCCAACTCCGCACTCCGCACTCCGCATTCCGCACTCCGCATTGATCACGCCAGCGGCGGCTTGACGCCGTGGAAAAAAATCCAGGAAATCGCCAGCCCGATCCAGATGATGAACCCGAACAGGCAAAGCACATAGACGGCGGCCAGCCGCGCGATCCCTTCCTCCCACAGTTTCCGGAAATTGGAAACCACGCCGATGGCGAAGAA
>Ga0315273_10007766_pt1 | contig 13461 bp, 17 predicted proteins | sample YL17G02_0_MG_FD_205753 | JGI IMG/M metagenome (GOLD analysis project Ga0315273, IMG submission 205753) | Sediment microbial communities from Yellowstone Lake, YNP, Wyoming, USA - YL17G02_0 | ecosystem: Environmental > Aquatic > Freshwater > Lake > Sediment | place: USA: Wyoming | collected... | reverse complement strand
TACACATGTCAAGTTCTATCTGCGATCAAAAATCATATTTTATATCCACATCACACAATTGTGATAGATAATGCATCTACAGATGGAACTATAGATTATTTGAATTTTGCGAAAGAACATGGAATGATAGATGAACTTGTTTTAAATACAGAAAACAAAGGAATTGCTGAGCCAAAAAATCAAGGCTTGGAAATAGTAAAAAAGATTGCAGAAACACAAGAAATTAAATATGTTTGCATTTCTGATAATGATATAGTCCCACCTCTTATGAGAGAAGATGGATGTGTGCTCGAGCATATAGTTCGTTTGATGGATAAAAATTTGTTTATAGGTATGTGTGGTGTCGATTTAGATAGACAGAATGCTCCAACAAATCAAGAGTGGTGGTGGAGGCTCCGTCAGCATTCTGCAAGTGTTCCTGAGTTTGCAGAGATTTCTATTGGTTTTTGGTTTTCTGTTATTCGTTATGATTTTTTTAAAGAGTTTAAGTTTCAAGGAGAAAGTCTTTACGGTCGCGTGGATGAATCAATTAGAAATTATTGTGGCTTAGTCAAAAAGTCTAAAGTAGGTTTGCTAAAGGGAATCTATGACCCACGAGCCAAGGAGACTATCCCAAAAATAGGAATCCATTTGGGATGGACTGAGGATGCTACGTTTAATTCTAGCTATGTTCTATTCAAAAAACTAGAAAGATCTAAAGCAGAAAAGGTGTGGAAAGAAAAAAATAGACAGTGGTGATTTTTCTAGTGTTTTTATTGCTTCACCTATCATAGAATTTATGTAGTGTGTTTTAAACACAATTTTGGCTGTACAAAATGAATAAAAAGAAGATAAAAGAATTAACTGAAGAGCTTTCTACTTGGAATGGACCTTCTGGAGAGTGTCCCGAAGAAGACGATTGCAAAACTATTTTTCAGAATGATGTAAAATCAATAGGATATATGACAAGACATGAGACAGAAATATGAATAAACAAAAAATTTCTCAAATTTCTGAAGATATTTTAGATGGGTTTAGAGATTGGTATGGACCTGATGGTCTAGTCTGGTGTGAAAAACATAAGACTTATGTCATTCCAGATTCATGCAGTGAGGGTTGCCCAGAATGTACTGCATTAAAATCACAAAATGTACGTGAGTTTAGATATCTACATCTTCATGATGATTTTAAGTCGTATTAAGAGGACAGATGATTACTAACGACACTCAAGTATATGTAACTGGAGTTCTTTATCAACAAGATGCATATCCTTCTGATCCATCAGATATGTTTAAGCTAATAGATGGAGCATTCAGAGAAATATCTGGCTTAGAATTTTGGATATTATCTATTAATAGATCTGAGTGCAGATTTGCAAATGCAACAACTAGAGAACAATTGTTGATTTTTATGAAAGATGTAGTTTATAATAGTAATGCGTTTTTGTCTGATACACAGTCAAGTAGTTTAAGAACAGCAATAATAAACAAACTTGATGAATTGTCAGATATTCAATATTCTGATGTAGAAATAAGAACTACGAGATTAATAACGTGAAAAAGTATTCTGATTTAACGATTATTTTTAGCAATTGTTTGAATGGCGGTACTGGCTGGAATACTGTTCAATCTAAGTTGATGGCAAGTTTATATAGCGAGTTATCTGCCGTAAATGGTCTTGAGTTTAAAATTATTAATTCAAATACTGTAAGAGGTGATCATAATAGTTTTACGCTTATTTACAGTGGTGTTTTTTATGATATGGTGATTCAACAGACACAGGAAGATGCATCAAGTCTTTTGGAGTATATTAGGAACGCAGCAAATAAAGTTACTGAGCTGATGTATTCAGAAATACGTATAGAATGCACAAGACATATGACGGTATTTAACAAAGTTTAATTTTATGCTTTCAAATTCAAGAATTTATATATTTAAAATTTGTTATCAGAATACTACTTGGCTTTCATACCGTCAGACAAATCAGTTGATTGGTTTGATAGCTCAAATGTTTTCTTCATGTATTAAAGATTTAAAGTTTAAAAATATTCAAGCAATAAACGTTTATGAGACTGAAAAATATGGATGTCAGATTCATATAAATAAGATTTCATATTGTGAGAATAGGTCACTTTCAAAGGAACAGATAGCAGAATTAAGAGATAAAATTAAGATTCAATTGCACAAGATATCGCAATTGAGTTTTGAAGATATTTTAGTAGTAAATGACGAATTTGAATTTAAAGCCACTCCAGGGCTAATAGGAGGCTAATATGGCTGATGATAATATATTAGAATGGTGCCCTGTTTGGGCAAAACCATGTATTAAATGTGATTGTGTTAGTTATGAAGTTCATACTAAGCAAAGATTTAAGAACTTGAAAACTCAGCAATATATTCCAATAGATCAATTGAGTTTTTATTCTAGTATGACAGAACAACAGCTAGAAGAAACTTTAGAAAGAACTGTTACGACAGTACATGAGTGTAAGCATTTTGCAAAAATAATTCAAATAGAAAACAAGACAGATCATTTAATACCGTTTGAATAATATGGAAACTTGTGAAATTTACATAACTGGAATGTCTTATAAAAATCGTACATGGTTGGACGATCCTGACGAGTTATTAGACCAACTATATAGTAATTTTAATGAGATACAAAATTTTAGTTTTTCAAGTCTTTCGCTAAGAATGGCGCAAGTATATAATGTTAGTTTGAAAGTCTCGAATTATGATTCAATGGTGTTGTATTTAAAAAAAGTTAAATACAAACAACAAGATTTTTTAGAGCTTTCTGATGTAGAAAAAATGGTGGAACAATTAAAGTTGCAAATGAGCTATATTGAATATTTGGGTTTTAGTTCTGTCGAAGTAAGGACGTCAAAGCTTTTTACTGATATAGAATTAGGTTTAGTACAAAGAAAGCAAATATGAAGTTTTACTTTTTTAGGAGAAGTTAGTATGAAAATTGATTGGAAGAGTCTTAAAAAATTTATAGATAATACAGGTTTGTATAAGTTTTTGAATTATGTCGAATTAGACACAAGTTACTATGTTTGGGTTTTTTATGAAGGCGAATCATTTTCTGCTGTTCTTGATAAAGGAACTGCAGATTGTGAGGTTTTTTTACGAGATTATAAGCCATTAGCAATTTTAAAAAATGATCTAACTGATGATGGCATAAAGTTTTCAAGAGCAACATTTGTTGGCAAATCAAGAATGATGCATTGTTTATTTACGTGTATTAGAACATCGACTACAGAATCAAATGATGATACAGGTTTTATATCTGTAGCACTTAAAAATTCTCAGCATCAAATAGTACAAGATGGTAGTCAAGCTGTTTATACAGAATTAAGTTTTTGTCCGCATCCTACAAATGGTTATGGTTTATATGGTGGCTCAATAGAATCTTTAGAAGATATTAGTTCTGAAGTTGTCGCAAATGCAATTTTAGCGCCTGATATTCCAAGTGAATTTGGTGGTAGTCTTTATTTTATAAGAAATAGAGTTTTAAGAATACCAAGAGAGATGTTGTCTAGATATGCAATTAATGTAGGTGAGATTCCTGATAGTGTCGTGGGAGCAAATGTTCTTAGAATTCAATTAAAGCATCAAGTTGGTATACAAATAAGATTTCAGACAGAGATTCAGTATTATATATAAAATTTATTTAAATTAAATTGGAGGAAAGATGAATATTCAACCTACTGATCATGTGTTGCATCTTAGTTTCGATGATGAAGCGTTTGGTCGTGCTGATGTGTTTTGTGGTATGTTCAATAAACGACAGATAGCGAACAAAACATTTAAACCAATAGATTATAGTGCTTCTGTTTTGCCATTTAAAGACAAAACATTTGATGTTGCATATGCAACAAATATTCTTGCATACTCACATCAACCTGAAAAGCTTTTTAATGAGATTAAGCGTATCAGTAAAAGATGTCATCTTAAAGAGAGATCAGAATTTGCTGAAATGATATTTGGTTGGGATAATACAAGATGGATTATCGATGTAGAAAATAAGATTCTTATTTTGAAGTCAAAAAACGCTCTTAAATGTGGAAAATTTGGACCATTATTTCATCATTTATATGCTACAGATCCCGTTTTCCATGATTATTGCAGCCAAAATCCAGGATTATTTACTGTTGCGGTAGACTGGTATGAAGAAGATGATATTATAGATTTTAAAGAAGTTGAAGTCGAAGAATTTGTGGTCCCAGATATTGACGGGAAGGAAACTACAGCTACAGATTCAGATAGCGTAAAAACAGAAAATCCTGATCAAGTTGCACAGGTAAAGAAAGTAATAAAAAAAGTAGAAATAAGAAATACAGTTTTTAGACCTTGTCAGACAGAATATTTTGACGATTTTTGGACAAAGCTTGGCGATATTTCAGAAAAAATTGATGTTAGAATGCTCAAAAAACAAATGTTATAATTTGATAAACAAAACTTATGAACATTTGTTATTCAGGTGCTGTCTACAATAGTAGTGGATATGCACAAATTCGTCACTTGTTTATTCGTTTAGCTAGACGAGGACATACAGTAAAGATAAAACCGTATAAATCTAAAGATTATAATGTGTCTTTACTATATGAAGATGAATTAAGAAAACTTGAAAATACAAGATTAAAAAAACCCTATATAAGTATTACAAGCGGAATAGCTCCTCAATTAGTAATTGATCCTGAAGCTTCTTATAATATCGCACATTCAATGTTTGAAGCATCAGAATTGCCTACAAGATGGATAAGTTTCTATAATCAATTTAATGAAATCTGGGTACCGAGCAAGTTTTGCAAAAGTGCTTATGAGAGAAGCGATTTGAAATGTTGCATTTACTTAGTTCCTTTGGGAGTAGATACAAGTTTATACAAAAAACAGAAACGAAAAAACTACATGTTCACGTTTCTTTCTGTAGGTCAATGGATAGACAGAAAAGGTTGGGATCTTTTAATTCAAGCATATACTTCAGAATTTATGGGACAATTTGATGTTAGACTCTGTATTAAAACATATAATGATTTAAAAACAAATGAAGAAATGATTAAAGAATATCTTAGTTCAGATATTAGAAGTTCTTATATGCCAAGGATCATGATTAAGAATTTAAAAGTCGATGAAAAAGACATGCCAGAGTTTTATTCTGAAGCTGATTGTTTTGTTCTTGCATCAAGAGGAGAAGCATTCGGTTTGCCTTATTTAGAATCAATGGCAATGGGAATTCCAGTTATAGCAACAAATATGGGTGGACAGACAGATTTTGTAAATGATTCTAATGGTTGGTTGATAGAAATCAAACAACTAAAACACTTATCTGAAAGATTGTGTAAAATAAATAGTGCATATGCAAATCTTTGGTTTTCAGAGCCTGATATAAATGATATAAAAAAAAGTTTAAGGTATGTGTATGAGCATAAAGCTGAATGTGTAGAAAAAGGAAATATTGCAAAAACTTTTGTTTTAAGTAATTATGACTGGGAAAAAATAACAGACAATATAGAAGAAAGACTTGAGCAAATCTTTAATAAGTTAGGGTAATGCTATGGAAAAACAAGTAAATGTAATTGTTTTAGGAAGTTCTAGTTTACTTGGAGCAGACATAATAGAATTATTTAATTATGAAAATAATGTTAGAGTAATTGGATACTCACATAAAGATCTTGATATAACAAAAAATGCTGATATTCTTAATGTTTTTGAAGGAACTAAAGGATCTATAACGCATGTCATTAATTGTGTTGCAATTTCAGATATTAAGCAATGCGAAAATGAACCAAGATTAGCATTTAAAATTAATTCAGAAAGTGTTAAAAATCTATCTGAAGTTTGTTTAAAAGAACAAATTCATCTTACTCATGTTTCTTGCGATAATATTTTTGAGGGTTTAAAGAAAGAACCTTATTTAGAGCAAGATGAAACAATTCCATTAAATGTATATGGAAAGTCTAAACTTGCAGGTGAAGGTTTTGTTAGAAACATGGGAAATAAAGGTTTAGTAATTCGATCATCCTCATTATATGGTAAACATAAGAAAAATCTTATTGATACCCTTTTGAACAAATTAGATCTTGCAATTCGGGTAAAAGTAGTTTCAGATATAATAAGTTGTCCAACTTATACAATGGATTTAGCAAATACGATTATTCAACTAGCTTTAAACTATAAATCAGGCGTTTTTAATGTAGTCAATGCAGGTCAATGTTCAATGTATGAATTTACAGCAAAAGCTGCAGAATACATGAAACTTAATAAAAATTTAATTATACCTATAAAATATTCTGAACAAGATACAAAAATAGAAATCCCTAAATATTCAGCTCTATCTACAAATCGTATTGATAGAACATTACCTGAACCAGTTAGAAAATGGGAAGATGCACTATATCAGTTTTTAATAGAAACAAAACGACTGTATGAATATTAATTTTTGAAAGGAATGTAAATGAAAGTTTTGATTACAGGAGCTACTGGTCAGACAGCAAGTTTTCTTGTAGAGTATATTTTAGAAAACCATAAAGATGTAGAGGTTCATTGTACAAGAAGATGGAGATCTAGAGAAGAGAATATTTCTACATTTAGATCTAAAGTTGTTTGGCATGATGTTGAACTCAAAGATCAATTTAACACACATTATATAGTAGACAAAATAAGACCTGATAAGATATTTGTTTTTTCAGCAAGCTCTTTTGTAAGAAATAGTTGGTATCAGCCCCAAGAATATTTGAATGAGAATGTATCGCATCTTTTAAATATCATGAATTCTGTATTGATAATTAATAAAATAGATCTAGAAGCTCTTAAAGTAAAACTTGATTATAATCCTAAAATCTTTGTTGCATTGTCTTCTGAAGAATATGGTAAAGTGCCTCACGGAACTGTAATAACAGAAGAAACCCCATTAAATCCTATAAGTCCTTATGGAGTAAGTAAATGCACTGCAGATCTTTTTGCTTATCAGTATTTTCAGTCTTATGGAATGAACGTTTATCGTTTTAGAATGTTCAATAACGAATCTTATCGTCGAGGGCACGTGTTTGTTTCAGCAAGTTTTGCAAAACAGATTGCTCTTATAGAAGCAGGAAAAATAGAACCTATATTGCGTGTAGGTAATATTAAATCTGTTAGAGACTGGACTGATTCTAGAGATGTTGTAAGAGCTATATGGATGGGTCTTGATTCTGACTTATGTTTGCCAGGCGAAATCTATAATATATGCTCAGAAAAAGCACTTACTATAGAAGACCTTATAAACACTTTTAGAACTGAATCAATAGCAAAGTTTTCTATATGTGTTGACGAAACAAGAATCAGACCAAGTGATGTAGACTGGTTACTTGGTGATTGTTCTAAATTTAAGAAAGCAACAGGTTGGGAACCGGAATATGATTTTCTGCATGATACAGTACCTGAAATTTTGAAATACTGGAGAGCTAAAATAACACACGAAATGGATTTCTAATGAGTATTGATAATTTACTTCTAAAATTAAAACAAACATTTGAAGAAAATTTTGGGCAAACGCCTTTACGACAACGTAATGAAGATATATTAAGAGAAGCAATAGAATTATCAAGATTTTCTTCAATTCAAAATCTTAAAGAAGAACATGGCGATTTATTATGTTCTTTATTAATGAGTTTTATTGAGAATGGCTGGGATCCTGCTGAATGTATAAACAATACTATAACAAAAATAGAAAAAAGAAAAAAACAATATCAAGCATACGGAAGAAAGCTTTCTGTTGCAATTATAGGTGGAGCTTTCGATCCTATTACTAATGGACATATTGCTATTGCAGAATTTTTACTTAATTTTAGTTCTATGTTTGATTTAGTATGGTTTATGCCTTGTTATAAGCACATGTATAATAAGAAAATGGTATCTACTAAGCATCGTCTAGAAATGTGTAAACTTGCAACAAAACATGATAGAAGAATGGTAGTTTCTAATTATGAAATAAGAAACAAATTAGGTGGCGAAACATATACATTAGTTAAAAACTTAATGAATGAAGGTTTTGCAAAACATACTTATAATTTTTCTTTTATAATAGGTGCTGATAATGCTAATACGTTTGATAAATGGGTTAATTATAAAGATTTAGAAAACATGACAAGATTTGTAGTTGTACCAAGAACTGGTATAGAACTTAATTTAAAAAATAATTGGTATATGAAACCACCGCATTCATTACTTGTACCAGAAAAACCATTGACAGATATTTCGTCTACAAAGATACGACAGCAATTGACTTCATATTTTAATGATTTAACAGTTGGTTGGAGCAAGTTAAAAAGTAACACATTAGAGTTTTTACAAAGCAATTTGAATTCTGATGTTTTAACTTACATAATTACACATAAATTGTACAGTTTCTAAAGTTTTTATTTTCCTGTTTTAATGGAATAACCTTTGTAAATAGGAAAAAATATGAGATTTTTTAAACGTGGTGAGATAGCAGATTCGAAATTTACTTTTTTAGATCAGTCTACGGGTGAGCCGATAGACGTAAATAATGCTCAGTATACTATTGCATATTTTGATGGTCCAACTGAGATGTTAGTGGTGACAACAACACCATTAGATAAGTTATCTGGTAAGATTGGAGAGTATGTTTGTTCTTGGGAGATTCCAGTTTCAGCAATTGAAAACGAAACATATTTCGTAACAGCTACTGGAGTTCATCCAGTCGATGGTTCTAAGACAAATATAGAAGATTTTTATAGAGTGTTGCCAGATAGCTTTTTCTCGGGTGGTGGTAGTGGTGCAGGAGGAATGGTAATTAAGTTTACTAAGCCCTGAAATTCAGTTTTTCTATACTTTTTATACTTTACAAGCTTATTGAATAAATAAGCTTGTTTTGTTTTAGGGAGTACAAGATGTCTGTAACGCTTTATAAGGGTAAAGTTTTAACAAAAGATGATTTGAATGTGTACATTTTAGATGAAAATGGTGTATATTTCAATCCTTTTTCAATAACTTATACAATTTATAGGGTTCTTTCAGATAGATTTTATAATCAAGAGTGTGGTGAAGAGCCGATTTTAGAGACATTAGATACCATTCCGATACCTTTTGGAATAGGTATGTATTTTGCTGCATGGGATATGGCAAAAGATTTAGAAATCGGAAATTATAGAATTAAGTGGAATGTTGCAAAATTTCAAGATTCTACAATTGTTGAAGAAATAGAAGAGTTTAAGATAATAAATAGAGTTGATGCAATGAATTATTCTGTAATGAATGGTTCAGCAGTTGGAAGCTTACCACATCAGAAGTATGGAAATAATAACATTTGCGCAGGATGAAAATATGGATAAGTTAGAAAAAGGTGTATGCGTTTTTTTACCTAAAGAAAAGTCGTGGGGACGAGTAAAAAAAGTCTTAAAAAATGAATTGTTAAGAATACAATTAGACAATAATGAGTTTGTAGAATTACCAGAAAATGAATTAGTTCCGATAGCATCAAATCTAGATAAATTGATTGAAGGATCTTTTGAGTATAAGATTATTAAAAAAGTTTCTAACTTGAAAATACCTGCAAAACAAATACCTGCAAGTATACGGCAATGGGTAAAAGAAACTTTAGATGGTCATGGGTTGCAACAGTATAATTTAAAACAAGGTGTAGATGTTCAAGCTGGGATGCCGTGGCATGAAGCTGATAGTGAGTTTTATAAGATGTTTAAGCTTATGCCAGATGGATCTGCACAGCCGACTGATTTTAGTTTTGAAAGAAGTGGATTAGAGGGTGATGGTTCTGTGACAGGTAAAGAAGTTAGTGGAAAAACAAAAGTACCATCAGGATTTGTAATTGTAGTAGTTGGAACATATCCGAAAAGAGCCACAATCTATACAGCTGAAGATGCACAGCTTTTGTTACCTAAAAAAGCAGATCTTTCTGATGAAGAAATAATGATTTTATTTTGGGCTCGGGCATATGTTTCTTCATCAAGACCAGTGTTTAAAGATAAGACATTGTATGATAAGTTAGTAGAAAAAGGATTGTTGAAGAAAAATAAAGCAATAAGTTTAGATGGAAGAAATGTATTAGAAGATAAAGAAATAAAAGATAGATTAAATAAATTGCAGAACTCAAATTTTGACAATAAATTAGAATCAAGATATTAAAAATAAAGGTTAAAAAATGCCTTCATTAAAACAAGGACAGCCACTAACTAAGAATGATCTTAATGTTTATTTCTATGTAGGTGGAAGCTTGTCTGATCCATATTGGGTTACATTCACACTTTATGATTGTACATCTGGTTCTGATGAGGTTATTGGTTTGCCAGATAGAATTCCTATAAAGTTTAATGCTGGTAGTTATTTTGCGCAATGGACAGTGCCAGATGATGAGCCAGTAGGATTACATAAAATAAGATGGAAATATAAAGATTCGTCTTCTTCTAGTTTAAAAGAAGATGTAGAAGAATTTCAAATAATTCCATTGTGTGCAGGTGTTGATTTAGTATATCCGCCTGAGATAATGTACTTAATTCAACATCTTCGTAACAAATTAAGAGACATTAATCCTGATAGAGATTACTCAGTTGCAGGCGAAGAAGAAATAACTGTAGTAGCTGATGGTGAAGAAATAACTTTGTCAATTCAAGAGTTATACGAGATAGTGTATGGAAAAAACAAAAAAGAAAAAATAAAAGATTGTTTTATTAGAAATCAACTTTACATAAAATCATCAAATAAAGATTGTAAAATAGAGTTAAAAAAAATATCTGATGTTCTTAAACACTATTGTTTACACAAAAAAGTGTTTAAGACGCAACTTCTTAATAAATCCATCACGACAACAGAAGATCATAGTATTTATACGATTTTTGACTCTAAATTACTCGAAGTAAAACCTAATGAAAATCCTAAATCTATAGTCATAATAGATCAAGATTCATGCGTCTTATCTGATGTCATAGAAATAAAAAAAGAATATTCAAGAGAATTTATGTATGATTTATCTGTAGAAGATAATCAAAACTTCTTTCTAACTAGCGGGATTTTAGCGCATAACTCATTCGCCCAGCCCAGTAAAGAAGGAACGATAGCAGGATTCACTAGAACACGTGGTTATAGATGGACAGATGATTCGCTTTACATGCATTTGGTACAAGCATGTAATTATTTGAATTTAATACCACCAGATACAAGTTTTAATTTAATGGAAGTTCCAGCACCTTGGCAACCATTATTACTACTTCAAGCAATGGCATATGCTCTTTATGATTTAGCTATTTTGTGGATAAATGAAGAGTTTTCTTATAATTTGAATGGTTTTTCTTTAGATATTTCTAGAAGTGATAAGTACATGAATGTTGCATCGACTTTACAGTCACAAACTGATACACAAATGACTGAAGCAAAAAGAAGATTACATTACACAATAGGATTGAGACAATCAAGATATACTATGACTTATGGTGGTTTTTTTGGCCCACATACATCTGGAAGAATGAGCGTAAAGAAGTGGGTGTTAGGATTTGGGACTCAATCAGGTAAAGGATTTTAATGTCAAGGCCTAATTATTTAGATCATAGTCCACAACCAAATTTTATTGGTGCTCTTTTAGATGCACCAATATTTTTTAGAGTATATGATCGTGATGGTTTAGATCTGAGTACTTTTAGTGTCTTAATTGAAGGTACACAAGCTATTCTTAATGGAGTTTTTCAAACTGGTTTTTCTGGTGCAATTACAAAAGAAGATCATGTACCACAAGCTATTAGTGTTGTAGTTATTCGTTCAACTCTTTATGGATATAGTCAAGTAGTAAATGTAAATTCTGAGATTTTTGATTTACTTGGTGAAAGTGGAAGAGATTCTTATTCATTTGTTACTGTTCCAGATCCTGACGTTAAACCACCAATTGTAGCGGCTTCTCCACATGGTGCGTTATTTAATTCTAGTCTTAGTGTTACATTGTCATGTGATGATCCTGGTGCTACAATTTTTTATACTTTAAATGGTACAATCCCAAATCTTTCTTCACCTGTTTATTCTGTACCAATTCCAGTTTCTGCAGAAGGAAAAACTACTTTAAAGTTTTTAGCATTAGATCAGACAAATAATTCTTCTGGAACAATTACTGAAATTTATGTATTAGATACTATTGCACCTGTTTCTATAGCAACTCCAGCAGCAGGAAGTTATTTTGATTCACAGCAAGTAGTTCTTACATCAAATGATCCACAAGCAATTATTTATTATACTATAAATGGTTCTGTGCCATCTACATCTTCTTCTGTTTATAGTTTGCCTATTAAGTTACGAGACAATCATGTAACTACAATCAAGTTTTTTGCAATAGATAAAGCTGGAAATATAGAAGGAATACATTCAGAAACATATTCTATAGCTATAGCAAAGAATAATTATAAGCCGACAAATGTTTTTGTGACATGTCCTTTTAATCAGAATGAGTTGTATATTCGTTGGGATGATATGTATCCTGTTTTCAATAAAGTTCGAGGATACAATATTTATAGAGCTGATGTTGAAACAGGGCCATATTTGAAGTTGAATCAGTCTGTTATTGCAATTACACAGTTTTCAGATAAAACACTTGATACGCAGATTATTAATGAGGATGTTAGTGAGCAGTTTAGAAGAACTGTAAATATTAGTAGAGATGTGAATGATGATTTTTCTGGTTCTGGGTATTTTAACACTGCAAAATGGAAAGAGTTTGATCCTGGGCAGTTATTGTTTCAAAATAATGGTTTGATATTTAAAGATTCTACAGGTTTAAGACAGATGTCAAAATTAACATCTGTTTTTAAGTTACGAGGAAATTTTGAAATTAAAGCTGGGTATGAGTTGATAAGATGGATTTCACCGAGTACAGGAACCCAAGCATGTCAGTTTATAGTCAAAAAGAATGATCAGAATTTTATAGAGATTTCAAGAGATAAATCTCATTTGGTAGATTTGTATTGTAGTCATCAGTATGTCAATGGTAATCCAGAATTGCCACTTACATCATCTACTTCAGATGTGTATGGTGAATTTAAGATAACAAGAGTTGGTGAGATAGTAACTGTGTTTTATTATGATAGAGTTTCAGAAACATATGTTCAGATGGCATCTTACGATAATTATGTTGAAGATTTGTATGTCGAATTTGTAGGAAAGTCTGAAGACAAGTTAGTCGAAATGAAGTTTACAAATTTTGAAATGGTTTCTGGTAATCCTATTATAATCGAACCATTAAGTCCTAAACAAGAGTATAAGATATGTTTGTCCCAAAATCATATAGTTGATGATACAGGTCTTAATAAAGTTACTGATGACCCAAAATTTATTTCAGTGACAATTGATGGTGTTGAAGCATATGTAAGATATTTGAATGGCATAGAGGGAATAGTGGAGTTAGAGACTGATAGAATGTATGATGAAGTTAAAAAGAAGTTTTTTGTGCCACCAGTACCGAATGAATTTTCTACTGTTGTTGTAA
>Ga0315273_10007765_pt1 | contig 13462 bp, 10 predicted proteins | sample YL17G02_0_MG_FD_205753 | JGI IMG/M metagenome (GOLD analysis project Ga0315273, IMG submission 205753) | Sediment microbial communities from Yellowstone Lake, YNP, Wyoming, USA - YL17G02_0 | ecosystem: Environmental > Aquatic > Freshwater > Lake > Sediment | place: USA: Wyoming | collected... | reverse complement strand
CACCTGCTCGATCTCGGTCACCGGCGCATCGGCTACATCGATCGCAAGGTCGACCAGTCGCACTCGCTGGAGCAGAAGCTCGGCTACAAGAAGGCGTTGGAAGAGCGCGGACTCGCGTTCGAGTCTGCCAACATCATTCGGCCAGCGGGCTACGACTATGACGCGGGAACCTCGGCAGCGAAGGCTCTGGTGCACAGGAACCCGGATCTCACCGCCGTGTTCGCCTACTACGACGTGATCGCGCTCGGGGCACTCCGCGGGCTTATTGACCTGGGCTACCGCATCCCTAGGGATTTCTCTGTCGTGGGTTACGACGGCATGCCGTTTACCCACGCCTCTTATCCCAGGCTGACCACCGTCGAGTTCCCAGTCCGCAAGGTGGCCAAGAAAGCATGCGACCTGCTCATGCGGCGGCTCGAGCGCCAAGCCGGCCGCGAAGATGGGGAGAAGGACATCATCATTGCGCCCAAGCTGATCGTGCGCGAATCGACGGGTGTCCCGCGCGGTCAGGTTGAAGCCTGATGCGACAGGCGCGAAAGAGGAAGAGCTAGTAACGTGCAACATTCGGAGAAGCGCCGCGCCCTCGACGTCACCATAGTGGGCGGAGGCATGATTACCGCCGATCAGATCTTGCCGACAATCTATCACCTCCAGCGGAACGGAACAGTTGGGAAGATCGATGTTTGCGCCCTAAACTCAGGTCCCCTCAGGGGTTTAGAGGCAGACCAGGCTCTTAGAGAGGCTTTCCCGGGCCAGTCTTTCAGCCCCCACCCCGGATTCGCCCAGCTCCCTGACAGGGACCACCCGAATTTGTACCGGCAGGTCCTCGCCCGGATGCGCCCGCGTCAGGCCGTCATCGTCGCAATGCCAGACCCACTCCATCACGAGGCCGTCATGGCTGCCCGGGCCGCCGGACAGAATGTCATCTGCGTCAAGCCCCTTGTGCTGACGTACGCCCACGCTGAGGAGATACGCCGTACTGCCCTGGCGAACGGCCTCTTCGTCGGTGTGGAATATCACAAGCGCTTCGATCGCAGGGCGCTCATGGCCAGGCACCAGTACGCCCGCGGCGATTTCGGCGAGTTTGCCATCGGCGAAGCCAAGATGATCGAGCCCTACTATTACCGCCTCTCTAACTTCCAGAACTGGTTCACGCTCGACCAGACTGACCCGTTCACGTACGTGGGCTGCCATTATGTCGACTTGGTTTGGTACATCACAGGGCTGCGGCCGGTTGAGCTGACTGTGCGAGGCGTGAAGGGCCGCTTTCCGAATGGCAACCAGGGCTATCTGTGGGCCAATGGGCGCGTGGTATACGAAAACGGGGCCATCCTCTCGGTCACGAACGGCTTGGGCTACCCGGACGCCGGTGCCGGAAGCAACGTGCAGAGCCTGGTCATGTTCTGCGAGGGCAACGGAAAGACGGCCATGATCGATCATGAGGACCAGTTTCGCGGCGTCACCCACTGCTACCTCGACGGGATTGGCCTTTCGGGGTCACAGTACAATAACGTCCACAGTGACTTCTGCCGTCTCTTACCCTGGGATGGGCCCGGCCTGCGGCCGGTGGGGTATGGATGCGATTCGATTACTGCGAACCTGGAGGTGATTGCCCGGCTGGAGGAGGAGACTTCGGGGATGAATGCGGATGCTGCCCTGACGCGGCGGCGGCAGATCATCATGGACGTGGAGGCTCGAGGAATCATCGCTACGCCAGGCAATAGTTGGGTCAACGAACTCGTCACCGAGGCGGCCCGGCTGTCCATCACACACGACGGGGAGCCAGTGCGGATCGTCTACGGCGAGTGTCCGCACGTAGAGTTGCGGTTCACCGGGCAAGCCGTGCGCCCCGCCCTACCGCCCAATGCAGCCAGATAAGGAGACAAGAATGGCAAAGTTCAGTCTGATTCCAGAGGACGTCCCGCCGGTCCGCACACGATACCGGACGATCCGGACCCGGCTTCCGGTGCCGGAATCGCTCTCGATCTTCGCCGCGCTCGACGACTCCGAGTCGCCTTCGATGATGGGACAGCCGCCCATCGTGTGGCATCGCGCCGAGGGTTTCCAGGTCTGGGACCGCTGGGGCAACAAGTGGATCGATTGGACGTCGGGTGTCATCGTTGCCAATGCAGGGCACGGCCGCAAGGAGATCCGTGCGGCTCTGCGTGAGATCGTGGATCGCAGCCTTCTGCTGAGCTACTGCTTCGTGCACGAGCAGCGCGCGGAGTTGACAAAACTTCTCCAATCGCTGACACCCGATCCGGAGTACTACCGTGTCTTCCTGCTCTCTACGGGCAGCGAGGGGTGCGAGAACGCCATCAAGCTGGCGCGAACCTGGGGGCTCGCACAGCACGGGCCGCGCAAGCGGATGATCATCTCCTTCGACAACGCGTTCCATGGCCGCACCCTGGGGGCGCAGCTCGCCGGCGGGATGCAGGCCCAGAAGAAGTGGATCGTCGGCGAAGGCAGCACCTTCGCCCAGGTCCCCTGTCCCGACGGCTACTACTGCGAGGACACGTCGTTTGACCTATTCCTCAGAAGCCTGGCAGAAAAGCGGATAGAGCCTGAGGACATCGCCGGGGTCATCACCGAGAGCTTCCAGGGGGCAGGGGTAAACTTCCTGCCTGTCGAATACGCGCGCCGCCTCGAGGCATTCTGCCGCGAGCACGACATCATCACGATCTTCGACGAGGTGCAGGCAGGGTTCGGCCGTTCGGGCAAGATGTTCGCATACGAACACTATGGGGTCAAGCCTGACATCATCGTATGTGGAAAGGGCATCACCTCTTCGCTGCCCCTCGCCGCGGTAATCGGCCGCAAGGATCTGATGGCGCAGTATCCCCCGGGCTCGATGACCTCGACCCATTCGGCCAGTCCCCTGCCGGTGGCGGCGGCCCTTGCAAGCATCAAACTCATCCAGGCCGAGAACCTGGTCGAGAACTCGCGGGTCTTGGGCGAGATAGTGGCGGCTGAGTTGCAGCGCATCCGGGCAAAACATCCAAATGCAATCGGCTGCGTGCACGCCAAGGGGCTCGTCGGAGGGGTGCTCTATGCCAAACCTGGTACCCGCTTGCCCGACCCCGAGACGGCCCAGAAGGTAACCGATGCGTGCTACAAGAAAGGCCTCCTCCTGACTGCCCCTGTTGGGACGTGGGGAGAGGTACACAAAGTGGCCCCGCCGCTGATGATCCATGAGAAGGCCCTGCGCGAGTCCTTGCGCGTCTACGATGAAGCTTGTGACCAGGTCTTAAATTAGCTGAGGGGGAATATGAGCCATAATGCCTTGAAAAGCCGCCTGCTCGAGATGACCACTACAACTCCGACCGTGCTTTGGAACGACTCTTGCTCGCTCGCCGAACTCTCCAGCTCCATTGAGATCAACGGCGCTGCCGGCGCCACCTGCAACCCCGTCATCGTCCTGGCGGTGCTCAAGAAGGAGTGGGAGTTCTGGAAGGACCGCATCCCTGTGCTTATCCGCGCGATGCCTGCTGCCACCGACTCTGAGATCGCCTGGCAGCTCGTCGAAGAGATGTCGGCGAAGGCTGCCGCGCTTCTCGAGCCAATCTTCGACAGAGATGGCGGGCGCAACGGCCGGCTATCCATTCAAACCAACCCGAGCTTCTACCGCAATGCCCCTGCCATCGTCGCTCAGGCTGAGCGTTTCGCGGGGCTGGCGCCCAACATGATCGTGAAAATCCCCGTGACGGCGGCGGGCGTTGAAGCTATCGAGGAGGCTACCTACCGGGGCATCAGCATCAACGCCACGGTCAGCTTTACGCTGCCGCAGGCGATCGCGGTGGCCGAGGCAGTGGAGCGAGGCCTGAACCGCAGGAGCGGCGAGGGAAGAGACATCTCCAGTATGGGACCCGTGTGCACGCTAATGGTTGGCCGCCTCGATGACTGGCTCCGTGTCGTCGCCGAGAAGGAGAACATCATCGCAGACCCATGGGTCTTCGACTGGGCCGGGGTTGCGGTCATGAAGCGTGCCTATGGCCTCTATCGCCAGCGCGGCTACCGGCTCCGGCTCCTGAGCGCGGCCTTCCGCAATCACCTGCACTGGAGCGAATTCATCGGCGGGGACGTGGTGATCTCGCCACCGTTTGAGTGGCAGCGGCGCTACAACGCTTCGACCGTCGCGGTGGAGGATCGCATGGAACGCCCGGTCGATCCGGCGATTGTCGGACAGCTTAGCGAGAAGTTCGCGGAATTCCGCCGGGCGTACGACGAAGACGGGATGAGCGTCGGAGAATTTGACGGGTACGGTGCCACGCGCCGGACGCTGCGACAGTTCTGTAAGGCCACCGACGACCTGGTTGCGCTCGTGCGCGACTGCATGATTCCCAGCCCCGACATCTAATCGAAGGCCGCTATAGCTGGTATGGTTCGCGGATCTGTGAAAACATGTAACCTGTAAGCAGGACTCCACGCTACCTGAGTCACCCTCAGGCCCCACGCAGAACGCCGAACGGCGCCGCAGGGATTTCGCGACGGAAGTTCATGTTGGAACGGGCGACCCGAGCCGGCAACGGCTGAGCACGAGCTCCGGTCTTAACCTATCGCCGGCGCTCTCTCCGGTAGAGCAGTCTCCTAGACTGGTATTTGGGCGCGCGATCCGACGACCACGGCGCCTCCGGCGCCATCGTAAGCGTGCAGAGCCCCAGTAACAAGCGATCATAATTCACGCGCCACCCGGCGAAGTCGCGCCACGCGGCATCGCGATCGGCCTTGACCGGCGCACCTTCGGCGGCCAGCCTGTCGAGAGCGGCCTCGAACTCGCCGCGCGTGATGCTGATCGGTTCATCCGGCCAGAGTGGGTTCGGATTGTAGGGCAGGTCAAAGAAGTCGGAGATGTGGCGCAGCGCCAAGAAACCGCCCCGAATGCACAGGTCCGCACGCGGGTCCCGTGGGACTTCGAGAGAGGAGCGGGTAAGGGAAGCAGCATCAAGCACGGCCCCCGCCGCTGTAACCCAGCAGTGCTGAGGCAGCGGAGAACGAAAGAACACCAGCGGGGAGAGCGATGTGTGGCTCTCGTCGATGTCGGCGAACCAGGCTTCCCACGCCTGCCACTGCTCGCCCAGTCGCTCCAGACCATGAATCCTCTGAAAGCGCAGCAGCATCTCGACCGCCGACGGCGGGTCGCCTGCCCTCACCTCCAGCAGCTTCACGGCCGTCTCGCGGCGGGCAAATGCGCCGTAGATGCTCGGCAGGTATGCAATGAGCAGGGCGACGAGGATGAGCCCGATGGAGGCAGCACTGAAGGCCAGGAGGACGTGAATCCAGTTAGGCGGCGCCTCGAACCCCATCGTCAGGAGGGAGGAACCGCTCTCACGGAAAGCCTGGTACCAAGTGCCCGTGCCCGTCGCCCAAAACATTCCGGTGTAGCCGACGAGCACCAGCAGGATCCACGCCACCAGCAGAGATAGCAGCGAGACGGGCGCATAGAACGCCATAATGCGATCACGGTTCTCATAGGTGCGCGCCGGCAGTATCAGGGCGTCGAAAACCAGCCGGACCAGGACAAACACGCTCCGCGTAAGCCCGTCCTGGGCGCTACGCGGGAGCACGAACGTCTTGACCGCCGAAAGCATCGCGGCAAGGACGAGTAGGGAGCCAAGCGCGAAGACGAGAACTCGAGCTGCCATTCGCTTAGGGTTCCTCGTGCCGGCGCGCCGTCTGAGCCACAGCGATCTCATACGACCGCTTGAGAAGCTCGATTGCACCCGCCACGTCCGCCGGCTCGCGGAGATAGAGGCTTACCCAGCCGCTCTCGGGCAAGACGTGATGCGGCTCGGCCAGACCGGCAGCCACCACCTCATCCCGCACCTTCGTCGGAAATGGAATGTCGACCAGGGTATCGCCGTGTACGTGGCCAATCTCGCGCCGGCCGAGGCGGTACTCCGTTCCACCGAAGCGATGGGGGTGCGCTTCGACCCCCGGCCATTCGGAGACCGTCGCGAAAATCTCCTTCGCAGCGCCAGGTATTGCCACGAACGCCTCCTAGCTCCTTCAGCCAAACATCCTGATGAAATCCGCCTGTGGCTCAATGCGAGACAGCTTCCCGGCTGGACTTCAACCAACGATCTGCTGGATGTGCATTATAGCTCATCTTGATTGGACCGCTCGAGTGTGACTTGCGGGAGTCCCCGGACGTCGGGCCCACTGGGCGAAACGCAGCGCCCCAGCACTGCCTCAGCCTTAGCAGCAAATTCAGGAAGGCGCCGATCTGCCTCATCCACGGCAATTGTGCCGGCACCGAACTGCTGAAATCCTCGCCCGAGAGTGCGGGCTGGCCGCGCGGCTCGCGCGACGAGGCTGCGAGACGGTACGAGACCGGCGGATTCACGAGTGCAACCGAGAACCTTGCGATCATGTAATGGCATTTCGGAGAGAATTGATGCTTGCGGAGGCCACTCCCTCCAGCCGCTCCGCCCGCACGGCCACCGGATCGATCCGAAGGCGCGCAGACAATAGCGGGACCTGAGGAGGATCGCCGGGGCTGCCCGCGGCATCTTCAACGCGCTTCGCAGCCAGCGAAGAGTCAGGAGGCTCTTTGCTCGTCCTGCCGTTTTTCCCAGGAGGCGGAGCTCTTCCTCATCCGTTTTGATGCGAGCAGCGGCAAGCCCGCCCTTGGGAGGTCGTGCGCTACCGGAATGGCGAGGGCGACAAGATCCTCTGGATCGATGGCGCCTGGTTCGACAAGGGCTCACCCTGGGCAACCACCAACGCCGAGGAGGTGGTCTGCAACGTCCGTGAGGTAGTGTCGAAGGCGGCGAAAGAGCCGTAGCCGCGGGCACCAGGCCCTGACGCATCGCCGCCACCGGCGAAGCTGGCCGCGGTGCGTGGCTGTGATTCGTGGTATAATCTCGATGTCTGAGAGGCCCGGGTGGCATGCTGTTGGCGAAGGGAGACGCGGCGATGAGCGCATCATTGGATCTGAACCCGGTATTGTCCTTCCTCGCACAGCTGAAGGAGAACAACGAGCGGCCCTGGTTCCAGGAACATCGGGCGGAGTACGATCTCGCTCGCCAACGATTTGAATTGCTGGTCGGACGGCTCATCGAGGAGTTCTCCGCCTTCGAGCCACTGGCGGGCGTTTCCCCCGAAGAGTGCATGATGCGGATCTACCGGGACGTCCGCTACTCGAAGGACAAATCGCCATACCGCACGGCCTTTGGCGCCAGCATCGGACCGGGCGGGCGGAAGTCGTCCAGTTTCTCCTATTACTTTCAGTTGGGTAGTCACGGCGAGAGCATGATCGCCGGCGGCCTGTACGACCCCGCACCGGAGCAGCTGGCCCGGTTCCGGAGCGCGATCGACAGCGATCCCGGCCCATTCAAGACCGTGATCGGCGCCCCAGAATTCATATACTATTACGGCACGGTTGGGGGCGAGCGCGTCAAAACGGTGCCGCAGGGCTACAGCCGCGACCACCCCGAGATCGAGCTGCTGCGTTTCAAGCAGGTGGTAGTGATGCATTCGTGGGCCGACGAAGCCGCCATAGCGCCGGGTTTCACTTCCGAAGTCGTCACTGCCGCCAAGGCGCTGAAGCCTTTCCTGGATTTCTTGAACGCTACCGTCCGGCCCTGAAGACGCTTTGAGTGGGCGACGCCTGAGCTCGCCCCCAAACGGGCTCAGGAGAGCAACCGGAGTCGGTGTCTAACAAACTCCGGGAGTCATCTCCCGGCAGGATTTTCAGCGCGCGGCGCGAGCGTATTGATTGGAGTCCATACGCTCGCTGACCCTCGCGGGAGCCAGCGCCGGCTGGGGAGGTAGACTCGTTCCGCCCCTGGAAAACGCCGCCGTCGTGGCGGTCGATGATGATTGCCTCAGACTTGTGAACACCCCGGCGAAATTGGGCTTGGCAGAGTGCTCCGGCAGTGCTAGAATGATGCGGCGCCCGTGTGCAGGAAGCCCGGGCCATGAACCGGATAGCCAGACAAACGGCCAAGGTCCAAGACTCGGCGAGCAAAATGAAATGGGTTGAGCCATCGTGCACGCCCAGGCGGCGCTCGAAAGGAGGGTGTTTATCGGCTTGAGCTCTGATTCGTGACGGCACAACAGCCGGCGTCTCCCGAGCGATTTCCGCAGCAAGTTCCGGTTTCATAGTCCCCGCCGATTCCAGGGCCTGCCCCTGCCGGCCGGATGTGGCGGGCGGCCCATTCCCAAGGACGGGGTGGGTATCTCCAGGAGGGACACAATGATCAAGATCGGGGTCAACACAGACAATTGGCGCCACGCCGACAAACCCGTCGAGTACACTTTCAAGTTCATCTCTTCCCTCGGCATCAAGTACTGCGAGCTCGAAGCGGTCGGAGGTACCGAGTTCTTCACCGGACTCGGCTTCGCACCGTTCATTCCCCTGGACAGCGATCCGCTCGAACTGAAGAGGACGCTGGACCGCTACGGTCTGACGGTATCCCAGTTCGACGTCTCATTTCCCATCAACCGTTGGGAGTGCATCGACTTCATCCGCCGCGGCATCATGTTCGCCAGCCGGGTCGGCATCCCCTACGTAGACACAACCGACGGGGCCACCAAACTGCCGGGACTGACCGACAAGGAGCAGCTCGGCATCATCAAGTACCACCTTGCACAGTGCCTTCCGCTCGCCGAGAGCCACAACGTCGTCATCAACGTCGAGCCGCACGGCCCGTTCACGACCGATCCCGAGATGCTGCTCGAGATCGTGGAGCATTTCCATTCGCCCTTCGTACAGATAAACTTCGACACCGGCAACGCATTCATTGCCGGCCGCGACCCGGTCAAGTTCCTCGAACAGGTGCTGCCTCACGTGCGGCACGTGCACTGCAAAGATGTCAGCCCCGAGCTGGCGGCGGCTGCGCGAGGCAAAGAAACCGGGATATCAGCCTCCGTCGTCCACATCGGCGAGGGCGCCAATGCCGACAACATCGCCGGTTGCGTGAAGCTCCTGACCAAGCACAACTGGGATGGCGTCTTCTGCATTGAAAGCGATGGCGAGGACAACGTCAAGAAGTCGATCGCCTGGCTTAAGGGGCAAATCGCCGCTGCAGCGGCCTGACAGCCGGATGAGTGGTCAAGAGGGCCTTGGGTCGTGGTGCTCTTGACTGAAGCCACTGGCCTGCTGGACGCTCGCGGGATTGCCCCGACACGGGTTCGGGATCGATTTGCTCGACCAAAGGAGGTCACTACGCAATGAGCGGCAAGACCATCGTCGTTCTCGCTACGCTAGATACCAAGGGGCGCGAGGCGCAGTACATGCGCGAGCGCATCGCCGAATTCGGCGACCAGGCGCTGATTGTGGACACCGGGGTAGTTGGCGTGCCGGCATGCCCGGCTGACGTCACCCGGGCGGAAGTCGCCCAGGCGGGCGGCACAAGCCTGGATCGTTTGCTGGAGAACCCAGACCGGGAAGTCGCGGCGCCGGTCATGGCTGACGGCGCCACCAAGATCATCACCCGGCTGGCAGAGGAAGGCAAGATCCATGGGATCGTCTCCATGGGAGGCACCCAAGGCACGACGCTCAGCACCAAGGTGATGCGGGCATTGCCCTACGGCTTTCCTAAGGTGATGGTGTCTACCATGGCCTCGGGGAATACCGCGCCCTGGGTCGATATCAAGGACATTACCATGATGTTCTCCGTGACAGACATCATGGGCCTCAATCCGGTCTCGCGAAAGATCCTGGCGAACGCCGCCGGAGCCGCCTGCGGCATGGCCGATGTCGATATCAAGCTCACACGAGGGGAGAGGCCCCTGGTGGCGGTAACAACTGTCGGCATCACCACAAAGGGCGCCACGAAAGCGTGCGAGGTGTTGGAATCGGCCGGCTACGAGACAATCGTCTTCCACGCCATAGGCCCCGGCGGCCGGGCGATGGAACAGATGATGAAGGAAGGGATCGTCGGAGCCGTGCTCGACTACTCGACGATCGAGGTCTCGAATGAGATGTACCATGCCCTCCTGGCCGGTGGCCCCGACCGCCTCACCACGGCGGGCAAGCTCGGCATCCCGCAAGTGCTGTGCCCAGGGGCGATCGAAGTGCTGGTCTTCAATGAGCCGCACACCGTGCCAGCCAGGTACGATGGCCGCACCCTGATTCGCCACAGCCCCCAGATTACCGACCTCCGCCTCAACAAGGAAGAGATGGCAGAGGTCGGGCGCGAGGTGGCTCGCCGCTTACAGAGCACGACTCGCGATGCCGTATTCATCATTCCGACGGCCGGCTACGACAGCTATGCGGTCAAAGGCGGAGGCTTCTACGATCCTGAGGCCGACGCCGCGTTCGTGGCCGAGCTGCGGCGAGGCCTGCCGCCGGCCGTGCAGGTCGTCGAGCGCGATACGTACATCGACGACCCGGCCTTCGCCACGCTTGCCGCCGAGACTCTCATCGCGCTGATCGCCAAGCAGCATCGGATGTAGGGGGGCCCCATGGCAAAGCGCTACACCCGCCAGGAATTCCTGGCCCGGCTCCGGGCGGAGATCGCCCGCGGCCGGCCGCTCGTTATGACCGGGGCCGGCAACGGCATTGCGGCCAAGTTCATCGAGAAGGGCGGGGTCGACATCCTTGGCGTCTATAACACCGGCTATTTCCGGATGCAGGGTTACGGATCGCTCGCGGGCATGCTTCCGATGGCCGATGCGAACGAGATGGTGTACCAGATCGGCCGGCGCGAGGTGTTGCCGCAAGTGAAAGAAGTCCCTGTGATCGCCGGCCTGAACGGGGTCGACGTCCTGCGCGACATGAGACTGTTCTTGGAGGACATCCGGCACATCGGTTTCTCCGGCGTTCACAACTTCCCCACAGTGGCGTGGTTCGACGGCGAGTTCCGCAAGACGCTCGAAGGCACCGGCTTGGGCTACCAGCACGAGATCGACATGCTCAACATCGCGCGCGAGCTGGACCTGTTGACAATCGGCTATGCCTTCAATGAGGCCGACGCCGAGCGGTTGATGCGCGAAGCCGCGCCCGACATCTTCATCTTCCACGCGGGGATCACCCGGGGCGGCACGACCGGGTACGCCGCCAGTCGCTCACTCGAGGAGATGGCCGTCCGCACCCAGGCGCACTATGAGATCGCCAGGAGACTAAAGCCGGACGTCGTCCTGCTGGCGCACGGAGCGGCACTAGTCAACCCTGAAGACGCCCAATACATGTTAGATCACACGGACTGTCACGGCGTCCAGTTGGGTTCCAGTATCGAGCGAATGGCCGTCGAGGTGCCGCTGCAGCAGCGCGCCGCGGATTTCAAGCAGATCCACTTCCGCTAGGCCAAGGCGCTCAGTCGAGCCTATCGGGCGACGCATCCTCGAACATCCGATGCGTCGCCCGCCGCGTTCGTGGGAGGAGTAGCGTGCCCCGCGCTACAGCGTGCGCATGATAAGCGGCAAATACAGAGGTACGCCGGGTATAACGGCCTGCACGTGGACCGTCACGGTCTGCCCCGGTAGGGCCGGGCTCGATAAGACGATCGTCGCGATGTGCCGGCCGGGAGGCAGCCCGGCGCCCGCGAACGTGACGGACACCTCAGCCGGCGTGGTCCCGGCATCGGCGCCGAGGTGGACCCACGGCTCGTCGGCCACCGCGTGCCAACCGATCACGCGCGCCTGGTGCGGGTTATCGACGAACAATGTCGCGCTGGTTTGCCCCCGTCCCGGCTCAAACCAGAGGTCCAACGGCCCGACGCGCAGCGCGTCAGCCACCGGCACCTGGCTCGCATCTTGCACGACGGTCACATGCACGGTATCAGACGCCACGCCGCCCCGGCCGTTGTCGGCGCGCACGGTGACGGTGTGTACTCCCACCTTTAGCGCTGTGATCGATATCTCGGCGCCGCTCCCCAGCGGCCCGTTGATGTTGGACGACCACTGGAGTTGGCTCCCCTGCATCGAGCCGGTGTCGATATCATATCCCGCGGCCGCCAACGCCACGGTCTGGCTGACCACCACCGTCAGATTGCCTGCGGGCGTGGTGATTTGGAGCGTGGGGGGGACGCTGGGCACCGTGAAAGGGGCATCGGAATCGTCGCTGGCGGTGTGGATACCGTCAGTCGCCCAGACGCGGAAGCGTGCCTGTGCCCCGCTTGGGATATTGACCCTGTCGATGGCGGCGCTGGTTCCTTTCTCGTTTTGGGCCACAAGGCTCCAGCTCGTCCCGTTGTCGGGGCTGTACTGGACGTTGAAGGCCATGGGGTCGCCGTCGGGATCGCTGGCCGTCCACGAGATCGTGATCGGATCGCCCGCCAGGGTCTCGCCGCCGTTAGGGGAAGTGACTCTCACGCTTGGTTTCGCCGGGCCGGCGCTGGCACTTGCGATGACTGAGCCGCCGGTCGGCAGGATCTCAACCCGGGTCGTGCCTTCCACATAGGGCACCAGCTCGTTGATCAGCAGCAGATCCACCGAGCGATCACTGGCGACGAGCGCCGCCGGAAGCGGGCCGCCTTCCAACCTCTGGGGTGTGAAGGGGTAGCGGGCCAGCTCCCCTCCCGATGCGTTGCGCAGGACGATAGTATAGGCACCGGGGACCCGCGGCTTGACGTCCCCGGCGTTGGGGATGACAAACAGCGGCTGAAGGTCGGCCTTGCCTGTGCTGGGATTGATCACGCCAGTCACCCCGAGACGGTCAGTCTGGTTCACGTTGCGCAGGTCAGAGCGGGACGCGGCCGCGACCGGCTGCGTCTGGAAGAAGCTCATCAACCCCGAATAGGTGAACTTGCCGATCCACTGGTTTGAGCAGTATGTCATGACGTCATGCCAGTCGGGCCCGTAAATATTCCGGCTGCTGATATCGAAGCCGTATTGGGCGTCGTTGCCGGTGGTGACCGGGCTGATGCGACCGCCGGGGTTCGGGAAGGGGTTCCCCCCGGTCGCTCCGCAGAAGTTGGCGTGGGTGCGCCCCTCGTCGTGACCGAGCTCGTGGCCCCCGTACCAATCGCCATAGCTGCCGTCGAAGTCCCAGCCCCAGTCGCGGGGGCCCGTCGGCCCGGACGCTATGAAGTCGGGGATGCCCAGGGAGCAGCCGCGCATGAAGCCGCCTGAGTCAGAGACCATTCCATAGTGGCGCGCGCCCGCCGGGATCCCTATCACGAAATCGTAGAGCTCGAACCAGAGCCTCTTGACGGCGAGGGTGAGGTCCACCGTGGCGCAGTTCGGGAGGAGTAGCTCCCCATTGAGGGAGATGCCAGGGCCCGCGTCGTAGGTTCGGTACCAGACGTGCACATCGCTGACCGGATAGGCGCGGCGCAGCCAGTCGACCATCTGACTGGCGTCGGTTTCCGGGGGCCAACGGGTGGCCTCGAAGAGCCTCGCATAGCCGACCCGGTACAGGACGACGTTGATCGCCGGCACCGCTTCAAACGAGACGGTGGCGGACAGGTTGTTGTTGGCGTAATTGTTCTCGACCGGGCTGGGGTTCCTCAGGCCGGCAATCGTTGGGTTGAGGTAGCCCGTCAGCGTCACCGTGCCCTCTCTATAGCCGTTGGGC
>Ga0315273_10007764_pt1 | contig 13462 bp, 10 predicted proteins | sample YL17G02_0_MG_FD_205753 | JGI IMG/M metagenome (GOLD analysis project Ga0315273, IMG submission 205753) | Sediment microbial communities from Yellowstone Lake, YNP, Wyoming, USA - YL17G02_0 | ecosystem: Environmental > Aquatic > Freshwater > Lake > Sediment | place: USA: Wyoming | collected... | reverse complement strand
AGCAAAAACACAAACGTCAGACAGCAGGGCGAGCGGCTTGCAGTGAATTCCCCTATACAGGGGGCGGCGGCGGATATTATCAAGATAGCGATGGCCCGCATATGGAAGGCATTGACTGAAAAAGGCCTGAGGTCGAGGATGATCCTGCAGGTCCATGACGAACTTCTCTTTGAGGTACTGCCGGAGGAACTCGAAGTCATGAGGGAAATTGTCAGGAAGGAGATGGAAGGAGTTCTTACTCTCTCAGTCCCTCTCAAGGTGGACATTCACCACGGCAAAAACTGGGCGGAAGCGCATTAATTAATACATCGGACACAAAAATGAAAGGCAGACATGATAAAAAAATATTCAGAACGCGACAAAAGATAATCCATATTCACCTGACGGCACTTTCAATCTTATATATGTCTTTCAGATAAATGCATATCGAACAGTGATAATCGTGCATTAAGGAGTCGCCTAAAAGCTTTTTTATCATGTCTGCCTTTCATTTTTGAGAAATTGTTTTACAGTATTCAGATGAATGCAAAATTTTGAAATTCTGCTACAATATAGCCAATACCTCATGAGGAGGGGTTATGAAAAAGAAAGCACCTGCCAAACAAGTTAGTGATAAAGCAAAAAAAGAGGAACTGTTAAGAAAAGTTAAAGCAAGCCTTAGTAAACCTTCAAAAGTAGCCGGCAAAAAGAAAGAAACAAAAAAGGCCGGCCCTGAGAAAAAGATTTCACCCAAAAAAGTCAAAGCTCAGATAGTGAAAAAACCTGTAAAGGTTGAAAAAGAAAAAGTCGGGAAGACCGTCAAGAAAGTTAGTCCCAAGAAAAGAACTCCCGTAAAAAAGATTGCAGTAATAAAGAAGAAGGAGACCCTTCCAAAGGCGGTCAAAAAGAAAACACCTTCAAAAGCAGTAGCGGAAACAGTTAAGGGGAAAAAGGTTGTAAAAAAGGAGAAGGCTGCAAAGATAGGCGTTAAGGTAAAAGACAAAAAAGCTCTCCCTCTCCGGGCCGAAAAGAAGGAGAAACCTGCCGCAGGCAAGGCCGGGAAACTTCAGGCTGCATCAAAGGTGGAAACAAAGACCGGGAAGAAGTTAGTAAAAAGAACTGCTGAAAAAGTCAGAAAAACATCTCCTCCTGAAATAGCAAAAAAAGAGAAAAAGACAGAAATTCCCAAAACCACAGGCAGGATGGAGAAAACAAAAAAAGAGACGGCCATAAAACCGGTTATAAAAAGAAAACAGGCAAAAAAAGAAAAAGATATTATAAAGGAGTTCAAAGGCGTCGGGGAATTTATAAAAGGCAAGACCGGAGAAATAGTTAAGGAAATAAGGCAAACAACAGAAATAGATAGACCTGAAGATATTAAAGGAAACAAAGAATGTCGCCCGACGCCGGCGGAAAAATGGCCTCCAATTCCCTTTGAATCTCTACCTTCGGAATACGGAGAAAACGGCATTACCCTAATGGTTGTGAATCCGTTGAAACTTTTTGCCTTCTGGGAAGTCAGGGAGGATACCCTTCAGATATTTCAGGGAGACCTCAAAATAAGACTCTATGATATAACAGGCATCGATTTCGACTCTATGGATGCAAATAACTGCATTGATATTGCTGTGACCGACAGGATAGGTGACGGGTATCTAAACGTCACTCCGGGCAAAGATTATATTGCGGACATCGGCATTGTTTATAGCGAAGGCATTTTTATCAGCGTGGCCAGGTCTCTTAAGGTTTCAACTCCTCATGAAACAATTGCAGAAGGAAAAGTTTTACCCGAGCAACCTGGGGATATCGGGCTTCGTGTCGGGTATTGAGTAGCAACAAAAATAATTATAGCAACAATTAGTTGCTATAAGATTCTCCATGTAAATCAAGCTCTCCATTGTATCGCCGCATTATATAGTTGCATAATTTCCTCCGCTTGAAAATAATTTTCATTTATATCAAGGCGTTATAGAAGTGGTATAGACTTTGCTTTATCAAGTAAAGATTATAAAGACATGAAATAATAAGCACATAAGGACAAAAATTATTGTATAATGGATCGTTTTAAGCATAGCTTATACATATTGCGTCCGGCAAACAATTAAAATCTAATCTAAAAGGAGGTTATGGGTATGAAAAAGGTAGGGGTGTTGTTGTTCGCTTTTGTTTTTCTTTTTTGTATGACGGTTCTGCCTGCACTTGCGGCTGATACCTCAAAAGAGGTGGAACAGCTCAAGGGCGAGGTCCAGAAGATGATGAAGAGGATAGATGAGCTGGAGAAGAAACAAACAGAGACTGTAACAAAAGTCGCTGAAGCAGAGAAAAAGGTGGAAAAGGTAGAGAAGAAGTCGCTCAAAGACCGGATTGAATTCGGAGGTGAGGCCCGTTTTCGAGCGATGATTGAAAATGCTACGACAGACAAGGGGTTTTATGGTACCGGCCAGCCGAGCGATGATGTTGAATACAGGGACAAGTCATCTTTCCCGCTGCGAATCAGGTTAAATGCACATGTCGAAGTCGCACAGGACTGGGTTGATTTTTATGCCCGCCTTACTTTAAACAAACGCTGGGGCGCATATGATACTTCCGCGACTGATCCCTTTAACAAACCCAATTCGTTTGAGTCGAGTATCGGACATGATATGAATGCAAGGTTTGAGCAGGCATATATGACGATGAATCTGCCGTGGATCAACGGCAAATGGTATATCGGACGTCTCCCCGGTATGGATGGAGCACCGCAGCGGCAGGCGCGCACACTGTTCCCGAGACCGTTCATAGACTCCGAGATTGACGGTACATTGATTGCAATTAATGCGCCGGAAACTCCTCTTGACAACATCAGTCTCCCATGGACGTCAACCAGATTATGGGGACAGAAAAGCGAACAGGGAAAAGCCCCGACGCTCAAGTCATATGAGGCAAAGGTTAATGACAAAACAGGCATTATCCTTGGCTACCTCAAATATGATGAGTATAAACTGATCGACAAAACTACTGAAGAGGTAAAAGCGGACGCCGATGCATTTCTTGCACAGGCACAGATCAAAATAGGCAAGGATACGGAAATCATAGTGGACGGACTGACTATGCAGAACTGGCATATGCCCAATACCTCCAAGGCAACCTATGTTACGGACCTCAACACGAATTATCTGTTGACAGGCGCCTATGTCGACACACAACTCATGGGTTTCCAGCTGTATGGAGCATATTACTATAGCCATTTCGATATCCCGGCCCATAGCTTCAAGCCCGGCGGGACAGGAACTTCACAGGATGTTGAGAAAAACGGATACCCCGGTCATTTATGGTTTGCAGGGTTCAATACCGGAGATCTGATTAATCGCGACCATCAGTTGACAGTTGAGTATACTGACGGAAGTGATGCATGGATCAATCCCTTTAACTACCGTGGGTTCAGGAGAAAAGGCACCGTGTCATCTCCTGCAGGAAACAATTTCTATAATCCCAATGGCAAGGATACCGTCGGTTTTTATCCGTTCAACGCTCAAATGTTGGACATCTACTACGACTACTATTTTAAACCGAATGTCAGGTTCCGTCTCGGCTACATCGATTTTCTGTATTCAAAACATGATAAGGACAGCGGAGATAAATACTCGATTTTGGGCAGCTCGAAATATCAGCACGACTATTGGCCGTACTTTGAAGTCAATCTTTCTTTTTAGTTGAGATAAGGGAACATAATGTAAATACAAGACAATCCTGACTCCCCAAGATGGATTGCGAGGGAATGTCACCGTAAGGCGGCTTTCCCTCATTTTTTTTAATGGTAAGACGGATTTATGATGAGTAGTTGCAAGGAGTCTGATAAATGCATTAAAATCAAGACGGATATATTTTATTATAATTTTCTTTTACCGCTTCACGTTGTCCCGCTTTCTTTATGCCGGTGTAGCTCAGAGGCAGAGCAGCTGATTCGTAATCAGCTGGCCGGGAGTTCGACTCTCCCCACCGGCTCCAGATTTATCAAGCTTTTAGCCTGATCAACGCCTGTCTGTTTAGGGACTTTGTTACGTCAGACACTTCTCAGGATTTGAAGCTTCAAATAATGAAAGACGTAATTAAGATTGCAGAAAGGATTTATTCATGGAACTGTTTGCTATAAACAGGAAAGCAAAATATATCCGGACACAATCACATAGTTATGAAACAACATTAAAACATAGTTGATAAACAACCTAAAGCGCCAAGTTCATCCAGAGTGTTTATAAGGTACTTCAGTGATCTACTCAGCCGATCAAGTTTCCATACCAAGAGAATATTGAACCTTCTTTTCTTAACCGCGATCATCATTTCAGTGAATGCCGGCGTTTTAGTATTTGCTCCCGTATAACCCCTATGTATTTATCGAAACCAAAGAACGCTAAAAAATCATAGAGTGATGTCAAGCGGGCATTTCAATCTATGCGACTAACTGTAGTTGCACTCTCTTATTAGTTGCTGATAAAATAAGCTCATGAGAACGTTTTGAAGGAGGATATCCCTGAGTAAGCGCAAGAAGATTATTAATCGTTTCCTGTCAATGCCCAGTGACTTTACCTGGGAGGAACTTGTTAGCCTGTTGACTGGATTTGGATACACATTGGCAAAGTCCGGGAAGACCGGAGGATCAAGGGTTAAATTCATACACGAAACACTTCCTCCGATAATCCTTCACAAACCGCACCCAACACCGGTACTGAAAAAGTACCAGTTGGAGCAGATCGAAGAAACCTTAAGAAGAGAGGGATTGATATGAAAGATATGATGAAATATAAAAATTATTACGGTTCTGTCCATTACAACGATGAGGACAAGGTGTTTTATGGAAAGGTCGAGTTTATCCGTGCCCTTGTCAGCTATGAAGGCACCGACGTTAAATCACTGTGCAAATCATTTGAGGAAGCTGTAGACGACTACCTCCAGACCTGTAAGGAACAGTGTAAAGAGCCTGAGCATCCGTTTAAGGGATCGTTTAATATCCGCGTCGGATCAGGCTTACACAATCGCATTGCGTTAGAGGCAACGAAAAAAGGGGTTACCCTTAATAAATATATAGTCGATGTTCTTGAAAAAGAAACCGCCAAGCAGAAGACAGCTTAGAACATAGCTGACCGTTGTTTATTAATATTGTTCCGTCTTCTTTCTTATGTTCTTTCCCGTGCTTTTTCTGCCGGCCTTTGTTGCCGTCTTTTTAACGACCGTTGTTCTTGTCTTTGCTTTTTTTGACGGAGACCTTTCAGCGATTTTCTTTTTTGTCTTCCCGGCATCACCCTTTCTCGCGCCCATTTTCAAAGATGGTTTGCGTTTTGCAGAAGTCGCAGCAGACTTACGTTTCTTCCTTGCAGGTGGTGGTGATTCAACAGGATTGAGTCCAACAGAGGGATTCGGTTCCTCAAAGTCAATACCGAAGACTGCGGATAAATCTGCATCTTCCATGATCCGGCTGCTTTTCCTGCCGGCCTTCTCAAGCAGCTTTTTAGTCTTGTCCGTAACCGTTTGTTTTATCAACCTGGTTATGTCGGCGTCCCTCAGTCTGAAGAATAGTTTCGGGTCTTCATCAAGCCTTGCGCCGACGCCATAAAGTACGGCGGCAACGTGTTTGCACATGCTTGCCCAATCGGGACAGGAGCAACTGAATTTGATCTCGCGGGGCGCCGGGAACATGCCCGTATCTCTCGAAGTGAAAATCTCTCCTAATGCCTTTGGGAAAGCCCCGGCTAACAGCTCCTGAAACGATTCAAGTGTGTCTTCGCATGAGGTTTTGATCTTCAGCCAGATATCTTTTTTGAGTGTCTGAATTTTTATGGACACGGAATACGGTTTCGGTCTTGACCCCTGCACCAATGCATTTACTTCACCCGATTCGATCTGCAGATCCAGCACTGCGCCATGCCGGATATAATTTCTTCCTCTTCCAATGCGGTTGCTGTAATCGGCATATTGTTCAAGGTTTCGGTTCCATGCCTTGCCCCACCAAGTGCGGGCTATGGCGCTGCCTTCGATTACTACGGGCTTCATATTCGGGTTCTTCTTGCACAGCTCTTTAAGTTTCCTGGCGGCCCTTGCCTTTTTTTCGGCCACCGTCACGTATTCCGGATATCCCCAGTATCTCATAAGTCTCCTTGCTTTTTATTGGCTTATCATATCGTGAGAGTGAAAAGCTCCATTAATTCTCTGTTGTCCAATTCGGTCATTAGTGACTCGCCGCTGCTTTGAATAATATCCTGAGATAGTTTTGATTTTTCTTCGAGCATCATGTCTATCTTTTCTTCAATAGTGCCTTTAGTTATGAATTTATGTACCACTACATTCTTTTTCTGGCCGATCCTGAAAGCCCTGTCCGTGGCCTGATTCTCTACTGCCGGGTTCCACCACCTGTCAAAATGGATAACGTGGTTTGCTTCGGTCAGATTCAGACCGACTCCTCCGGCTTTTAAAGAAAGCACGATGAACGGAATGTATTGACTTCCCTGGAACTGTTCGATAATTTCCCTCCTTTTTCCTACTGGAGTGCCTCCGTGCAGCAGGAGACCTTTTGTGCCGAATATGCCGTTAAGGAAAGCCTTTAATGGCTCGGTTATCTCCCTGAATTGTGTGAAGACCAGCGCTTTCTCTCTTTTCTCATGTATTGTTTCGCAAATCTCCCTGAGCCTTCCAAATTTTCCGCTCTCCTCCTCCTCAAATCCGCCTGTGCCGAGGTACTGGTCCGGGTGGTTGCAGAGCTGCTTGAATTTCATCAGGGACGAGAGAATGATCCCCTTCCGCTGTATTCCTTCTGTATTCGCGATCGTCTCTTTTAAATTCTGCACCATTTCTCTGTACAGGACTATCTGCTTCTTGCTTAATGATGCAAATGTCTTCATCTCGACCTTCTCAGGCAGATCTGATATGACAGATTTGTCTGTTTTAAGGCGCCTCAGTATATAGGGGCTTATCACTTTTCTCAGGCGCGCATAACCGTCGGGGCTGTGTTTAAGCCTTTTTGTGAATTGCGTGAATTCCTGTGAGTTACCCAGCAGACCCGGATTAATAAAGTCGAACAGTGACCAGAGATCGGACAACCTGTTTTCAATGGGCGTCCCTGTCATGGCTATCCTGTTCCTCGCATCGAATTTCTTTACAGATCTTGTTTGTTTTGTGCCGGGGTTCTTTATAGCCTGGGCTTCATCAAGTATGACATAGTTCCATTTGTAATCCTGAAGCCATTCATATTTCTGGGCGAGGGAATAGGTTGTTATAACGAGGTCGATCTTATCAAGCGATTCTTTGTTCTGCGGTTTAACCTTCTTTTCGGTATTCCCCTCCGGATGCGCTATAAAAAATTTGATATCAGGTGTGAATCTTTTTATCTCCTGTACCCAGTTGTAGATGAGTGATGCGGGTATCACCAGAAGACTCGCCCATTTCCGGGTCCTTGTTTTCAGGATATTCAACAGGGCGAGAATCTGGACAGTTTTGCCCAGCCCCATATCGTCGGCTAAGCAGATGCCGAATTGCAGTGAATCCAGGAAACAGAGCCAGTTTACCCCTTTCTGCTGATAGGGCCTGAGTTCTGCTTTGAACGTTCCGCCCGGTTCCGCCGAAACGATCATCTCGGGATTGCGGAGCTTGAGGATGACCGATTCGAGCCATCTGCCGTTGGAGATTTCTACCCCTCCGACATCCCTTTGAAGATTCAGCGCAGATTCAGGATTCAGCTGCATCCGCATGGCGTCTCTCAGACTAAAATCTCCTTTTTCTATCATCTTTCGTGCTTTTTCATATGCGGCGAGGGTCTGCTTTAGTTTTTCGGGATCAACAGCCACCCATCTGTTCTTGATAAAGGCAAGTCCCTCCGAAGACTGGAGGAGCTGTCGGGCCTCTTCTTCAGAGATGAAGGTATCACCAAGAAGCAGTCCGGCATCAAAGCTCAGAAGTGCATCCATGCCGAGATGTGAGGGCTGTGCATCACCCACACGGATATGAAGTTTCAGACCGGGCGACGCGCCCTTCCACCAGTTCGGTATTCTACAGAGGATACCCGACCTTTCATAGAGGGGGATTTCCTTCAGAAAGGTAAATGCCTCTTTTGACGACCATGAAATGGGGTGAAACAGCTCCCCGGATTCAAGAAGACTGTGGATTAGAGGGCTTTCCTTTGCAGCAATATTTACTGTCGAAAGGAGGTCGAGCAGCTTTTCACTGTCACTCCCGAATTCCTGTAACGCATATTTAAGCGGAATGTGTTTTGAAGCCCCTTGTTTACTCAGGCCTGTTGAATAGGTTGCAAGGAATGCGAAGGGATAGTCCTCCTTTTTACTCTCGACAAGGTGAAAAAATATACGTCCAACCAGGTGCACATCGGAACGATACGACTTCATGAAATCTTCTACAGTGCCGTGATAAGCCTTGATCTCCCGCTGGAATGCAGTGTTGGTCCTCTGCCACAGACCTTCCAGCAGATCGCTGCTAAGATATTCCGAACCTGTCATTAAAGGGGCGATTTCCAGAAATTTACTGAGTTCGTGCCCTTCAATCTTGATCTCAACTCTGTGCCGCCGGACTTCCAGGTCAGGAGTAAGTCTCAACCTATTCGCAAATAGTCCCGCGAAGTCCTTTAAGTAATCAAGAGACGGAGAAAGGGGTATAGTTCTGTCGCAGAAACCTAAAAACAGAAAGGCCGATTCAGAATTCGAGACAAACCGCTTGAATATTTCCTGTTGTAACAGGTGTTGGCTTCTGTTAATACTTTCACCGGTGTCCGTCCATTCCATTTGAATGGAGCCGTTTGGCATAACGACTGCATTTAATTCCCGGTACATATATTCACCTCTGAAAAGGATTTTCTATTATACCTGACCGGGAGAAGACGTAGTCACAACGCTCAGCTTACTTCGAGGAGAATTTAGATCTGCTATACGAACTCAGGATGCAGGCGATATAGAAATCTACATATCATAATTGAATGCACATTTATTAGAAAATCTCCCCTTCCCCCTCTTTGCCAAAGAGGGGGAAGGTATTTTTTTAAACTAATGTCGTTATTATTATGAGACCTTTCATATTTGAACTACTTCGACTGATTAATTGCCGAGAGCTTCCATGGATTGTTTCCAACCGGCCTTGTAAAGGTCCAGAATTCTTCAAATTTCACGGGGTCTGTTTTACTGCCTTCCACGACTTCGCCCGTTGAATCATCGGCGGTGTAGTCTAAAAGATTTGCAGTGAAAAGGACCGTCAGGAAATCCTGTCCTGTTTCCTGCCATGTCTCAACGATTTCAACATTTCTGACGGCGATGTTTTCAAGTCGGTTGACCTTTTTATCTCTTAACAGGGTATCAATATCCCCTTGAACAATGCCTTTCATTTCATCCGTCAGCAGGTTATGCACCGGGGGTAAATCCCTGTTCATCCATGCGCCCTGCACTTTAAAGAAGATATCCATAGCCTTTTCTTTAAACTGTCCTTCGTCAAAGTGAGAGTCCATCTCCCTGATATGTCTTATCCCGTCAGATATATCATCTTCCTGTGTCCGGCTCCCGCTCCCATAGGAGGAAAAGGATCCCGTCCGGGCTTCCGGCTGTTGATATGAAGTCTGATATGAAAGGTTCCCTGCCGCTTTCCTGTTCTTTACCATTTTAAATATGAAATAGCCGAGCCCGAGAAGCAGTAGAATTTCGACGAAGCCTACGCCGCTGCCGCCGAACCCGCCTCCCATTCCACCAAAGCCCAGGCTGCTGAAGAGCATCCCGCCCAGTAGCCCGCCGAGAAGACCTCCTCCGATACCTCTCATAAAACCTCCTCCTGCCGGTTGGGCAGGGGCCTGTCCCTGAGACGGAGCGGCCTGTTGTCTTGAAGGGTCGGGGCTTGAATACTGCCTCGGAGGGGAATAGCTTCTTGATCCCCTGCTGCCAAAGGACCTCCCTCCGCCCATACGTGCAAAGGCATCATGTTCAAAAATGGTAATGCTTGCAAACAGCAGGGCTATTATGAGCGAAAGCATTTTCAGTCTGTTCTTATTCATTTTCTTTCTCCTTATTAAATATTTGATTAATTATTTAGAGTGTGCCGCATTTTTCCTCAATGTCTTATTCATAGAGATCAGAAAATATTGGAGAGAGGTTTTATTTAGGGACAAGACTTCAAATATTTTTCATGAACCCGTCTTTTGATTATACGGCATTTACGGTATATTTTGTTCCGCCATTTCGATGCATAACAGGTAATCACCAGAAGCCGGCTGCTCGCGATGTTCACATAGAATGCAACGCCTTTCAAAATTTCCGGTCTCCGTTTTGTCCTTCCTGACGCAAACGGCGCTTGGAGTCTCAGAAGAGGTCAAGCATTCACATAGTAACAAACGAGCTGCATTTTCGGTAAGAGGTGTGAAATTCTTCATGAAAGCAATAAGTTTTTCCACCGATATGCTACTACCGAAATCCCTATTCTTCGCGCGTACAAACAAATTGCACTTTTTAATTAAATTGCTTTATTTATAATAAAATGTTAAAAATAATTATGTACTATTTTTCTGATACTGCAAAAAGATCTTTTATAGTATTCGTGCTTTTTGCCTATATCCTCATCCCCTTAGCTGATAGTATAGCCTGTAGTGGCTGTACAGAGGATTGTTTATTGCAGGGAAATCAGATCAGCTATCTGGATATTTCCAGTACGGATAATCCGGGGACAACTATAAGCACTGCTGACAAGCAGGGGAATTCGTCTGATTATAACCAAGACAGTAAAAGCCCTTGCCCTCTCTGTTATAACGCCGTCAACGTATTTGCCTATGACCATGTAATTTTATTTTCCGCACTTTATTCAGTCATACAGCCAATCTCTGAAGTTTCACCGGAACCTTCTTTTCTCATCAACAAACCCCCTCGGGTTTAGTTCTCATCATTTCAACCTCAATCGCAATGAATCAGCATTCTGTCGGATAGTATTATCCGAAAATACATTTTAAGGGAATTGTGAAATGGAACAAGAAAAAAACAGGACATTTGTCGGCGAAATATGGGCTTATTTTTCCTCAGTCAGGTTTGCAATAGTTATTTTCGCTTTAATTGCCTCTACATCAATAGTAGGCACCATTCTTGATCAGAAGGCCGAACCCGCAAAGAATCTTCAAATATTAACCAAGCTCTTTGGCGAATCTCTCGCACCGGCCTTATACAATATATTTGAAAAGCTTGGCTTTATGGATATGTATCATTCATGGTGGTTCACTGCCTTGCTGGTATTCTTTTCACTTAACCTTATCATCTGTTCACTTGACAGGCTGCCGAGGATATGGAAACTGGTCAGGGAAACATTAGGTCCTTTGACTGAAGACAATTTGAAAAAATTCCCCATGAATCGGGAGATCACAATAAAAGGGAACCCTGATACCGTCAAGGATTCCGTAAAAGACGCATTGAGAGGTACACGGTTCCGATTTACCGAAATAAAGGAAGAAAGAGGATATCAGCTCTATGCCCAGAAAGGAAACTACAGCAGGCTTGGGGTATACATAACTCATTTGAGCATCCTCATAATACTCATCGGGGCGGTTGTCGGGATACGTTTCGGGTTCAAAGGTTATCTGAATCTCCCGGAGGGCGATGTATCCCATGCGGCTTTTTCAGGTATTGATAAGGAGTTGCCCTTGGGTTTCGAGATACGGTGCGATAATTTTGATGTTGAATTTTACGGCGCATCAGATATGCCAAAAGAATATAAGAGTTGGCTTACCATAATCAAAGACGGCAAAGAAGTCCTGAGGAAATCAATAACGGTCAATGACCCCTTAACCTACGAAGGCATAACATTTTATCAGTCGAGTTTTGGCCTTGTACCGGACGGCCTGAGCAGAGGGATATTCATATTCAATGTTGCTTCAGTTGGCGGTCAGAACTCCACAATCAACCTGCGGTACGGAGATACATTCCAGATTCCCGGTAGCAGCGTCTCAGGGAAAATAATAAACTTCAGTCCGGCTCTCAAGATAGATGAGCATGGACATGCATCCACCTATTCAAATCATATGGATAATCCTGCGGTTCTCATCGACTTTTTCGAGGCAGGGAAATACAAGTTTTCAGGATGGATATTGAAAAGACACCCACAGACGTGGCAGCTTCCTGAAGGACAGAGAGTTGAATTCGTTAATTACTGGGGCGTTGAGTTTACGGGTTTACAGGTGAGAAAAGACCCCGGGGTATGGATTGTCTATCTTGGATGCATCGCTATGAGCATAGGGCTTTTCAATGCCTTTTTCTTGAGCCACCGGAAGATATGGGTAAAACTGGTTGAAGAAAAAAATAATACCAGGGTGATTATAGGAGCTACTGCGAATAAGAACAGAACTGCCTTTAAGAGGAAGATAGACGGAAGTATCTCCATCCTCAATAAAAAGCAGGAAGGGGAAAAATAAATGGAAAGTTCAGTTTTCTTTGGAATATCGACAATGGCTTATTTCGTGGCCATGATGACGTATATTACCTATCTTGCCTTCAGGAAACACCAGATCGGTGTCATGGCAACGACCATAACGATTATAGGCTTTGTATCACAAACCATTGCGTTCATTTTGAGATGGAAGGAATTTGCAGATTTGAGCGGCATGGGATTTATGCGTTCAGCTCCTCTTACAAACCTTTATGAATCGCTCGTATTTTTTGTATGGTGTCTGATTGCGGGATATCTGATTATTGAGTTTAAGTTCAAGAACCGCTCGTTCGGAGCCTTCATTACGCCTATTGCAGGTCTTGCCCTCGCGTTTATCGATCTGACCGGCGTCGCCAAGGAGATACAGCCGCTGGTGCCCGCGCTGAAAAGCAACTGGCTTCTGGCCCATGTAACAATGAGTTTTATCGCCTATGCAGCTTTTTCGGTTTCCTTTAGTACCGGACTGATGTATCTCATAACGACAACAGAGAAGAGAAACGAATTGGCGTATATATTCTGGACCGTTACATTTGGTATTTTTGCAGTCGTCTTCGTTGCCATGGGCATTGATATGTTTGCCTTCAAGGTGGCGGTTAAACCCGATGTCTTTGTACAGACCTACTTGTTCAAGACCTCGTTCTTTAATCCTTCACCCGCTGTAAAAATGCTGAGCGGAACCCTTGCGTTGACCACTCTTTTTATGATCTGGAGATATGGCGTTATTCTGAAAAAGGTCATTGAAAAATTTAACGTCACTGCAGATATGCTCGATGAGATCACCTATAAGAGTATTGCTATCGGTTTCCCGATATTTACCCTTGGCGGACTTATTTTCGGCGCCATTTGGGCTGATCAGGCATGGGGTGTTTACTGGAGCTGGGACCCGAAAGAAACATGGTCTCTCATAACCTGGTTTATTTATGCCTTTTATCTCCACGGAAGAATGATACGGGGGTGGAAGGGTAAAAAAGTTGCGATCGTGGCTGTCATAGGTTTTACGGCCGTGATATTCACCTATCTCGGTGTAAATCTTTTGCTTTCAGGGCTCCACGCCTACGGAGGG
>Ga0315273_10007763_pt1 | contig 13462 bp, 9 predicted proteins | sample YL17G02_0_MG_FD_205753 | JGI IMG/M metagenome (GOLD analysis project Ga0315273, IMG submission 205753) | Sediment microbial communities from Yellowstone Lake, YNP, Wyoming, USA - YL17G02_0 | ecosystem: Environmental > Aquatic > Freshwater > Lake > Sediment | place: USA: Wyoming | collected... | reverse complement strand
GCGGGCGCAGATCGAGCGCTGCCTCGAAACCGGGTTGCGCGTCAGGTTCCTCAACTCCCACGAGCACGTGCACATGCTGCCGTCGCTTTTTCCGGTGGCGAGCGCGCTGGCCGGGGAATACGGCATCCCCCACCTCCGCTTTCCCACGTCACACCTGGCATGGCGTTTGCAAGGGGGGTCATTGCTCCGAAGCGCAATCATGAAAGGGCTCGAGACGATCAATCGCCGCCGCGTGGCCACCCCCGCTGCGCACTTCCTGGGCATGGAGACGAGCGGGAAGCTCGATCTATCGTATTTCGAACGGAGCATCCCGCGGCTTGGCGCGGGTCAGGTCTATGAGTTAATGTGCCATCCTGGGCAATTCGACGCGCAGGAAGTGAGCGATCCACGCCTTCGACGCTACCACGACTGGGAGGGCGAATTGCGTACGTTGACGAGCGCCGCGGTCCGGGAGTTGCTGCAGCGCCACCGGGTCCGGCTCATCGGATACCGGCACGTTGAAGTCCGGGACGGTCGGCTCGTTGCTCGAGAGGAAGCTGTCCAGAGACCGGCCCTGCATCATTGAGACGAAGATGGACGTGTATCCTCCAAAGCTGTTGAGCATCGTGGTTCCGGCGCACAACGAGGCGCCCGGCATCGCGCATGCCGTCGACGTCATGCTGCAGGCCGTCGCCTCCTGCGGGATGAATCTGGAACTCATCGTCGTCGATGACGGCAGCCGCGACGAAACCTTCGATCGCGTCAGGGATCTGTCGCAAGAGGACGCGCGCGTCAAGGGCCTCCGCTTCACCCGCAATTTCGGCAAGGAGGCGGCACTGCTGGCGGGTCTCCGGGTGGCAAGCGGCGACGCCGTGGTCACGATCGATTCCGACCTTCAGCATCCTCCGACCTTGATTCCGCAGATGATCGATGCGTGGCGCAAGGGCGCGAAGGTCGTCGATGCCGTGAAGCGCAGCCGCGAACAGGACGGAGCGTTAACGCGACTGCGAGCCGGGATCTTCAATGCGTTCCTGTCGAGGCTGGGCGGAATCAACCTGCAGAATTCGTCCGACTTCAAGCTACTGGACCGCATCGTCGTCGACGCCATCACGCGCGGACTCCCCGAAAAGCAACGCTTCTACCGCGGCCTGGCGGATTGGGTCGGCTACCCGCACGCGAGCATTCCTTTCGACGTCGCGGCGCGCGCGGAAGGGCAGGGGAAGTGGACGCTGTGGAAGTTGATGGATCTCGCCACGACGGCCATCGTATCGTTCACGAGCGCCCCGCTGCGCATCGTGACGATTCTGGGAATGCTCACGCTGGTCTTCGGCTTTGCCGTGGCGGCCGAGGCATTGGTCGGTTGGTTCCAGGGACGCGCGGTCTCCGGCTTCACCACGACGATCATCACGCTTTTGATTGTCGGCAGCTGCATCATGATCAGCTTGGGGATCATCGGCGAATACATCGCCAAGATCTATGACGAAATCAAAGCCCGGCCAACCTATCTGGTTGAAAGCGCCGCGGGCTTCGGCGACGAGGACGTAGCAGGATGGCGCCCAGTCACGCGGGCTCAATCGGCCGACGAGTTCGCGTCGCGCTTGCCACGCTGATGGCCCGTTACTCGTCGGCCCGTGCCGGAGCAAATTCACCAGCGAACCGCAATCGCACCAAGAACGCGTATAGCCGCACAACGTAGTCGCCGCAGAAGCCGGGTTTCCCGCGAACCACGAAGCGCATTCGGCAAACCCGCCTGGGCTCACTATCGCCGAAATCGATCGAGCACGCCTCCATGAGATCTCTGTTAATTGCACCCCTCGAGCAAGCGTTCGCTGACGCCTGGAGCAGCATCGACCCTGCGCTCAAGAAGGGTTTCTTCGCCGCCGCACTGGTGAGCCTATTCGCCTTCGGCTTCGAGATGACAAATCTCTCGCTCCACCACGACGATGTCCTTCATTTCTTCATTCAGGACACGATTTTGGGGCACTACCTCGGCCGTTTCGGAGTTGGGTGGCTGCACTACTACACCCAGAACGCCTATTTCATGCCGTTTCTGCAAATGGCCGAGGGCATCGTCTTGATGAGCCTGTACGGCGTGCTTGTCGCGCATTTCTGGGGTCTCAGAAAGCCGCTGGAAATTGCCACGATCGCCGCGATCGTGTGCGTTTTCCCTTATATGGCGAACATCTATCAGTTCAACACCACCATGGCCACCTACCCGCTTGCCCACCTACTCGCGGCCTTGGCGGTCGTCGTGTCTTCGCGCGCCACAATCATTTCTGTGGGGGTCGCCGCGCTGCTGCTTACGGCGGCATTTTCAATCTACCAAGCCGTCGTTGCCAACGCGGCGACCGTCTTCGTTATCTGGTTTCTGATCCGAACTCTCTTCAAGGAAGGCGGCGAAGCATTCATTTCGCGGACGATGATTCGATCGACGATTTCGGTCGCCATATCGGCCGCGCTGGGCGGTCTCATCTATGTCGTGTGCGTATCGTTTATGGACATCAAATTCGATGACGAGCAGGCTGCCGGTCAGGCATTCTCCCTGGGAAGCGGCATCGACCTGGCTTATGCCAGCACGCAAATACTCAAGGGCACACGCAGTTTCTTCTTCTGGCCCGAGAACTATTTCCCGATTTATCTGAAGAACGTTCAACTGATCTTCGTTGCAGTTGCCGGACTATTCTGCGTCTGGATCCCGAAAAAGCCGTGGGCGAAAGTAACTGCGGTGGCGATACTGACATTGGCCTGCTTTGCGCCCCGCATCTTGCAGTTATTGCATCCCCTGGGCACCTTCCACAGTCTCACGCTGACGGCGTATGCCTTGGTGGTTGCTGGCGCCCTGGCGATTATCTTCAGGGCAGTGCGCACCGTAGTTGTCAGGAATGCATCAATGCTGCTGGCCTTCTTCCTTATCGCGGGTTATGTAATACAGTGCAACTGGGTATCGACCGTCGGCTACCTGAACGGCTTGGCTCACTTCACAACGTTGACGCAGGTCCTGGCGCGGGTAAGGGCGATTCCCAATGCCCAATGGGACGGCAAGACGATCGTCGTGGTCGGTCGCTACGACATGCCATCGGAATATCCTTTCAAGAGTGCCGCAGGGGTGGCAGCCAAATTCATGGACGCCGAACATATGGGCCAACTCGCGCGCCTGCTTCGCGACGAGGCAACATTCGTGCAGGCCGATTCAACCATGCCAAAGGTCTTGGAATACGCGGCGAGCCATTTGCCGTGGCCAAATCCCGCCAGCGTGGGTGTGGTGGACGGTGTTGGCGTCGTCGTGTTGTCGAAGAACGCCGCGCCGTGATTGGCAAGGCGGATGCGGACACGCGGCGAAGCGTACCCCCAGGTCGCGCTAGAATTTGTAGCCAAAAAGTCGGATGTCATTTTGGTGTCTCTCGGCGACGATCGCCTTGCTCGCCTCGTCATAATAATCGGCGTACGGATGCCCGCCCCCCCGCATCCCGGACTTCAGATGCGGCAGCGCAACGGCGGACAGGCCGACGCGCCGGCAAACCTCCGCCAGATCGTCGCCCAGCCGCTCGTAACGGATCACGAAGTCCACGCAGAGAGCATCATCGATCAGATAGAAACGGTCATTGGTCGTCCAATCGTTTCCGGCGACGAACTGGCGAAACAACTGCGTCGTCTCGCGAAACTCGTCGAACGGGACACCCAGGCGGTGGGACAAGCGCCTGGCCGGCCTGAGTTCCTGCCGGTTGCGCGCCTCCCAGGCGAAATGGGACACGACGCGATCCCACGGATTCCTGGTGATGCTGAACTTGAAGTATTCGTCCCAGATCTCCGGCGGGACCTTCCGCTTCACGTCGGCGGCAGGGTCGTGCTGCGAAAAGCCCTCGGCGTTCATGGAACTGTGGATCCACGCGCCCTTTTCATCACGGTTGAACCAATAGTCGCCCAGCGGCGTGACCATGTCGTTCGCTCCGCAATGCTTCGACAGCGCCGCCTCGACGCTCGTGCCGGCCGTCTTCAGCGACTTGATGAAGATGTACTTGTGACTGTGTGAAATGATCACCGCATCACCTCGACGATTTCTGCGTCGTCGGCACGGGATCGCTTCCCGCGCCCTCACGGATCACGTGGAGCCTGTCGCCTTCCACGTCCTTGAACTCCTCCACGTTTCCATCCGGCCATCGGATCCGCATCGTGTCGGCGCGCGGGTGCGCACCCAGGCCGAAGTAGAGCCGGTAATGGCCTTGGGAAAAGAAGGCGCCATCATTCAAGCCGACTACCTGCGTTTGTGGTCCTTCCGCAGTCTCGAGCGTCACCCGCGCGCCAATCGCCTGCGGGTTGCCCGGATTTCCGACCAGTCGCGCTTGCAACCAATGGTTGCCGCTGCCGACATTTCGATAGGTCACCAGCTTCCAGGCAAATCGATCCGCCGAAGTCTTGTAGAGTTTTTCCCACCAAGTCCAGAGCGAGAAATTCTCCAGCAGGGCGATTAACGGGTCGCGGGACCCATTGTTGTCCAAATCCGCCCAAGTCACGATGGCCGCCATGTATTTCCGAGAAGGCAATACGAGCAATCCTGTGGACTCGAAGGTGTGGTCGCGACGCTGGCGGAACAAACCCTGCGGGACCGCAAACAGATCAACAAGACCATCATTATCGTAGTCGACCCAGCTCGCGGTCGCGCTTTCAGCAGGGAGACCTAGCGTTGGAGGATCGACTATCGAGAATTGACCCTTTCCGTCGTTGACCAGTAAGGTGTTGCCTGCTTTCGACGCCGAAAACACGCTGAGAGCGCCAGTACCAGCAAAATCCGCCACAACAAGCTTGCCGTCGACGAACCAGTACTCGTCCGACGTTCCTCTCAACTGCGGGCGGTCTGCTCTTGCGAACTTGCCTCGACCGATGAATTCGCGGGAAAAGCTCTTACCTCCGTGGTTGCGATGGAGATAAAATCCGGTGTCCTCGTAAGTAAATAGATCCAAGAAGCCGTCGTTGTCGGCGTCGAACCACACAAAATCAATCACCTCGGCGTCGGGAATGCCGAGGCCGACGTCCGAGGCGACATCGACAAAGCGCTTGTCCGTGGTTTGCCGGTAGAGCTGCTTCGGATAGGCCCCCGCGACAAATCCCCTTGCTTGGCAGTTTATGAACAGATCCATCAATCCGTCATTGTCAAAGTCGACCCAGGCTATTTTCCTGGCGGAACATCCGCGTTTCTGGAACCCCGCCTTTTTGGATACGTTGCGATATCGGTGGTCCGGGTCGCTGACCAGCAGCTCGTCCTCAATGGCATTCTGGATGCTCGGTGGAAACATCCGGAGCGTCCCGCCGATCGCGCCCCGAGAGATAAATACGTCCAATCTGCCGTCGCCGTTGTGGTCGAACCACGCCATGCCGTGCCGATCCTGGAACGCGAGTTCGAACTCTCTCGAACGCGGGGGCACAGCTAGTTGACCGACGTAGATGCTTGACACTGGGATCGTCCCGCCTATCCGCAAGGTGACCGGTAACCCCGGCGACACCATCTCAAGGATCAATTCCCCATCGGTTTCAGTCGCGAACTCCATCGTGGTTTCCGGCGTCAGACTGCCCACCACCGCTGCGGACACCGGTGCCTGCACGGTGAACGCGGACCCCTCCCGCCCCTTGATACCGGAAAATGTTCGAATGGTTCCCTCGAGCCTTCCGACCTCCTTGATCCGGTGGGTGCGAATGACGAGCGGAAATTGCGAATGCGAATTTCTCCCTTGCCAGTAGATATAAACGCCCGGCTTGTCGATCGGCGGACCGGCCTGGGAAATCTCGATCCCCGGGAACGCCGGATCCTGGTCGAGGCCCCACGCCGAGAGCATGTCCCGATATCCACCTTTGGAGTCGGCCACCCAGAGGTTCTGGCGGGAGTTGTGATTGCTGGTGAAAATGTCGAGCAGGTCGTTGCCGTCGACATCTGCAACGCCAAGGTCCATCAGATCGTACGTAATGCCCACGGGCAATTTATGCTCAACGAACATCTTCTTCGATGACGAAGAGATCGCGACATCGGTCGACGTTAATTCGACGGCGAACAGACCGAGCGCTGCCCCAGCGAACAACAACGCTCCGATAAGGAATGCCCTGCGTCTCATTGCGCCAATGCCCCCGCGCGGCGAAATCAACAGCCCAAGGGGTTATGCGCTTCGGAAGATCCGCCGAGCGTCATCAGACTAGCGTACTGAGCGAGCACGATAGTGCCACGCGGACGCGTCAAGGGCAGCTGCGCCCGGGAAATTTGCTTGTTATCGCAACGATCAGCGCTCACATACGACTCCATCGCAGCCGCTAAGGACGGCAATACTGCATTCTACCGCTGGCGACCCTCGGTATTGCGAAGACGATGCGATTTTCACCCCGGACGATCCCTTCAGCGTGCTCACGACTTGGCGTCAATCCTATGCAATAATCTTCATGGTCGGGAGACACGCGTCGCCGAACAACTTGAGGTGAACAACCTGGTTTGGACGCGCAAGCATTGACGCGGCCGCGCCGCAAAATCACACTCAATTTCCTGGCCCGTCGAATTTGGAGACTTGATCAGCGATCATGAACATGAACACGTCGAAGATCTTCGGCATTGGGCTCTCCAAGACCGGCACCACGAGCCTGGCCAATGCTCTGGAGTTATTGGGATACAGGACGAAAGACTACATCGGAGTGACGAAGTATGTTCAGGGGGATGTCGGCTCCATCGACCTCGACACGATCGACAAGCACGACGCCCTGACGGACACGCCGATACCGAGCTTCTATCGCGAGCTCGACGTCCGATATCCCGGCTCGAAGTTCATCTTGACCGTACGGGAGAGGGCGAGTTGGGCAAGGTCCTGCAAGAAGCAGTTCACCCAGCGGCTTGCGGAAGTTCAAAACGACGCCCACAAGCGCCTGTTCATCGACCTTTATGGAACCGACGTCTTCGACGAGACCCAATTCGAACGTGGGTACGAATTCTTTGTCAAGGGGGTACTGGAATACTTCGCGAATCGGCCAAACGATCTCTTGGTCATCGATGTTACTGGTGGCGAAGGTTGGGAGAAGCTATGCCGCTTTCTTGGTAAGCCCACGCCTGATGTTCCCTTCCCGAAGGCAAATGTTACTCAGGTCAGATGGATCAACATCGACGATGTGGTCGCTATTGCCAGACAGGCGGGACAAGAGATCCTGGATGTTTACGGACGCGAGCGAATGCCACAAGAGCTCATTGGCAGCCGTACCACAGGGAATCCAGCAGGGACCACACTGGCGAAGGCGTCAAGCCATAGGCTCCGGCGGCTCTTCTACGCGATGCGAGGAGGCAGCACAGGGGCTCTCGGCGCGGCCGAAGACATCGCCCACAGACTGATTGCCAAGCGGTTGAAAACACTCACCCCTCAAATACCGGTGCTGTCGCGGGTGGGTAGCGAGGTAACGTATTCCGAGCGCGCAAAGTGGAATCACCTGTGGCTGGTAGACCCGCTCAACATACCGGCCGAGCCGGACAATACCCTGAGTGGGCTCACAGTAAGCATTGCCTTGGTCGAGGATCGCAGCCCGATCTACGGCGTCGTATTTGCGCCGGCCTCCGGCACGATGTATTACGCGAAAGGCGGCGACGGAAGCTTCAAGCTCGAACCGGGCGGCGAACCACTGCGGCTCGGAGATCGGAAAATGGCCGGCACCGACCAATTCACGGAACGCGCGCGCTCCAAGCCTGATCCCTCCGATTCTCACGGGGAGCTCGGCGAGGCGAAGCATCCGCTTCCGCGCAGTCACGCACTGGCGATATGCCTGGTTGCGGAGGGATCAACGGGCACCTACCGCTCCGACCGGCCTGCGATGGAGTGGGAAATCGCGGCGGCCCACGCCATTGCGACGTGCGCCGGAAAAGATGTCCGCGACGACAATTCCCACGAGGCGTTGAAATACAACAAGATGGATCTCAAGACCGGTTGTTTTACTGTCGATTGATCCGCCTCAATGGGCGTGATTCGCACGATTTCGACAATTGCAGCCATTCGCAATGATCGTCCAAACGCAAATGCCAGTTGTCTTTGCCAAGTTCGTGCACCAAGAAATCCTCGGCGAATGGGGTCGACTGCTCTTTTCGCTGCTGGATGCATTCGTCAAAGCAGGGTACGAGATCAAGTTGTTCGACAACATGACTCCAAAGGATCTGGGCAAGTATGGCCCATTGGCGCTGTCCCTGCCGAATCTGTCGTTGACCCGTACGGTTCCGGCTGATACCTCCGAATTGATCTATCTCTTCGACGCGGAGGACAAGACCCTAGGCAAGCGTGCCTGGCGAAAAAAGGTCGAAGTTCGGTTCGACGCCTTTTCGCCCTATTGGTTTTCGGAACCCATAATCATGCCCTATCCCGTGCATCCGGTTCACGCGGGGGCCGATCTGCAGAACCGTTTGCAGGCATGTCGGACAATCCCGAAGAAGATGAGGATCTTCTTCTCGGGCGAGACCGACGGATACATCACCAACAGGATCCACTACCCAAACAAGAAACTGCTGCGCACGGAGGCGATCGCGATCATCACGAAGCAGATGGGCGATAAGCTGTCGCCGGTCAAGGACGAAGCAGGTCTCGGTCACCTCCTGGCGACGCGCCCTCACACGAATACGTTCGTACTCGGTGCAACCAATGAGTTCCGCATTGACACCCGGGAGTGGCTCAGCACACTGGCGAAGGCCGAGTTCTTCCTCTGCCTGCCCGGCTTCATCATGCCGATGTGCCACAACGCGGCGGAGGCCATGGCGGTTGGAGCTATTCCAATCATCAACTATGCGGAATGGTTCGACCCGAGTCTCGAGCATCTGAAGAACTGCATTGTGTTTGACGACGGCAACGACCTGATCGCCAAATTGAACATGGTGCTGGAGATGCCCGGTGACCAAGTGGAGAAAATGAGGCGGAACGTCGTCGACTACTACGACAATTGGATGACGCCGTCTTCGTTTTGTCGCAGGATCGAAGCCATGGAACAGCCAAGAGTCGTTGTCTTGTTGATCACGGACGCGAACGTGATCAAGCAAGCGACCAGGCTAAATCGACACTCCGTGCTGATTCGCGGCACGTCTATGGTTCGCGCTGAAGGGTTTCTTGGTCACGCCCGTCGCGCGGCGCAAAGGATGATGGGCATGGCATGAACTGGCGAATCGACGCCACGGTTCTAACGTTTGCGCAGGTCTCGCCCCGCAGAGCGGAGGGGTCTCCCCTGGTGGGCAGGCCGATCGCCGTGCCGCCGCGCGGACGGCTACTCGGCCGTGGAGGCCGAGCCGCCGTAGTAGCACAGCGCATGATCGACAACGTTCGCCCACGTGAATCGACCGGCAAATTGCCGGCAAGCCGCCGGTTCGAACGTCACGGTGTCGCCGAGGAATTTCCCCAGCGCGTCGACGAGCGCCGCCACCGTCGGCTCCTCCACGTACATCCCTGAGCGCCCTTCGTCCACGGCCTCCGCAGCACCAGCCACGCGGGCCGCGAGTGAAGGCACACCACTGGCAGCCGCCTCGAGGTAGACGATCCCGAAACCTTCATGGCTCCCGGGTATCGCGGACGAAGCGAGCACCATCAGATCGGAGTGCGCATAGATATCCAGCAGCTCTTCCCGGCTCACGAAGCCGGTGAACCTGACGCGATCCGCCAGCTGCAATTCCTTCGCGAGCGCTTCGAGTCTCGGCCGGTCGTAGCCATCGCCGACGACCGTGTAACGAAACTCGTATCGCTCCTTCTGCTGAGCAAGAGCATGAAGCACCCGATCAACGTTTTTCCTCGGCTCCGACAGCCGACATACGGTGAGCAGCCGTGGGGCGCGGTCCCTTGCAGGCTCCCGCTTGACGCCGAAGAACTCCTTGCCGACCCCTACGAAGCCGACCGACGTACGCCCGCCACACTGCGGGATCATCTCCAGGAGCACGCGCTCCGTATAGCGACTGCAAGCGATGATGTGAGCCGCATGGGGAAGGGTCCGCCGAACGATCCGTGACGTAAGACGAGTCCACAAAGGACCTAGGCCTCGCGTTAATTCACCGGACCAGCGCCAGACCACAGGAGCCTTGGTCAGGTCGGGCTGAGCAATCGGATAGTAGGGATGAAGGAAGTCGTTGCCGTACACCGACACGACCGCGCCAGGTCGGTCGTTTGCGATCCAGGCGTAGGCCGCGTTGAGCGCATGCCAGGCGTCTGCATCAAAGGATGCGAGCGCCTTCCTGTCGGCAGCCCGGCAAAGCCTGAGCAAGGGCTCGATGCGAACACCCGGCAGGTTCGCCTCGCCCGCCGCGTGAGGGATGGTGAACACCGTGACCTGATGGCCCCGCCTCGCAAGTTCCTTGACGAATTCAACTGCATAGGTTTCTACGCCGCCAATGTCGGGGGCAAATTCGGGGCTGACGATGGCGATTCGCATGAATCACTCGACCCCGAAAACTCTTTGCCTGTCGCGCTCTTTCGTGCGTCTGATGCTCCAGCCAGGCTCCGCGGTTGAGCGGCGGGCTACCGGCCAAACCTGCTTTCCCGAGGTCATTCGCGCGGCCCCGTCCACCCTCGAAGTTGGTCGGGCGCATACAATCGCCGCGCTGCGCAGTCGCACGAAAGTTGTGGAACACACGCTGAACCGCACGGTTGCCAAGCCGGCCGTGGATGCGGGATGCCCCGGGACCGGGATGCCACGCGAACAGGATCGGCCAGTGTCTTGCATGCTCACGGTGAAGGGCACGCTGTGGCTTGTGCGGATGCAGGGAACGAAAAGCGCAAGGGCATCGCGCAGGGCGCATTCGAAACGGTCTGATAGCGAACGGCATGCTCGCGCATGCGAAGCTCCGTGACCATTTGAAAGCTGCGGTGGACCGTCAGCTGTACGGGACCGGTGGCGGCCATTGCCCGCAAGTCCGCAAGTTGCTCCCTGAAAACCAGATTCTTCTCGGTCGCGCGTCCCAGATTGAGCGCGCCAACGAGCAGCGAATTCGCCAACAGGAACAGGACCACAATCATTGCGGTCCGCCGCGGCCAGCCCGCGGCGCCCAGCGCCATCGATGTGGCGAGTACGAGCGGGACCAGCCAGAACTGGGGCGACAATCGCGCCCACCAAGCCTCGGGATTCACCAGCGCTGACGCAGCGACCAGGATTGCGAGGCTGGCGCCCGCCGTCCACACATTCCGGGGCATTGCCCTTATGGCAAGAGGGAAGGCGGCAATAGCCAGCAACAACGCAGCGCCGAACAGTGGCCCGAACCCGCCATAGCGAGGCTCGGCATTGAAGAAGATGTACAGTTCCTGCTTGCTTACGGCAAGAGGAATTTTCCATTCGGGCATCTCGTCGGCCCCGGCGGGGCGTGCAAAAAGCGAGCGTACCAATTTCTCCACCGGATTCATGGCCATGAACGGCGCTGGCGCCGAGTGCCATTGCACGTTGCGCGCATCCTCGCGCCCTAGCGCCGGGTAGAAGGGGTGACCGTAATCCCGAGCGTTGGTGACGTACGGCTGATAGCCCGCGACAAGGATCGCGACAAGCAGCGACGCTCCTCCCACCATTGCGTAGCGCTTGACCTCATCTTTCCTGCCACGTAGCCAGCCCAACACTCCCATTCCGCCGACGAGACCGGCGGCAAAGGCCACCCCGGTGAACTTCACGTTGGACAGCAGCACGACGGCCCCTCCGACCAGAAACAGCGCCCGCATCTTTCGTTCGAAGAAGTAGTCCAATGACGACAGCAAGACCAAGGTGCACAACGAGGCGAGTTGGCCGTCCACGAAGAAACTGGCCAACTGGTACAACGACACGGGATTTGCTGCGGCGGCGACGGCGATGGCGCGCGACCAGAGCCGCGAAAGGCCCAGGCGGCTGAGGAGCGCGACGGCTGTCAGGTAGACGGCCAGAACGTAGAGAAGGTTGAAAACTTTCGTCGCCTCGAGCAGACCGGTTCCTCGATACGCGACCGCGGCGACTATCCAGGCGCCCTTGGCGTAGTGCTGAACGTAGACAAAACCCGGATAATTGATGTCTGGTGAGGCAATCGCCTGCGCGAAGGCGGGATTCCAGTCGGCAAGACGGGGGACATGGAAGGGATTCCAGCCCTGCGCCAAGGCCAGGATGCCCGGAAGGTGGTACCACTGGCCGTCGCCGCTGAAATCGTAAAGCCATCCTAGGGACGCACCTCCCGCGACCGCACAGAGAGCCAGCCATAACGCCGCGGTAAGCCATTCTCGCCAATCACCCGACAGCCTCGCGCCCACAACGAGGAACAGGACGAGCGCGGCCCAAAGGTGATAGGGGCCAATCGGAATGCCCGCCATGAACAGCAAGGCGGTGAGCGTGAGCGCCGTGAATGGCCAGCCGACGGCCTGCAGAGCAACAAGCTCGGCGATCGACGGACGCGTTCCCAAGTCACGCGCGCTGGCGTTGCGAGCCAAGGGGAACGTAACCGAGTTGTGGTTTGAAGATGACAATTGCATTGCGATTTCTGTTACGCAGCCGCTGCGACCAGGGTTTCCAGACTTGCGAGTCTGCCGAGTGATGTTTCCTGGCCGCAGTTGCGCATCGCGAGGATGAAGGTGCAGCACATCAACCAAAGTGCCTGCAAGTGGCGCTGACCTCGCCCGTAGCCACAAGCGTCGACACTCATTCAGATGGCTTGCGCGCGCGATGAAATCCGGACGCGATTCTCCGGCGCCAACGCAGCGCCTCGGTCCTCAACGCCGGAATGGGAAGAAACAAGAATGCAAGGACATATGTCAAAGATCCGGTAGCGACCATGGCAATCAAGTATACCCAAGGCAGTTGCGTTTTCGCGTTGCCTAGGAGCGAATGGGCAAGGGCGAGAATGGCAAAAAGAAGGGTGTTCAGGATGAGCGCCGGAGCGGCTGCGAAAAACAGATCCGCAACGCGAGTAGAAATGGTCCGATAGACCAGGATGTATGTGTACGTGGCGAAATAGACTTGGATGGCGACCGTTCCCCAAGCCACGCCCTCCAAACCCCAGCGCAATCCGATCAAGCATGCGGCGATGAGGAAGGCAAGGCCTATGACTTGGCCAATCAAGTGCGGGACCAGTCGATTCTGTGCCGCCAGGAGATTTAGAGATGGGGTGCTTATCGGACGCACAAATCCAATCGCGATCATGATTTGCAGCGGCACCACACACGGCGCCCATTTTTCGCCATAGAGCAGACCGATGAGCGGGTCGGCGACCCACCACAACCCAACCAACAACGGGAAGATATAAACCATCAACAATCCGACCGCACGGTAGTAGAGATACTTGGTCTGGTCCAGATTGTCCTGAACCGTGCTCATGGCTCGTAAGACAGTCTGGCCAACGGGCGGGGTCAAGAGCCGGTTAGGCGTTCTGGCAAGGCTCTCGGCCTTGTTGAAGAGACCTACCATGCCCGGACCGCCCAGCCTGCTCAAAACCAGGTTAGCGACCTGCTCAATCAGATAGGCGAGGAAGTCGCTGATCGTGATCTTGAAGCCGAAGGCAGTATGTCTC
>Ga0315273_10007762_pt1 | contig 13463 bp, 13 predicted proteins | sample YL17G02_0_MG_FD_205753 | JGI IMG/M metagenome (GOLD analysis project Ga0315273, IMG submission 205753) | Sediment microbial communities from Yellowstone Lake, YNP, Wyoming, USA - YL17G02_0 | ecosystem: Environmental > Aquatic > Freshwater > Lake > Sediment | place: USA: Wyoming | collected... | reverse complement strand
TCGAGCGGCGGCTGCCCGACCTCGTCACGACCGCGTGGTGGAAGGAGGAGCGCGGCGCGCGCGTCTTCATCGACTACAACCAGAACGCGCGCGACCGGACGATCGCCTCGGCCTACTCGGTGCGGGCACGGCCCGACGGGACGGTCTCGGCTCCCGTGACCTGGGACGAGCTGCCCTCCGTCGAGACCGAGGACTTCACGATCGCGACGATGCCGGCCCGCTTCGCCGAGCTCGGCGACCTCCATGCGGAGGCCGACGAGGCGGTCTGCGACCTGGAGAAGCTCGTCGCCTGGGTCGAGCGGGACGAGCGCGAGGGGATCGGGGAGGCGCCGTACCCGCCGAACTTCCCGAAGATGCCGGGCGAGCCGAAGCGCGTCCAGCCTTCGCGGGCACGGCGCCCCGCCGAGTGAGCTCCTGCCTACTGGGGCGGGAGGAGGACCTTGTTGACCACATGGATCACGCCGTTCGAGGCCATCACGTCGGGCGTGACGACCTTGGCGCCGCTGACGTACACCGAGCCGTTGCGGACGGCGATCGTGACCGCGGAGCCCTGGAGCGTCTTCGCGGAGCGCAGCTTGACGACCTTCGCCGCGGTCACCTTGCCGCTGACGACGTGGTAGAGCAGGACGGCCTTCAGCTTCGCCGGATCCATGGCGAGCGCGTTCAGGGTCGCCTTCGGCACCTTCGCGAAGGCGGCGTCCGTGGGGGCGAAGACGGTCAGCGGGCCCTTGCCCGAGAGAGCGCCGACGAGGCCGGCCTTCTTCACGAGCGAGACGAGCGTGGTGAACTGGCCCGCGGCGACCGCGGTCTGGACGATGTTGCCGTTGGCGGCCGGAGCGGCCGGGGCGGCGGGCCCTGCGAGCGCCGGGACGGCGATCGCCGTGGCGAGGGCCGCGACGGCGAGAAGTGCGACGATCCGCTTCACGTTTGACTCCTTCTGTCTAGGGTTTGTCGAAGCGTTCGCCAGTGGTACGCCCCGACCGAGGGAACGGATCACTCGCTTCGGGAACGGCTAGGAGAAGGACGCGCCGGCGACGCTGAGCCCGGAGTTCGCAGGCGGCGCGTCGTTGCCCTGGAGCGAGACGTCGAGCGCCGCGTAGTGGCCCGCCCCCGGCAGGGGGAGGGTCAGCTTCACCCGGCGGGAGGAGGGCGTGAAGCTCCCGACCGGGGTCATCTCGTGCGAGCCCTGCCGGAGCACCCACACGGTGTAGTGGTGTCCCGCCGGAGCGGCGGGAAGATTCAGGAAGCGGACGACGACGACGCCGCGGGAGGAGTCGCTGCGGAAGAGGTCGGCCTCGCCCTGCACGCCGCTCGCCCGGTGCGCGACCACCGCGGCGCGCGCGTCGGGCGTGCCGAGGCCGTTGCCGGGGAGGGCGAGCGTGACGACGATCGCGACCGCGGCCGCCGCCGCGAGGCCGAGCGCGACCGGGCGCCACCGCGGCAGGAGGTCGGCGAGGCTGCGGCGCGGGGCCCGGCGGGCCGGCGCGGGCGCCTCGTCCTCGATCCGGGCGAGCACACTGTCGAGCAGGTCGCCCGGCGGGGCGACGCGCGGCAGGCCGCGCTCGAGGCGGCGCACCGTCTCCTCCAGCCCGGGCTCGCGAAGCGGGTCGTCGCTCATCTGCCCTCCACTCCGAGATCGAGCTCGCGCAGCCGCTCCAGCGCTAGGCGCACGCGGCCCTTGACCGTGCCGAGCGGGACGCCGACGCGCTCCGCGATCTCGGTCTGGCTCAGTCCATCGAAGTAGGCGAGCTGGAGCACCTCGAGCTGCTCGTCGGGCAGCCCGGCCATCGCCGCGGCCAGGCGCTGCGACTCGTCGGCGGCCACGACGACCTCGGCCGGGTCCGCGGCCGGGTCGATGCCGGGGTCGACCTCGGCTGCCGGCTCCGGCGTCCGCGCCCGGCGGCGCACGAGCTCGATCGCACGGTTGCGCGCGATCGCAAAGAGCCAGGTCGGGAGGCTGCCGCGGCGCGGGTCGAAGTCGGCGGAACGGCGCCAGAGGGTGAGGAAGGTGTCCTGTGCGCACTCCTCGGCGAGCTGCGCCTCGCCGGTGATCCGGTAGGCGAGGCTGTAGGCGAGCCGCCCGTAGCGGTCGTAGAGCTCGCGCAGAGCCGACGCGTCCCCCGCGTTGAGCCGGGCGACTGCGGCGTCGTCGGGCGACAGCTCGCTGGGCACGCGCCCGATCCTAGCGGCGCCGAGCCGCGCAAAACGCAATCCGGAGAAGCCCGTCCCGGGCAGGGTGTCGAGCGCGAAGACGTTCACCGCCATGTGGGTGGTACGCGCGCCGAGCGGGCCCAGATCACCGCGTGGCGTCGCCGAGCAGCGACTCGACCGTCGGGTCGCCCGGGCGCCGCGGCGGGCGCACCTCGCGCCACGTGCACGCGGCGGGCTCCTTGTCGGCGCGGAAGCGGAGCAGCCGCGTCCCGTGGCGGAAGCGGTTGCCCTGCACCTTGTCGTAGCGCACCTCGACGACGAGCTCCGGGCGGAGCGGCGCCTCCTCGAGCCCGCCCGAGCCCCAGCGGCTCTGCTCTGCGAAGCCGCGCTCGGGCGCGTCCTCGAGCAGCGGCGTCACCAGCGCGGCGATCTCGCGCTCCAGCTTCGCGGCGACCGCGCACGAGCCGACGTAGTCGAGCGAGCCGTCCTCGTCGTAGAGCCCGAGCAGCAGCGTCGCGAGCTTTCGCGTGCCCTTCTTCCAGCGCACGCCGGCGACGACGCAGTCGGCGGTCTTGTGCTCCTTCACCTTCACGACCGCGTCGCGCGCGCCCGGTCGGTAGGGCATGCCGAGCCGCTTGGCGACGACCCCGTCGAGCCCGGCCGCCTCGAGCGTCGAGAGCCACGTGCGCGCCTGGTCCTCGTCGAGCGTCGCGGGCGAGCGGCGCAGGCCGGCGGGGAGCCGCTCCAGCGCGGCACGGCGCTCCTCCAGCGGCCGGCGCCACACCTCCTCGCCGTCCCAGAGCAGGACGTCGAAGACGAGGTACTCGGCGGGGATCTCGGCCGACAGCCTGCGGATGCGGCTCTCGGCCGGGTGCAGGCGCGTCTGCATCGCGTCGAAGTCGAGCCGCCCCTCGCGGGCGATCACGATCTCGCCGTCGAGCGCGGAGTGGGGCGGAAGCAGCGCGCCGAGCGGCTCGAGCTCGGGGAAGTACCGCAGCAGCGGCTTGCCGTTCCGCGACCAGAGCGCGAGCGCGCCGCCGTCGTTCTCGAGCACGCCGCGAAAGCCGTCCCACTTCGGCTCGTACTGCCAGCCGGGCGCAGTGGGGAGCGCCGAGACGAGCTCGGCCTCCATCGGCGGGAACGGGACGCGTGGGCCGGGCATCAGGCGGAGCGTACTTTGCAAGCGGACGCCGAACTGCGACGCTTGGCGGGTGACGACGACGTGGGTTCCGCTCGGCTCTGCTCTCGTCTCCGCGGTCGCGGTCGGAGGCGTGACGTTCCTTGCGACCCGCTGGAAGGTGAAGAAGGACTTCCAGCTGGAGATCAACCGCACCTTGCGGACCGACAGGATCAGCGTCTACCGCGACCTCTGGGCGATCACGGAGCCCCTTGCCTACTACGGGCGGGACCGCGACCTGACCTACGTGAACCTGCGGAAGCTCTCGGTCAAGCTCCGAGGCTGGTACTTCACGGGAAGCGGGATCCTCCTCTCGAGGGAGGCGTACGGGCGCTACATGGCCTTGCAGGAGGAGCTCCGGGCGACGCTCGACACCGATCGAGCGCGACAGCAGCCGGACCACGCTGTCGACAGGGCGCAGTTCGCCCGGATCCAGGCGCAGGGAAGCGCCCTGCGGACCGCGCTCGCAGCTGACGTCGGCGGGCGCCTGACCGGCCTGGACTCGGACCTCGAGCCACCGCGGCGACTCCCCGACCTGGCCGCGCCCGGCCCGACCTGAGCCGGCGGATGGGCGGGCTTGACGGCGACTGGGACGTGAAGCCCCTGCCGCTCGTGCGCAAGCGGATCGCGGGCGCGCGCGGCGAGACGCGGCTCGGCCCGCTGCGCGCAGGGTTCGACGTGGTCGGCCTCGAGCTCCGCTACCGGGGCCTCTTCACCGGGATCGTGGACGTGCTCGAGCCGGACGGCGAGAGCTACCGGTTGCGGGGCACCTACCGCGGCCGCACGTTCGGCCACTTCCGGCTCGTCCGCGCCGAGTGATTACGATCGGCCTGTGAGACGAGTCGCCGTCACCGGTCTCGGCGCGGTCACCCCGCTCGGCCTCGACGCGCCCTCCACCTGGCGGGCCGCGCTCGCGGGCGAGAGCGGGATCGACTTCATCCAGGCCTTCGACCCGTCCGGGTTCCCCGTGCGCATCGCCGGCGAGGTGACGGGGTTCGACCCCGCGGCGGTCGCCGGGCCCAAGGACGCGCGCCGGCTCGAGCGGAATGTCCTCTTCGCGCTCGGCGCCGCGCAGGAGGCGATGGCCGACTCGGGCTTCGAGGTGACCGACCCCTCGCGCGTCGGGGTCGTCTTCGGCTCCGCGATCGGCGGCGTGATCGGGATCGTCGAGCAGCACAGCATCCTGCTCGAGCGGGGCGCCGACCGGGTCGCGCCGACGTTCCTGCCGAACGTGCTCGTCGACACCGCATCGGGCCAGCTCGCGATCTCACTCGGCGTGCGCGGTCCGAACTACGCACCGGTGTCGGCCTGCGCGACGGGGTCGCACGCGGTCGGCGAGGGGGCGGAGATCATCCGCCGCGGCGACGCCGACGCGATCGTCGCGGGCGGCACCGAGGCCTGCATCCATCCGCTCATCCTCGCCGGCTTCTGCGCGATGCGCGGGCTCGTCGCCGAGGACGAGCACCCGGCGCGCGCCTCGCGCCCGTTCGACGCGACGCGCGCCGGCTTCGTGATGGCCGAGGGCTCGGCCGCGCTCCTGCTCGAGGACCTGGAGCAGGCCCGGGCCCGCGGCGCCCGGATCTACGCCGAGGTGCTCGGCTACGGCGCCTCGAACGACGCGCACCACCTGGCCCAGCCCGAGCCCGAGGCCACCGGCGTCTCGGAGATGATCCGCGCAGCGCTGCGCCGCAGCGGCGTCGAGCCCGAGTCGGTCGGCTACATCAACGCGCACGGCACCTCGACCCCGCTCGGCGACGCGGCCGAGACGAAGGCGATCAAGGACGTGTTCGGGGAGCACGCCTACCGGCTCGCGGTCTCTTCGACGAAGTCGATGACGGGCCACTGCTTCGGGGCCGCCGGTGCGATCGAGGCGATGATGTGCGTGCTCGCCGTGCACCACGGCGTCCTGCCGCCGACGATCAACTACCAGACGCCCGATCCCGTCTGCGACCTCGACTACGTCCCGAACGAGGCCCGCGAGGCGCAGGTCGACGTGGCGCTCTCGAACGCGATGGGCCTCGGCGGCCACAACGGCTGCGTCCTGTTCGGACGAATAGATTAGGGCGATGGACGAGAAGGCGATCCACGCGCGCATCGAGCTGCTCGTCGCCGAGGAGCACCGCCTGCTCGCGCGCGCCGAGGAGGAGGCCGGGCTCGACGCGGAGCACCACCAGCGCCTCGACGCGGTCAAGATCGAGCTCGACCGCTACTGGGATCTGCTGCGGCAGCGGCGCGCGCGCCGCGAGGCGGGGCTCGACCCGGACGAGGCGAAGCTTCGCTCGGCCGACACGGTCGAGCGCTACCAACAGTAGGTCTCAGGCCTCGACCGCCTCGACGGTGAGCTCGGCGATCGAGCCGAGCACGACGTCGGCCGCCGCCAGCGCCTCGTCGTCGGGCGCGTAGGTCGGGTTCGGGATCGCGACCACGCGCATCCCCGCCGCCCGCGCCGAGCGGATGCCGCCGTGCGAGTCCTCGATCGCCGCGCAGGCGTCCGGGGCGACGCCGAGCAGGCGCGCCGCCTCGAGGTACACGTCGGGGGCCGGCTTGCCGCGCTCGACCTCCTCCGAGGAGACGGTGACGCGGAAGTCATCCGTCAGGCCGGTGAGCTCGAGCACGGTGTCGATCAGAGGGCGGTTCGAGGACGACGCGAGCCCGAGCGGCCAGCGCGCGGCGAGGCGCCGCACCGCCTCGACCGCGCCGTCGGCGAGCGGCAGCTCGGCGCGGTAGGCGGCGAGCATCCGGCGCACGACCTCGGCGTTGATCTCCTCGGGCGAGTCGGGCACGCCCGCCTGTTCGTGCAGGTAGCGCGACCACTCGTGCGAGCTCATCCCCATCATCGCGCGCTGCACGACCTCGTCGTAGCGGCCGCCGCGGTCGCGCACGTAGCGCTCGCGCACGGCGTCCCAGACCTCCTCCGAGTGGATCAGGACGCCGTCCAGGTCGAAGATCACCGCCTCGATCACGGCGCCGGGTAGCCCCCGCCGTGGTGGACGAGCGGCGCCGCGCTCGTGCCCAGCTCGATCGAGACGACCTCGCCGACGAAGAGCGTGTGGTCGCCCACGGCATGCTCGGCGGCGAGGCGGCACTCGAGCCAGCCGAGCGCGCCGTCGAGCAGCGGCGCGCCGGTGGCGGGGCCCGGGCGGGAGGCGATCCCGTGCCAGAGCGCGATCGGCGGTACACCGCGGGCGAAGTGCTGCGCGAGCCCGTCCTGCCCGGCGGCGAGCAGGCTGGCCGCGAACGCGCCGCCGCCGCGCAGCAGCTCGTGCAGCGCGGCCTGGCGGGAGACCGCGACGCCGACGAGGGGCGGCTCGAGCGAGAGCGAGACGAGCGTGCCGACGGTGAGGCCGAGCTGCTCTCCCTCGACGTCCACGGTCACGACCGCGACGCCGGTCGGAAACCGGTGCATCAGCGCCCGCAGCTCCTCACCGCTCGCCACGGCTCGATCATACGAGGCTGCTAGCGTCGCCCTGTGCGCAGGCGCGAATGGATCGAACTCGGGGTCGTGGCGATTCTCGTCGCGCTGGCGGGGATCGCGCACTACGCCCACGCGAACGCGGTGCTCGCGTTCTTCGTCGCCGCGATCGCGATCGCGGCCCTTGCGCGCCTCGTCGGCCAGTCGACCGAGCAGCTCGGCGGCCGGGTCGGCACGGGGCCGGCGGGCGTGATCCAGTCGGGGCTCGGCAACCTGCCCGAGCTCTTCATCGTCCTGTTCGCCCTGCACGACGGGCTGCTCGTGGTCGTGCAGTCGGCGCTCGTCGGCTCGATCCTCGCCAACAGCATCTTCGTGCTCGGGCTCGCGTTCGTCGCCGGCGGCCTGCGCAACGGCACGCAGGTCTTCCACTCGCCGACGGCGCGGATGATCGCCACGCTGACCCTGCTCGCCGCCGCGATCCTCGCCCTGCCGAGCCTCACGCACGCGCTCCACACCCCGGCCGCCGCGCACGAGAAGACACTCAGCCTCATCGCCGCCGGCGTCCTGCTCGCGCTCTTCGTGATCACCCTGCCCGGCCTGATGCACGCCGCCGAGGAGGAGGGGCACGAGCCGCCGCGCTGGTCGCTGAAGACGACGATCGTCGTGCTCGCGCTCGCCGGCGCGGGCGCTGCGATCACGAGCGACTGGTTCGTGGCCGCGCTCAAGCCGGCCACCGAGGCGATGCACATGAGCGAGGCCTTCGCGGGCCTCGTCGTCGTGGCGATCGCGGGCAATGCGGTCGAGAACGTCGTCGGCGTCAAGCTGGCGGCCGCGAACCGGCCCGACTTCGCGATCTCGGTGATCCTCAACTCCTCGCTCCAGGTGGCGCTGCTGCTCACGCCGGTGCTCGTCTTTGCAAGCCTCTTCTTCGCAACCACCCTGACGCTCGTGTTCGCGCCGCTGCTCGCGTTCGTGCTGATCCTCGCGGCGCTGCTCGGCGCGCTCGTCGTCTACGACGGCGAGAGCACGTGGTACGAGGGCACGATCCTGATCGGCTTCTACGTGGTCGTCGCGGCCAGCTTCTGGTGGGGCTAAGCGCCAAGGGGCATGTGCCGGGGTCAGGCACTCGGACCGGTCCAAAGGTGTCCGCTCTCGAGTCCACGAGCGGCCTCTGACCACGGCGCCGGCGCGGGGTTACCCCGCCCAACAGACATGGCCCGGGGTCAGGCACCGGGACAGGGCCGTTACAGACCCGCGGCGTGGCCGTCGCCGCGGCCGTCCGAGCCGGCGACGAGGGCATCGCCGAGCGTCAGGATCATCTGTCCGACGCCGAAGCCGTGCGGGTCGCCGGCGAGGACAGGCTCGTGGCCGAGGGCGCGCAGCGCGTCGGCCTCGGCCCAGAGCCCCGGTTCGAGCACGACCGTCCGCCCGCCGTCCACGCGGAAGCGCGCCGCGTCGAGCGCCTCCTGCGGGTCGGCGCCGGCGACGAGGTTCCGCACGACCTGAAAGTGGCCCTGCGCCTGCATGTGGCCGCCCATCACGCCGAAGGGGCCGAGCAGCCGCCCGTCCTCGAGCAGCATCCCCGGGATGATCGTGTGGAACGGGCGCTTCGCCGGCGCGATCTCGTTCGGGTGGCCCGGCTCGGCGCTGAAGCACGCGCCGCGGTTCTGGAGCACGACGCCGGTGTCCCCGGCCAGGACGCCCGAGCCGAAGTGCTCGTACGTGCTCTGGATCAGCGAGACCGCATTCCGGTCGCCGTCGACGCAGCACAGGTAGGTGGTCGCGCCCTCCCGGGAGGGCCGGGCGTCGAGCGCGCGATCCGGCCGGATCAGGGCGCGGCGCTCGGCGAGGTGGGCCGGATCGAGGAGGAAGGCGGGCAGCGGCGCATCGGCGATGTGACCGTGCGCGTCGGCGAGTGCCAGCTTCATCGCCTCGAGCTCGCCGTGGAGCCCGAGGTCGAGCCCGTCGGCCAGGGCGAGCGCGATCAGCGCCGCCGCTCCCTGGCCGTTCGGCGGCAGCTCGCAGACCTCGATCCCGCGGTAGGCGAGGCGCAGCGGCTCGACCCACTCGGAGCGGTGCGCGGCGAGGTCGGCCTCCGACAGCCAGCTCGCCCCGGCGATCGCCTCGGCGACCGGCCCGGAGTAGAAGCCCTCGGGGCCTTCGGCCGCGATCAGGCTCAGCGTCCCGGCGAGTCCGGGCAGCCGGTAGCGCTCGCCGGTCGCGGGCGCCGGCCAGGGCGCGTGCCCGGCGGTGAGCCGCCAGTGCTCGGCGACCCGCGGGGTCGCGACGATCCCGCGCCCGGCCGCGTCGATCGCCGGCGCGAGCGCGGCGTCGAGTCCGAGGCGGCCGAACCGCTCGGCGAGGTCGGCCCAGGCGGCTACCGCGCCGGGGACGGTGACCGAGCGGGGCCCGCGGCGGTCGACGACCCGCTCGGGCAGGTCGGCAGGCGAGCGGCCCGAGCCGTTGAGGCCGACGAGGGCGCCGTCCCACCAGAGGAGGGCGAAGAGATCACCTCCCGGCCCGTTGTGTCCGGGCTCGGCGACCGTGAGCATCGCCGCCGCGGCGAGCGCCGCGTCGACCGCGTTGCCGCCGGCCTCGAGCGCCCGCACGCCGGCCTGCGTCGCCAGCGGGTGGCTGGTCGCGACCGCCGCCTCGCCGAGCACCGCCGGCAGGCGCGGCCACCCCGATGTGCGCCCGGCGGGCGCGAACAGACGGGAGGGATCGAAGCGCACGTTGCGATTCTTCCGCATCCGCTAGCGTGAGGCTGTGACGCTCGTCGTGCAGAAGTTCGGAGGCACGTCCGTCGGCGATCCGCAGAAGCTGACCGCCGTCGCGCGCCGCCTCGTCGCCGCGCGCGAGGCGGGCCACCAGGTCGTGGGTGTGCTCTCGGCGATGGGCAAGGTGACTGACGACCTGATCGCGCTCTCGCACGAGGTCTCCGAGCTGCCCGAGCCCCGTGAGATGGACATGCTGCTGTCGGTCGGGGAGCGGATCTCGTGCGCGCTCGCCGCGATGGCGATCAACGACCTCGGCCACAAGGCGATCTCGCTCACCGGCTCGCAGGCCGGGATCGTGACCGACACCTCGCACGGCAAGGCGAAGATCGTCGACATCCGGGCGCACCGGATCCACGAGGCGCTCGACGCCGACCAGATCGTGCTCGTCGCCGGCTTCCAGGGGGTCTCGACCGCCTTCGAGGTGACGACCCTCGGCCGCGGCGGCTCCGACCTCACCGCGGTCGCGCTCGCCGCCGCGCTCGACGCCGACGTCTGCGAGATCTTCACCGACGTCGAGGGCGTCTTCACCGCCGACCCGCGCATCGTCCCCGAGGCCCGCAAGCTCGAGACGATCTCCTACGAGGAGATGCTCGAGCTGTCGGCGAGCGGCGGGAAGGTGCTGATGCTGCGCTCGGTCGAGTTCGCCAGGAACCACGGAGTCCGGATCCACGTCCGCTCGTCGTTCAGCGACGCCGAGGGGACGCTCGTCACCAGTCAGGAGGAGCTGATGGAGCAGCCGATCATCTCGGGGATCGCGCACGACACGTCGGAGGCCGAGATCACGATCCTCGGCGTCCCGGACCGTCCGGGAATCGCGGCGCGCGTCTTCCGCCAGCTCGCCGACGAGACCGTGAACGTGGACATGATCGTCCAGAACGTCTCGGCCGACGGCCACACCGACATCTCGTTCACGGTGCCGAAGAGCGAGCTCGTCCGCATCGGGCCGGTCCTGCAGGCGGTCGCGGCCGAGGTGGGTGCGCGCGGCGTGCAGCAGGACTCCGAGATCGCAAAGATCTCGCTCGTCGGCGCGGGGATGAAGTCGAACCCCGGCGTCGCCGCGGACATGTTCGACGCGCTCGCCGAGGCGGGGATCAACATCGGGATCATCTCGACGTCGTCGATCCGCATCTCGTGCGTCGTCCCCGTCGCGGACGTCGAGCGCGCGGTCAAGGTCGTGCACGACAAGTTCCGGCTCTCGGAGTCGGTCGTCCTCGCCGAGGAAGGCTAGAGGTCTGGACGCGGGCCGCCCGGAGTGGTACTCCCCAGACTCTGTCAAGCGAGGGAGATGGTCCCATGAAAGGTTGCTCGAGCCGCACGCGATCAGCTCGAGCGGCTCCCAACACGATTGGAGGAGGCGGTGAGACAAGGATGAGCAGAGCTTCGAGCACGATCGGCGGGACGTCGCTGGACGGAGCCTCCTGCGGATCCTGGCAACCACCGCCGCACTGGCGCGGAGCAGGGTCGCAGAGGTGCTCGAGACCGTCGAGCTGACGTGGGCGGCCGATCGCCGGGTCGGGCAGTACTCGCTCGGCATGCGCCAGCGCCCGGCCTCGCGGCCGTGGTGCTCGGGGCGCCGCGGATCCTGCTGCTCGAAGAGCCCGCGAACGGGCTCGACCCGCTCGGCATACGGTGGCCACGCGAGCTACTGCGCGGCCTCGCCGATCGCGGCGCAACGGTGCTCGTCTCCTGGACCGCCTCGATCGACTTGTTCCTCGAAAAGTCGGACGCTGTAACGCCGTTCTAGAGACAGTGCACTAGCGTCGCTCGTACGTTGTCAGAGGAGCGAGACGGGCGCGAAAGGGAGTCCATCCCGGGAGGGAGCGTGAGATCAGATCACTTGAACGAGGAGTGCGCGCGATGGGTTGTGTTCTCGGTTTGCGAGGAGATAGAATCGAAAAAATAGTTCCCAGCGAATGCGAAGATCTTCTGGGCCATCCATGGTCGCTTGGGTCCTCAAGGGAGCCAATGGAGAAACCGGCGCTGGGAGCGTCAATCAGGGAGTCGAGATGCATTCTCGAGCCGCCGCTCTCCTGGGATCAGCTGCCGCGATGCTGCGTGGAGTCGCGTGCCTCGCGACGCTGGCCATGCTTCTGCTCCTCGGGGCGCCGGCCGCGCTTCTGCCCGCCTCCGCCGGCGCCGTCGCCCCGGTCGACCAGATCTACTGGGGCAACGAGGGCGGCCCTGTCCGGGTCGGGAACCTGGACGGCACGGGCACCGCCTCGGACGTGTTCGCAGGCGAGACGCCCTGCGGGGTGGCGATCGACCCGGCAGCGGGCAAGATCTACTGGGCCAGCTGGAATACCGGCTTGATCCGGGTCGGGAACCTGGACGGCACGGGTAGTGCAGCAACCGAGTTCAGCGATGGCGGGAATCTCTGCGGGGTGGCGATCGACCCTGCGGCCGGCAAGATCTACTGGGCCAACTTCAGTACCCAATCGATCCGGGTCGGGAATCTGGACGGATCGGGCAGCCCCTCGACCCTGTTCACGGAGCCGAGCGGAAGCGCCCCGAGCGGGGTGGCGATCGACCCCGGGGCGGGCAAGATCTACTGGACCAACCAGTTCGCGGACCAGGTCAGGGTCGGGAACCTGGACGGCTCGGGTAGCGCCTTGACCCTGTTCGGCGGCGAGGACAACCCGATCGGGGTGGCGATCGACGCCGCGGCCGACAAGCTCTACTGGACCGACCTCAACTCCGGTCTGGTCCGATCCGGGAACCTGGACGGCACGGGTGCCGTGACCCTTTTCAACAGCACGACCCCGGGCGGTGTGGCGATCGACCCCACGGCGAACAAGATCTACTGGGTCAGTTGGCAGTCCGGCCTTGGTGTCCGGTCCGGGAACCTTGACGGTACCGGCACAGCCTCGACCCTGTTCAGCGGCGAGAGCTCTTCGCTCTTCGCCGCGCTGCTGCGCGCGCCGATGGGCACCGCGCCTCCCGCGATTTCCAGCGGAGTCGGCGAGGAGCTCAGCTGCAGCCAGGGGAGCTGGGCGCCCGACCTGCTCGGGGCGTTCCTGTTCAGGGCCCCGCGGAGCTTCGTGTATCAGTGGCTGCTCGGCGGGAGCGAGATAGTCGGCGCCACCGCGTCGACCTTCACACCCACCGAGCCCGGCGACTACACCTGCCGGGTGACCGCCTCCAACCATGCCGGGTCCGCCTCGCAGACCAGCGCGGCGTTCGTCGTGGCGGCCGGCCTGTCGATCGTGAAGACGGCCGGCCCGGCGACCTACGACGCGGTGGGGGACGTGATCTCCTACAGCTACGTGGTCAAGAACACGGGCAACGTCACGCTCAGTGGTCTCTTCTCGGTCAACGACGACAAGGCCACGGACGAGCTCTGCCCGGTGACGGCCAGTCTGGCTCCGGGTGCCTTTATCACCTGCACGGCGAGCTACTCGATCACCCAGGCTGACCTCGACGCGGGCTCGGTGACGAACGTCGCCTCGGCGACGAACGGCACAGTGATCTCGCCGACCGACGACGAGACGGTGACGGCGGTCCAGAATCCGGCGCTGTCGATCGTGAAGACGGCGACGCCGACCACCTACTCGGCGGTCGGGAACGTGATCTCCTACAGCTACGTGGTCAAGAACACGGGCAACGTCACGCTCAGTGGTCTCTTCACGGTCGACGACGACAAGGCCACGGACGAGTTCTGCCCGGTGACGGCCAGTCTCACTCCGGGTGACTCGATCACGTGCACGGCGAGCTACACGATCATCCTGGCCGACCTGAACAACGGCTCGGTCACGAACATCGCTTTCGCCTCCGGCGGCGGCGTGACCTCGCCGACCGACACCGAGACGGTGACGGCGGTCCCGCCGAAGCTGACGGTGGCCAAGGTCGTCGTCAATACCGGCGGCGGCACGAAGGGCGTGAGCGACTTTTCGCTGTTCGTGGACAGCACGGGGGTGACCTCGGGCGTTCAGATCACGAGCACGACGGG
>Ga0315273_10007761_pt1 | contig 13464 bp, 13 predicted proteins | sample YL17G02_0_MG_FD_205753 | JGI IMG/M metagenome (GOLD analysis project Ga0315273, IMG submission 205753) | Sediment microbial communities from Yellowstone Lake, YNP, Wyoming, USA - YL17G02_0 | ecosystem: Environmental > Aquatic > Freshwater > Lake > Sediment | place: USA: Wyoming | collected... | reverse complement strand
GGCCCAGAGCGAGCGCGGGACCTGCCGCGTGGTGTGCTTCTCGCCGCGGCACGATCTGACCCTGGCGCGCATGGCGGCGGCCGAGATCCGCGCGGTGATCGACACCTGGACCGAGCAATACACCGAACTCGGGGCGATGCCGCACATCGGTTACGTGCAGATCTTCGAAAACCGCGGCCAGATGATGGGGTGCAGCAACGCGCATCCGCACGGCCAGATCTGGGCCAGCCAGCGGATGCCGCACGAGGTCGCCAAGGAAGACCGCGCCCAGGTCGAATACCGCCAGGCTCGCGGAAGCTGCCTACTGTGCGATTATCTGGCGCTGGAACGCGGGACCGGGGAGCGCGTGGTGTGCGAAAACGAGTTCTTCGCGGCGCTGGTGCCGTTCTGGGCCATCTGGCCGTTCGAGATCCTGCTGGTAAGCCGGGGCCATCGCACCGGGATCGACCAGTTCGACGCGGCCGAGCGCGACGCGATGGCGGCGCTGCTCAAAGAGATCACGACGCGCTACGACAACCTGTTCGAGTGCTCGTTCCCCTACTCGATGGGGTTTCACCAGCGGCCGGCGGGCGGCGCCTCGAACGGGGCGTGGCACTTCCACGCGCACTTCTACCCGCCGCTGCTGCGTTCGGCGACGGTGCGGAAGTTCATGGTCGGCTACGAGATGCTGTGCCAGCCGCAGCGCGACATCACGGCCGAATCGGCGGCCGCGCGGTTGCGCGAGCTGCCGGCGAAGCACTATCTGAGAAGTCAGAAGTCAGAAGTCAGAAGTCAGAAGTCAGAATGAGGACTTCGTGGTATGGCAAAAGGCCCACCGGTTTGTGCTTGCGGCCTATCGTCTCAATTTCGGCGCGCCGACGTTTCCATTGCCGCGAACATTGCGGAAGGGTTCAAGAAACGCGCGCCATTCTGACTCCTGACTTCTGACTCCTGACTTCTGACTCCTGACTTCTGACTTCTGACTCCTGACTTCTGACTCCTGACTTCTGACTTCTGACTTCTGGCTTCTGACTTCTGACTTCTCCTCAGATGAACGCCACCGAGCCGTCGGCGCGGTAGTCGAAGGCGCGATGCCAGCGTTTGGGCGGGTAGTGCTTGAGGGCCTCTTCGTTCAACTCGACGCCGAAACCCGGCTTGTCGGGCACGGGGATGTAGCCCTGCTTCACCATCAGCGGTTCTTTGAGCAGGTCCTTGCGCGGCGATTCGTCGTCGGGATGGTACTCGAGTATCAGGAAGTTGGGCGTCGAGGCGGCGAAGTGCACGTTGATGGCGGTCGCCAGCGGCCCCATCGGGTTATGCGGCGCCACCGTGACATAGAACGCTTCAGCCATGGCGGCGATCTTTTTCATCTCGAGCAGGCCGCCGACGACGCAGACATCCGGCTGGATGATGTCCAGCGCCTGAAGCGCAAGCAGATCGCGGAACTCGAACTTGGTGTAGTTGCACTCGCCGCCGGCCAGCGGAATGCGCATCTGCCGCGCCAGCTTCGCAATCGCATCGGCATTTTCGGGGCGCAGGGGCTCTTCGAGAAACATGGGATTGTAAGGCTCGAGTTCGCGGGCCAAGCGGGCGGCGCGCGAAACCTCGAGGAACTTGGCATGCACGTCGACGCCGATGTCGACGTCCGGCCCCACGGCCTCGCGCACGGCGCGGACGCGTTGCCCGGCGGCGCGGGTCACCAGGTTGTACGGCTGGGCGTTGCCTTTGGGCGGGTGCGGGGACATTTTGATGGCCGTGTAGCCGTACTTCTCGACCAGGCGTTTCGCGCTTTCGGCGACCTCTTTCGGTTCGTTGCCGCCCGCGCTCTGGTAGACCCGGATGCGGTCCCTCATCTTGCCGCCGAGCAGCATGTAGACCGGCAGCCCGGCGGCCTTGCCCGCGATGTCCCACAAGGCATGCTCGATGCCGCTGATGGCCGCGTTCACCACCAGGCCGCCGGGGAAGCGGGTGAAGTTGTACATGGTGGCCCAGAGATGCTCGATGTTGCGCGGGTCCTGGCCCACCAGCCAGGTCTTGAAATCCTGGATCACCGCCACCGTGCCTTCGTCCGGCCCGCAGGAGTAGGCTTCCCCGATGCCGTGGATTCCCTGGTCGGTTTCGACTTTGACGAAGACCAGGTTGCGGCCGCCCACGCCGGCCAGGAATGTCTTGATGTCGGTGATGCGGAGGCGCGGGGGCGAGCCCGGTTGCGCTTGGGAAGCTAGCAGAGGTACGGCCGTCACCATCCCGGCCCGTTCGAGGAATTCGCGTCGTCGCATGCGTGGCTCCTATGGTGGCACGGCCTTCAGGCCGTGAACTCCGGACACAGCCTCAAGGCTGTGCCACTGTCCCCGAAATTACCACGATTCCGTCAGTCGCGCTCGGCCTCGACCCGGCGGAAGACGAAGGCGATGGCGGTGACCAGGTCATCCTGATCGCGGACCGGTTGGGCGCCTCCGCGAATCGCCGTGCGCGAGCCGTCGAGCGCCACCAGTTCCGCTCGCGCGTCGAGCGGCACGGCCACTCCGTCGTAGTGCACGCGGGCCACGGGCGACGCCAAAAGCGCTCCGGTGTCTCCGTGAACCGTGACGAAAACGTCTTCGATATACCGGTTGTAAGCCTTTTCGTGCGTCCAGCCGGTGAGCGCTTCGGCGGCCGGGTTGAGGAACGTCACCGCGCCGCTGGTGGCCGTGAGAATCACGGCGTCGGCGAGACTGCGCAAAGCGTCGCCCAATTGCCGTTCGTGCCGCGACTCCCTTTCTTCGTTTCGGCTGCGGCTCAGCGCGATTTCAACCGCCGTTTGCAGGCGCCGCCCGTCGAACGGTTTCAGAACGTACCCCGCCGAAGCGGTCTTCATGGCGCGTTCCAGCGTCTCCGTGTCGGCGTACGCCGTCAGGTAAACGACTGGGATGTCCAGATGTTCACAGATCGCTTCGGCGACATCGATTCCGTCCAGCGGGCCCTTGAGCTTGATGTCCATCAGCACCAGGTCCGGTTCGGTCTCGACGATTCGCTTCAGCACTTCCAGCCCCGAAGCCGCGGCTCCCACTACGATGTAACCGGCGGCCGTCAGGCACTCTTCAATGTCCGCAGCGACGATTTTTTCGTCTTCGGCAATCAGAATGCGCGATGCGCGCATGCGGCACCCCCCCGAGCATTATGTTAACCCGCCGGAGTCTGGCACCCGGGCCGGGGTCTAAGGGAAGTCACTGATTCTTCAGGGAGATAGAATTTCTTCGCGGGCGTGAACGTTTGCCGGCTACGGCTCCAGACGGTAGTTCGGCGCTTCCTTGGTGATGATGACGTCGTGGACGTGAGCTTCGCGCAGGCCGGCCGAGGTGACGCGCAGGAACTGCGCGTTCTGTTGCAGTTCGGAGATGGTGCGGCAGCCGGTGTAGCCCATGCCGGCTCGGAGGCCGCCGACGAGCTGGTAGACCCAGTCGGCCAACGGGCCCTTGGAAGGCACGCGGCCCTCGATGCCTTCCGGCACCAGCTTGCCGCCGGAATCCTGGCCGTAACGCTCCGAGCTGCCCTGGGCCATCGCGCCCAAAGAGCCCATTCCGCGGTAGCTTTTGAAGGTGCGGCCCTGGTACAGGATGGTTTCGCCGGGGCTCTCGTCGGTTCCGGCCAGCAGGCTCCCGATCATGACCGAATCCGCGCCCGCGGCGATGGCCTTGGTGAGGTCGCCCGAAAACTTTACGCCGCCGTCCGAGATCAGCGGGACGCCCGTGCCACGGGCCGCGCGCGCACACTCGGAAATGGCCGTGATCTGCGGCACTCCGACGCCCGAGATCACCCGCGTCGTGCAGATCGAACCGGGCCCGATGCCGACCTTGACGCCATCCACGCCCAGGGCGATCAGGTCGCGCGCGGCTTCGTAGGTGGCCACGTTGCCCGCCACCAGGTCCACCTCCGGAAGCGCCCGCTTGACCACGGCCACGGCTTCCAGCACCCGCTCGGAGTGGCCATGGGCCGTGTCGATCACCAGCGCGTCGACCTTCTTGGCGACCAGTTCCCGGGCGCGCTCCAGAAAATCGCCCGTCGCGCCAATGGCCGCGGCGACGCGCAGCCGGCCCTGGCCGTCCTTGGCCGCGTTCGGGTACTTCAATTTCTTCTGGATGTCCTTGACCGTGATGAGCCCCTTGAGGTTGTAATGCTCGTCCACCACCAGGAGCTTCTCGACGCGGTGCCGGTGCAGGATCTTCTCGGCTTCTTCCAGGGTCGTGCCCACCGCGACGGTGATGAGGTTCTCCTTGGTCATCACGTCGTCGATGGCCAGATCGAGCCGGGTCTCGAATCGCAGGTCGCGGTTGGTGAGGATGCCGAGCAGCTTGCCGCTCTTGACCACCGGCACGCCGGAGATGCGGTAGCGCTTCATCACCGCCAGCGCTTCGTAAATCTTCTGCTCCGGCTCCATGGTGACCGGATCGACGATCATGCCGCTTTCCGAGCGCTTCACCCGGTCGACCTCTTCGGCCTGCCGCTCGACGGGCATGTTGCGATGAATCACGCCGATGCCGCCCTGCTGCGCCAGCGCGATCGCCAGGTGGGCTTCGGTGACCGTGTCCATCGCCGCGCTGGTGACTGGAATGTTCAGCGGGACGCGGCGCGTGAACATGGTCCGGGTGTCGGTGTTCGTGGGCAGCACCGGACTCCGCGCCGGGACCAGCAACACGTCGTCAAAAGTGAGGCCTTCGGGAATCCGGTCGGGGATCATATTTCATGGTAGCGGACGGCTGCGAGGGGCCGCAACGGCGGGGGGGGCCGGCCGGGGCCTGCGGCGGACAGGCGGGTCAAGGTCCCTGCCTGTGACTCAGAAACACCCGGGGAGTGATGATCGCGGCGCCTTCAAAACATTCGAGTCGCAGAAGATGGTCGTCCCCGGTAATGACGATGTCCGCGCGCGCTTCCCGGGCGCATTCCAGAATGCGATTGTCGTCTGGGTCGACGCACACGGTGATCTGGCCGGCGGGCGTCACCATGACTGCTCGTTTCCAGAGGGGCGGCAGCGCGTAGTCGAGTTCCGCCGGCGTCCAGCCGAATTTGTGCCGGAGGACTTCTGTGACCTCATCCACAATGGGTTGGGAGACGCACACGACAAATCCGCCGCTATCGAGCGAGTCGAAGACCCGCTGGGCAACACCACCGAAGACCAGGGCGGGAATGTAAACGTTGGTGTCGAGCACCACTCGCTTCATTTGGCCGTCTTCTTGCCTGTCTTTTGATGCTTTTCCTGGCGGTATTCGTGGACCAGGCGGACCACGTCATCCTCGGTGACACCCAAGGCGTAAGCTCCCGGCCGGGCAAAAGCGTGGACGTTCTCCCAGTATTGGTCGGCTTTGAGGCGCTTCAGACCCTCCCGAAGCAGTCCGCTGAGACTGCGGTTGGTCTGTCTGGCCAAACGCCCGGCTTCTTCGAATTCAGCCGGCGTCATCGAAATGGAAACAGTCTTTGTGGTTCGCATCTGGTCGTTCTCGATAATACTGAGTAATGGCACTCTGAGTATAGCAGCCCGCGGGCGGCCGGGGTCTGCCCTTTGATACAATGGGAGTCTGCCTGTAGGGCCTCGAAAATGGTTTCGTCGACACAATTGCGCCCGGGAATGGTGATCAAGTTCGAGAACGAACTGTACTCGATCTTCAGCGTCTTTCACCGCACGCCGGGCAACCTGCGCGGGTTTGTCCAGGCCAAGATGCGCAGCCTGCGCTCGGGCTCGATGACCGAGCACCGCTTCTCTTCGGAAGACCGCGTCGAGCGCGCCGTGATGGAACAGCAGGAAATGGAGTACATGTACGACGACGGCGAGTACTTCTACTTCATGAACATCGAGAACTACGAGCAGATGCACCTGACCAAGGATCTGCTCGGCGACGCCGTGCTGTACCTGATTCCGCAGCTCAAGGTCAGCGTCGAATTTCACGAAGGGAAGCCGATCAGCGTCGAGATCCCGGCGCAAATCGCGATGAAGGTGGCCGAGACCGAACCCGGCCTGAAGGGCGCCACGGTGTCCAACGTCACCAAGCCCGCGAAGATGGAAACCGGGTTGGTGGTTCAGGTGCCGGCGTTCATCGGCGAGGGCGAATCGATCCTGGTCAACACGGCCGAAGGCACTTATCAGGCGCGGGCCTGACTCAGGGCCGCCTCCAGCGCCGCCTCTTCCTCGGGCAAGACGGTCCGCAGGTCGATCAGCAGGCGATCGTTTTCCACCCGCGCGATGACCGGCGGCTCGGCCCGGCGCAGCCGTTGCTCGAAGTCGCTCACCTTTTCCACGCGGATCACGATCAGCCACGTGGGAAGCCTCTGGTCGGGCGTCGAACCGCCGCCGATGACGGATTCGCCCGGCACGGCCTGGGCGTCGAACTTGTCGAGCCGGAAGGCCAGCGCCTCGGCGCGCTCGCGTATTTCATCGGCGTCCGCGCGAATCATGCGCAGCGCGGGAATCTCGTCCCAGCGTTCGAGCAACCACCGCCGCAGCGTCTGTTCGAGCGCCTGACAGATCAGCTTGTCGACTCTCAGCGCGCGGAACATGGGGTTGCGGCGCAGGCGCGCGACGAGGTCCTGGCGGCCGGCCAGGAGCCCCGCCTGCGGTCCGCCCAGCAGTTTGTCGCCGCTGAACGAGACCAGGTCCACGCCGGCGTCAAGGCTTGCCCGCGCCACCGGTTCGTGGATGCCGAAGGCGGCCAGGTCGGCCAGGCAACCGCTGCCCAGGTCCTCATACAGCGGCACGCCGCGCTGGCGCGCCAGGGCGGCGAGTTCTTCGAGTTCGGGCCGCGCGGTGAACCCGTGGATGCGGAAGTTGGACCGGTGAACGCGCAGGATCAACCGCGTGCGTTCGGTGAACGCCGCGCGGTAGTCGTCCAGATGAGTGCGATTGGTGGAGCCGACCTCACGGAGCAGGGCGCCCGAACGCGCCATGATGTCCGGAATCCGGAAGCCGTCGCCGATCTCGATCAACTCGCCCCGCGAGACGATCACCTCGAATCCGGCGGCGAGTTCGTGGAGCGCCAGGTAAACCGCCGCGGCGTTGTTGTTGACGACGATCGCGGGCGCGCCCAGCAGGCGCTCGATCAGCGCCGAGACGTGAACGTCGCGTTTGCCGCGCCGGCCCGCCGCCAGGTCGTACTCGAGGTTCGAGTAGCCCGGAATCGGTGCCAGGCCGCCCAGCGGCGCGCGGCCCAGATTGGTGTGCAGCACGACGCCGGTCGCGTTGATTACCCGGCGCAGGGAGGGTCGCGCCAGCGCTTCGATCGATCGCAGCACGCGCTCTTCGACGGGCGCGCCGTGGGCGCCGCCGGCGCGAATCTCTTCGCGCATGGCCTCGAGCGCGCGCCGGATTTCGCCCACAACCAGGTCCCGCGGGTACACGCCAACCGCTTCGCCCAGGCGCGCGAGCACCTGGTCGACCGAGGGCAACTCGCGAAGCTGTTGGTTCGGGCTCATGGGCGGGCTTCGGGCGGGAGCAAGGCGTGGATTGCGGCGCGCAATCGGCCCACGGTCTCGAGAGCCGCGGCCGCCTCTTCCCTGGACAACGAGACATCGACGTCATAGCGCAGCCTTACCGCGTAACCACTGAATCCCTCAAGCGGCTCTCGAAAGGCGTCCAGGTGAGGCGCGCTCAGTCCGGCCAGCCGGAGGAGCGGCTGAAGATCGTGCGTCCATGGAAAATCCATGTCCAACAGAGTCAGGTAGGCCTTCAATAGCTTCTCCGCGGCCTGCTGGCAGTGAAAGCACAGAACCGACACCGGCAGCCGTTCTCGCAGGCAGACCTCGGCCACGGTCCAATCCTCTTCCGCTTTGACCGCAAGAATCTTCGCGGCGTCAGTGGGTCTTTTCATGGAGTACCCGGCCTTCGCGCAGAACCCGGCCGACCAGATGTGTCCGAATACCCGACCAATCCTCGAACTCCTCGGGGGTATACCAGACCACGTCGACAGGAGCATCCAAGCCCCAAAGAGAACGAAGAATCGGCATTGCGCGGCGATGCTTGGCCTCTTGTGACGGTTTGATCACGAGCAGGTCGAAGTCGCTGTCCGGACGGTTGTCGCCGCGGGCGCGGCTGCCGAACAGAATGATCTTGTCCGGGTCGACCGCCTCGACGATGCGGCGGACGATCTCCGGCAGCAGACTGTCCTCAATCACCGTCCGCGCCATGGTTTCATTATCGCGCCACCGACTACCTGGCCATCGGGAACAACCGCTTGAGCTCCTGCTGGCTGGGACGGCGGCCGTATTCGCAAAGCTCGAACGCCTCGGCCAGGCGGACCTGGTTGCCGCGTTCGGCGCCGTACCATTGGACGAGCGCCTCGCGGATGACGGGCGTCAGTTGCCGCCGCTGGCTCTGCTGGCCGAGCCACTTGCGGCGCGCCGCGGGTTCCTTGGGCACCTGGTCCAACCGCCCGTCGACCCACGGCAGCCACTCGTAGAACTGGGAGACGTGCGCGTCCATGGCGTCCAACTTCTGTTCGAGAACGCTGTCGATGGCGATGGCCACGTCGGGGCGGAACGGGTTGGGACGCTGAAAGCCGTCCTGGAAATAGAAGAACGCCGGGTTATTCTTGAGCGGCGGCGTGTCGGGGCAGACGTTGGGAACCACCACCATATAGGCCGCATCCTGCACCAGAATGCCGGTATAGCGGTGGTCGGGGTGGTAATCGTTCGAGCGGGGAGAAATGACGATGTCGGCGTTCCACTGCCGGATGCGGCGAATGATCTGCTGGCGGACCTCGAGCGACGGCACCAACTCGCCATCGTGGTTGTCGAGCACCTCGTATTCGGCAATGCCAAAGCGCCGGCCGGCATCCTGGGCCTCGGCGCGCCGCCGTTTAGCCAGCGCGCCGCCGCCCATCGACTGGTGCCCCGCGTCGCCGTTGGTCACCGAGAGGAACTTCACCGCATGGCCCAGTTTGGCGAGCTGGATGGCCGTGCCGCCGGCGCCCAGGTCGCAGTCGTCCGGATGCGCGCCGATGGCAATTACGCGGAGCTTGTCCTGGGCCGCGGCCAGGGCGCAAAGAGCCAGCAGAATGCATGCCGCGCGGGCTACGCTCCGAAAACGGTTTTCCATGTCGCCTCGCGTTTGTTGTAGATGGCGGTGCGGCCGAGAAGCGCAATCATGGTGCTCTGGGCCGAGCGTTCGGCCACGTTCTCGGGATTGTTGGTGACGATGCGCTCGAGGAACTGCTCGATGCCGTCGAAGGTGATGTCGCGCTTGGAGTCCATGGTCTCGGAATCGTTGGGCCCCTTGTAGTGGATCATGCGCGCGCGCGAGGTGGCGATTGATCCTTTGGTCCCGGTGAACTCCTCGCCGATGCGGTTGAAGCCCGGCGGCGTCAATTGGTTCGCCTCGAAGTTGACGAAAATGTTGTTGGGGAACTCGAAGGTCAGGTTCAGGTGATCCAGGATCTCCATCGTGGTGCGCACCTTGCGGCCGCCCCAGCCGACGGCGCGGATCGGCAACCCGCCCAGGAACCAGTGCAGGACGTCGAAGTTGTGGCAGTCCTGCTCGACGATGAAGTCGCCCGAGTAATCCTTGTAGCAGAACCAGTTGCGCAATTTCTCGACCTTGGGGTCCGAGTAGGGCTGGCGTTTGAACGGATCGTTTGCGATCCAGGCGGCGCGCGCCGTGGCCATCTCGCCGATCTCGCCGGCCTGAATGCGCTTGTAGGCTTCCAGGTACACCGGGCCGTAGCGCTGCTGGAAACCGACCGAGATGCACTTGGCCGGGTCGGCCTTTTTGCTGGCGGCGATGACGCGTTTGACGCCGGCCACGTCGACGCCCATCGGCTTTTCGCAGTAAACGTGCTTGCGCGCCTGGATGGCCGCTTCCAGGTGCTTGGGGTGTTCGAACGGCGGCGTCGCGATCAGCACGGCGTCCACGTTCGATGCGAGGAGTTTCTCGTAGTCCTTGAAGACCGCCGGATTCTCCAGTTTCAGTTTGGACTTGGCAACCTCGATGCGGTCGTCGAACAGGTCGCACAACGCCGTGACGCGGGCGCGGGGGTCGTTGTGGACGATGGTGGCGTCGTAAGTGCCGCGGTTGCCCGAGCCGATCAGGCCGAGCGAGATCTTCGAATTCGCCTGGGTGCCGCGCACCAGAGCGGGGCTCACGATGGTGAACGCGCCGGCGCCGAACAGGCTTCTGCGGGAAAGCGGGGTATCGCGGTTCATTTTCTTAAAAGAGAACCTCCTCGGGAATTATAAGGGATTCGAAGGAAAGGCGAGCCGGCCGGCGTCCAAGGCTATAATGCGGAGAATGACCCGGCTGGTCCTCACACTCGTTTTTGCCGCCTCCGCCGTGGCGCAGACGGCCCAACTCACCGCGGAACTCGGGCGCACCGTCCTTTATGAGGGCGTGGCCCTGTCGCCGGATGGCAAGCGGGTGGCCTGGGCCCAAACCACGGCCGCCCGGCAGGCGCCGCAAATGTTTCTCGCCGCGAGCACGGGTAGCTCCCCAGGCGCGCCGGTGCGAATCGGCGTCATCGGGCCGCGCACCGATTCCGATCCGGCATGGTCGCCGGATTCGAAGACCCTGGCGTTCTTTTCCACGGCCGGCGAGAAGGAACAAGCCCAGCTCTGGACCGTCTCGGCGGATGGCGGCAACCCGCGGAAGAGGACGCATCTGAAAGGCTACGCCGCCCGTCCGCGCTGGTCGCGCGACGGCAAGCGCATCGCATTCCTGCATATCGAGGGAGCCGGCGGCGGCGGGCCTCACCTGGCGGCGCCCGTCAGGACCGGAGTGATCGACGCGCAGATCCTCAACCAGCGCATCGGCGCACTGGATCTGGGATCGGGCAGGGTGGAGATGGCGTCGCCCGCGGGTTTGCACGTCTACGACTACGACTGGTCTCCCGACGGCGCGGCCTTCGTCGCCACGGCCGCGCCCGGTCCCGGCTATAACAACTGGTGGATCGCCGAGATCCATACGATCCGGGCCGCCACCGGCGAGGCAAAGCCAATCTACAAGCCCGCGTTGCAAGTCGCCGTGCCGCGATGGTCGCCGGACGGGAAGACGGTCGCGTTCATCGAGGGCCTGATGAGCGACGAGGGATTCCACGGCGGCGACCTGTTGACGATGCCCGCGGCTGGCGGCACTCCGGTTAACCGCACCCGGGACCGCAAGAGTTCGCCGAGTTCGCTGTTCTGGACCGCAAACGACCGGATTCTGTTCACCGAACATGCCGGCGGCGGCAGCGCAATCTCCGAGCTGGCGCTCGGCCAGCCCTCCATCCGCACTCTGTGGCGGGGCGCCGAGAACGTCCACGCCTACGGGTACTTTTCCAACTTCGCCCTCTCCCCAGACGGCGGAATGAGCGCCGTCGCGCGCAGCGACTACCAGACCCCGCCCGAGGTGTGGGCCGGCCCTCCCGGCCAGTGGACCAAGCTCACTAGCAACAATGCCTCGCAAAAAACGATGTGGGGTCCGGCGGAAAGCCTCGAATGGACCAACCAGGGGATGCGCATCCAGGGATGGATCCTGCGGCCAAGGCAGGTTGAGCCGGACAAACGATATCCCATGATCGTCGTGATCCATGGCGGACCATCCGGCGTGGAGAAGCCCTCCTGGCCGGGGGCGTCCTCCGTGCCGGCGATGCTGGCCGCCAACGGATACTTCGTCTTCCTGCCGAACCCGCGCGGCAGCTACGGCCAGGGCGAGGCATTCACGCAAGCCAACGTCAAGGATTTCGGCGGCGGCGACCTGCACGACATCCTCGCCGGCGTGGATCGCGCACTGGCGCGATACCCCATAGATCCCAACCGCCTCGGCGTCACCGGGTGGAGTTACGGCGGGTACATGACCATGTGGACGGTCACACAGACGAACCGCTTTCGCGCCGCAGTGGCCGGAGCCGGGATTGCGAACTGGCAAAGCTATTACGGACAGAATCTCATCGACCGTTGGATGATCCCGTTCTTCGGGGCTTCGGTCTACGACGATCCGGCAGTGTACGAGAAGAGCTCGCCCATTCGCTTCATCAAGGCCGTGAAGACACCCACCCTGGTGATCGTCGGCGAACGCGACGCCGTGTGTCCCGCTCCGCAATCCTATGAGTTCTGGCACGCCCTGCGCACCCTGGGAGTCCCCACCGAGCTGGTGGTCTATGCGGGCGAAGGTCACATGTTCGTCGATCCCAAGAACCGTGTGGACGTGCAGGATCGCACCCTGGCCTGGTTTGAGAAGCGCCTGAGGTAGAATGCGGCCGCCGGAGATCCGGGGCCTACCGGTCACTTGGCCGCGGGGGAGTTTCGGGCCGCGGAAAGGTTCGCCTTCGCCTCCAGGTGCAGTTCTCCGATTCTGGACTCGGTAATTGCCAGCGCGATGAAGCCCGCCACCAGCAGCGGCAAGGTGATGACGCCCCACAGGATGAGGGAAAAGCGCTTGGCCACTCCGGTGTCGAAACCGAAAAGGCTGAGACCCAACACCACCAGCGCCTGAAATGTGCCCAGGTTCCCCGGCGCCTGGGGAATGACCGTGCCCAGCCGGAGGATAACCAGCAGCACCAACGCGCCGCCGAGGGAGGAATCCAGATTGTAGCCGCGAATCAGCGCGTAAACCGGCACCACCTGCAAGAGCAGAAAGGGAAGGCTGGCCAGCCCGGCCAGGTAGAACTGGCGCGAGTTGCCGATGACGTGCAAATCTTCCACCAGCACGTGAAGGCCTTTGAGAAAACGGCTGTTCGAGATGGCGGCGTGCGCGTGGCGCTTGTGGAACATGACCCAAGCCAGGATCGCCGCGGCCACCGCCAGAATGATCAGCAGCAGCCAGCCGGCCTCAATCAGGTACCTGGGGAGGGGCACGAAGCGGGTCGTCAGGAAGAACAGGAGCACGAGCCAGAGGCCGTCGAAGATGCGCTCGATGACGGCGCTGGAAAGCGTGACCGAGAAGGGCAACTCGCTCCACCTGGCCTGGAGATAGCAGCGGATGACTTCGCCCGAGCGCAGGGGCAGAACTTCGTTGGCGAACAGTCCGACATAAATCGCGCGAACCGACCGCCATACCGGCACCGGCGTCACCGGGTTGAGCAGCAGGCTCCACCGGTATCCCTGCCACACATAGACCAGGATGTCGGAGACGACGGCGACCAGCACCCATCCCCAGCGCATCTCCTTGATGTCCTGGGCGAGGCTCCTCAGATCCATGTCGTGGAGGACCCAAGCCAGGCAGGCGATCGAGACGATGTTCGTGAGGAGGATCAGCGTTCGCCGCGAAAGCCACCAGCGTCCGCCAGCCCAAGGACCGTGGAGCATGCCGTCAGCTACTATCTTAGCGGATCGGTGGTGGAGGGCCGTTCCCGAGGGGTCAGACGGTTCTCTCTTTGCGCTTCGAAGTCTGGGCTCCGGGCTTTCCGATCTGCACGCCGCCGTTGGTGGTGGTGAACCGGAGAAGCGGGCCGCCGTTGCCGATCCTGGTCGAGACGCGCTTGCCGATTTCACCCGTGACGGTGACCGGGAAGCCGAGGTGCATGCCGCCGTTGGTGGTGGTGGCCTCGA